>Ga0233434_1000981_pt1 | contig 29782 bp, 17 predicted proteins | sample SI_122_August201_4_FD_182738 | JGI IMG/M metagenome (GOLD analysis project Ga0233434, IMG submission 182738) | Seawater microbial communities from Saanich Inlet, British Columbia, Canada - SI_122_August2016_120_MG | ecosystem: Environmental > Aquatic > Marine > Inlet | place: Canada: British...
CAAACTCACCGACGCCAAGCCAATCGAAAATAGTGCTCTAAAAAAACCCCGATGCATCGCCACCTATTAGACCGTAGCAGCCAGCTTCGCTCAACCTTAATCGGGGACACAGCAAGCTGGTAAGAACTCAATAGTAATAATTTATAAACATCAAACCATCTGACCTGCCGCATGCCCACTGACCCAGGCCCATTGGAAATTATATCCGCCGAGCCAGCCGGTGACATCCAACACCTCGCCGATGAAATACAGCCCTGATATCTCGCAACACTCCATGGTTTTAGAAGACAACGCATTGGTATCCACACCGCCCACCGTGACTTCGGCCTTGGCGTAGCCCTCGGTTTTTGCGACGATCAATTTCCACTCGAGCAACTGCTTAACCAGCCTCTCGCGATCGGTTTGTTTCATCTGAGCCATCGGTTTGGCCGGCACAAATTGCTTCGCAAAGGCATGTGCAAACCGTTTGGGAAACCACTTTTCCAGCCAGCGATCGGGGGTTTGCCGAGATTGCCGAGCGTCGTCTAGTAATGCGGTTGAGGTTTCATCCACCAATAAATTCAACGCAAACGTCTCGCCCTGTCTGCAATAATTGGACACCTGCAATACCGCCGGCCCGCTCAGCCCGCGATGGGTGAAGAGTAGTTGATCACGAAACGACTGGCCTCCGGCGCTGGCAACGCAACTTATTGAAATGCCGGAGAGTTCGATGAAAGGCCAAGGCGAACCATCGCCAAGTTTGGGAATGATGGGGACCAATCCGGGACGCGGCTCAACAATTGGCACCCCAAATTGTTTCGCAACACGATAACCAAAATCCGTAGCTCCAAGTTTGGGAAAAGAAAGCGCGCCCGTGGCGATAACGAGTGATTCGCATTCAAAATCGCCGAGTGATGTTTGCAACTGGAACCCATTATCACCTTGGAGTGCGTTGACTTTGCATTCGGAAATAATATCTACGCCCGCATCGCGGCATTCGCCCTCAAGTAATCCCACAATTTGGCGGGAAGAATGTTTACAGAAAAGTTGACCCAATGTTTTCTCATAAAACTCAATACCATGCTTGCGCACCAACTCGATGAATTCACCCGCTGGATAACGCGAAAGTGCTGAGCGACAAAAGTGCGGGTTGCTGGAAATATAATTCTCCGGTCCCGCATCGAGATTTGTGAAATTGCAGCGGCCTCCGCCCGAGATTAGAATTTTTTTTCCGATACGATCGTTATGCTCCAGCACGGCCACAGAACGCCCACGTTGGCCTGCCGTCATTGCGCACATCAGCCCTGCGCCTCCCGCTCCAATGATTATGACATCAAACCGTTGACTCATCTCAATTGGAGCAGTTGGAATTATGAAAACGCAACGACATCGCCAGCGATTACACCGGAGCCGTTGTGTTTGATAGCAGAATTATTTGAATTAAATGAATAACCACTTTCAAGTTCACACGGTCAAACCTATCAGATTCCCGCTCTCCAGCTAGCCATCACGCGGCGACGAGCGAGGCGAGAATTTTTCTAGTGCCGCTGAATGTGCGGCGGCCGTGCATGGCAGCGTAGTTGTCGATCAAAGCGAGGTCGCCGGCTTGCCACGGGATGTCAAAGGTGAGTTCGTCGGCGAGAGCGCTGGCGGCAGCCACGGCCGAGGGATCGAGCGGGGTGCCATCGCCGAACATGATCGCCTTGGCCGGGTTGTTGCGAGTGTCTTTCCAGCCGTTGAAGGCGGCGATGAGTTGGTTGAAAAAACTGGCCCTGCCGTCGCCGAGATCGCGCACGGCGGGGAGCACAGGCGTGGTGGCGCGGAGGTCGCCGTTGGCCTGCCATTCCCACGAGTAGCCCAGCTTGGCCAAGCGCGCCTCGGCGGCTTCGCGGCTGTCCACGCTGAAGGTGCTTTGCCAACTGCGCCCCATGCCGGACGACTCGTCGGCTTCGGCCGGCATGACGTTGGAATATTTCAGACCCTTGGCCAAACAGGCCTCGGCGAAGCCGGGCCATTGCTCACGCAGGCGTTCCCACAAAAGATCGGATCGGCAAATCGGCGTTGCGCCTCCCTCGTCAGCCGTCGCTTGGCAGAAGAAAAAAAGTTTGCCCGGGTAAATCGGCGTCTGCGCCATTTCGTGATGAAGGAAAATTGTGACGTCGGGCGGCGCTTCGTTGGCGGAAAAAACGCGCGGTGTGTAGTTGATGCGATAGGCGTTGGAGAGGGATTCGTCGTAGGAAAAAACCGGGAAGCCAAACGCGCAAACAACGGCATCAAAATCCTCCGGCTTGGCCAAGGGCAACCCGCGCAGAAGCACCGCGCCGTGCGCAGCGGCTTGGGCGTCGAGTTGGGCTGCGTGTTTCCCCACCCATTCGCAGGCTTCTCCTAGGGTCGCCAACGGAACCTCCAAAGCCAACGGAAACGGCTTCCCGCCGTACTCGTGCTGCCCCTGCATGGTGAAGAGATTCATCACATCAAAAACGATAGTGATTGGCTTCCTCGTTGGGCTTCATTGCCTCGAACCGAATCCCCTCCAAGGCCAAGCGATCGATGTTTGGCGTGATGTCCGGGTCGCCGCCTCCGAAGCAACCGGGTGTGTCCATGTGAATGGAAAAAACCATGGCCAACAGTTTGGCCAAGAGCTTGGCCAACGACAAGTGGTTAAAGAACACTAAGGCCAGCTCGTTTGGGGAAACCCGGCCCGCTCTCAGGCCTTTACTGTGAAGCTGATTGCAGGTACTTCTCGTAGGCCGCAACCTTCCGACGGGGCCTGTGGTATTCCATTCATGGAGATTGGTTGATTAAGCTGACTAGGTATCGTAAATGGACTCATTGCCCATAACAAGCTTGACCGCAAGAACGGTCGCCCTGCTCGTCTTCAGCATCTGCGTTTTCTCAAATGCGCACGGCGCTCTCCACATCACGGAATTTATGGCTGATAACGGAGGCTCGAGCCTTGACAGTGATGGCGACGCCTCCGACTGGATTGAGATCTTCAATTCCGGGCCGGAGTTCGCTGACCTCAACGGCCATTTCCTCACCGACGAGGAAGACAACATGACGAAGTGGCAATTCCCCACCGTTCAAATCCCCGCAGGCGGGTTTCTGCTGGTCTTCGCCTCGGGGAAAAACCGCAACGGTGCCGGCTCTGAGTTACACACGAATTTCAATCTCGCCAAGGCGGGGGAATATCTGGCGCTCGTTGCTCCCGACGGCTCCACTGTCATTGCCGAGTTTGGATCTGCGACGAATCCATTACCGGCCCAGTTCGAGGGTGTTCCCTATGGTCTCATGCAAACCGGTAACACGACACCAACAGTCCTTATCCCAAGTGGAACCCCCGCAAAGGCGCTTGTGCCGGCGGACGGATCTTTCAGAAAAACTTGGACCAGAATCGGGTTCGATGACGCGGGCTGGAATAAAGTCACAACCGGCGTTGGCTATGACGAAAACAGCACATACATCCCGGAGTTCGGCGCGGGCGGCAACCTCGGTAACAGACTGAACAACGTAAACACCAGCCTTTACCTCCGCGTCCTTTTTGATGTGGCCGACGCCCCAGCGATCTCAAAGCTCACTTTGAAGATGAAATATGACGACGGCTTTACCGCTTTCCTCAATGGCGTTCGGGTGGCCTTTTCAAACTCCCCGGCATCGACAACCTGGAACTCCGTAGCCACTGGAAGCCATGCCGATGGTGATGCCACCACTTTCAAAGCCTTCAACATCAGCGCCCACACTCATCTGTTAAACACCGGTGCCAATGTTCTCGCGATACAAGGCTTGAACACCAGCATGACGAGTTCGGACATGCTCATTTCCCCAGAACTGCATGCGGTTCGAATCACCGACTCTACAATCGGAGGTCCCGGTTATTTAGGAACCCCCTCGCCGGGGACTTTCAACGGCGACACCTTCGACGGCTTTGTCAGTGACACAAAATTCAGTGTCGATCGCGGTTTTTTCAAGACCCCCTTTGATGTCAGGATCACCACGGACACTGTGGATGCTGAAATACGATATACCTTGGACGGCACAGCGCCCAGCAGGGCCCGAGGGAAAATCCACTCGGGTCCGATTAAGATTAGCGGCACAACCATCGTCCGCGCCATGGCTTACCGGTCGGGTTTCAAGCCGACCAACATCGACACCCATACCTACCTGTTCCCAGTGGATGTGATGAACCAGCAGAAAATGCGCACCACCATCACCCGGTCGGGAGTCTATGGCCCGCAGATGGTCGATTCGTTGAAAGCGGTGCCGACCATTTCGCTGGTCACCCACAACGCCGAATTCTTGAACGAGGGCAGGAGTAACATCAGAGAGGAATACCAGACATCGATCGAGATGATCTTCCCCGATGGGACCCCAGGTTTTCAGGAAAACGGGGGACTTAGCAACTACGGCGGGCGTTATACGAACTTTCGCAAGAAGAGCTTTCGTATCGCCTTCCGCCGTAAGTTCGGGGTAGCCAAGTTGAGATACCCCATCTTCGACGGCTTTGAATACAGCCACCATCCTCCGGCCGAAGATTTTGACGTGATCAATCTTCGAAGCGGTTCGCACGACATGTCGAGCCGCGGTGCCTACATGTCGAACCGCTTCACCGACGACTCAATGCTCGACATGGGCAACATCGGCCCGCACGGCCGCTTCGTGCACCTCTACCTAAACGGCAACTACTGGGGGCAGTACCATTTGCGCGAGCGCTGGAGCGCAGACATGGCCTCGAGCTACTTCGGCGGATCAGAAGACGCCTACGAGGCGGTCAACGCCAACGACAACTTCCGCAACGACGAGGATGTGTACGATGGCAGTGGGCAGTTCTGGAGTGAGACCAAGGGACTTCTGTCCAGGCCAAATCCCTTCATCAACGCGGCTGATCACATCGATGTCGCCAACATTGTCGACTTCATGCTGCTATGGGTAAGCGGCAATTCGGAGAGCGAGTTCCGGGCGTTCGGCTCGGAGACCCGTGGGATTCCGTTCAAGTTCATGATCAAGGATGCCGACGGCTTCCTGCGCAGCCCCGGGCACTCGGCCAACCACGCTGGGCCCTATAGTGTCATGTCCAGAATGCGCTCCGGCGTGAATTCCAGCGACTACTCCATCCTTCTCGCCGACCGGATTCACAAACACTACTTCAACAACGGGGCGCTGACCCCCGCCAAAAACATCCAGCGGCTGAAAAGGCGCGTCGATGAAGCTCGGCTCGGGTTCATCTCTGAGGCCGCACGTTGGGGCAACCTGTTCCGCGAACCAACATCGTGGGAGTCGTACCAAAACAATCTCATCAACAACCATTTCCCCCGCCTGACGAAGACCATGATCGGTCGTTTCAAGTCTGCAGGCATGTATCCCAACATCATCGCGCCGGTCTACAGTCAACACGGCGGTTCGGTGTCTCCATTAACCCCGGTGACAATGGCTACTGATGGCAAAATCATCTATTACACACTTGATGGTAGCGACCCTCGCCTGCCCGGCGGTGCGCCGAACCTAGATGCCCTGACTGCTTCCTTTGATGTCAACGGCCCCGATCCGATTACCTTCCTCTCTACGGGGCACACCTGGAAATACCTAGACGACGGCTCCGACCAAGGCACCGCCTGGCGATCGCCAGGTTTCGACGATTTCGTTTGGCAATCGGGCCCGTCCGAGCTCGGATATGGCAGTGACGGGGAGGGGGTCGGGCAAATTGTCGGCTTTGGCCCTGATCCCTCGGCGAAACACCCGACCACCTATTTCCGCACCACCGTCAACATCCCGGATCCGTCGGTATTCTTCAACTTCCTGTTGAGGGTCAAATACGATGACGGAATCGCCGCCTACATCAATGGCGTAGATGTACTTCGCCAAAATCTCTCCAACATTGCGACGTTTAGCAGTTTTGCTAATGGTACCATCGACGACGAAGCCGGCTGGAAAGACTTTGCTTTGCCAAGCTCCGAGCTTGTGCCTGGGTTGATAGCCTATTGGCCAATGGATAATGCTTCTGATTTTATTGACAAGGTTGCAGGAATCCGGGGAGAGGTGCTGGGTGAGGTAGTAGCCGCCGAGGGCAAACTGGGTGGTGCAGCTGATTTGGGTGAAGCCCAAAACTGGATCAGGGTTGATGCTGAAGCCTCCGGATGGTTAGAGCCGGCATCGGATGCCGACGCTATGAGCGTTTCGCTTTGGCAGAAGCTCCACGTGGTTAGGAGCTCCTCCACCTTTTGGTTCAGGGCGGAAGCGGCGGGCAGCAATGCGCGCAATTTCCAGGCCCACATTCCATGGAGCAACAACAATATTTACTTCGATACCTCGGGTTGCTGTGGTGGTACTCAGCGCATCAGTAAGGGTGCAGCGGACATTGATTTCCTAGAATGGCATCACTTTGTGTTCATCAAGGATAAGACTCACAAGGAGATCTGGGTTGATGGTGAACTCTGGCATGAAGGAGAAAACGACGGCACGTTGTTTGACGACTGGACATATCTTGCCATCGGTTCCAGTGGTATCGACTCCTACGCCGCTGCTATTGTTGATGATTTCGGAGTTTTTGCCCGAGCCATCACCCCGGAAGAAGTCGCCATTATTTATAATGGTGGGAGCGGAAACGCCCTTATGACCGACGCGCTGAAAGCCGGCACCAACACCATTGCGGTAGAGATTCACCAAGCCAGCGGCAGCAGTTCCGACATTCGCTTTGACATGATGCTCCGCGGAGAGACCAACCGAGGTGGTGGTGACAATGTTTCAGAGCCGCTCTTTTTCGCAGAGGCGGCAATGCTACGGGCTCGCTCCTACAACACCGACAACAAAGAATGGAGCGCCCTCAATGAATCATTCTTTACCATCGACGGAGTCTCGGTTGACGCTTCCAATCTGGTTGTCTCTGAACTGCATTACCACCCTGCGAATCCAACCACACCATTGGAACTGGCCGAAAGTAGCGACCGCGACGATTTCGAGTTCATCGAATTTCTAAACATCGGCAAGGCCGCTCTCGACCTGAGCGGTATCCGGTTCGAGGCTGGGATTACTTTCGCGTTCCCCGAAAATACCGTCCTGAAGGCCGGCAAACACCTACTTCTCATCCGAAACCGCGCAGCTTTCGAAGCCAGATATGGCACCATCGAAGGCATCCAGCTGTTCGAGTATACCGGCCGTTTGAATAATAGTGGGGAGCAATTGTTCATCACCGGAAACGGTCTCAATCCGCTCCACGACTTCACTTATGATGACCAACTTCCGTGGCCGACAGAGGCGGATGGCAAAGGGTTCAGCCTGATTCTTTCCAGCCAAGCTGCCGGATTTCCTCTCGGCGAACCAGCCAGTTGGACGGTGAGTCGTCATCTCGGCGGGTCGCCTGGCACAGTCGAGCCGGCGGGGGGTATCACCTACGCTGCCTGGGCCGCCTCGAACGGTATTCAGGGCAAGCCAAACGACGACGACGACGACGACGGACTCAGCAACTATTGGGAGTTTCTCTTTGGCTCCCAACCCGACTTGGCCTCCGACGCTCCCGTGTTTGGTCTCACAATCCAGAGCATCGTCGTCGATGGCGAAGTCGACGACTATCTATTCCTGACGTTCCGCAAAAACCTCCGCGCCGATGCATCGCTGACAGTTGAGGTTTCCAGTGACCTCATCACTTGGTCCCCGGATCACGCCATGATCGAACCCGTGTCGAAAGCCGACAACGGCGACGGCACCGCAACGGTCACCGTCCGATTGGCCCGTCCGATTGGCCAAGGGCAAAGTCAGGCCTTTGTCCGCCTGCGCGGCAATTGATTCACAACCAAATCAAGGGCGGTCGACTTCGTCAGATCGCAGAAATCACCAACAGCATGGCTGCATCACAGCGTCCACGGTTTGCGGTGGTGCGTTTTGCTGAGCAGCGCGTTGGCTTCGTTGTCGGCGATGATCTGCTCTTTTTTTGGATCCCATCTAAGCGCGCGGCCAAGCTCGTTAGAGACGTAGCCCAGGTGGCCCGGTGTGATGGAACGGTGCGACGTTTCGGCAGGGCAGATTGCCGGCTTGCGGCTCTTCACGCATTCAAGAAAGTTTCGTGTGTGATTCCCGGACTTGTACGCCTTGAACTTGCCCGGGTTGAATCCGGACTTCAGCCAGTCAAGGTTTGACGCGTCGAGCTTCCCTCGATTGACGTACACCCAACCCTTCTCGCCGATGAACTTGGTACCCATTTTGTTGTGTGTGCCAATGCTGGTTCGGATGCCGCCGGCGTACTCGCAGTGCACCTCGTAATGCTCCGGTGCCTTGTAAACCGGAACGGGAATCCACGTGAAGTTCTTGGCCTCGACACGGATCGGGCCACCCCGGTCCTCGCCGAGCCCCCAGTGGGCAATGTCATTATGATGACCGATCCAGTCCATCAACTGGCCACCGCCATAGGCCAGGTGCACCCGCCACATCTGATGATGCCGCGCGTGCACATACGGCAACATCGGCGCGGGGCCGGTCCAGAGTTGGTAATCCTCCCGGCCCGAACGGTTCTCCTCGGTCGAATCACCCTTAATCTTGTCTGGCCCCTTGGGCAAACCTACCTTCACTTCATTGACCTTGCCGATGAGCCCGTTACGGACGAGTTCCACGGCGTTTCGAAACACAGTTGCGGAACGCTGCTGCGAGCCGGTTTGAAAGATCGCCCCGCGCTTGGCTACCTCACGATAAAGCGCCTGGCCCTCGGCGAAAAAATGGGTGACCGGTTTTTCGCAGTAGATGTCCTTACCGTTCCGAAGCGCCTCAAGCGCCTGCACTGCATGCCAATGGTCGGGCGTGGCAACAATCACAACGTCGATGTCATCACGGGCGCACAGATCCCGGTAGTTCGCGTAAGTGTCGCAGGGCTTTGAGTCGTACTTTTTGCCAACCATCTCGGCTGCTGGTTTGCGGCCAAGCGCGCGACCCTTCCCTTGTCCACGGTAATGGGTCTCATACGGGTCGCAGGTGGCGATGACTTGCGCGTTTGATTCTCTGAGGAACGAGTTCATCACACCCACGCCCCGGCCGCCACAGCCAACAAGGCCGACGGTGATGCGGTTGCTCGGCGCTGGTTTACCCGCTTGGCCAAGCACGGATGAGGGAATGATCGTTGGCGCAGAAACAGCAGCCAAAACACTCGTTTTCACGAAACAACGCCGGTTGGTCTTATTTGATTTAGTCATGGATAAATCAGGTAGTTGTCCCGGTTTGCCTTTGGCCTCGAAAGCAGGTGATGAGACCACAAGAGTTATCATGCAGGTCATTAAGCAATGATTGGCAGATTTGTTTGGTCATGCGATTTGAATGAAAAAAGGCGTTATCGTTTTGATAAAACCATTGGCTTGGAGGAATCCAAAGTCATTGCCTTACGTGTCTTCGTGCCGGGCTTGGCTTCGTTTCCGAGCTGGGTGACGACTTGGGCAGCGAGTTGTTTCATCCTAACCATCACTTTGGGGTTCGCATTCTGAACATTGATCTTCTCACCGAGATCTGTTTTGAGATTCACCAACTTACCAGGTCGTCCACGGCCCTTGTTGTTTGGTGTGGTCCACGCTGGAAATGTGCTCTTCAAAGGCAGATGCCATTTCCAATCGCCCCAGCGGATGGCCTGAAGCTGGCGGCGACGATAATAAAAAAACGCCTCGTATCGGGATGATCCCTCGTCTCCGAATAACAACGGCGCGATGCTGTGCCCATCGATTTTGTTTTTGGACAGTTTAGCTTCACTTAGTGCGCAGAAGGTCGGCAGAAAATCCATGGTGCTGGCCAGTGCGCTACACGTGCTGTCGGCAGGAATGCGGCCGGGCCAGCGGGCGATCATTGGCACGCGCATGCCGCCTTCCATCGTGCTCCCCTTGGAACCGGATAGGGGTGCATTGGAACCTCCATTGCGGCCGTTGGAGCCGTTGTCCGAGGTGAAAATCACAAGTGTATTTTTCTCAAGACCATGCTTTTTAAGCGCATTCAAAATCTGGCCGGTGGACCAATCTATTTCCTCCACCGAATCACCGTAACGCCCGTTGGCGCTTTTGCCGTGAAAGTCCTTCGAGGCAAAGAGCGGGAGATGTGGGAAGGTGTGAGGCAGATACAGTAAGAACGGTCGCTTGCGATTGCGCTCGATGAAGTTTACCGCTTCCCTTGTGTAACGCTGCGTGAGTGTAGCCTGGTTGGCTGGTGCTTCGATCACGCTTTTTTGTTTAACCAACGGCAAAGGCGGATCGCCGCGACGTTTGCTGGCCATATCATTCGAATAGGGAATGCCAAAGTACTCATCAAAGCCGTGCGAAGTGGGAAGGTGCGGTGGTTGATCACCAAGATGCCATTTGCCGATGCAAGCGGTGATATAACCCTCGGCCTTGAGCGCCTCAGGTAAAGTCAACTCATTGGGATTGAGCCCACGACGACTGCGCGGGATAAGCACCCAGTGACCGGTGAAATCCTCATGCATCCCCACCCGCCGCGCGTAGCAGCCAGTCATCAGGCTCGCGCGCGAAGGGGTGCACACGGGGCTAGAGGAATAAAAATCGGTGAACCGCATGCCCTCGCGCGCCAGCTGATCAATGCGCGGTGTACGGTTTTTCTTCGACCCATAACACCCCAGGTCGCCGAACCCGAGATCATCACAAAAAATCAACACATAATTCGGCGACGCTAAAAGCGACGACGACGCAATGAAAAGCGCGAATAAAACTTTCATAAATCTTCCCGGAGTTTCCTTACGCGAGAAAGCCTTTTAGAGAACCGGTGCTATCCCCGAGTCGGTCGGTTTTTACGCCCATGATTTGGGCCATGGAAACCCACAGATTAGCGATGGGGGTGCCTTTCGCGTGCTGTTCGTGACGGTTGGTTTTCAGAAGACCACCCGCACTGCCGGCAATCACGGTGGGCAGATTGGTGCATTCGTGCAACATACCGCTGCTGAGGCCGGAGCCGTAGGTAAACATCATGTTGTCGAGCAATGTGCCTTCACCTTCCTGGATGGCATCCATCTTGGCGCTGATGCGCGCAAACTGGCGCATGTGAAAATGATCGAGTTTCTCGAGATCACCCAGCACCCCAGCATTCTTTTGATTGTGCGTCCAGCCGTGATGATCGATGGGCTTCACAAACACATCCTCGAACATCAGTGGCGTGGACCAGCGCTCAGGCGCAACCATCATGGAACTCACGCGTGTGAGGTCAGTTTGCAGTGCAATGATCATCAAATCACCCATGATCTGAATGTATTCATCACGGCGCATCGTGGTCCAAAGTTTTTCCGGCTCCTCAAGGCCAATGTCTCGAATATCTACCTGCCGCTTGGTGATGCGCTCGATCTGCTGCTCCACAGTGCGAACCGAGTCCATATAATCGTCGAGCTTGTAGCGGTCGAGTCGACCGAGCTTCCCCTGCAAATCTTCGGCATCAGCCAACACAAGATCGAGTACGCTGCCGTTGGCGCGATGTTCCTGCACATTGAACAAACGCTGGAAGACCTTGCGCGGATCCTTGATAGAACGCGCCACATGGCCGTGGCCGTACCAAGAGATATTGTCGAAATAAACCGACTCGCGGTTGTCGGTAAAGCTATTGCATGAGAGCTCAAGCGAACGGAAAGGCGTAGCCTTGCCGACGGTGTCGGCAATGACCTGGTCGATGGTGCGCTTGAGGGGATAACCCGCGGGCGAAAGTTCATCAGGCGCAGCAGTGCTGAGGTAACACGCGCCGGCCTGCGCGTGCCCATCTGTCCCCGGCACTTTCACGCGATCGAGATTGGTGAAGAGTGAAATCTTTTTGCGTAGCGGCTCCAACGGCTGAAGCGTTCGACTTAAGGCGAAGTTGTGGCCGGTCTCAGCTGGGTGCCACGCTGTTTGCGCCACGCCGTTGGGCGTATAAAAGAACGCGATGCGCTTGGGCGGCTGGACGGACTTCGCGCCTCTGGCCTGCATCGCATCGAGTAAAGGCAGCGCCAGTGCCGCGCCGCAGCCGCGCAGGAAAGTACGCCTCGGAATTTGCTTTTCTCTTAGCACATTCATTTGCTTTCGTTCTGCCCGGTTTTATGCCGGAACGGAATGCTCTTGGCAATCTCAACCACGACGGTGGAGAAACGCCCATGATCGGCCATGACGCGCCGGGTAATTTTATCGATCGACGGCTTGTCGGTGATCTTCAACTCGCGACCAAGAGCGTAGCTCAACAGATGCTCGCTGAAGGCGCGCATGAATTTTTCCGGTCGCTCCAGAATGGCGTCCTTGAACGCCTCGATGTCCTTAAACTCAGCCTCGCCGAACAGTTTGCCGCTGGAGTCGATAGGCAGGCCACTGGTGTACTTTTCGCGCCAACGCCCGATGGGATCGAAGCTCTCCAACGCGAAACCCAGCGGATCGATGCGCGCATGGCAGCTGGCACAAGTCTGGTCAGTGGCGTGTTGCTTGAGGCGCTCGCGGATGGTCAGACCCTTGGCCTCGATAATCGCATCATCCGCCTCGATCTCCGGCACCACATCGGGCGGCGGCGGCGGCGGATCATTGAAGATCGTCGTGGCCACCCACGCGCCTCGCTTAATGGGGCTTGTGCGCAACGGCGTTGCGGTCATCGTGAGCACCGCAGCGGTGGTAATCACTCCACCCTCCCGCCGGCTGTGCAATTTTCGCTTATGGAAATTCTGTGTGTGGGTGCTAAAACGGTTGCGATTTTCTTTGCTTCCAAACGGACTCTCTGGAGACGTGTACCAAGCCTGCAACTCATCAGAACGGTATGAGTAATTGCTGTCGACAAACAGCATGATCGAGCGGTCCTCCACTTGCACACTTTCAAAAAGCAACAGCGGCTCCACCATCGTTTGCAGGCCAAACTTCCACTGCTCACAACCGATGCGAGAGTAGTACACCTGAAACCGATCAAAGTCCGGCACGGCGGTGATGAGTTGGTCCAGCCGCAGCCATTGGCGTGCAAAGTTCTCGGAGAGAGCGCGGCTACGGTGATCATTGAGCATGCGGCGCACCTGGGCCTCAAGCACTTCGGAGTTGCGCAATTCACCCTTACGCACGGTAGCCATCAGGGATTCATCCGGGATGCTGCTCCAGAGAAACAACGCCAGGCGCTGTGCCAACTCATAGTCACTAGCCAGTGCCATCTTACCAATGCCATCCTTGGATTCCACCACGTAGATAAACTTTGGTGAAGCGAGCACAGCCGCCACAACGGACTTCATCGCCTGTGTGTATGAGCCGGTACGTTTTTGTTCAACCGCATGAAACGCCGCGTAGCGCTTCAGCACCGGGCTCTCCACCCGCGAACGAAACGCGCGCTCCAGAAACGTCCGAAGCCGCGTCTCCACCGGTTTCCCGTTATCCTGGAAAAACGTGTTACGCAGGCCCGAATACCCGTCAAACTCCGGGCTGTTCACAATCGCACGCCCCAGCTTCAGAAAACTCTCCAGTAAAATTGGTGGGACACTCAACTGCTCACCCTGATTGTTGAAGCCGTGCTCGGCCTGCAGATCAATAGCAAAAGGGTCGACGCCCTTAAGGATTTGTTTCTCCACAATATTTTTACCCAGTGTACGGTTGCCCGCATTTACTGAGTCCGGCATGCGACCAATGGAGGGATCAAAATAGTTGCTGGAACGAATCACCTTCTCTGGTATCGGATAAATATCTCCACGCAATTGCAACAGATCGCGCACCGCGTTGTTGTACTCGTATCGATTCAACCGGCGCATCACCACCGGCTCGAGCTCCATATTTAATTGCAAATATTCGTCTACTAAGTCGTCGAAAAAATGTGCAAGCTTTGCACGTTCGACCTTCGCCGGCTGCTTCTCATCCTCCGGTGGCATCTCCGCCTTGGCCATCATCTCCGCCGCGTGCTGCGTAATCTCGATGTGCTTCAGGAAATCCGCACGGTTGACCAAGGCCTCTAGGTTCACTTTGCCCTTCACCTTCTTCACTCCGTGACACCGAAAACAATACTGCTTCATCATGAGGCGCGCCTGGCCTAAACTAAATACGGACTCAACCGTGGATTTGATCTCCTCGGGCTTCTCTGATTTGGGCGAAAGACTGGTCAGTTCCAAATAATCCAAGCCATACAAATAACCCTTCCCCTGAAACTTCTGCGCCTTTGGATTGCCGCCGATAAGCTTGATAACCAGACGCTGAGCACCTGCCTTCATCGTAATCTCGCCTAAATCGCGCAGGTTAGCCAGTTTCACACGCGGCGAATACAAATCCAGCTGCGGCTCAACCACCTTGCCGTTCAGTCTCACCTCGAAAACCCCATAATCGGGAGCCAAAGTCCACTGCATCGCCAGCGCGTATCTGCCCGCCTCGGAAACATCGAACTCGACCGCGTTTGATTCCTCCACCACACCGTCCCAGAGCAGGTGACTGTCCCCACGCCAGCCTGCACCATACCCGCGCATTTCCTGTGGTCGCGCCTTCCCTTCCGTGCGCAGATGAAGTTCCCCCTCATAAAACCCCTGCGACGCCACCATCGACTGCTTACGGATGGAATGATAATCAAACCGCTCCGCCGCTTGGCCAAGCGGTTGAGCAACCAAGATGAGGCAAAAAATCCTGCACAAGCGGGTCACGCGCCAATCATCCTGCAGTCACCCAATTCGCACAAGAAAAAGCATTAAATGAAACGTTCCCGAACTTACAATCTGATACAAGATCCTGATATGCATGAACGAGTTCATCTCGGTGAATTGACTGCTCTTCATGCGAACTTGTCAGATGATCGAATCACTTGTTCATCCAAACCAAATCACGCCAGAGAGGCGTGTCGTTTTTCTGAGCAGGCCCGGGCGAGCTACGGCCGTTGCGGATCATGGAAGTGAGTTTCGCAGTGAGGCGTCTTGATATGGCGAGGTTTTCAGCGATGACGTTTTTGGTTTCGCCGGGATCTGAAGAAAGATTGTAAAGCTCCCGCTTGGCGCGGCGACTGTCTTCCATCACCAGTTTCCATTTGCCTTGGCGGACAGCAAAGCGGCCTTGCGAACTGTGGTGCACCATCGCTGCACGCTCAGCAAAACTGTTTTCTACTGCGCCGCGCAGCACGGGATAAAAGCTGATACTATCCTCACCAGCATTGTCGGAGAGGCGTTTATCCAGCATCTCGGCGAAAGTGGCCAGTAGATCAGTTTGGCATACTGACTGGTTCCATTTTTCATTTGCCTTCACCTTGGCCGGCCAGCGTATGATGAACGGCACACGGTGACCACCTTCGTAGATGGAGCGTTTGCCCTCGCGGTAGATGTCGTTGCTGTGGTGATTGTATAATTCAATCCGCTTACTCCATGTTTTTTCCGGACCATTGTCACTGGTGAAAACCACCATCGTGTTATCCGCAAGCTTCTCTTCATCGAGCCATTTCATGATTCGCCCAAGATGCCAATCGGTCTCGATCATGAATTCACCATAAGCGCCCGCCTTGCCCTGACCTCGGAATTTCTTCAAGGGAATCACCGGCTTGTGCGGAGAAGTGTAGGGCAAATAGAGGAAAAAAGGCTTACCGTTACGCGCCGCTTCGGCACGCCCAGCCAGCCACTTCAGAGATTGCGTGGTGAAGCGATCCAAACACTCGATGTCTACAAAGTCTGGCGCCACTTCAAGACCTTTGCCTTTGAGGCTCATTTTTCGGCCTCCTGATTCTTCCGGAACCGGCGCCTCTTTTGGCGTTTTTTTGTAGGGCGGCATGATGCGGTAATCCGCTATCGCAATCTTGCTGGGTTTCTTCGATGTGAACAAGGTAGGCGGCACCTTGGCATGGCGCCCTTCGAACCAAGCAAGAACCCCGTAATTCATGGATGCCGGAATCCCCCAAAAATAATCAAACCCCTTGTCCAAGGGCATGTCTTTAACGGGGTGCTTCCAATCGCGATTACCTTTCGTGCCGGGAAAGTCCATTCCCAAATGCCACTTCCCAACCATTGCCGTCGTATAACCGTTATCGCCCAAGAAAGAGGCCAAGGTCATGCGACCATCAGCAATAAGACATGCACCTTCTGCCCCCATGACTCCGCGCTTTAAGGTAGTTCGCCAAGAGTAGCGACCGGTAAGAAGACCATAACGAGAGGGAGTGCAAACGGTATCTGAGCAATGCCCGTCGGTAAAGGTCATGCCCTCCTTTGCCAACCGGTCGATATTCGGCGTCTTGAATTTCGACTGCGGATTCAGGCAGGACGCATCGCCGTAACCCATGTCATCCACATATACGAGAATGATGTTGGGCCGCGAGGCGACTCCATGGAGTGAGACAGCGAGCACAAGCAATGATAAGACAAGAATGTAATTCTTCATTTCGGTTCCTCAGCCCTTTAGGAACTCACTTGCTGCAGCCAGTTGCGCGCGATTAGTTCATGGCCCTGCGGCAGTGGGTGAACCCCGTCCCAAATCCAGTGCTCCGGACTGACCGACTTGGCGGCCGCATCGAAAACTTCCTGGGTCTTCACGTGGACGGCATCATAATCCTTCGCCAACTGCGCAACGATACCACAGTATTGATCCACCTTTCCCCGCCATTTTTTCCATGCAGCTTCATTCTTCAATCTACCTGACCGCAGGACGAAGGGGTCTAGTAACACCACCGATAAGTCGGCTTTTGCCTTTCGACTGGCATCCAAAATTAACCTGTAGTCCGCTTCCCATTGTTCCACCGTACCACCCCGACTCACGTCATTGACTCCAATGAGGATACTGAGAAGATCGGGCTTCATATCGATGGCATCCTTCTGCCAACGCGCTTTCAGATCAGAAACCTTGTGACCACTGATGCCGCGATTGAAGAATTCCAACTGCGCCTCCGGCATATCCACCCCGAGCCGCGAGGCAATCAGGTAAACGTAGCTGTGCCCGAGGTAATGATTGCGATCGCGCTCGTTGCGTCCCCATTTCATGTCGGTGATGGAGTCCCCCTGAAAAAGCAACCGACTGCCCTTGGCCAATTTCGGCAACCGGTAATCATAGCCACCGACCCCTGAAGGATTGGTGGCTGCACCCTGCACCTCACCCACCTTGCTTGCTGCAACTGCCCCGGTGCAGAGAGCAGTGCCCCTAAGAAATGTTCGTCGATCTAACATCCGTATTCCTTTTTAAATTTAGTAAAAGCTAATTCAGCAAATGCTTGACACATGGAGCTCAAATCTTATTTGGGATTTCCCCCTTACATCCTCAACATCTACAGTTTATGTATTCTTAGATTCCCCTTTATTGCCTGGCAGAATTAAGTTTTGGCATTTTGGCTCCTATTGACTTGAGGTGAGCAAGGAGACGCGAATTCAATTCTTTTACTTTTTCCGGCATAACAGAGGCCAAGTTTTTCGTTTCGCCGAGATCGTCCTTCAGGTTAAAAAGTTCCATTGGCCCCTCATAGAACTTGATCAACTTCCAAGGACCTTCGCGAATGATACTGTACGGTCCCGGGTTATGTCGGTAATGAGGAAAGTGCCAATAGATCGCCTCGCGCTCGATGCTTTGCTTGCCCTGAGAGCTCAAGTGTTTAGCCAATGAAATCCCATCGATTGCCCGTCCTTTGGGTAAATCCAATCCTGTGACTTCCGCGATAGTGGGCAAGTAATCAACACTGGTTACGGGTTCAGCGCTGGTGACTCCTGGCTTAACCACGCCAGGCCACTTAATAATGAGTGGAACACGAATGCCCCCTTCGTAGGCGTATCCTTTTCCCGAACGAAGCGGTGCATTACTCGTTGGACCCACCAACCCCCCGTTATCAGAGGTGAAGATGATCATCGTGCGATCAGCGATCCCATGCTCCTCGAGCGCATCCATGATACGCCCCACACAATCATCGACTGACTCCACCATGGCGGCATACTTAGCGTTCTTTTGAGTGGTTTTGGGCTTCTTCGCGTACTTGGCCGTCACTTCCGCCTTAGCCTGGATCGGGGTATGAACAGCGTAGTTATCCATGTTAAGAAAGAACGGTTTGTCCTTATGTTTCTCGATGAACGCGACTGCTTCTTCCGCTTCTCGATCTGACAGGTACTGCCCCGGCTTACGTCCCGGCAAGTGAGGAATTCCGCCTCGAATCATCGCATGACGGTGTTTGGGCTGATTGAAAGGATCGAAGTAACTTGGCGGCTGACCATAATCACAACCTCCATAGTTAAAGTCGTAACCTTGTTTCTGCGGATACCAATCATCGGCCCCAAGATGCCATTTACCAATGTGGCAGGTAACGTAGCCGGCAGGCTTTAACAGTTCGGCAATCGTTACCTCTTCAGATTCCATCCAGAGAGCATTCTTGGGAACAAGAAACTTCCGTTTGCCCCCAGAGAAGCCGCTCGGATTCTTTTTGTCTGCGGGAATGGTCCCTCCCTGAAAGCGTGACCTTATCCAGTCGGTAACCCCAAGGCGGCCAGGGTAACGCCCCGTCTGCACGGCGGCTCTCGTCGGAGAGCACACGGCACAGGCTGCATAGGCGTCGGTAAAGCGCATGCCCTCAGCAGCAAGACGGTCGATATGAGGCGTCTCGAAATAACGACTGCCTTGGCAGGAAAGATCCATCCAACCCAAGTCATCGACCAAGATCAGCACAACGTTCAAAGGCTTGGCCGCCTGCACGTTCAGGGTGACGAGGAAAGCCAGGATGAAAACGATATTTCGGATCATGCGGCCGCGGCCTTGAGCGCCTTTTCAATCAATGCCTTGGTCTTGAGGGAGCCCTCAATCGGGTCGATGCCGTGCCCTTCAAACTCAATCGAGATAACACCGGAATAATCGGACTCATAAACAATCTTCAGCATCTTGAAGTAGTCGGTGTTTGTTTCATTCCCTCTGTCATCGAACTTGAGCGCCTTCGCGCACACAGCTGGCGCGAATGGGAGGCTCTTGGTAACACCTTCATAGCGATTGTAGCGGCCAAAGTTGTTGAAGTCCGGCAACAGACCCGCATTAGGACGGTTGATTTTCTTCATCGCGGCCAGCAGCCAGTCCGGATCCTGGGAATTCCCGCCATGCGGCTCGATCACAATTTTCACCTTCGTTCCCTTGGCGTAATCGCACAAGGTGCCCAATCCCTTGGCGGCATTTTCAAGATTTTCATCCCGGTTCCCACCCGAACGGCAATTAACACGAATCGCATCACAGCCAAGTTGCGCAGCGCAATCCACCCAGCCCTTGTGCTCATCAATCGCACGGGTACGCGCCTTGGCGTCCCTCGAATCGAGTTGGTTCCCGGCGTCGACGAGAATCAGCACGTTCTTCATGCCTTCACCGGTCGTGCGTTTGGCCAGTTCCCCCACGTAGGATTTATCGATGTGCTTGCCTTTGAAGGGACGGTTCCAATACTCGATATGCGTGATACCGAGCTTGTTCTTGGCCAACGCGGGATAGTCGAGGTGAACAAGCTTTCCGCTGCCGAGCCATCGCTGAAAGGTGTATTCTTGGATGCCGATCTGGAACCGATCCGGATCGTTCTTATCCTTGGCCAGCAACGTGGGGGTGAATGAAATAACCGGAGCAGCCAATGCGGCGTTACGAATAAAGGTACGTCGGGAAAGCGTGTGCATGCGGCAAATCATGCAGCCCCTGCCTAAAAAGGGAAGCTAGTTCTGCATGAAGCTCTCGCTCGCAACGATGGATTGGATGAGATCCCGGAGGCCCTTGTCGTTGCCGGCTATTTCCTTGCTGATCCTGTCGATGCTCGGGCGGTCGCTGCTGTTCAGTTCGCGACCGGTGGCGTAGGTGAGCAGTTTCTTGGTGAGACAGCGAATGAAGGTATCCTCCTGCGCAACAACCAACTTCTTGAACTCGGCGTTGGAGGCGAAGGTCTTGCCGTCAGGGAGCTTGCCGGAAGGATCCACCTTTAGTTTGCGGTCGTATTGATCGCGCCAACCGCCGATGGGGTCGTAGTTCTCCAGCGCGAAGCCCGGCGGGTCGATCTTGTTGTGGCACTGGGCGCAGGTGGCGTCTGCCCGGTGCTTGATCAGTTGTTCCCTCAGGGTGGTCGCACCGCGAACGTCCGGTTCAATGGCCGGTACGTCGGCTGGCGGTGGCGGCGCGGTGTAGTCGAGGAGTTTGTTCATGAGGTAAATCCCACGCACCACCGGCGAGGTGTCCACGCCATTGGCCGAGGCCGTCAGGAAACTTCCGTGGCCAAGAATCCCGGCACGTGACGCGTCCGGAAGGCTGACCTTGCGGAAATGATTCCCTTTGAGCCCAGGCATTCCGTAATGCTCAGCCAGCTCGCGGTTGAGGAAACTGTAGTCGGCCGCGAGAAACTCACGAAGCGGCAAGTTATTGTCGAGAATGTGCCGGAAGAAATGCTCGGTTTCGTTGCGCATGGCGCTCTCCAAGTTGTCCCGATAGTAGGTCAGGAATTCCTTGGACGGCGGCATCTTACCGATATTATCGAGTTCGAGCCAGATTCGCGTAAAGTTGCTCACGAAACGCTGTCCCTTCGGGTCGGCAAGCATGCGTTCCACCTGCTTGTGCCGGGTCGTAGACTCACTGAGTGTGCCAGCGGCGGCGAGCTTGAGCAGTTCATCATCAGGCATAGACGACCACAGGAAATAGGAGAGGCGCGAGGCCAGCGCATAGCCCTTGAGTTGTCCCACACCCTCATGCTGGTAAAGAAAACCGGGGGCACACAGAATGGTTTGAAACCCGAGCTGCAATGCGTCCAGTGGCTTGAGCCCGGCGTTCAGCTTGGCTGCGACCAGCGCGCGGATCGGCTTGAGCTCGCCCTTGGTCGGTGGACGCCGGAAGGCACTTCGGGCGAAGGCGCTCAGACGCTCGGCAATCGTCTCCGGGTTCAGTTCGCCCGGCTTGAGATTTCCATAGAGCACGCGGTGCCCTGGCGGCGGCCAGCTCTGCTGGTGCGGGCCATCGACTTTGATTTTCCAGATCCGCAGGCGTGGCCCCTGATAAGCCTTAAGCACGCCGTGAGCCTTTTCGATGCCGGCCTTCATGCCGACGAACGGTTTGAACTCCGGTTTATCGGCGGCCTGAGTCGTTAGTACTCGGACCATTCGCTTAGCCGCCAGAGGGCCATTGCGAAAGCGGACTTCCGGCTCGTAGCCGGCTTCCATGTAGACCTTCCACTCGAACCATTTCGGCTCCTCATTGGTTAGCTCTATGCGCGCCATCGAAGTCATTTTCGAAACGTTGCCCGTGCTAGTGACACTGCCTCGTCGATCCACTGCAGCAATTTCCATTACCAATGGATCACCATTTCGAAAATCACCCAGAGCTTTACCATAGTCATGGACGCGCCCCACCGCTGCAGCCCGAACGCGAATGGTGTAAATACCGCTATGAGTAACTCCGCCTTGCCGAAACAGTGGCAGGAAGCCGATGTGTCCGCCGCGATAATGACGACCGTAGAGATCGGTGTAAGGCGTCTCAGGGACAAAACGGAAGCGATCAACTTTGAAGAGTTTGGGCAAATCCTTTGATTCATTGCCCTTGAAATAAAACGGCGTTTGCTGCGCGTAATGTTTGGTCTCGGGTTTTTTCTCGAAGTGCGTGGCGCGTTTAACCGCCGCCTCGGCCGCGGGGAGGTATTTTTGCAACAGTAAGCCGGAAGTCACGAGTTGGGCGCCGTCGTTGTCAAAACCTTCGGCCGTTACTTCCGCAGGAAAACCCTCTGCCGGGTTCCAGACGTCAATGTTCAGACTGAGCAGGTCGCTGATGGTTTTTTGATACTCCACTTTGTTCAGACGCCGGAGAGTCGTGTGTCGGCCGACGCCGGCGAATTTCTCGCGTGCCCCGGCGATGGCCTCGGTCATACTCTTAACCGCAGCAAGCCGCTCTTCCTGGGTGGGTTGCTCTTCGTCTTCCGGCGGCATCTCCCCCAAGTTGAGCTGGTCGACGATCTCCTGCCATTGCTCCTGCTGCCGAAAATCTTTGATGGTAGCGGGCAGGGTGTCGAAGCGGCGCTTGGCCTTTTGCTTGTCCGGTCCGTGACACTTGTAGCAGTACTGCTTGAGAAATGTTTTGGGCAACTCGGCCTGCAGTGCACTCGCGCAGAAGAGCCCGATGATGACAATCGTGGTGAGATGTGAGCGGCTCATGGTTCAGGAAAAGTCCATCTGTGAAAAAGTGCCACTGCTCTTGCCGAAGGTGTCGCGCTCGACGCCGAACCATTGCAGGGACGACAACCACAGATTGGACAGGGGCACGCGCTTATGTTTGTCAGCAGGACAGACCACGTGGCCCTGATGCTTGAGGCCGCCGCCGGCCAGGAGCACGGGTAGATTCTTGTTGCTGTGCTTCGAACCGTCGCTCATGCCGCTGCCCATGACCACTAGGGTGTCGTTGAATATCTTTGCCTCCTGCAGACCGTCGAAGAGCCGATTGACCTGGGTGAAGATGTAATCCTCCACCACCCTGAGCTGTTCCAGCTTGTTCTCGCCCTTGCTATGGTGTGACAGGCCATGGTAGCCAGAGGTAACGTTGTCCAGGTCGGAGGTCGTAAATCCCATGGGAATCTCGAAGGTCGCGACCCGGGTGGAGTCGGTCTGCAGCGCCAGTGTCAGCAGATCGAAGAAAAGTGGCATCTCCTCGATGTGCATGCGTTCTTCATCGGCTATCGGGTCGATGCCCGGCTTGGGCTTCGGCTTGTCTAGCCAGGCCTCGGACATCTGCAGCCTGCGCTCCACGTCGCGCACCGAGGTTAGGTACTGATCGAGCTTGTCGCGATCGGCGTTGTTCAGGTCGCCGTGCAGCGATTTGGCGGACTCACGAAGCGCATCGAGGACACTTCCCCGATGGCCCAGACGCTTTCGCTCCAAGTCGCGCTCGGCTTTTGAGCTTTCTACGAAAAGGGCTTCGAACAGACGGGCGGGATTGTTCACCGGCGGGATTCGCACGCCCGTGCGATTCCAGCACATATCCGTGCCCCCCGCCAGTCCGGCGGTGATCGAGGGAAAACGGGCGGTGCTGCCGCTATGTTCGGCGGCTACCTGATCCAGGGAAATATTCTTCTCGGGGAAACCTGCCGATTCCTCCTTGCGGATGCCACCACTTAAGAAAGCATGCACCCCTGAATGACCTCCATGGGCCCCATCATCGAGGTTGGAATAAACCGTGAAATCCTTACGGTGCTTCTCAATGTTCTTCAGGGTCTGGCTACTGACGTAGTCCGCGCCGGCCTCCTTCGGGAAGAATGCCTGAGGATAAAAGCCCAGGTGATTACCGATGGCCAGAATCCGCCGGGGCCGCTGCGACTGTACCCCACGCGCCCGGCTCTCCAGCATCGGCAGGGCCAGCGCCACGCCCACGCCCTGCAAAAAACTGCGGCGGTCGATCGAATGTAAGTTCATTGAACGCATGTTACTTATTATTTCAACTTGTCTGCGCACAAGCGACCCCTCAGCGATTCAGAGTTATCCGACTGCAGGCGCCTAGAACCACCTCGTCCTGAATAAACGAAAAGGAAAAATTATCAAAGGTTCATTAGCTTTTTTGAAGGAAGCTTTTACTCCTTATCACTTCCTTGAGTAACGACCTCAGTCTGAAATTCTTATTCGCTGTCTTGTTTATGATTCGATCGATGGTCAGCGTATCGCCGGGCGTCAATTCGCGGGAAAGCGCGAACCGCATGAGATGAGCCGTGAAGGCTTTGGCAAATCGGCGGTCTTCTTTTGCGATCGATTCTTTAAAACGGACAATGTCTTTGAATTCATATTTCCGAAGCAACGTGCCACTGACATCTACCGTGCGACCATTTTCGTATTTGTCACGCCAGCGTCCGGTAATGTCGAAATTCTCAAGCGCGAAGCCAAGCGGGTCCAACCTCGAATGACATCCGGCGCAGTCGGGGTTTTCACGGTGCTCGGCAAACTTTTCGCGAATAGTCAAATTCTCGTCTGATGCATCTTCATTCAACGGCGGAACATCATTGGGTGGTGGTGGTGGTGGATCGTTAAAAATAACCTCAATGACCCACGCGCCACGCGCGATAGGATGTGTTCGGCGCGGACCTGAGGTCATACTGAGCATCGCAGCACTGGTGATTACACCCCCATATCGTGGATCTTTCGCCGCCACTCGCCTAAATGTCTCATCTCGCAGTCTGCCACGGATCTCATCATCATAACGACGGTTCATCTCCTCCTGCACCTTGCGGGGATCGCGCGGTTTCGGCAGTTTGTTCAGCTTGTCTTTCTCTTGATTTAACACCTTTGCCAAAATCTCCCTTTTCGATGCCGCTTTTTTTCGTGCAGGCTCCAACTCCGGAGCAATCGAGAGGTAGTACTCAGCCAATGCAGCGGTTTGTTCGTCCGAACGCTCTGCTGTGTCTGTCTGTATCGCCGCAACAACTGGAACAGGAAATGGCACCGACTGAGTCTTGAAATAAAACCCGTAGCCTCCGCCTCCGTTGGCGATCTTGAAGAGCAGCTTGTTTTGGCCCTTGACCAAGCTCACTCGAACTTTGTCTTGATCAGGCGCAACTCCTCGGGTGATTTTTTTATCGGTGATCAACTTGCCGTTGAGCCAAAGTTTAAAGCTGTCATCGGTACCAATCGAAAGCTCCAATTCCCGCGCCGTGCCAGATTGGATTGTGCGGTAAAGATAGGTCGCACTGTTTCCTCCGTTCAGGGCATGCACCTTTCCATCCACGAAATTTTTGGCGAACTCCCACTTCAGCTTGCCGTAAGTTTTCCCCAAATTGACATTAGTTTCATCGATGAACGCCTTGGCGTGAGCCTCGTCGAAATTACCCGCACCAAAGGGTCCTATATGATGCCAAGGGGACAGTGCCGCACTCTCAGCCAGCGCCTTCTGCTGGGCGGCTTCCCACTGCGCTTGCCCCTCCGTGAAATCAATCTGATCCGCTTTCTTCTCAATTATAGAAGGGATGCTTTCTACAAAAACATCCAAATCATATTGAGCCAACTTAATCACCTCCCTGGCAGCCTTGCGTTTGGCCTCGAGCGGTTTATTCTCTTCGATAATTTTTTTCTCATCCACCTTCGGCGCCTTGAGGTCGGTGGTGTACCAATCTTTCAGAAAATCGCTTTGGTAACTGAAGGTGGGCTTGATGAACTCCGCAATCGGGCGATCCTCGACAAAGACCGCGTCAAAGAGCAGCAGCGGCTCGCAGAGCATCTGCAGGCTAGCGGGGTGATTTTTGTCGAGCATGAACAAACGGTGTTTCTTGGGATCGGGCGTAGCAGCTAGGATGTTTTCGAGCTGCATCCACTGTGCGGGGAACGTGTCGAGGAACCGCTCGATCTTCGGGTCGGCCAGCATGCGGTCGATGGTCTTGTCCAACACCTCGGGCTCGACCAAGTCGCCGTTGCCGGCGAGGCGCAACAGATCGCTGTCGGGCGTGCTTGCCCAGAGGAAAAAAGAAAGATTGGAGGCGAGCGTGTAGGCCTTGGCATCGGTAGCAGGATAGCGATAGAGAAACATCGGCGAGGACAGTACACCGGAGGCGACTTTTTTCATGCTTTCGGTGAAGGTCAGCTCCTGCTTCATCTTGGCCAATGCGTAGGCGGTGTAGCGGTCGACCGTGGCGGCCTCAACCGGCCCGCGAAAGGCTCGCTTCAAAAAGGCTGCAATGCGCTTGCGGGTATCGGCCGACAGATCAATGCCCTCGGCGGGGGGCTTGAAGAAGGTGTTCCAGACACCGACGGTATTTTCGTTGAAGTCCGGGCTTTCGACTATGGACACACTTAGCCGCAGGAAAGCATCGAGCAACAACGGCGAAAGAGTGAGCTGGTTGGCTTGGTTGTCAAAGCCGTGCGATGCGCGCAGGTCTTTCGGGAAGGCCTTCACCTCGCGCAGGCCGTCGGCGGGGTTGAGCGTGAGCGAACGCACATTAACGCGGTCGGGCATCTTGGGTGCATTCAGGTAAATGGTCTGGCGCGTCATTAGTTTTTCCGGCAACGGAAACACATCGCGGTTCAGTTGGAAGAGGTCGCGCACGGTATTGTTGTACTGGAACCGGTTCAGGCGGCGGATCGGTATGTGCCCGCCCTTGGCATTGGCGGTGGCAGCGCGCAACTCCGTCTTAAGTGAGGCGAGCAGGTTGGCACGCTGCGCCTCAGTGAGCCGGGGCTCGTCCTCCGGCGGCATATCGGCCGCATCGATCACCTCGATCAATTCCTTGATCAGCTCCGGGTTGGCAAGAAACTGTTTATCGTTGGCAATCTCCTTGAGGTTGACCTTGCCTTTCACCTTTTCGCCGCCGTGACACTTCACGCAGTTTTTAGTGAAGAACGGTTTGAGGAATTGATCAAACTCATCGGCCTCCGGGACCGTGTGAATAGAGACCAACAACAGGAGCAAGCCGCCCCGTTGAATGAATCGTTTGGCAAACATCGACAACCCTACGCCCACATATCGGAGATCAAGCCAGTGCTGTCTGCGAAAGATTCTATTTCCAACCCCATCAACTTAGCGACCGAAAGCCACAGGTTGGAGTTCAGCGTTCCACTTTTGCACTGGATGAAGCGGCCCTGGTTCACCTGCCCCTGACCGCGACCTGCCACGATCATCGGCAGGTCGTAATACTGATGCGTGGAACCGTCACCCAGCGCTGCTCCGTAAGTCACCAGCGAATTGTCGAGCATTGAACTGCCGTCTGATTCCTTGATCTCTTTCATGCGCTTGAGCACGTAGGCATACTGCTGCATGTGGAAAAGATCGATCTTCTGCACTTCAAGATACCCCTTGCCCTTCTGGTTATGGGTCATGTTGTGGTGCTGCACTGGTTTGTCGAACACGCCCTCATACATCAACGTGGCATCCCAGCGCTCTGGTCCGATCATAAAGGTGGAAATGTTGGTTATGCCCATCTGGAATGCCAGCAGCATCATATCTGCCTGCAATCGTATGTATTCACCTCGCGGTAACACCTCGCTCTTCGGGACACGAATGTCTGCATTGGCCAAAAGCTTCTCCAGCTTGGCCATGCGCACCTCCACATCCCGAATCATGGTTATAAATTCGTCCAGCGTCGCGCGGTCCTCCGTCGCCAGTTTCAGCGACAGGGACTTCGCATCAGCCAGCACAAGATCCGTGATCTCGGTAACATTCAATCGAAAACTATCTTTCGCGAACAACCGATCATATAGCTTACGCGGATCACGAATGGATGGAGCGATCTTATCCGGTCCATACCATGAAATATTGTCAAAGTAGATTGACTCCTTGCCGGCCGTAAACCCGTTGCAACTGATCTCAAGCGTGTTGAATGCCGTGGTGCGCCCAACCTTGTCTCCAATCACTTGATCGAGACTACGCCCGTTTGGATGCTTAACGCCCTGCTCGGCCGCCTGTACCGGCGACAAACTCGTAAGGTAACACGACGCCCCCTGCGCATGTACATCCTGGCCGTTCTTGAATGTACGGTCCAGGCCGGTGATTAGGGTCACATCCTTCGTATGATCCTTCAGCGGTTGCATCGTCGGAGTCAGCTCCAGCGGATAAATGCCGGGGGTGTTCTGCTTACGTTTCTGTTTTTTACTCTTGTCGGCATTAAACCCACCAACAAAGTCCGGTAACTCACCCTGTTCCTCCCCCGGAAAAAAACACCGCCTCACAATGCCATTGGGGATGTACATGATCGCCAGTTTTTTACTGGGCTTGGCCACCTTGCTTCCCGCGCCGAAAACGCCCGGCATGGAATGTAAAAAAGGCAGCGCCACAGCCGCTCCGTTGGCTCTCAGAAACTTTCTCCTGGAAAATATCGTCGGGTTCAACATGACATCAAATATACCGCAGAAAAATCGACTTTTGACCTATGGCTCGATTTATGCAAGCGAATCATTTGTCGACGATCTGGTGCTCCATTTTATTCGACTTGAAAAAATCCATTGCGACTTATCATTTTGCGTACAATGCAGCCCAAAGAGCATTTTCCCGAATGGCAAAAGTGTTATTTGCGCTTGATGTTGTGTTTGTTGTAGAGGCGTTGCCAGTATTCTTTCCAATAGGTGTCGTAGTAATCGTAAGCGGCTTTTTGGATATGTGGCAAATCGGTGACCTTTGGTGAATTGAAACTGTAGTTGTAGTTTTTGAGGTGTGCCTGGCCAACACGCTTGCGGGGCGAGACGAATCGCCACTCCGGTTTTCCCAGAACATCTTCGCAGAGCTTTGCGCCGATGGGATCGTATTTGTCGAGCTGATCACGGGTGTGGATGTGGTTGTGATCATGATCCATCGTTCGGTTGGTGTTGAACCAGCACTGATAAATTTCCGCCCAATACTCGGAACGGTTCCTGGAAGCATAACATTGCTTCGGGCCACCAAAATAAATCAGCACTTTGTCATCCTTGTTGACCTTCACTTTTGCATTGGTCTTTTCACCATTCACGAGAATGTCGCCGGCGCTCAGGCATTTGCGAAGCAACTTTGGCGACTCATCGGGAAACGATTTTTTCAAGGCTCCAAGCAACTTCACCGACTTTTCGCTTTTGATCCGGCGATAGCGTTGAGCGGCTCGCCCATCGTTCCAGATGCCGATCTTCTTCACGTTTTCGAATGTTGCTGTTAATCGTTTCTGGAGAGCCTCGTCAAATCCTGCGCCGTGTACCACGTGGCCAAATTCGTGAACTAGGATGCTCTCAAGTTGCATCCCTCCCTCATACTCCATCACATCTTCCTCCGCGAAAACAACCGTCGGCCTCGAGCCTATGTGCGAGAGAAAACCGCGCTGACGCCAGTTGTAAAAATCCAGTTCCTCCCCCTTCTTGTTGGTGGTGAATTGCGGAAGTTGTGAAGTGAATTCATCATGCCCGATCAGAAGACACAGCACTCTTTTTTTACGAATACGTTCAGCAATTCCCGGCTTCATGCTTCGCATCAGCATATCGAACTGATACGCCGTCTCCTGATGCGCCAAGTCTGAGACCTTGGCCGAAGTCGCAATAAGGATGTCCTGTACCTGTGTCGCCTTCCTGTAAAAGCCGGTGTCGAGCTTGTACTCACGCGCCTGCGACTCTGTCAGGGGTTTGACCTCATACTCCGCCTGCGCGCTGAAACAGAATCCGGCTGTCAGTAAAACAAAATAAATATGTTTCATATCCTCATCAAATAAACTTCAAAGCGAGCTTCACCGCTGCGAACAGGCTGCCTGGGCTAGCTTGGCCAAGGCCGGCGATATCGAGGGCTGTGCCGTGATCGACCGAGGTGCGGACGATCGGCAGCCCCAACGTTGTGTTCACGGCTTCGTCGAAGCAGAGAGCCTTGAGCGGGATGTGCCCCTGGTCATGGTACATGCAGACGAACAGGTCAGTCGCGCGGCGCTTGGCCGGTATGAACGCGGTATCCGGCGGAATTGGCCCTTCAACATCAAAACCCTTGGCTCGTGCCGTCTCAATCGCGGGAAGGATCACCGTTTCCTCCTCGCCGCCGAACAAGCCGTGCTCGCCAGCGTGGGGGTTGAGGCCGAGCACACCGATCTTTGGCTCGCTTCCGCGAATGCGCCTCATCGCCTGCGCGCCAAGTTCGAGCGTGTCGAGTATGCGGTCCCTGGTCAGCAACTTCGGTACCTCCCCATAGCCGACGTGCGTGGTCACGAACACACACCGCACCTCGCTCGAGTATTGCAGCATGCACGAGCGCTGTGCATGGGTCTTGGCTGCGAAAATTTCTGTGTGGCCGGGAAACGAAATCCCCGCCGCGCGCAGCGCCTCCTTGTTCAGCGGGGCAGTCGTCACCGCGGCTACCTGGCCACCAAGAGCAGCGTCAATGGCATTCTCGACGTAGGTATACCCCGCACGCCCGGTCGCGGCGTTGGCGGTGCCGGATTCAAAGTCTCTCAGGCCGATTGCGCCGATATCGAACACGCTCGGCGCGTCGGCCTCGCCCAAGCTGGCGACAACTTTTTCCGGCTTGGCCAAACGGCACTGCAC
>Ga0233434_1000983_pt1 | contig 29780 bp, 26 predicted proteins | sample SI_122_August201_4_FD_182738 | JGI IMG/M metagenome (GOLD analysis project Ga0233434, IMG submission 182738) | Seawater microbial communities from Saanich Inlet, British Columbia, Canada - SI_122_August2016_120_MG | ecosystem: Environmental > Aquatic > Marine > Inlet | place: Canada: British...
ACCGCCGCAACGAGCTGCTTGGCGAGCTGATGTTCCAGACCCACGCAAGCTATTCTCTCTGCGGTTTGGGTTCAGATGGCACAGACGAACTCGCCGCAGCTGTCGATCAGCCCGAGAGTCGCGCCGCCGGGTTGTTTGGTGCCAAGATTACCGGTGGAGGATCAGGTGGCACTGTCGCGATCCTCGGTGCGTCTGCCGCTGAAGGTTATGTTGAACAGATCGCGGCCACCTATGCAGCGGGGCATGAGCTCTCACCCTATATCTTTACCGGTTCCAGTCCCGGTGCGGCCCAGTTTGGAGTCGTACGCCTGGATCCAAACTGACACGTAGACACCTGAACACCAACCAGGAGAGACGAGCATTCGAATTCTCGTTACAGGGGGAGCCGGCTACATTGGATCTCACTGCTGCAAGTATCTGAGCCAACAAGGGCACGAGCCGATCGTGCTCGACAATCTGTCTATGGGTCATGAGAAGGCCGTTCGTTGGGGACCACTGGCCAAGGTCGACCTTCGTGATCGTGACGGTGTCCTCAATGTCTTCAAAGAGTATCGGCCGGAAGCGGTCGTCCACTTTGCTGCGTGCTCCTTCGTCGGTGAATCGATGCAAGATCCGGGGAAGTACTTCGCCAACAACACTGTGGGTAGCCAGAATCTTCTCGATGCTCTCGTGGCGCACGATGTCCACGATATCGTCTTCTCATCGACGTGTGCCACATATGGCGAGCCTGACACCATGCCCATCAGCGAGCAGACGCCGCAGCATCCGGTGAATCCGTACGGGCAGTCGAAGTTGATGGTGGAGGAAATGCTCGCATGGTATGGGCAGATCCACGGCCTGCGCTGGGCGGCGCTGCGCTATTTCAATGTCGCCGGTGCGGATCCTGACGCTGAGATCGGCGAAGAGCACGATCCCGAATCGCATCTGATTCCCCTCGCCATCTGGGCTGCGCAAGGTAAACGAGATCAACTGTCTGTGTTTGGCACAGACTATCCGACCCCAGATGGAACGGCGATCCGCGACTACATCCATGTGTGGGATCTGGTACAGGCGCATTTGCTGGCCCTGGATTTTCTGCAAGCGGATAGCGGACCACTACAGGCCAATCTTGGCACGGGAAATGGTCACAGCGTGCGCCAGGTCATCGATACGGTGGGTGCTGTGACGGGGCTCGAGGTTCCCTCCCTTGATACGGATCGACGTGCAGGCGACCCGCCCGAACTGGTCGCTGACGCGCGGCGAGCGACCCAGCAGCTACAGTGGACGCCACAGCGATCGGATCTGCCGACGATGGTCGAAGATGCGTGGGCATGGTTTCGACAGCAGTCGTGAGGTGATCACGCCCCGTCGTCAAGGCATGGCATCGGGCACCGCCAGCTGGCTGAAGCGTGGAATCGATGTCCTGGTTGATCGTGTGTCACGCATGCCACGCTTCATGATCGTGATGATGTTCGCTGTCTGTGCCCACCCCGCAGCTGCCAGTGCAGCCACAGTCGCCGCCGCAACCGAAATGGATACCGTTATGATCGCAGGGGGGGGCGAAATCGATCTGCGCAGGGTCAAACAGAAGACCCTCGACTTGCTCTCGGGAGGTAGCGGTAGTGGTGTGCATCGAATTCGGGCCCAAGCGGCCCTCGACGATCGCATCGAGGAAATCCTCAGTAAAGATCGGCAGCCCCTGAGCTGGGAGGATCCAGAAGAGGATCTGTTCAATCAGCGGCTCAACCGTTTTCTCGCGCACTCCAGGACACTCGCCGAGGGTTGGGCCAGTGACGGCCGGTATTCTCACGACGAGCGTGTGCTGAATCGAGCCCTGGCGGATCTCGACAATGCCCTCGAACACTATCATGCCAAGTCACCACGCCCCGGCGCCTGGTACTACTGGCTTATCCCGATTCCCGACAAACTTGGGGCGATCGGTCTGTTGCTGGAGGAGGCTCTCCCGGCTGACCTGCGAACGAGGCTGGAGGCGAGTCTGACGCATCAGTTGCAGGAGATGAGACTGTCCGGTGCGAATGCAGCGTGGGAGGCGCGCAACCACGCCTATCTCGCCTTGCTGCAGCAGGATGAAGCGCGTCTGCAGCGTGCGGCGGAGCGGATCTTCTCAACCGTTCGCTACAGCTCGGATGGCGGTGTGCGCGAAGACTTCAGCTACCTGTTTCATGGACACATCCCCTATGCCGGCGTGTATGGTGCGGGGTATGCAGAGACGGTGGCGCAATTCATGTATCTCTTCGATGGCACTCGCTGGGCCGCCAACCCTGGCCGGCGCCAACTCATTGTCAGTCTTCTGTTGGAACACAGTCGATGGTTCATCCATCAGGGTGTGTGGAATCCTCTGGTCTCGGGTCGTGTCTATGGTTCGCGTCGTGCCGCTGCGGGTGGGCTGGCGGCGATGCTCTACATGACCCGTGTCGAGCACGATGAATCTGAGCGTCTGCGTGGCGCGATCGTTGCCCTGATCGATGAAGGCATGGGTGTGCGTGCCGACGTAGCGGCGATGGCTGATGACGTGGCAGGTGCCACCGGGCGGCCCACGAGTGGATTTCGCTTCTGGTATAGCGCTGAAATGGGCGCTTGGGCGGGGGATGGATATCACGTTGGCTTCCGACAATTCTCCAAGCGCGTCCAGGATTACGAGTACCTCTCACGCACAGGGGGCGAAGGCTGGAATCTTGCCTACGGATTCACTCACCTCAGCCGACCGGGACGCGGGTGGTTCAATGCCGGGGAGGATGGGGCACTACCTGTAGATGACATCGACTGGCGTCGCTTGCCGGGAACGACAACACGTGTCGGCGCGCAGCCGGACAACGACGCGAGTGCCAGCCCGATCGGTCACAGTCTGAATTTTGGTCGCAGTGAGATCTCCGGAGGCGCAGGTCTCGCTGACGGAGGCATAGCCGGCTTCGTGTTGCTGCCTGTGCATGGGGACTTCATCGCCCACAAGAGCCTCACCTTCTTCCCTGGTGGATTTCTTGCCCTGGGATCGGGGATCACGTCACAGGTCGTGACAGACGCCGAGGTTGCAAACGCGGCCACAGAGCGTGCTGGCATCGAGCGCCCCCCCACGGAACATGCAGTGCAGACAACACTCTTGCAGTGGGTTGCCGCAGAACTGGACGCAGCATTCGTCGTGGATGGTGTTCAGATTGAGACATCCTCAGAACCACAACTGCTACAGCAGGTGGCATGGTGTTTCATCGATGACGTGGGTATCGTCCTGCCCACGCCAACAGATCTGTGGGTGCGCCGCGCCGGGCGGGTCACGACAGTGTGGCTTGATCACGGTGTGTCGCCGCGACAGGCAACCTATGCCTACTTCGTGTTTCCCTCCACGACGATGGCGGAGACCGTGGACTTCGCCAGTGCTCCGCCTGTGCACGTGTTGCACGCAGATGAGATGGCGCATGTTGTGGCCGACAATCTGACCGATTCGCGTGGGTTGATCTTCTTCGCTGCAGGGCAGGCGGCGGGATTCACAAGTAGCGTGCCCGCTGTTGTTTATCTGCGCGGCGACGGAGAAAGCGGAGCTCTCGCCGTGCAGGATCCGACGCATCGACAGGCGACGCTCAATATGACACTGCCCCTGTCACCCAATGGCTCAGTTCGGGTCGTGGATGAAGATCTGCGGCTGACGGCTGGTGAGCGGCAACTAAGCCTTGAGTTAGAATCACAGTTGGGGCGCGTCTACAGAGCTGGATGGGGACCTGCAGGACAATCGCTGCAACCGGCGGCGCGTGTGGATCTGGCGGCCTTCTACGCCTTTCGAGCAGATGTCGAATCCAGTCCGGGTCGCACGATCATCACCGTCTATCTGCAAGATGAACCACTGGAAGATGGATACGAGCTGCGATTGGAGGGCCACAAAGGTCATCTGATCCACGTTTTCTCAGAGGCAGATGTGCTGGATCGGCCGGCAACCGGAGTCGTGCGTTATGTCTGGCGACAGCAGCAGCACGATCAAGGCAATACGCGTGTCCAGCGCGAGGGGGACTATCGCCTGCTGTTGTATACGGAACTGAAGATGGCAACAGCGTATATCACGATTCCGCACTTTGACGCGGCGGGGAATCCCCATCCTTCTGAGTTGCAGCGTGACGCCAATCGCACGCCTGACTAGGTCGGGACGTCAGCTGACACCCACCAGATACTGAAATTTCATGAACAATGTCTGGTCCGTCCGACGCAACCCGGTGTGACTCGGGTAGGGATCGTCCTGGCCACCAATTGTACCGCCCAGATAGAACACGGTGAAGGGATTCAGCTTGTAGCTGAGCAATGGTTCGAGGCTGAAATTCTGCGAGCTGTTGTATTCGTCCACATCCAGGGCGCGCCGTGTGTTGTCGATCTCGCCGATGAGGCGCACGAAGAGCTCGGGTGAGAATTGATACTGCAGTGATTGCCGCAGGATTCGCTGCCGGACAATCAGCTTGTCCGTACCAGCCGTTCGCAGACGCGTTGAATCGAAACTGAATTCAGTGCGCAACTGATCCGTCGGTCGCCAGCGAAGGTTGCCATTGATCTCGAAGGTCGGCACCAGTTCAAGGGGATTGTGTTCCGAGCCGAGCACACCGAAGCGATTGATCGCTTCGCCACGATTGACAAAGATACCGCCGCCAACGCGCTCGAAAGCGCTCGTCCCCAGATAGCCCCAAACCGTACGGGCATCATCGAATTTCACACCGCCGAACTTCTCCTGGTTGTAGAGGAAACCGCCGAGGTTGAGGAAGGTCTGGTGCTGGAAGGCGATCAGCATCGTCGGGCGCACGCCCGTGTCTTTCACATCCCCGGCGTAGTCGTATTTGCGCCACAGATACAGTCCCGGTCGGATGAAGTTGAGCTGCTTGTGATCGTCGTAGTGGACATTGTAGGTCTGCTGTGTGTGGAGAATGCGTCCGTCATTGGAAAAGATGGCACTATTGTCAGCGCGGAAACCGGGTGAATAGTCCTGATAGCTGAGATTGAAGTTCCACGTGCGTGACTGCCGGATCAGCGTCGTTTTGAAGGTGTAGCCATTGAAGCTCTCGCCATCGAAGTCGGCGGAGATCGAGTCACCCCCGACTTCAAAGGTGACATCGGGAATGATGGCGGAGAGATCTTCATCTTCCGGCTCGTTGGTGCGCGTGAGGGCGGCAAGGGCAGATAGTGTGTAGTTGTCATCGAGGCGCAGGCTACTCTCTACCAGAGCTGCCGTGTTGTTGCCGCCCACATCAAAACGACGGTCTGTGGCGGCGAAGCCGATATGTGATTGCTCGCCGATTTCCCGTTGACCACGAAAGATGTTGCTCCAGGAATTCTCTGTTGTGCGTCGAACGATCGTGCCATCCGCCAGGGGCAGAATCAGGGGTGTGTTGTCGTCGTAGGCGGAGATCATGCCGTACGTCCAATGGCCGGACTTGCCCGTCAGCTTGGTTGCACCGATGGGATCGTTGATGCTGCGTGTGTAGATCAGGTTGGCCACATCGAGGATCATGCCTGAGGCGCGCGAGTCAACCTGGAAGACGTCGCTGCCCTCCATGAAGAAGGGGCGACGCTCTTCGAAGAAGAAGGCGAAGGGTTGGTTGACGTTGATTCGACCTCCATCCGACTCGATCTGGCTGAAGTCAGGCTTGTAGGCGAAGTCGACGGCCGAGTTCGAAGAGAAGGTGTATTTGCCTGTCAGGCCGAGTCGCTCTGATGCCGGCCCTGAGTCCTGGTTGCGCCACCGGCCATTGCCACGCGCATTGCCGACGAGAACGTCCGAACGAGAACCGGAGACATAGGGAATCAGTTCCAAACCGTGCGCGACACCGGCGGTGCCAGCCAGGTCGAGGCGCATGCCACCCGCCTGTCCCATGAAACTGTTGTTGTCCTGAGAGATGGGCATCCAGGAGAATTCGTAGCGGTTCTCCCGCGGATACACGCGCACCAGGTGCACGCCCCAATCCTGTTCCTGCTGGTCCGGGTAACGAAGACTGGCGAGGGGGATCCGCATCTCCACAATCCAACGATCGTCGTGAATTGCCGCGGCCGACTCCCACACGGCATCAAAACTGATGTCCTCGCCGCCGTGCGATTGCCAGATGGCGTCGGCGCTATCGTCGTCTGAGCTGCCCTCGTGCCACAACATGTCGCCCTGAATTCCGTGAGGATTGGCGAAGAATTCGTAGGCGCGCTTGCGATCACGATACGTGTCGAGGACGATGCCGACGAAGTCGTCACGATAGATCCCATCACGATCGGTCATCGAAGCCCGCAAGCGATCGATCTGCGGGTCGTGACAGATGAAGGCTACATACAGGTTGGTGTCGTCGTGGGCGATGTATCCCTCCGTCGGCACCTGGGCGGCGACACCGTGGGTCGGCATGAACTCGGCGAAATTGTCGAAGGCCGCTGCATTCGACCAGGCCCCCTCCAACTCCCCATCGATGTGGAATGCTGTGGTCACCTTGGGTGGATTCAGGGTGGCAGTGGCACCACTGCCCAGGGCAGGATTCGAAGAAACAAGACAGGTGACGCTCAACAGGCACAGCAGCAATCGATGCATCAAGCCCTCCAGGCCAACTGTTCAGCTACTGATCACCTGGTGGGCGCAGATGCGCTCGAGGCGACAGTGGACTGAGGCAGATGTCCAGTGATTGCACAGTCTGTGCCAACTACTGCAGGATTTTCGGAGAAAGCGTCGTAACTTCAATACAAACAACCGATTACGGATATGATCACAAGCTGGTCTCGCGGCGGATCCATTGGCCATTCTCTAGGCAACGACCAGCATGCGCCGGCATGCAATCTGCCAATGTGTTGTGCTGGAAGGAGATAGGTGGCTGAGCACTTTTCGATCAGCGGCGTGACTGACATCTGGTCACGGATGGTTGGATCGCCTGGGCGGCGCGTGCCTGAAACAGGGGCGGCACTTGCCTGAGATCACGGCTGTGAGCGCCTAGATCAGGTGTGCCAGAAGGTCGACTCTGACGGTGCTTCATAGGCAATGTTCAGGTGAGGTGTCTCTAGGAGCTGATCATCTTGAGCGCGGCTGTCGAGTCCTGCTGCTGTGAGCCCCGTCGTGAGCAGGGTGCGCTCCAGTGGATAGGTCGGCTGCCCGGTCATGAACATCCGCTCGACGTTGTGCACCTGAGGTGTGAAGAAACTGGCCAGACTCTTCGTCGGTGGCACCGCGAGATACATGTTGGTCGACAGGGGGTTGTCGCGATCGTCCAATTTCGCCGCAAAGTTGAAGTCGCCGACGAGGCCATTGGCAGCGATGACCGTGCAGATCAGTCCATCGAGATGCTCGTATTGGTAGGCCCAGGGATCGGCCATGCGTTCGCGCATGACATCGATCGTTGGGAACACGTCGTTGAAGCCGGCGCGTCCCGGTGTCAGCTGGTGCGAGCGACACATGCAGGCCTCGAATAACTGTCGCGACCACCGCCCTTCGTGGTGAGCCTGCCAGAATTCGTCGCCGCGGTAGGCCTTCACCCATTTTACCCCCACCTCGCCACCGGCCCGTCGTTCTACCATGGCCTGTACGGTCTCGAAGGCATGGAAGTCACCGCCGTCGATCCAACTGCTGCAGACACACATCGCTTCTTCCACCTGCGCACCCAGTGGCAGATCGATCGATGGCGTGCGCCAGGTGACCGGCAGAGACGAGCCTGCCATGAATGGAAATTCGAGCTCTCGCGACGTGTCATACATCTTGCGCGCCCAATCCCAGTTCCAGGATAGGTGCTTGTCATTGAAGACGGGAACGCTGCGTCCACAAGAGCGAAAGACTGCCGCCATCTGTTGGAAGAATTCATAGCGGGGCCACAGCACCTGGTCCTTGTTATTGCTTGGGTATTCACCATGCTCGGCGATAAGCAAGACACCATCCACGGCCAATTCGCTGCCACCCTGCGTCAGGGCGTCACCGATCGTGGGATAGACTGTGAGCTGCGGGAAGCGTGTCTCCCGTTCGCGACTCAGGTCGTCCTCGCCGACCTGATCTACATAGAGGGAGACGACATCGATCTCAGGACGATGATGACGTCCATTCCAGCCATACCCCTCGAGAAAACGGTCGACAATGTGCTGGGCGTGCGACCACTTGCGGTAGATGGAGACGAGGGCGGCGATTTTCTTGCGAGGTGGCATAGTGGTCCGGGTGTGATGTGGGTGCGAAGCTCAAACTTGTCTTTTGCCACCACGGTATTCGTAGATCCCGCGGTTCGTCATGTTCACCAGTAAGCGGGCCTCGGTGCCACCGCGTTTCGCCATCAAGTCGAGCATCATGTCGGTTTCGCCATCCCAGGGGAAACCGAAGACGACGTCGAACTCCTGCATGTCGATGCCCAATTCGTCGTACCCTGCCGTGCCCTCACCGATCGTTCCCAGGCGTCCGTCTCCACCCTCGGGTTCCCAAAGGTATCCGGTAGGTAAGAAGCTACCCGCCGCAAAGCGTGCCTTGGACTGATTGCGTTGTGCCAGCTCACGAGCGGTCTCGACAAGACTCGCGTCGAGTTCAATACCATATGCCTCATAGCCGAGCAGGTCCGCCATGATGGTGATGACCCCCGTCGCGGATCCCCATTCAAGGAATCTGACATCTGCACCGCGATACTTGATGAGCGCCTGCAGGACGACACGATAGTTTGCTGGCTTAAAGGGGTGCCACTGCTTGCTACGCACATCCTTTTCGAAGGCAGTGGCCATTGCATCTCCTTCCTCACACAGTCCATCCAATCGTGCCTGAAGTTCTTGATCGACATCGCGGTTCATCTATTGCCCAGCGTAAGAGGTGAGAGATCGACTTCTGCGACACGCACGACACGATCGACGCCATAGGGATAGCCCGTCGCGTCGATACACAGCAACCCGCTAGCGTGAGTGAAGGCGAGCTCTTCCTGGTTGTCTACCCAGCGGACTCCCGACACGGCACTCTCCAGGCCGCGAAATGCACGAGGACCAGCGCCTGCGGCACCAACCGTCACATGTGCATCACCGCCAGCAGACAACTGGTGGATGAAAAGGTAGAGCTTGCCATCCAACTCGAGGGCGAAATCTGCCCCGTTGCCCGTCACCGCGGATAGTCTGCCCTCGTATATCAGCTTCTCGTGCGCCCCGATCCACTCGCCGGCACGTCTCAGCGTGGCCGCTTCATAATCAGGGATCCGTCCCTGCGCTGTGGGGCCCACATTCAGCAGATAGTTTGCCCCCACCTTGCGACAGGCACACAGGTTTTCAATCACATCACCCGGTGATTGGTAGTTGAAGTCCTCGGCGCCAATTCCCCAGTGCCGATTCATCGTCTGACACATCTCGGCGGCGACATACTTTTCCATGCCCTCGCGGTTCATCGGGGTCGGACGACCCTGTTCGAAGGTGACGCTGTCGATCTGAGGATGCCCCGTTTCGCCTTTTGCACCCAATCCTGTGTTGTTGATGATCATCGCTTCGGGTTGAAGTCTGCGGATCAGACCATAGAGACGATCCAGCTTCCAGTCAGCGTCGGGCTTGCTCCAATTGCCATCGAACCACAGGCCGCCAAGTTCACCGTAGTGGGTGCACAATACTTCCACCGACTTGTGCAGGTAGTCCAGATAGGCATCGAAGTCGCTGTGGAAACTGGGCTGATACCAATCCAGCGTTGTGTGATAGAAGAACGGCAGAATCCCCTCTGCCCGGCAGCCGTCGACGAATTCTGCTGCCAGATCGCGCCCCGCCGCCGAATGAGGCGCATCATGATCGCTGAGTCCACGTGTGTCGTATAGTGAAAAGCCATCGTGATGCCGTGAGGTCAGGGTGATGTATTTCATGCCGGATGCTCGGGCGGTGGCAGCGATACGACGGGCATCGAAGTCTTGTGCAGTGAAGCTCTCCTTCAGCTTCACATATTCGTCCATCGGGATCTTGCGCAGGTGTTGGACCCACTCACCCTGTCCGAGTTGGGCATAGAGTCCCCAATGAATGAACATTCCATATCCGAGGCGTTCAAAACGCTCGATGCGCGGCAGGGGGACGGGTATAGGCATGATGGTTCCTTCCGTGACAGCGAGCAGGCTGCAGAAACTCAGCGTCCGTGGAGGGGGTGTGGTATGGAGATTAAGAAACGCGGTTGTGTGTTCCACCGCATCACTTGCCGTGCGAAAATCTTCATTCGCCCGGAGATTTCCGTTTCCGCCGAAGGTTTGACACACGAGATTTGCAGGAATTGGTGCACGTTGCCAGATCTTCTCTCAGGTCCCCTAGCGTAAAGGTTCGTCCATGAGTGTACGACTGACCGAGGAACTTCGCGCCGCACTGTCGACGCCCATTCCATCCCTGCGCACACCCTTCACCGCAGATGGGCAGATCGACTGGGCCGGCGTAAGGGCCCAGGTTGACTTCGTCATCGCCGGTGGGGCGCAGACGATCATGATTACCTGGGGAGACTCCCTGCATTCTGTGCTCACAGACGACGAGATCGCCGCACTGGCCAAGGTGGTTGTCGAACACTGCGCCGGGCGTGCGAAAGTGATTGCCGCCGACAACATGTGGGCAACACCAAAGGCCGTCGCCTTCGCCGAGTATTGTGCACAGATCGGCGCGGACCTGCTGATGTTGCTGCCGCCGAACTGGGCGGCTTCGACGACGCCGGATTCGATCGTGACACATTTCAATGCCTGTGGTGTTCATCTGCCGACGATGGTCGTGACGGCCTTCTTCAATCAGGGCGGTGTGCCGCCCGTGTCAGCCTGTATGGATGTCATCGGGGCCCTGCATGAACGGGCAGACAGTGTCGTGGCCATCAAGGATGACCTGCTGGGAGAACTTGGCGTGCAGATCTGCTCGACGGTACGACCGGAATGGGTCGTCGTATCCGGGGGATTGATGCGTAATCACACGTTCCAGGCACCTTGGGGTGTGGATGGCTATCTGTCCCTGTTCATGAGTTTCAAGCCGGAGCTTGCCTGGAAGTACTTTCACGCGATTCAAGCGGGAAACTATGAGGCGGCGTGGCAGGAGATGCGGCAGGTTGAGACACCGCTGATGAAGTATCTTGGTACAGTCGAAGGTGGCTTCAACGCTGCCGTGCATGGAATCAGCGAACTCTATGGTATCAGCAGTCGTCACCTGCGAGCGCCTTACCACACGCTCACGGATGCACAGATGGAGGAGCTCGCTGATGTCCTTAAGGGCCTGGGGCTTGGCTAATGGCCGTTGTCGTTGCTCGTGATGTGCACGAGGTTAGCCTGATGAGCCCGTCATTGGAGAGAGTTATGCGCGTTTTTCTCATCGCGGTTGCTGTGACGACGTCCCTCAATATGCTGGCCACTGAACCGGTGTCGGCGCAGGGACAGCTGGAGATCTTCGGATTCTTCCAAAATACGTTCTCGCACACGACTCGGCTCAAGACGCAATTCGAGGAAGATGCCGAGCGCAATTCCTTCAGCGTACAACAACAGAATCTCTTCTTTCAGCGCGATCTCGATCGACGCTGGCGGGCCTTCGTCAACTACGAGTTCGTCAACAGCTTTTCCACAGGTCGACAGTGGGGTTCGGCGAGTCTGGAAGAGGTCTGGATTCGCTACCGAGCGGGTCGGCGTTTGAGTGTCAAACTGGGTCAGTCGATTCCCGCCTTTAACAATCTCAATCAGATCAAGACCCGAACACCACTATTGCCGTATATCATTCGGCCTCTCGTGTACGAGGCGTCCTTCAGCGACAACATCGCCATAGAGGAATATCTACCGCAGCGTGCCTTCATACAGGCCTATGGCTCCTTACCGCGCGACCGGCTCAAGTTGGACTACGCCGTCTACGTGGGAAATAGTCCCAACATTAACAACATGCCGGACGCCGGTCAGACAGGAGTCGATACAACCGATTCGTTCCTCGTCGGTGGGCGCCTGGGACTGCGCTACGATGATCTGAAGGCAGGCTTCTCCGTCACGCGTGATCACCTGGATAGCCCGGGAACGCTAACCCTCTCAACAGGTGAGACACTGTCTCTCAAACAACTGACGCGACGTCGACTTGGTGGTGATCTGTCGTGGCTTTTCGGCGATTGGTATTTGGAGTCGGAGGGCATCTGGGTGACCTACGATGACGACTCACCAGAAGTGAGCGAAGACAAGCAATTTTTCTATGCCACACTCGGCTACCGTGCCGGGGAGCGACTGTTTCTGTTTGCCAGTTACTGGCACGCCGATGAAGACTTCACCGAGACCGTCAGCTTCGTCAACGGGGGTAGCTCCGTCGAAAGGGGAGAGACGGGGATCAAGGTGCCGAATGTTGGCGCCTCCTATCAGCTGCGAGATAGTGTCATTCTGAAGGTCCACCTCGCTCAGGTGCAGATCACTGGCGTGATTCCCAACCTGTCTCTGCGTCAGGACGGCGACTTCTATCATCTTTCGACGGCTGTATCGGTGGTCTTCTGATGCGTCTGCCAAGGGAACTGTCTCTGGCACTGGTGACGCTTGTTCTTAGCGCTGGACTGCTCTGTGGCGGTGTTTGTGCACAGACGCAGGTAGATGCAGCGCTCATCGAACCGTCGATTTCCGTCGCCGTCATCGTGCACCCGAGTGTTACGTCGGATACACTGACCCGCAACGAGCTGCTCGACTACTACACGGGTGAACTTCAGGAATGGCCCGACGGGACGCGTGTCGTGATCAAGGACCTGAAGGCGAAGGGGCCTGTCCGTGCTGCGTTCTATGAGTTTCTCGGTCAGCGGCCATCGCGCCTTAAGTCTATCTGGCTACGCAACCTGCTCGCCGGTGAGGGGGAGAGGCCTGAGTCCCTCGGCGACGAGCAGAAGATGCTCGAGGTGGTAGCGGCTACACCTGGTTCCATTGGCTTTATTAGCGCTGAATGGGTCGATCCACGCGTGCGAACCATCATCCTCATCGACGAGGGCCGTTAGGGTCGCTGGTGCGGGTTCGCGACTGGAAGCTGCGCACCAAGCAGCACGTGAGTTTCGGCCTCGTGATGCTGGTGATGGCGGCAGTGCATTTCTACACGATTCACAAGATGCGCGCCATCAACGACGAACTCGAAGAGGTCTCGTCGAATTGGTTGCCCCGGGCGTTGGCGATCTCGGATGTGAGTCTGAGCTGCGCCAGTCTGCGTACCAATCAACTCAAGCATGCGTTGGCTCCCGACGCCGATACGCGAGACCAGTTGACCGTGGTCAGCATCAATCAGATTGATCAGATCAATGGCTCTCTTGATCGCTATCGCGAACTGCGCACGCAGGCCGTCGTCCAGGACCGCTTTGCCGCAGAAGAGCGCCATCACTATGGCGCATTCGATGAGGCGTGGGAGGAGTATCAGGATCTGAGTTTCACCTTCTACGGCCTGCTGTCAGATGGCAGGACGCCGGATGCTGTGAAGTTGCTCAGTGTGGATGCACAGCATGCTTTCACGCGCTTGAGTGCGAGCCTCGAAGAGCTTGTTGCCCTCAATCAGTTGGAGTCTCTGCAGGCGGCAGGGCGGGCAGCACAGACATTTCATTCGACGCGAGGTATCTCCACCTTGCTGTTGTTGGTCACGATCGGTCTATCGATCTGTATCGCGGCATTCCTTGTGCATCTGATTACGGTGCCTGTTACCCAACTGGAACGTGCCTCCGGGGAAGTCGCGCGTGGTGATCTGAACGTACAGTTGACTGTGCGAGGGGCTGACGAGATCGGCAACCTGGCGCGTTCATTCAATCAGATGACCGGTGCCCTTCGCGAGGCCCGCATCGAACGCGAGCAACAAGCAACCAAGTTGCGAGAGCAAAATCAGGAACTGGCTGTGGCCATGCGTGAACTCGAGGAAGCACAACAGCAATTGCTTCTGCGCGAGAAGATGGCCTCCCTCGGTGACCTGGTTGCCGGTGTCACCCACGAACTGAACACACCCATTGGCGCCGCACACAGTGCCGTCGATGTGATTCGCCGCTGCACCGAACGCCTCGAAGCATCGCTGCAGGCCCACCCGGAGTGGGAGGACGCGCGCCGTGCCGAGTGTGAGCGCAGCATCAAGATCATGCGCCAGAATCTCGATACGGCGGACACGGCGACCTCAAGAATTCAAGCGATCATCGCCAGTCTCAAGAATTTCGCCCGTCTCGATGAGGCCGAGCACCAGCGCGTCGACGTGCATGAGGGACTCGAGAGCACGTTGACACTAATGAATGCCGAGTTTGTTGGCAGAATTCAGATCGAGCGGAAGTATGGTGAGGTGCCGACGATCGAGTGTTTTCCCTCTCAACTCAATCAAGTATTTCAGATCGTGCTGAAAAATTCAGTCGCCGCCATCGATGGCGAGGGGCACATCACGATCGAGACAATTGTGCAGGACGAAATCGTTTGCATCCAGATTGCCGATGATGGTCGAGGGATTGAAGCGGAACGGATCGACGGGCTCTTTGGCTTTGGTTTTTCCTCCGCCGGGGGGCGCGTGCGGTTGACGGCGGGGTTGCCCACGGCGTACAACATCATGCAGCGACACGGTGGTCAGATTCGCCTCGAGAGCGAACCCGCTCGTGGTACGCGAGTGTTTCTGGATCTGCCCGTCGCATAGATGGTTGCATGGCCGCCGAATCCATCGGAGCACCGGGGGCATCAAACGAAGGTTCCCACCCATGTTTCCACGTATAGAGGACTCGGATATGCAGGATCTTCGACGCTACATCCAAGACAAGCTGCGCAGTCGCAACACATATATCGTCGCACTCATCGTCGGCACCTTTATCAATGGTTATGGCCACTTTTTGGTGCCAACACTGCGTGGTGAGACTGAGCCTCTCAGCCGATTTCTGGCTGAACTTGCCCAGTCTCCTGGCTTGGTGATCTGCTCGATTGTCCTGGCCTACGTGTTTCCCATGTGTGTCGGTGTGTATTCGTCGGTGGCCACGCGCTTTGCGACGCGTCCCATCGAGCGTCGGTCGTGGTTCCCCGACCACAAGCCGGATCCCGTATTCCGTGCCACCTCTGACGGCAAGATCTGTGACTGGGGTTCGCAGACTGGTGTGTTTTTTGAGGAGCATGGGGTGAGCAAGGCTCAGGATGTCCTTGGTGACGACACGTGGACACAAGTCATGGCGAGCGATCGAACCCACGACGAACCACTCACCGTTCGTTTCCCGCCAACCAGACGCAACTACAGCGTTGTCACGTCACCGGCACCGAATGGCGATATCAATGTCTATATGACGCGGCAACCTGAAGCTGTGACTGTCTGACGCCGTACCCGCTGACGCTGGAGACTGTTTGTGAACTCGATCGATCCCACCGCAACACGACGGCTAACCCAAGCTGAGCAACTGCATTTCAGCGAGCGTGGTTTCATCAAACCACTCCCCCTGTTTGCCGAAGATGGCGTGGCGCATCTGCAGCAGCGTTTTGACGAATTGCTCGGGAAGTTGCCTGATGGCATCGATATCAATCGCGTCAATTGTTGGCACAAGGCGAATCGTTGGGTCTACGACCAGTGTTGCACGCCTGCCGTCCTCGACTATGTGGAGGATCTCGTGGGTGCGGACTTCTATCTGTGGGGCTGTCACTTCTTCTGCAAACTGCCAGGTGGCTCCAGCGATGTGCCATGGCACCAGGATGCACAATACTGGCCCCTGACACCGGCAGAGACGGTGACCGTGTGGCTCGCTGTCTATGACACGGATGACAGCAATGGCGCCATGCGGGTTGTGGCGGGCAGTCATCGAAGTGGCATGATGGATCACGAGCAGCGGCAAGGAGAGAACTTTGTGCTGAGCCAGGGAATCGACGAGTCGCAATTCGATGCGGCCGATGTCGTCACCATCGATCTGCAGGCAGGTCAGATGTCTTTGCACGACGACCGACTGGTTCACGGTTCCGGGCCCAGTGTTTCGGGGCGTCGACGCGTTGGACTGACGATGCGTTTTTCTCCAAGCCAGGTGCATTGCGATCTGTCCGTGTGGCCGAATTTCGAAGCCTATCCCATGCGTGGTAGCGATGCCGGTCTCAATCCCGTGGGCAAGATTCCCTTGGGGGATGCGTGCCCCACGAGCATGTTTCAAATGTCCTCTGAATTTGCCTGATCCCCTGACTCGCTAAAGGTCACATCCTCTGAAGGAGCGTGAAGAACATGTGCCGAAATATCCGCACCCTCTACAATTTCGAGCCCGCCGCGACGGTAGATGAGATGCAGGCGGCGGCTCTACAGTATGTGCGCAAGGTGAGTGGATTTCGGCAACCATCTCAGGCGAATCAGGAAGCCTTCGAACTCGCCGTCGAACAGGTAACGGCGGCCACGAAGAGTCTGTTCGATGTCCTGGTAACCACCGCACCGCAACGAGATCGCGAGATCGAGGCGGCCAAGGCGAAGGCACGCTACCAGCAGCGGGTTGCCACAACGCAACCTTAGTCAGCGTCCGGACCCATCCTGGGCGCCGCCCGCGCCTTTCGCAGTTTTTTGACCCCCAAGTCCCGGCTGTCTATCCTCTGGCCAGCGCGATTCTCTACTTCCCGGTCGCTGCCTGCCGAAGTCCAATTTCTGATCCGAGGAAACCGCATGCGTGAGCCTGCCATGTCCGCCGCTCAGGTGAAACATTTCACCGACGAAGGCTGGGTGATGGTTCCCGATGTCTACACCGATGCCGATCTACAGCTTGTTCGAGACGAGATCACAGACGTCATCGACGCCACTGCCAGGCAGCTATTGGTAGATGGCAAGATCGGGGAGACCTACGAGGACGAACCCTTCGAGACACGCCTGACTCGACTCTATCAGGAATGTGAGGAGATTCTGCCACCGATCGTCGGCAAGGCGGGCGGTGGTCACAGTGGTCCGGCATTCTTCAACTTCATCACGCACGCATCGATTCTCGCCCATGTTCAGTCTCTGGTTGGCGATGAGATCGTTGGCTCCTCCGTGTACCGGATTCGCCCGAAGATGCCCAACTACGCCAAGGGTGCCGTGCCATGGCATCAGGACTCGGGCTACTTCAATCCCCATTGCGACGATGATCTGGTCGTCACCTGTTGGATTCCTCTCGTGGACACGAATGCCGACAATGGCTGTCTACAGGTGCTGCCACGGGCACATCGTACGGGTGTGTCACGTCACCATACGGGTGGCCAGGGCGGGTATCTCGAAATCACGGAACAGGACCTGCCGAATCGTCTTGAGCCGGTGACGGTGCCCGTTCCTGCGGGCGGCGTGTTGTTCATGACCAACCTGACGCCACACCGCTCGACTCAGCACACGAAGGATATCGTACGCTGGGCGACGGATGTGCGTTATCAGTCTGCCGCCGTGCCCAACAATGTGGGCGAATTGCCAAGTGAGTACGACGCCGAACGGCCGCTCTACGAAATCGCCTGCTACCCACCGGAGGCGGACTTTGTCGTGCAGAGCCCGAGCAAGCCCGACGATATCGTGGCGACGTGGGGTGAGTTCAATGTTCTGCGGCAGCGCTACGAGGACGAAGGCAGGCCCCCTGGGCCACGACGCGGTTGGGAACCGATTCCCCAGTGATTCTGCGTCGCCTGGGGATGTTCCTCGTAGTGATCTGGTCCGCGGCGACGGTAAATTTCTTCGTTCCCCGACTGGGTGCCGGTCGCGATCCAATCCGTGAGAAACTTGGGCAACTCATGGCCTCTGGCGGTCTGCGTCAGGAGGGCATCGAGGCGATGGTCGCTGCCTATCAGGCCAAGTTCGGCCTGGATCAGCCGCTGTATGTGCAGTATGTGAATTTTCTCAGCGATACGGCACAACTCGACTTCGGCTATTCCCTGGCAAACTATCCGACGCGGGTCTGGCAGATGGTCGGCAATGCTCTGCCGTGGACCATTGGGTTGCTTTTCGTCTCTACCCTCATCGGTTTTGTCCTGGGTACGCTTCTGGGGGCACTCACCGCCTGGCCCAAGGCGCCCCGCTGGGTACGGGCGCTGGCCCTGCCCATGGTCACCCTGTCAGCGATCCCATTCTACCTGTTGGGGCTCATCCTGCTCTGGGTCCTGGCACTGGAAATGGGGTGGTTTCCCTTGTCCGGGGGCTACGCTCCCGGCACGCTTCCTAGTGTAAGCGTGTCCTTTGCCCTGGACGTCCTGCATCATTCGCTGCTGCCCGCGCTGGCGATCGTGTTGTCGGCAATTGGTCTGTGGGGCGTGGGTATGCGCGGCATGATGGTCAGTACCGTGAGTGAGGTTTTCGTGACCCTTGCAGAGGCCAATGGTTTGCGCGGGCCGACCCTCTTCTTGCGTTACGCCCTGCGCAATGCCCTGCTGCCGCAGTTCACGGCCCTCGGTCTGTCTCTCGGCTATATCGTCACCGGGCAGGTGCTCGTAGAGGTCGTGTTCGCCTATCCGGGCGTCGGGTCTCTCTTGTTTCAGGCCATTCAGGCCTCGGACTACACCGTCATCAATGGCATCGTCTTTCTCACCATTCTCGCCATTGGTGGCGTGACGCTGTTGATGGATCTGTTGTATCCCCTGCTCGACCCGCGGATCAGTCACCATCGAGGGGCGGCGGCGTGAATCTTCGGGGACTGTGGCTCTATGCGCGTCGATCGCCGCAACTGCTGGTGGGCTCAGGGATGTTGCTGTTTCTGTTTCTCTTTGGATTCCTGGGCTCTGCCATCGTCGACACAGATCTGGCCAGACCCTTGTCGGCGACACCGCGCCTTCCACCGGATGGACACCATCTGTTTGGCACAGACGACGCGGGGCGTGATCTGCTGGCGGTGATGGTCGTGGGTGTGCCCCTGACACTGCGGGTGGGTTTTCTCGCCGGTAGCGTCGGATTGGGCATCGGTACGCTGCTTGGATTGATCGCCGGTTTCGTCGGTGGCCGCACAGACGGTTTCATTCGTGGGATCGTCGACACACTGCTCACAGTGCCCGGATTGCTTGTCCTCGTCTCCGTTGCCTCTGCCATTCGCGAAGAGATCAGTATCGAGATCATGGCCCTCGTCGTGGCCAGTCTGTCGTGGATGTGGCCGACGCGAACGATTCGGGCTCAGGTCCTGTCACTTCGGGGGCGCGCCTTTGTGCAGATGGCGCGACTCAATGGTCAGGGCACGATGGAGATCATTCTACGCGAGGTGCTGCCAAATCTGCTGCCCTATCTGGCTGCGAGTTTTGCTCTCGCCGTGTCGTCGGCGACACTGGCTACCATCAGCCTCGAAGCGCTGGGCTTGGGTCCGCAGAATGAGCCCACTGTGGGGATGACGCTGTATTGGGCCATCTCCTTCAGTGCACTGCTGCGTGGCATGTGGTGGTGGTGGGCGATTCCGATTGGCTTCCTGATCACGCTGTTTGTCGGCTTGCTACTGGTTGCGGCGGGTCTTGACCAACTGGCCAATCCGCACTCCCGGCGGGCGACATGACCGCGCGCGATACCTTACTGGTCTTGCACGACCTGCGCGTTCACTTCGAGACGGAGCGGGGAATCGCGCGTGCCGTCGATGGGGTCGATCTGACACTCTATCGTGGTGAGCGCTTTGGCCTGGTAGGGGAGTCAGGCAGCGGCAAGTCGACTTTGTTGCTGTCTTTGCTGCGTATGATCCGCGAGCCGGGACGAATTGTCGCCGGATCGGCACATCTCGAGGGCACGGATCTGCTGCAACTGGACGAAGAAACCATGCGCCAGACACGCCTGCAGCGTGTGGCGATGATCCCGCAAGGGGCGATGAATTCACTGAATCCCGTGATGCGTGTCGGTGAACAGATTCGTCTCGCCATCACAGAACACGATGAAGGGTCAGTGGCAGATGAGCGGATCGATGATCTGCTCCGCCGCGTTGGCCTGCCGGCGGCGACGTCAGGGCTCTACCCTCACGAACTATCTGGGGGTATGAAGCAGCGTGTCTGCATTGCCATGGCGATCTCACTGTCACCGCAATTGATTCTGGCCGATGAGCCGACCAGTGCACTGGATGTGGTCGTGCAACGCCGAATCATGCAGACCCTCGCCGGTCTGCAGAATGAGCTGGGTGCGACGGTATTGCTTGTGGGCCACGACATGGGGCTCATGGCACAATCCGTCGAGCGTCTTGGCATCATGTATGGTGGAAACATCGTTGAAGTCGGCACGGTAGAGGAGATTTTTGCGGCACCGAAACACCCCTATACGCGACAACTGATCGACAGTATTCCCGTCTTTGGTGAACGCCGGGATTTTCGACCGATTCCTGGGGGTGCCATGTCTCTACTGGAGCCGCCAACGGGGTGTTATTTTCATCCACGCTGCCCGGAGGTGATGGATCGTTGTCGAGCCCTGGCGCCCGACCTGCGTGATACGGCAGAGGATCATCAGGTCGCTTGTTGGCTACACCATCAGGACTCGATCGATGTCTGATGTCCCCCTGCTTGAGGCGTGTGGATTGCGCAAGGTCTACGCCGACACTGTCGCCGTCGACGATGTGTCGTTATCGGTCTCGGCTTCGCGTCCCTCCTTTACAGCCCTCGCCGGCGAGAGTGGTAGTGGCAAAACCACGATCGCCCGCCTGCTTCTGGGGTTGGTGGAGCCGACACAGGGAGAGATTCTGTATCGAGGACAGTCACTGTCGACACTGGATCGAGGCACCCGCAGCAGATACAGACGCGAGATCCAGGCGATCTTTCAGGATCCTTATGAAGTCTACAATCCGTTCTATCGTGTCGATCACATCCTGGAAATGCCACTGAAGCGATTTGGGCTGGCAGCACATCGCCGCGAACGGGAGGAGATGATCGAGGCCGCCTTGGAAGCGGTGGGTCTGCGTCCTTCTGAGACCCTGGGCCGTTACCCACACCAACTCAGCGGCGGCCAGCGACAACGGATCACCATTGCCCGCGCCCTGCTGCTCAAACCGCGCTTGATCATTGCCGACGAACCGGTATCGATGGTGGATGCATCACTGCGGGCGACGATCCTGGAGAGTTTGTACGGACTGCATCGCGACCATGGAATCAGCTTCATCTACATCACTCACGATTTGACGACTGCCTATCAGGTGAGTGACCAACTTGTGATTCTCTATGGCGGTTCGGTTGCTGAGGCGGGACCGGTACAACAGATCATTGAGGCACCGCAACATCCCTATACGCAGGAACTGATTGGTTCGATCCCTGTTCCAACGCCTGGGACCGAGTGGCTGCACGAGCGTGTGGCGGAAAGGGAAGAGGAGGAGGGGATGATCGCCGCTGAACATGCGCAGAGTGACGGTTGTCGTTATGTGAATCGTTGTCCTCATGCAATGGAACGTTGCAGCTCAAAGAGACCTGCTTTATTCCGGGCGCGCCCCGACAGCGCTGTGTCGTGTTATCTATATATGGAAGCACCTGTCGTGGAGGAGGTCGACCTGCCGGCCTTGTGGGCCAAGACAGAAGAGGAAGAGGCAGTGACGACATGAACCAGCATCGTCGATGGGCAAAGCGGTTGCGATACTCAGGTCTTACAGCACTGTTGGGGATGAGTCTGCTGTGCGGGTGTGGTGGCGGTGGTTCGGGGCTTGAGCACGTGCCGCGCAATCGCACGTTGATCATGGATTGTGCCGAGATCAATGTCTGCGGTGGCCAGTTCCAGGACTACAACACCTTCAACCCCTTCGCCCCCGGTGTCGCTTCACGCACGGGCTGGAACTTCGCCTTCGAACCTCTCTTCTACTACAACGCCTTCGTCGATGACGACAATCTGATCCCCTGGCTCGCCAATGGGTATGAGTACAATTCAGACTACACGTCCCTGACGATCCATCTGCGCGATGATGTGCGCTGGAGCGACGGGCAGAGATGGTCGGCTCACGACGTGACCTTCACTCTACAGATGCTCAAGGATCACGCACCGGAACTGCTGTATTCGACGGATATCGCCACGTGGGTGGATTCGGTCTCCGCACCTGATTCGAGCACTGTTCACATCCGTCTGACTGCACCCAATCCACGCTTTTTCTTCACCTATCTGACAGGGAACTTCGGTCTCGGTCTGCCTATCGTGCCGCAGCATGTGTGGGAGGGGAAGGATCCGGTCACCTTCGAGAACTACGATCCAGCCAAGGGTTGGCCCGTCGTGAGTGGTCCCTATCGACTGGCCATGTCGACACCGGAACAGCGCATCTGGGACGTGCGCGACGACTGGTGGGCCGATCGCAGTGGGTTTCAGCGCAAACCGGCTGTGGAGCGGATCATCTATCTGCCCTACATGGATGAGACGAAGCGGGTGCAGAATCTGATCGCCAACAACATGGACACGAGTCTGGATCTGCGGCCACCGAATATCCGCTCCCTCGTCGAGCGCAATCCGAATGTGACCACGTGGAGTGGTCGCATTCCGCCTTTTGGTTATCTGGACTTCTGGCCCGTGTCGCTGGGTTTCAACAATCTCGAACCGCCCTTTGATGATCCCGACATACGCTGGGCCATCAACTTTGCTATCGATCGCGACGAATTGGTGCAGGTCGGATGGCAGGGAGCGGGTGAAAAGACCTTGCTGCCTCTGCCTGATTTCCCACCGCTACGCCCCTTTATCGCTACGACAAAAGACCTGCTGGAGAAATATCCCGTTGGCACGCACGATCTGTCGCGGTCCGAAGAGATTCTGATACGCAAGGGCTGGCGCAGGGAGAATCGATATTGGACCAAGGACGGCGAGCGTTTCAAGATCGTCATCGACATTGCCCCCGTCTTTCAGGATCTTGGCCCCGTCCTCGTGGCACAACTACAGCGCGCCGGTTTCGATGCCAGTTTTCGCATGACCCAGGATTTCTATACCCGCGTTACCCAGGGAACGGCGCGAGCCTATCTCAATGGCCACGGTGGCTCGACACGGGATCCTTACTTCACTCTGTCACTGTATCACTCACGACATACTCGGCCCACAGGCACCTTTGCCGAATACTCATGGCGCTGGAGTCATCCCGCCTTTGATGCAGTGGTGGAGCAGATGTCGCGCACCGCGCCAGATGACCCGGCGTTGCGCGAGCAGTTCCGGCAAGCGATGGGCATCTGGTTGTCTGAATTGCCATCGATCCCTCTCGTGCAGTGGCAGCACCGGATCGCCCACAACGAGACCTACTGGCGTGGCTGGCCGTCGGCAGATGATCCCTACATTCATTCGGCTTACTGGCACCGCACCTGGGGCCTGGTTCTGCTAAGGCTCCAGCCCACCAGCTGAGATCTGCTGGCCTAGGACGATCCCATCCGGCCACGGTGTGGCGCCCGCGCACCGGCGTTGCGGGCAAACTGTGGAAACAACTCGTCGTGAAGCTCGGCCGGTTGTCGTAGATGTTTCATACGTTTCTCGTCGGCCGTGTCGAGCATGGTGGGGAAGAACATGCCCGCTCCCGTATCCACCTTGTAGCCTCCAGGTGAATGCACACTGATATACTGGCGGGACAATTCCAGTTCTGCGGGTGACGTGGGACGACGGGTACAATTCATTGTGAACATGCGACGGCGTTGGCCACCACCAAAGGCGGCATGATAGAGATCGTGATTGAAGATCACGACATCACCCGGGTCTGACTCCAGCGCTGTATTGCCTGGGAACTGGCTCGGCGGCACACCGAACATCTCCAGTGACTGATTCGGATCGATCTTGTTCTGACGAAGGAAGTGGTCAGGATGATGGCTTCCCGGGATCACGCGCAGACAGCCCGTATCGGCTCTCACGGAATCGAGATAGAAGGCGGTCTTCGTCGCCCAGAGCTGTCCCCAGTTGCCATCGGGATGCCAGCCCGTGTCACCGACATAGTAGTTGCCATCACCGCCGCAATAGTTGAAGTCGTCGCCCGTGACGCCACCAATGAGGCCGAGTACACCGGGATGGTCCATGAGGGCGCACATTTGCGGTGCATGCTCAATCGGTCCGCCGAACATGGTCCGCCGTGAACCGTCATGTTCTTCTCCAGCGCCCCAATGGTTGATCGACCATTCGAAAGCTGATGTCACCTGCTCAACTTCGTCCGGTGACAGGAGACCGCGAATGACGAGATATCCGAAGCGGTCAAAGAACTGGCGCTGTGGTTCGGTCAATTGCATAGGGGTTCCTCACAGGAAGCTGGGTTGTCAGAAATGTAATTGCGCAAGCACAGCTTCATCAAAAACACGACTATTAGACCATGACATTGATGTGATCACCTCTTGCCGATCTGCGTCTGGTAAATATGAAAATCATCGTACTGAGTCTCGCCCGTGATCTATCCGAGTCTGATCTGCTTGAAATGTTCACTGAATTCGGCGACGTCGAGTCCTGTACTCTGGTCCTGGACAAAGAGACGGGAAACTCCAAGGGCTTCGGCTTCGTGGAGATGCCGAGCGATCAGGAAGCACGGCTGGCCATCAGCAAACTGCATTCACGCAAGGTCAACGGCAGCGTCCTGCGTGTGAAGCCGGCTGCACCACCCCCAGCAGACTCGACAGAGGCTGACACTCAGGAGGCTGACGGATCGATCCAGTAGTCGTTTAGATATTGCAGCAGCGCAGAAGAATCGAATTCCATGCGAAGTTTTCGGTAGAGAGAGTCCCGTTGAGGCGACATCTTTGGTAGCATGATGACAACACAACTTCCTTCTCAGGCCGAAATGATGAGCGCTTTTCTCGCTGGTGATCCCAGCTATGACGGTGTATTCGTCACTGCAGTTCGAACGACGGGCATCTTCTGCCGCACCAGCTGTACGGCGCGCAAGCCGAAGGCGCAGAACGTCGAATTCTTTCCCTCTGTCGAAGAGGCGGCAAGCGCCGGGTATCGTCCCTGCAAGCGCTGTCGTCCGCTCGAAGTTCCGGGCCAGGAACCCGATTGGCTCGCGCCGCTGATGTCCCAACTCGACGATGAACCCACGCGACGTTGGACGGACGCGGACCTACGCTCAGCGGGCCTTCATCCCGATCGTGTACGTCGCTGGTTCAAGACTACCCATGGCACGACATTTCATGCCTTTGCCCGGGCCCGTCGTTTGGGTCTTGCCCTGAACCGAGTACAGGATGGCGATGCTGTGGCCCGCGTTGCCTTCGACCATGGCTACGAGTCGCTAAGTGGGTTCAACACGGCCTTTCGTGAATTGCTCGGTTCCGCACCGACCTCAACATCCACAGTGCCCCTCTTCGTGCAGCGCCTGGCGACGCCTTTAGGACCGATGGTCGCTGCTGCCAGTGATGCAGGTCTGTGTCTGTTGGAATTTGCTGACGAGCCTCGTCTTGAACGCCAGGTTCGGCTTCTCAGCCGACACGTGAATGCACGACTCGTCCCCGGCTCGCATCAGATTCTCACGACCCTGGCGGCAGAACTCGAGGCATATTTCGCTGCTGAAGGGCACACATTCAGTGTGCCCCTGCAGTTGCTGGGAACACCCTTCCAACAGCAGGTCTGGGAGGCCTTGTTGGCGATTCCCTACGGTGTCACCCGTAGTTACGCCGAGTTGGCGACCTCCATCGGGCGGCCGACGGCGGCACGCGCCGTGGCGCGTAGCAATGGCGACAATCGACTCGCCATCATCATTCCCTGTCACCGTGTCATTGGCGCGGATGGTTCGCCCACAGGCTATGGCGGAGGAGTGTGGCGCAAGCAGCGTCTGCTGGAGTTGGAGGCTGGCTCCGCGTCCGTTGGGCAGGCTGCGTCGGCAGGGAAATCTCCGTAGCGCTGTGTGGGCAGGGCATGAGTGGCCTAGGGCGCGACTTTCAGCGCCGCAATGATCTGGTCGCGGTGGTCCATGATACACTGACGCTGATCCGGCCACATCATCACCGGTAGATCATCGAGGTCCCCCCACACCATGTGGTCATGGATCTGGGTGTCTGTCGGCGTCGCCTCGATCTGTGTCGTCGTGTAGAGGAAGACGTGCGTCGTTACCCATAGATCTTTGTTGATCGTCAGGCGCTCGAGGATTCCCAGCTTGCCTGCAAGGGCAAGCTCATGGATGCCTGCTTCCTCGAGGATCTCCCGTCGGGCCGTTTCCTCGAGACTTTCTCCCGCCTCGACGGTGCCTTTCGGCAACACATACCCTACACTGCCGACTTCTCCCGCCAGTGCAATCAAGCACTGATCGCCCTCTGCACGGGCGACGATCCCACCACTCGAGGTGTGGTCGTGCACACCCGGGGGGCGCTGATACCAACTGTCGTCGATCTGTTTCATGCTCACAACATCGTGTGCAGATGTGGACGATGGCAAGCCTGTGACGTGTGGATCGACGCGGGGCCGGGCCTTGTGTTCTGGCGCCATTGTCGCCTTTGTCTCGAGGAGGCGAATGTCCTAGGCTTTCACCTTGAGATCACCGCCTATCTGATCGCTCACGTCGCAGGAGATGTTCGCATGGCCGGTACCCCCAGGATTCTACTCGACAATCTCTACTTTCCCGAAGGGCCCCGCTGGCGTGTCGGCGAAGATGGCCTCGGTTGGCTCTGGTTCTCCGATGTCCTCGCCGGACAGGTCATGCGTGTGGACCTGAAGGGGAAAACCGAGACGATCGCACAGGTGCCCGAATTGCCCTCCGGCTTGGGATGGTGGCCTGATGGCACGCTCGTCGTCGTGTCCCTCGGCGATGGCAAACTGATGGCGATCAATGATGACGGGTCTCTTCGCCCCGTAGCCGACATGAACGCCCTCGATGGTCTGTGCTGCAACGACATGGTCCTCGACGCCAATGGACGAGGATACGTTGGCAGTTTTCAGGAACTGGACGAAGCGAAGCATCCGGGCCCTGGCAATATGCCCGCCTTCAGCAACATCCACCTTGTGGAGCCTGATCCGGACCATCCGGGTCAGGGGCGGTGCCGGATCGTTGCTGATCGCATGACCTTCCCGAATGGCCCGGTCATCACACCAGATGGTAAGACCTATATCGTGGCAGAAACCTTTGCCAATCGCATCTCGGCCTTTGATATCGAAGCAGATGGTTCGCTGAGCAATCGCCGCGTGTGGGCCGACATCGGTGCACCGACGGATGGCATGACGATGGATGCAGAAGGCTGCCTGTGGGTGGCGATCCCTTACTACATCTTCGGCGGGTCCGGTGGTTTCATTCGTGTCTGCGAAGGTGGCGAGGTCGTTGATCGCATCGACGTGGACGGCGTTGGCTCCTTTGCCTGTACTCTCGGGGGACCAAATATGACGACCCTCTTTCTTCTACAGTCGACGATCCTCGGCGTTGATCGCAGTCCTGGAGATGGCAGAATCATGGTGGCTGATGTCGATGTGCCAGGTGTTGGCACGCCATGAGCGATGTCACCTTTGATCGTCAGGGATGGAGCTTCGACTGCGATCCGAGTCTGACCGATTCACAGGTACTCGAATTCTGCCGCGAGGGGTATATCCTGCTGCCTGGAGTGGTCGACGACGACGTCAACGAGAAAGCATGCGCCTGGCTGGAGGGCAAGATCCCCGCGTCTCCGAGCTTTGTGCCGGAAGGAATGACTGAGCAAGATCTGCAGCGTATGCGTGGTACCCACGAGCCGAGTTCGATCTTTCTTGAACAGTGGTTCATCGATGGGGTTCTGCTGCAGCCACAATTGGCCGGAATCATGCGCTCTCTTCTTGGCCCGAAGGTTGGCCTGCCGATTCTTGCCAGTCACCACGCAACGCAATGTCCACAGGGAGCGCAGGGCTGGCACCACGACGCAGATCACGTCTTTGGTCCGGAGCTCAACTTTGTCGAGGTCTTCTACTTTCCCCAGGACACACCGGTGGAGCTAGGGCCGACGGAGATCGCGCCACGCACACATCTTGGCCCGACGCAACGTGATATCGCTGAGGGTGGTGTCTTCGCCGAGGGCCCTGCGGGCACATTGGGCATCCACCACCAGAGCATCATGCATCGTCGTGGTCTATCGACGGCGACGGGTCTGCGTCACATGCTCAAGTACAACTACTGGCGCGCCGCTGCACCGCAGCGTGATTGGCTCGCAGAAGACGACTTCGATCTGCAGATGGCCGACTATGGCGGGCACAATCAGGCGCGCTACGTGGCGCATATGCTGTACTGGCTCATGGGCATGGGGGATGACTACCAGATTCTTGGTGGTCAGGCGTGGCCGTGGAGGTCACCGAATCAGATCGGTCGCTCTTATGGTTATCAAGCGTCAGCAGGTTACCAGCCCGATTGGCGCAAGGCGAAACAAGATGGCTACAGCAACTGACCGAGTCTGCCAGCAAACGGGAGGTGGATGATGGCGTCCATTCAGGAAGGGATTTCGCAACTCATCGGTCGCACGCCGCTCATGCGTTTGTCGGCACTGTCGCCGACCGGGGGCGCAACGATTCTTGGGAAGCTTGAATACCTCAACCCGGGAGGAAGCGTCAAGGATCGGATCGCCCTGAGCATGATCGAGGCGGCTGAAGCCAGTGGCGATCTGCACGAGGGCGTGGCGGTCGTGGAGGCAACCAGTGGCAATACCGGCATTGGGCTGGCCATGATCTGTGCCCAACGAGGTTATCGGTTGATTCTGACGATGCCAGAGACGATGAGTTTTGAACGCCGGGCGCTGGTCACACGATATGGCGCCGAAGTGGTGCTGACACCGGGCGATGCGGACATGGCGGGCGCCGTCGAACGGGCACGACAGATTGTTGAACAGAATCCCAAGTGCATCGAATTGCGTCAATTCGAAAATCCCGCCAACCCGGAAGTGCATCGGCGCACGACGGGGCCGGAGATCCTCGACGCGACAGAGGGGAATCTTGCCGCCTTTGTTGCGGGCGTCGGTACGGGTGGAACGATCACCGGCGCAGGCGAGGTGATCAAGGCAGCACATCCGGACGTTCACGTTGTTGCCGTGGAACCCTCCGCGTCACCGGTGTTGTCCGGAGGCAAGCCGGGTACCCATGCGATCGAAGGGATCGGCGCCGGATTCGTACCACCCATCCTCAATCGCGATATCATCGACGAGGTGATCACCGTCGATGATCGGGATGCGTTCGACATGACAGAGGCCCTGGCGCGTGAGGAGTCCCTGCTGGTGGGGATCTCGTCCGGGGCCAATGTCCTGGCGGCACGTCAGGTCGCTGAGCAGTTGTCCCCCGAGCAACAGGTGGTGACCATCCTCTGTGACACGGGTACACGCTACTTCTCCGTGACGGAGTATTTCCAGCGGGAGAGTGGACCTCGCCCAAGCGCGCTGCTATGAGACCAGTCGCCGTGAGGTCATTGCAATGAATATCAGCCGTCGCGAGGAAGCGATCGATCAAGGTCTCCGTCGTCAAATGACGGCGTGGGAGCACAACACACCTCTTCCGGGGATCGCCGTCTGTGCAGTTCTGACCTGGGGTGCCTACCAGGTCAATCATCTGCCCTACCCGCCCTTTACCATGGCAGATGGTCGTCACCCGGTCAGTGCCGTGCTTCTGGCGCTGCTTTTCGGTATTGCCATTGGCAATCTGTTGCCCGTTGCACGCTGGCTGAAACCCGGTGTCGATATCGTGATCCGTCGACTTCTGCCGCTTGGCATCATCCTTCTTGGTGCCCGGTTGGATTTCTACAATCTGATCCGCGTCGGGCTGGGCGCCTTGCTGGGGGCGATGCTGCTGATCGGCGTCGTCATGCTAAGTGTTCACTTTCTGCAGGCACGACTTGGTGTCGGAGGAAAATTGTCGATGCTCTTGGGCATCGGCACGGCGATCTGCGGTAGTTCTGCCATCGCCGCTGCAGCACCTGTGATCGAGGCAGACCGCAAGGACGTCGCCCTGTCGATCGCCCTGGTCAACATCCTTGGTGCGGTGGCGATGTTGCTGTTTCCGGTGATCGGCACATTCCTGTTGCTGTCACCGGAGATCTATGGGGCCTGGTGTGGTCTGGCCATCCATGCAACGCCGCAGGTGATTGCCGCCGGTTTCGCTCATCCTGTTGACGGGCAGACGGCAGGTGAAGTGGCGACGATCGTCAAACTGGTGCG
>Ga0233434_1000984_pt1 | contig 29688 bp, 28 predicted proteins | sample SI_122_August201_4_FD_182738 | JGI IMG/M metagenome (GOLD analysis project Ga0233434, IMG submission 182738) | Seawater microbial communities from Saanich Inlet, British Columbia, Canada - SI_122_August2016_120_MG | ecosystem: Environmental > Aquatic > Marine > Inlet | place: Canada: British...
ATTAGATTATTTGAAGGAAGATGTTATCACAATGTATGAGAATAACATACAATTACACTATGTAGAATATGTTGAACGATATGTAAATGTTGTTTGGAAAAAGAAACTGATTGTGAATAAAATAAGAGAATTGGGAAAAACTAAAATGGAGCGTGATGCACGAATAAGAACCCTTTGTGCTGATTTACGAAAAATAAAGAATGATTTATTGAATGTAGATGATAAACCATACCAATCAAATCATCATTATCATAAATGGATTATACAACAAAAGCAACATATTTTACCACCTAAAACCAAGTATGAAAAAAATAGTGTTATGTATGATTTAAAATGTAAAACGATGGATTATTTGCCGTGTATGATTTATATGATGAAACAAGTTGAAAATGACGATGAAAGTGTTAATAATGTGTTTCCATTGCGAAGTGAAATCACGCCAAAGTATATAAGATTAGATACAACTACATTAGTTAATCTATTATTGAGAAAAGAACACGGAACAAAAGGATTTTTCAAAACAAAAGGGGAACTGAAAAAGAATGAAGATAAGATATGGAAGTTCTTTTTTAGAACGGAGCGAAAAATGTTTCATAAAACAGGATTTTCATTTCATCATATGGTTTCCACAGATGGAATTGGATTGAGTATTTTATTTTTACGAGATGATTTAGTTGGTAAGAAACTACCTATGATGAAGAAGGGAATATCAAAAGAATTGTATATTGATGAATTAGATAATTATTCTATATTGCAACATAAGAAAGTTATAGGAATTGACCCTGGAAAATCCGACTTGATTTATTGCGTAGATGATGCTTCCAAAGATGCGAATGTATTTCGGTATTCACAAGACCAACGGAGAAAAGAAACCAAGATGAAAAAATACAATAATATTATTTTGGGTATGAAAACCAATAAGATTGAAGGAAAAACCATCATAGAATATGAAACAGACCTATCACACTTTAATCGTAAATCACTACAAATTACCAAGTTTAAAGAATATCTACAAGAAAAAAATAGAATAAACCATATATTATTTAGATTTTATCGTAAAGAATTATTCCGTAAGTTGAAGTTTGGTAAATATATCAATATCAAACGAAACGAACAAAAAATGATTAGCGACTTCAAAAAAACATATGGTAATCCTGAAAATGTGGTTATTTGTATAGGTGATTGGGAACAACGAAAACAAATGAAATACAAAGAACCTACATTAGGAAAGGGAATCAGAACTTTGTTTAGAAAAAATAACTATAATGTGTTTTTAGTAGATGAGTTTAGAAGTTCCTGTAAATGTTCCAAATGCGATGGAGGGATATGTGAAAAGTTTATGGTGCGAGAACACCCAAACAAAAAGAAAAATAAGGACGAATTGCGATTAATTCACGGACTACTACATTGTAAGAATGGTTGTGGGTCGTGGAATAGGGACCGCAATGGTTCGTCTAATATCTACAAAATAGCAAAGAACGCAATAAATAACATAGACAGACCAAGTTATTTATGTAGAGAAACAAGTAATCAAAGCACTTCAACGAGTGCTTATAATCAAACTTTACGCAGGTATGAAAAGACCTAACTTTGAACCTCTTTTTTTCGCATTATTTGTGCGAACTTAAATGTCCGAAGGTGTAAAACAATTGTGTTCGGTATATCAAACCATAAATTATAATTTTAGTTATATAACCATATAATGAACTTAAAGACAAATTATTATATTGGTATATAATAAATAATGGTAAGAGTGTTGTCATTCGTTTCTTTATTAGCTACTGTCTGTGTTGCTAGATGCGACCACTGGGACAATTTCCAAGAATTCATGAGCAAATTCAATAAAAAATACTTCACTACAGAAGAATTAACCACACGTTTTGAAACATATAGAAACAATATGGATTTCGTGGTTGAACAAAACCAGTTGAATAACACCTATACTTTAGGCGAAACTGTTTTCGCTGATTTGACACTAGACGAGTTTCATTATTACAAAAATAACTATATGGGTGGATCTACATGTCAGAAATTTACAGATGTTGATGTATCTGTCCCTTCATCAATCGACTGGAGAGAGAAAGGTGCCGTAACTGGCGTGAAAGACCAAGGACAGTGTGGATCATGCTGGTCTTTTAGTGCTACTGGCGCTATGGAAGGTGCATGGTATGTTGCTAATAACAATTTGGTTTCATTATCTGAGCAACAGTTGGTGGACTGTAGTGCTGGGTTTCATTATGGTAATCACGGATGTAATGGTGGTTTAATGGACGGTGCATTTCAGTACGCAATTGATAATGGTATGTGTCAGGAAAGTGAATATTCTTATACTGCTAAATCAGGTACTTGTACAGATTGCAAACCAGTTGTCTTTATCTCATCATGTGTTGATGTTACACCTAAAAATGAGGTAGACCTAGAAAAGGCAGTAGCTATTGGGCCTGTATCAGTAGCTATTGAAGCCGATACCAAGACATTTCAGATGTACAAAAGCGGTGTTATTACTGGTTCAGCTTGTGGTACCAATTTAGACCACGGTGTACTGGTTGTAGGATATGGTACAGAATCAACTACTCCTTACTGGTTAGTTAAAAACAGCTGGGGAGCAACCTGGGGTGAAGATGGATATGTAAAGATTGAAAAGTCATCTAGTACTAATACTGATGGAACATGTGGTATTGCCATACAACCATCTTATCCTGTTGTGTAAATACAAATATAATTATAAATATGAATCTTAAACATAAACATGAATAGAATATTAAAAATTTATAAATTTTTGATTTATAAATTTTTGATTTATAAATTTTTGAATGTACGCTAAAGACAAACCAACGATTTTTTTGGATTACCTTTCAAACTTACATTAATATTAATATATTTTTTTGTGGTTAACGGGTTAAATTCATCCACAATTTGTTCACCTTCGCGAACAATAGTATTAAATATTCGCGTATTCATATAGACATCCTGATGTAAATAACCTGTAAGTAATAACTTATACATCTTATTAGTTATATTGTACAAAATGTTACTTTCGTAATTCTTTACATTATTCAAATTAAAAAAACTTACTCTTGACAAATAATTATCACATCCAACTATTATACGACAAATTGTATTAGTTCTTCGGTCTCTAGATATTTCCTTGTTACGTTTTTCTAAACCCTGTGCTGCTTTGTTAAAATTTACGCCTAAATAATTACCATGACTTATTTTTACACTTTTTGTTGCCCGTTTAACTTTTTTTTTGATAGTCTTTGTGTTTTTGTACATTTTTAAATCCATTTTTTTTAGATTACAATTTATTTTTTTTGTAATTTTGTAATTTTTACACAATAAAAACTGGTTATCTAAATTACTATTATAATCATTTACGTGATAATATGAAATAATTTCATCATCTATTTTCTCAGGTATATCTGAAATACTGTTTAGTTTAATTTTTTCCATTATGCTATAATTATCTGAAAACACAGGGGTAGTTCTGTCAATAAATCACCTTCTGTAACTACTCTTTGATAAAGAATATATTTTTCACGCATGAGGTTTATGTATTTACTTATTAAAGGACCATTCATTACTCTTGGCGCAGCAAACGTTACACAACATATAGGAGTTTTTTTTATTTGACTCCAAAAATACGAAAATATTTGTGCACATCCACCTCCCAATGAGTGACCTGTTGTAACAATCGTAGGTTCTGTTCTCAAAAAATCTTTTTTTAAAAATTTTATACCTTCATTTATTGTATAAAAAATTTCACCTGTTATTTTAAAAATTCCTAAAACATATCCGTTGTTGTCACCGTTATCGTCACATGTTACGTATGGAATAATTGATGACATTTTTGTATACGACATACCACTTTTAGGTGAACTTGTACCGCGAAAACCAACAAAAATACAGTTCAACCTTTTATCTGCAATCAAAAAAACTGATGAATAATTAGATGTTGATATTATGATGTATTTTACATGCGTACATTTAGATTTGTTATCTTCATTAGGTATATCAACCGATGTATCTATATTTCTTGAATAATTTATATTATTTACCTTTTTATCGATATTTATTATGCTAGAAGCACTAATTTTTGGTTTGAATATTTCTTTACTATTTATTTTTTGTATATCCTTAAATCTAGATGATAGTATATTTTCTGAGGTAATCTTATTATACCGTAATATAAAGCTACGATTATCAAAATAAACTAATCTAGATATTATGCAAGATATGTAAGTTATCAAAGGTATTTCTTTCATATATATTATATGTAATAAATTACTATATGTAATAAATTACTACATATAATAAATTATCGCATATGAGGATATTGTTCTGGTGCGAAATACATAAGAACAGAAACCAATCCCAAAACAATAGATACAATTATAACCGCTACTAACCAAACCATATTTGATTTTTTTAATAATAAATAAAATAGTATTAAGTCCTTTATCTATTGTTATATTTATTTGTTATTTTTGTTATCTATTTGTTATTTTTGTTATTTTTGTTATTTCTCTTTTTTATTGTTTTTCTTTTTTTGTTAATTCTTTTCTTTTTTATTGTTTTACGCATATTTTTTCTTCTGGTTTTGCGCTTTCTACGTGTTCGTTGTTTTTGGTTCTTTTTCTGTTTTTTCTTTGTTAGCTTTCTAGCTTTTCCACCAAACCTACTCCTCTTCTTAGAGCTATCATTAGAAGAGCTATTAATAATAGAACTAGAATCTTTCCAATCATCTGTGAAAGACATAAAACAATTATTTATTTTTGTAATAGTAGCAGCATCTGTTATTTGTTCAGTTTTTGTACCTTTCGTATAATAAAAGTATTTAAATTCATCAGGAACAAAGTTATTAGGCTTGAAATTTTTATCATCATATATATCTTGTATTTTTTTTGATACTACATTTGCTGTAGTTTTCATTATGTCATTTATACTTATGCATTTGCCATCTATTTTAATAATGTTCGGAGCATCATTACACCCATCGTCAGGTATACATAAACGAGTATCATCTTGCGTACTTGTATCTGTGTTTGATGAGTTTGAATCCATTTTTCGTTTATTACTACGTGTAGTTACTGGTCTCCAATTATAATGTTCTGTCAAAGAAACTAATCGTTTATAGTATTCATCCAGTAATATTATAATTTCTTCTTTGTGGTCATCATTAGCTATATGTAAATACTTACTAGCATTCTTGTTCATCTCATTAACGATTTTATTTGCGGTTTCTTCGTCCATGAATACCTCTGTACCCTTATCACCCATTTCATAACCACCGTATTTTAGTAATAAATTTGGATATGTTATCTCGGTGTTTTGTTTGTCTAATGCATCTTTTACAACATTTGCATATTCTATAGATAAGGCTACGCCAAAATTAGTGTCATTTTCATCCATTTTATTTTTATCATCTAATGTCAAATTATTGTATGCCTTTTTCAAGTAAATACACTCTTCTAACCCTAACTCTTGATATTCATTCGTTGTTTTATTTTCCTCTTCAACATCCATTTTACTATTACTACCACTACTACTACTACTATTACTATTACCACCAACACTCGCATTATCCATAACATAACCCGAATATTTTGCAAATAACTTAGACAAGTTATCGTTTTGAATAACATATCCTACACCTTTTACTTTTGTTAATAAAGGCAAATCTTTAGTTGATGAAATTTGTTCGCCATCATGATCTAAATTGAATGTTGACCTAGATGTAAGTTGATTGACCAAAGCATCAAAATCACTCTCAGGTGTAATATCTTTTATTATACTCTCCTTTTCTGTAGTAACTGCACTCTTAGTCTCAGTTATTGTGTTTAATATTAATTGTAGCAATCCAATTTTCTTTTTTGTAGATTCCTCACTTTGTGTTTGAAATGGTTTGCCTGTTTCTTTATTTTCATAAAATCCATCTGCAGTATCTATTTCTATGGTCTTTCGTGTAATTTTAGGTTTCCTCAATCCTTGTGGTACCTTATATGATATTTGTTTAAGCATAGCTATTCCTGTAGTAATACCAAATTGTACTGAGTTTAGTTGTGCTATCAAACCATCATATATTTTTCCGAATCTATTTTTATAAACTTCTGCCATATCTAGCTTTCCGTATTCGTACATATAAATGCTTACTCCTCCGCTGGTTACACCTTCCCTGGAGCCAGTATAAGTAACTGGAAGACCCATATTAACACATAAATCAAATACTACAGAATCTGTTGTTTGGATGTTAAATTTTTTTCTAATATCTTCAGCCTTATACTTTTTGTCCTTCTCAAAATAGTTTATTATTGCATAATATTCCAAAACTTGCAATACATCGCCTAGCTCTTTAACAAGTAAAATTTTAGCGTTTTCACCACCATTAGTTGTATTTTTAGCAAGCACACCATTTTTCTCTTTATTACCAAGTGTATAGTCATTAAAAGCTTTAGCGCGATTTGGATAAATTTCTCCTTCAATTTTAGTAGATTTATAATCAATAGTAAGATTACATTTGTCACCATCCCATTCAGTTGTAACTCTCAGAGTACCTGGAAATCCTAATGCTTCAAAAAAATGTTGGGTAATATCAATATCAATTTTAGACGTTATTATATCCTTACCTTTTGGTTTTCCAGCAGTATCCAAGTGTGCTGCGGCAGTATCAACTGTAAAACATTTGGAAATTGCACATATAAAATCAATACCAAAACCACTCTCGTATAGTTGAAATGGGGCACTTGAAAAACCACCTACTGCTATAGTAGAAGTTTTTAGAATATTTTTGTATTTAGTAATGTTTTCACTATTAACCCCCTCTTCTACCGACTTGAACCTATTTTTTAGTATATCTTTTGTCCAGCTAAAAACATTAATAGGTACCTCATAATTAAAACTACTCAACAAAATATCTTTTATTTCTTCATCAGTTAATTTGGTGGTGTCATAAGGTACACTCATATCTTTAATTAAATCAGCATAAAACCTTTGGGATAAAGTTGCTCGATCTAATTCTTTTGGAGGGTCATTAATCGTGGATGTTTGTTTTTCATTTGTTTCATTTTCTAATATTGTTTTTATTTTTTTATCGTCATCTTTAATTATATCTGTAGTAGTACTCATTTAATGACTATACATTATATAAATACTTTAAATATTGTATATTACTTAAAAATATAATAAAACTAATGTATAGATATCATGAAAATACAATACAAACAAATAATAAATGCTGCATTCAATTATGTAATTCAGTGTAGTCATAAATACAACTTCGATGAATCACATGCGCTTAAACATAGTATGGATGTCTATCATACTGCTAACCAAATTTTTAACAACGAAATAATAGGCACTCCAGAGCTAAAGGATAACAAATTGGTTATTGACATTTCAGCCATACTACATGATATGTGCGATTCTAAATACGTAGATGAAACCACGTCTGTAAACAATATGATGACATATATGTCCAACTATGTAAATATGGATGTATTGACTCCTGTGACTAATATTATACGTAGTATGTCATATTCAACTGTACTTAAAAAAGGGTACCCAGATTTGGGCAAATATCAGTTGCCTTATAATATAGTTCGTGAAGCCGACTTATTAGCTTCATATGACGTTGACAGATGTATAATTTATGCGATGATGAGAGAAAACATGACATACGATGACGCTAGAAAACGTTCTATCATATTACTAAGAAAACGAATTCCTACATATACTGAGCATAACATGTTTGTCACAGAATATTCAAAAGAAAAGGTACAGAAGTTAGATGTTGATTTGAATTCTAAATTACAATTATTAGAGGATACATTTGGTGATATTACTATCGAATAATAATGTAACTATCGAATAATAATCTAATAATCTAACAATTTTAATCCCAGACGTTTAGTGGGTTTATATATCAAGAAATCCAATACCTTTGATGTAGTAGGGAACTCGTCTTCACCAAAGATATCTTGTAGCATTAACCATTCAAACAATCCTCCTGTATAAATGTATACATTTGAAAACCCTAAAGACGTTAATTGTTTTTCTTTAGCATATATCGAATCGTCATTCTGATTTTTGCCATATAAAATAATATTCACATCCTTATTATATTTTGTCATTAGGTCATTCAACAGTATCTCTTCTTTTTTGATGTCTATTGTATTCGGCAATAAACACTCTTGTTCGTTGGTAGATAATGTGTTTATTAGTAAATAATTTTCTTTATTTTTGATAGCATAACTTACATCCTCATAATTTATTTTTATCGAAGATGGAGCATTACCCATTCCTATATTATATATTAAAAATATTGTCATAAACTTTATATTATTTTTACACCTTTAATTAAATGTAACAACAATCTCTACGTCCTCCTTTTTTATACTTTTAGTGGCTGAAATAGAGAGCTCTTCACGTTTTTTGCGGGTTTTGTTGTTAGCGTCATTAATTACTTCCTTTTTTTTTTTAGAATTCGTGTTTCTGTTATTCATATCTTTTTCAATAGCATCAAAATTTTCTTCGATATATTTAAGAACATCGTTCTCGATAGCCCATTTAAAAAAGTTCAACTGCCCTATAGTTGTTTCTATAAAGTTGCCATTCTTATATGGAATTCTAATACGCTCCCATCTACAAAAAGGGTCAAATCTTCGCTTGCTATATGCTTTTAGTTTTAGTTTATACTCGAAATACACCTTGAATCGTTTTTTATTACTATCTATTTCAATATCGTAGTTAGTATAGTGTTTTTTAGCATAATTAGTTGAAAACCAATCTACAATTCTTAATGATATTTTTGATGCGCCTGTAATAATATTGAGCATTAAATCTATGTTACTACTGTCTTTGTAAAATTTAGTTAGGTTAGTTAACAATAGTTCGTTTTGTGTACAATAATGACCATTTTCTGTCTGCATTAGTAACATTTAATATGATTTATTTAAGTAATATTACTAAATAATTATAATTTGAAAAAATTAATTTATAAAAAAATATTATATAATGTTATTTTATAAAATGGACGGCTTCATGGATACTTATTTCGGTCCTTTAGGACGTGAATACTGCCTTTACTTTTACATCATGTCTATGTTCTTCTTTTTAATGATCATCCTTGGGGTTATCGGTATTATTGGTGCTATGATGAGTAAGAAAAAAACGGATCCTTTGTTTGTTGGTAACTCAATAATGTTGTTGTTTAACGCAGTATTGGCATACTTTGTCAACAGATTGTTGAACACCATGTGCAGAAACAGTACTCATTAAATGGAATATATCGTAATGCAACGTAATATATCGTAATGTAATTTAATACTGTAATCAGTACACGTCACATATAGAGTCAGTAATATTTAACTCAATATGTAACATAAAAATATAACTAAACGCATCACAAACAATCAATTAGTCATTCAAATTATACGTTGGACGTATTTTGCGGCTTCAAAAACTTATCCCTTATTGAAATATCATCTGCATAATTATCACTAGACAAAAAAGGGTTATTACCTGTTTGTTTTACTAAATCACGGTTGGCAATTTTCATATCTAAATCTTCTCTTTTATTAGATATATTTGTGTTATCATTCGCACACGATTGATTCAAAATGTCCCATGTGTTTTCGTCATAATTTAAAGCGCTAGTATACGCATCTGTAATTTGTTGTTTTTGTATTTTTGCTGCTTCAATTTCTTCTTTATTGTTATTATTATTATTATTGTTATTATTATCATGTTTTCGTCTTCTAGAACGTTCATATGGTTCTCCTAGTGACCATTTTAATTCCATCATAGTAATTTTATATTTACAAAACATAATAAAACAGAAAAGTGAACACAAGGATAAGGACGCTCCGAGTATTTCTGGTCAACCTAAAAATAAAAACTATAATTTGTCATGATTTTCTTTAACTATCGTCATTTGTTTTGTGAATAAAAATTTACTATCGTTAGTTCTCCGTCTATCTAAATTACATTTCAAACAAGCTAGATAATAATTATCCTTATTATGACCCTTATCATTATCTATTCTATCTATAGTCCACTGTATATGGTCCCTTGAATTACGATACAATATTTTCATTCTCTTTTTGCAATAATAACATTCGATATTTGAATGAATTAATCGTTCAAGTACATCGCTAAATGTAATAAATAGTGCAGAATCCAGCAAATTTCGTTTAATATCTTGACGTTTATATCCAGATATTTTGCTATTTATTTGTTGTTTAATAATTGCCAATACACTTTTCTGTTGTTCGTCTATTTTTATACTATTATTTACTTGTTCTTCTTTTATAATATTCAACAATTCTAATTGTTTTTCAGACGTATAGTATTCCTCCTCTAAATTCCACTTTCCGTTAATTACACGTGGTTTGCTTTCGCATCTATCATTAATTAATTTCTTTATTTGGTATCGATTACCGATACCTTTGATTTTTATTTCCTTTTTCTTTTCGGGTTGTATTTCATTCGGTTGTTCGCTATGTGTTTCATTCAAATCATCACCCATTTACTTTTATTTCACAAAAAAATATACACTCTTGAATGCATTTTATCAAACATATATACTTTGATAGTAAAACGAATTAAACTTATAATATTATAATATAATATATATAATGGAATATATTATTAATGAGAAAAATACTGATAATGAGGATAACACAATTAATAATGTAAAACTTGTTAACAATACTGATGTCGCTATTAATGACAAAAAAAAAACAGGTATACCCGCAAAAAAAGAGGAGAGTTGTTTAGAATTGAAAAATATTCAATACAAAACTATGTTATTGAATGGTGTAAATACGTTACGTGAAACCAAATCTAATAACGATATTTGTAACCTCCATGAATTCTTAGAAAAAGAAAAGGAAAACAGTATTAGTGAGCAGTGGTGCAAATTAAATAAAACTACAAAAATAAAAAAGGTCATCGAATTTGTAGAGAATTACAAAACCACTAAAAAAATGTCAGACGATGATGCCGAAACACTACTACAATTTTTAAAGACATCCATAGATAATAACCGATTATCCAAAGCCAAAGATGTTATTTATGATAAGGGAAATGGTGCAATAAAAGATATTCCTGGACTCACATACAGCAAATTAAATAAAAATTTTACGTTGAAAAAAGTGGATAAACGCGTATCTACATCGAGGTCATTACCACCTAAAAAGGGTACTATAAAAAACAAAAATAATGCTACTGCTAAAAATAGTAAAGAACTGAATGCATAAGTTTTATAAATAGTGACTTAAATATATATCTGTATTAATAGATAGATAGATATATATATGAATATAAATGATTTAGAAGAATTACCTAATATTATCGACCAAATAGTGGTACCATCTCCGTGTATATTTGAGGACGGTAATACAATAGGAGAAATAATAGATTTATCATTACAAGTATGCTACGACTATATAAATGATGTACCTGGTGTCATTAGTGAGCCAGAATTTGAAAAGATAATTCGTGATTATTTGTCAGAAGTATTAGAAACCATGTTTGAGAATCATATATGTCCTGTAAATCAAGATGATACTATGGACGATGACGGCGATAATAAGATTGATGTTGCAGATGAACTCGAATATGTGGTTGACTATGTTTGGGATATTTTTTCCACGACAGTAATAACTGAAAGGTCAAATCATAATACAGACATATACGATGCGAAAGATACGGACCATGATTTTATCACAAAACAAATAGAAAAACTAAGAGGAATTCCACAGCCAACACAGAGAACAGATGAATGGTATAAATTCCGACATACTTTAATTACCGCAAGTAATGCTTATAAGGCATTCGAAAGTCAATCTATGCAAAATCAATTAATCTATGAGAAATGCAAACCATTACAGAAAAACGACGATACTGAAAATCAACCAGTCAAAATGGTTAACACTAATAGTCCACTTCACTGGGGTCAAAAATATGAACCTATATCAGTTATGCTATATGAAGATATGTATAATACAACAGTCGAAGATTTTGGTTGTTTACCACACGAAGAACATAATTTTTTGGGTGCATCTCCAGATGGTATTGTTGTTGATAAAAAGTCATCTAGGTATGGGCGAATGTTAGAAATCAAAAATGTTGTGAGTCGTGTTATAAACGGTATACCTAAGAAAGAATATTGGGTGCAAATGCAACTACAAATGGAGGTATGCAACTTAGACCTATGTGATTTCCTTGAAACCAAATTTGAAGAGTATCAAAGTGAGGAAGATTTTATTAACGACACTAGTGATAAAACAAAAGGAGTTATACTGTATTTTAATACAAAAGAGAATGTTCCTAAATATGTGTATAAGCCGTTGGCCATCACAGATATGTCTGATATCAATAAATGGATAGAACATGAGATTGAGTCAGGAGAAAAAGAAGGGTTATTATGGATTAAAACCATTTACTGGAAATTAGAAACGTTGAGTTGTGTTTTAGTTTCACGTAATAAAGATTGGTTTAATAAAAATATCTCACAAATAAAAAACGTATGGGATATTATTTTGAAGGAAAGGGTAGAAGGTTATGAGCATCGGGCACCTAAAAAAAATAACAGTAATAAAGCTAGTAAAGCTAGTAAATCTAGTATTAAATCACCTCCACCGTTTCAGCAACATCAAGGGTGTCTTTTGAAAATACATACAGAGAAGCTTAGTGATAATAAAGACAATAATAATGACACCGCGTAACTAGACAACATTTATAGGTTATTTATAGTTTTGGGCTCAAACGGTAATACTTTGTTTGCAACATCACTAGTAAAATAGCCAACACGTGTACCACACTCTCCTACAGGCGGTAAAGGATTAATTTCATTATTAGTGTTTCTTTTGTTGTAGAGTGCTCCGCACATGCTTGCAGGTGTACATCTACCATTAGTTGGCCTTTCAGGGTGTCTTATATTATTGGTTTGTTGGGTGTAAGAACCCACCTTGAATGTAGGATACCATGTCCATATATCTTCCGAATTATTATCAGATATGCCGTCACTTCCTGTAATTGGAAAGCTATCTTGTACTAATAAATCCATATCACGATACTTCAATTCCCCAGTAGCATCCTCTAAAGTATAATTACTGTATCCTTCTTCTAATTTTTTAAAATATGGGTGACAAATTGCAGATACTATTAATAGCACTGCCAGAATACATATCATAATTTTCTTCTTCATATACTTATATATATTTTATAGAAAATATAATTATTAGTGTATTTTCTATTTTTTACGAAGTGATATATTTGGTAAATGATTTAAAAGTTTATTTAGGTTAATAATTAAGATGTCAGACACAAAAGAAATGAGAGTAAAAAAGAGGTGCTGTACGCTTCAGGAAATTCAGTTTGATAAAATTTTAAATCGTGTCAAGAAAATTGGCGAAGAAGCAGGAATATCCATTAATTATTCAGCCCTTACTATGAAAGTAATCGACCAATTATACGACCAGATTGAAACTTCTAAAATAGACGAACTAACATCAGAGCAGTGTGCGTCATTATCGACCGTACATAATGATTATTCAACACTTGCGTCTAGAATTATTATATCAAACCATCAAAAAAATACCTCATCAGCTTTTTATTCCGTTGTTGAAAAATTATACAACTTTTATGATATTAAGAATACTCACCGACCGCTGGTATCCGAGCAATTATGGGTTTTCGTCAATAACCATAGAGATTATATCGAAAGTTTGATTGACCATAGCAGAGATTATCTAATCGATTTTTTCGGGTTTAAAACATTAGAACGAGCATATTTGTTTCGTGTAAATAACATAATTGTAGAAAGAATACAGCACATGTGGATGCGTGTTTCAATAGGAGTACACTTGTCAAAAATTGAAAGTATTGATGTGAAACTACGACATATAAAAGAAACATATGATATGATGTCTAATAAATACTTTACGCATGCTACTCCCACGTTGTTTAATGCTGGTACACCTAAATCGCAATTATCTAGTTGTTATTTACTAGGCATGGAAAGCGACAGTTTAGATGGTATTTACAACACGTTATCAGATTGCGCGAAAATATCGAAATGGGCAGGAGGTATCGGACTACACATACACAATATCCGCGCGAAGGACAGTCATATAGTAGGAACCAACGGTAAAACGGATGGTATCGTCCCTATGTTAAAGGTGTTTAATAGCACTGCAAGATACGTTAATCAATCTGGAAAACGTAACGGCTCTTTCGCTATTTATCTTGAACCCTGGCACCCAGATATCGAGGATTTCTTAGAGTTGAAGAAAAATCATGGCGACGAGGAACAAAAAGCCCGAGATTTGTTTTACGCAGTCTGGATGAATGACCTTTTTATGGAGAAAATAAAAAATAACGAGAAATGGCACTTATTTTGTCCTAATGAGTGTCCTGGTCTGGCCGACGTATATGGAGACAAATTTGTTGAGTTGTATACCAAATATGAGCAAAGCAACAAAGCCAGAAAGGTTGTGAATGCAAGAGACCTTTGGTTCAAAATATTAGATTCACAAATGGAAACTGGGACCCCATATATCCTTTACAAAGACGCTGCAAACAAAAAATCAAATCAACAAAATCTTGGAACTATTAAGTCCAGCAACCTATGTTGCGAAATAATCGAGTATTCTGACGACAAGGAAAGTGCGGTGTGTAATCTAGCTTCAATAGCGCTGCCTAATTTTGTCGATCAAGAAACAAAAACATTCAACTTTGAATTATTACACGAAGTAACCAAAAGAGTCACCAATAATTTAAATAATGTTATTGACATTAATTTTTATCCGACTGAAAAAACTAGGCGAAGTAACCTATCACATCGTCCTATTGGTATAGGTGTTCAAGGTCTTGCAGATACGTTTATTATTATGGATTTGGCTTTCCATTCTGATCAAGCAAAAGAACTAAACAAACAAATTTTTGAGACGATTTATCACGCCGCGCTAGAGAAGAGTAATGAACTTTCTATAGAACACAGAGAATTCATATTGAATAGCGACAAACATTTGTTAGATAATGTAGTAAACGAATACGACTGGTTCAATATAGATAACTTAGTTCACGACGAAAAATCACATAAATCTCTTTGTGGAAGTTACTCGTCTTTCAGCGGATCACCTGCGTCTAAAGGAATATTGCAATTTGATATGTGGGGTGTTCAACCTAGTGATCGTTATGATTGGTCTGGTTTGAAAAAGTCTATTATTGAGAATGGTATACGTAATTCACTTTTAGTTGCACCTATGCCTACAGCTAGTACGTCACAGATATTGGGATATAATGAGTGTTTTGAACCCATCACCAGTAACATTTATACTAGGAGAACATTAGCTGGCGAATTTATTATTGTCAACAAATATCTGATGAAAGAGTTAATCAGTTTGAATTTGTGGAACGAAGATGTTAAAAATAATATCATAGCTAACAAAGGTTCAATACAACAGCTTACACATCTTCCAGAACACATTAGAAATAAATACAAAATTGTATGGGAAATACCTATGAGGCATATTATAGATATGTCTGCAGATAGAGGTGCTTTTATATGTCAGAGTCAGAGTATGAACTTGTGGATAGAAGACCCGAATTACAATACGCTTACGTCTATGCATTTCTATTCCTGGAAAAAAGGGCTGAAAACGGGGATTTATTATTTACGCAGAAAGGCGAAACATCAGGCACAACAGTTCACGATTGAACCTGAAAAACAGCATAATAATGAAGATAATGATATTGAAGATGAAATATGTGAGATGTGTTCAGCATAAAAAAATTAGATAGAACAAATCATCACTCGAGATAAAATAACAAAATAATAATATTTAATTAATATATTATTATTTACGCAACGATGAATCAAGAAAGTAAACATGACCAAAGCATTTTATTTCCTAATATCTACAAAGTATCTGATTATCCTCGTGACGAGGCAGATTGCGATTATAATGGCAATACACTTTATACACTTCAAGAGGAAGACGATAGTGTCCGTAACCCAGTATTAAGTTGGAGTAATTATAACAGTTCTGACTATAACGACCCTACACAACGTCGGTACAGCGTTTACGCAGATAATAGAGAGGACAGTACAAACAGTAATAACAGCAATAGGACTAATGGCATTTTCACCAGGTTTGTCCGAAATTGTTGTAGATGCTTTATTTAGAAGTTTAATGATGACGTCATGACATCGATGTCTAGATAACTACATAAAAAAAAGAAGATATTTAGTTAACGGTTAAAATTTATTAAAAATGGTTAAGATTAAAATATACTTAAAATAATTCAACTATTTTGTCATTTACTATACTATTTACATCACATATATCTACCTGTTTTTGTAATTTAAAATAACATCTAATCGTGATCAAGACATCATTTAGCGAATTGTGTAATTTTTTTGGGCTACTACCGAAAAGCTCCTTGTGCAATTCCAATAGCGTGGGATATTTAAAATATGAACCCCGTTTATTATGTCTTTCAATTTTGCACAAATCCACGGTATTTTTCATAGTACAATACAATTTGTTTGAACCTATAATGTTATTAATACCAGGCGAAAGGATTTTTTGAAACTCTGGCGACACTTCGAAGTTCAAAATAAGGCGCATCACTTCTATCTTCAACATTTGGATATCGTAATCGGTATTGTGACAAACTACCATATCACATGATGTAATGTCTTGGAATACGTCTGTTATTAAATTACTTATTTCATGCCCTGTTGTTTTCGAAATTTCATTAGTAATACCATGTATTTTAGTAACTTCCTCACTAATCGATATATCGTCCCTTAATTTAACCACATTATCCACAATTTTCGTCATTTCATAGTTCTCTGTGTTAATAATAACATAACTCAGTTGAACTATGTAAGGCTGTTGGTCAAGAGTGGCATAATTCAAACCAATCTTCTTATTAATAAGGCCTGTTGTTTCGGTATCAAGGAAGAGAACTTTCATCGTGCTTATAATAAATTATTATAGTTATTGTGCTTATATCAATTTATACATTATTCATTTCATTTTTCTTTTCGCTCGGTGTAATTATTGTGGTTGATAGTGCTATACTATACGTATTCTAATACTGTTTACAGATACCAAACGATTTCCTATGCCATTTGCTTATACCGTATTGTTGTATACCTTCTATATGCTTTTTAGCACCATAACCCTTATTACGGTCTATTCCATATCTTTCAGCCAATTCTGGGTTTTCTATGCATAATTCTTCTATATATTTATCTCTTTCTACTTTTGCTAATATAGATGCTGCGGCTATACACGTAAACTTATTATCACCACCTTTGACCATATCATAAGGTATGGTCTCCATTTTATCGGTTGTATTATTGATGACATGAATCGGGTTAAAATAATTTCCATCAATCAATAAATGAAACCTATAATCAGTCCATTCTGTTTTTCCTTCTTCTGTTTTATGGTCTTTTAATTGGCGTCTAACTTTTTGTACACATTCGTGCATAGATTTTTGTGTGGCCTGTAGTATATTGATGTCATCAATCGTTTTTTCGTCTTCAAACCCAACATACCACGCTACAGCATTTTCTCTTATATGTTCTGCCGATTGTTCTATTTTTTTTTTCGAAGTAAATTTCTTACTATCTTTCATAATTGCGTGATTAAACGTATCATCTTTAGGTAAAACAACCGCTGCTGAATAAACTCTTCCAAATAAGGGTCCACGTCCTGCTTCATCAACCCCTATCTCATAGATGGATGGGTCATCATTTAAATATTTATTTAACGGACACTTTGTACTGCTCATTATCTAATACTATTTAATACTTTGTATCTTTTAACTTTTTTAAAAGGATTTCATTTTTTATTTATTTGAAACTTTTTTCACTATATAAAATATACACATGACAAAAATAAAAAAAGAATCCTTATTCATTTTATTAATTATATTATTTGCTCTAATATTATGTTACGTTTTAGGCAACCAAAATATATATGAATCTTTTGGTGGTAGAGGTGGCGGTAGAAGTAGCGGTATAAGTGGCGGTAGTACCAATGATAGTAATGATAGTAACTATAGTGATGATAGTAACTATAGTGATGATAGTGATGATAGTAACAATAATATGGGTCGTCCAATAAATAATAATACCAATACTAATAATAATAATAATAATAATACTACTAATGGTGATAATTACAATCATTTTTCAGGAAATTCTAGTAATGTATCTAGTGGTTCTACATTCCATGGACCTAATGGTAGTAAATTAACTAGTCATTCAGACCATAATGGTAATACATACTTACAATTAAAAGAGGGGACTAATGGCAAATCAAATGTACTTAAACCAAGTGATAATAGTAATGATAATACTGGTGCAAATACATATAGTGGTTCAAATGGATTTAATGCTACTGTAATAAATCATAACGGACAACAAGCTATGAAGGTATCAACTCCTCAAGGTAATAATGTTTATACTACGAATAGTTATGATGATGGAAACTCTGGTTCGGTTATTCAGCCAAATAACGGATACGATGGTGCAAATCGTCAAAAATACAATTATGGTGCTCCTGGAGCTGGTTTAACGAATGGTCCTGGATATGGTGCACCTGGTGCCGGTGTTACTCCTGGTCCTGGATATGGTGCTCCTGGCGCTGGTTTAACGAATGGTCCTGGATATGGTGCTCCTGGCGCTGGTTTAACGAATGGTCCTGGATATGGTACCCCTGGTGTGGGTGCTCCTGGTGTGGGTGCTCCTGGTGTGGGTGCTCCTGGTGTGGGTGCTCCTGGTGTGGGTGCTCCTGGTGTGGGTGCTCCTGGGTATGGTGCTTTACCTAATGGTATACCTGGTTCACAAATTCCACAAGGCCAAGAAGATTTATATATCTTAAAATCACAAGTGGTGCCTCCTGTTTGTCCAGCATGTCCAAGCAACGGGGGAACAAACGAAGAAACATGTCCTCCTTGCCCACCATGTGCCCGTTGTCCTGAAACGCCATTCGAATGTAAAAAGGTACCTAATTATGCAGCAATCGATGATAAATATTTACCTCAACCAATCTTAAACGACTTTAGTACATTCGGAAGTTAAGTATGATTGTTATGTAAAAGGTGTAAAATAATAACAATTTATCATTATCTAAATAATTATGTTAAGATAATGATTATAGTAATACAATTAGCGATGCTTTATGCATTTCTTGTCAATCTCTATTGAATCTTTGTGTTTTCGTGTATGTGGAACAATATTAATTATACATTTTGACTTTACACCATACAAAGGTGTTCTGCATCCTTTTTCTTTAGTAATATTTTTTAATGTTTTTCTATTTTTGTGAATAACATTTCTTGAAACTTTATCTGGTTCTTCTGTACAACGCGCCCTAAAATGTTCATATCTATCCCTTACATCGCAATATTTCAAAGATGATTTCTTTTTAAGCATTAAGTTAACTAACTCATGTAGCTTGTAGACATATCTAGAAAAACTGTTTCGGTTTTTCATTACACTATTTGTAATAGGTAATTCTTTGATATTGTTACACAAATTCGTACGACAATATTTGCATGGTAATACATGAACTAAATTTAGAATAAAATCCTTGTAATACTTCTTATCTTCTCTAGTAGGATTATTAGGATAATTAAAACTCATGGTATGTAAGTAATGCCACATCGCCGGACCCCAAACAGATGTTAGCATACCATCACTAGATATGTAATCTTTTTTTGTATACACCTTCGATGTATTCTTATCTAGTTTTTGTGTTTTATGTCTAGACGCTTTATTCATTATTTTTCTTTTATAAGTAACCATAGTACTATATATACTGTATATAAATTATATATAAAAAAATAAAAATACAAAAAATAAAAATACAAAAAATAAAAATACAAAAAATAATTTGTTTACTATTAGTATGAATAAAAACATATTATCACTCTCAACATATACAAATCAAGTCAGCGCATCTATAGCGATTGCTGCAATAATATTAATCATAGTAATGTTTACTCCGTTAGCGAATTATGGTAAAACATGTGTATTATTAAAGCTAATATCTATACTTATAATCATATATGCAATTTACATGATAAAAATGCAGATTGACATTATGAATAGTACTGTAGATAACAATAATGATGTAATTAATACACACTTACAAACCAATCTAGCATGTAATTATGTGATAATAGGTGCATGTATTATATTAATAATAATCATACTAAAATCATTCTTTTCATAAACAATAATAATTTACGATGTAATCATTCTTTACAGAGTAATTCTATAATTTTTTCATAATATAACTTATCATTAACAAAATCATATTTGTTTATTATAATTAATTTTCCTGATTTACAACGTAATACCATCTTTAATTTTGTATTGTATACTATAGCGATAAACGTTTATATTCGTTAAAAAGAAAATGATAATTTACCAAGTGTATATAAATGTCTGGTGGCATATTACAAAGAGTAGGTGGTAAGCTTTTAGGAGGTATGATGCCAAATATGAATATGAAGAATAATCCAGTCGCAAATATTACAGAGAATACTAGTAGTATCGCGAGTACTATGAAAGGTATCAATTTAACTACTATGATGCTAGTATTAGCAGCCGCATTATTTATAGTTGCTGGTCTAGCTTATTATTATTTTTACGTGGTACCTACGAATAAGGCGACATATAGGGCTAATAAAGAGCTAAAGGAGGGTACTGGAAACCCACAGAGCCCTCCACCAATCAACGATGTTGAAATACTTTTCTTCTATGCTGACTGGTGTCCACATTCGAAAAAGGCAAAGCCCATTATGGACGAATTTGAGAAAAAATATACAGGTAAAACCGTTAATGGATATACATTAGTATTTACAGATATTGATTGTAGTAGCGAGAATGCGCAAGTAGAGAAAATGATGGATAAATACAACATCGAAGGGTTCCCTACAATTAAAATGATAAAGGATGGTAAGGTGATTGAATATGACGCTAAGCCACACCCTAAAACACTTGAAAAATTCATTCAAACTGTGTTAGCCCCACCACAACAACAATCATAATTCCATCACAATCGATAATCACAATACTCACAATACTCACAATACTCACAATACTCACAATAATCAATTTCATAATTTTTATTTTATGATATTGATTTACAACTCACATGATAGTTCTGATACTTCTTTTGATGGTGATACATCATTCGAAACTGATAATGATAAATTGTTAGATATTTCATTCGATACATCAACATCAACATCAACAGATATATGGTTATTATTTTCTTTATTTTGGAATTCTTCGAGTATTTTTATAGCTTGCTCTTTACCCATATTGAAAAGAACCTCTCGGTCTTCTAGATTATTTATACACAACGTACATGAATCAATAGATATGTAAGGTCCATTTAATTTAAATTGAAGTATGTTTTTATTACTAGCCATATCACCACCATTTGAAAGATTGGAAACCTTCAAAAACTCTTGAAGGATTCTTCCTACAACAGATGTTGTGTATTCTATAATATCAGTATCTCCATTCATACATATACTAGGTGTACGGAAATCAGATACATCAATACCAACAATTTCTGATTCCTTTTTTCCATCCTTAATTGCATAATACATAGGATAACCGCATCCAACACACCCATCTATACAACACATATCATCAATAAATGTTGGTTCAAATAATACTGGTATTGCACTCGACGCATAACATGCAGTTATTAGTGATAAATTTGGATGAGTTTTATATGATATATCTATTATCTTGAAACTATTGAAATCAAACGTAAATGTATGATGTTCTATGCCTGAATACTCATAAAATTCACGTAAGGTTATAGTATGCGAAATATTTGCAGCATCAAAAAATGATTTTAACAATTTTAAAATAACTTCTTCGCCAAAAATACCTTTATTATTGTATAATTCAACAATACTGTCAACATCATATTTAAATATGTTTTTAATTGGGAAGTTTAACACATAATCACGTATAGTATCTACGTTTTTCTCCATAGATAATAATATACCAATAAGAGAACCCGCTGAAGTAGTATACATAGATGTTATATTATTCAAGTCAATATGTTTATTCTGTGTAAGTAATTCTATAGCACCTAGTATAAGATATCCGTTTGTCCCTCCAGAAGACATAACTAGTGATGTAATAGTCATAATAAATTTCTTTCAATACATATCTTTAATTACTTTTTTTTCTACGATATTTAATATGGCCAATATATTTACACTAGAAAATGTAGATAACTTTACGGATAAAATAAACATAGACGACTTATATGAAGGTAAAAAGCAAGCTGATATGAATAAATTAGAGCTATTCAACAAAATTCTAAATCGTATACATGTAAAAATAAAAACAACATCTAGACAAAGCAAAGAGATTCAGTATTGCTGGTATGTTGTTCCTGAAATGATAATAGGTGTTCCAAGATATGACCAAGGTGCTTGTATAGCTTATGTAATCGATAAACTTAAAACAAATGGATTTATTGTTCGATATATACATCCCAATATGCTTTTTATATCGTGGATGCACTGGGTACCATCATATGTACGTAACGAATTGAAAAAGAAAACTGGTATAGTAGTGAATGAGTATGGCGAAAAAATTAATAATGACGATAATAATGATAATGATAACAGACCATATGCAATAAACAACCCTATGAAATTAACAAATACGAATGATGACAACCCAAATAATGCATTATTAAACTTTCCTGATAATTCCAATATGCCGAATACTAAAAGTAATAAAAAGGAATATACACCAATAGATAAATACAAACCATCTGGCAAGTTGATATATGATGATGACGTACTAGTTTTGAAACCTTAAAAAATGATATATTCAACAAAAACACTAAATGCTTTGAATATTTAGAAGTTAAATTATAATTTTATAATTATAAAATAAAAATAAAATAGTAGTATTATATATATATTATGAGCACCGATACGGTATTTACTTTTATTGATGACACTACTATTTCTACTAATTCTTCAACAGTGAGAAGTGTTGATTATGGTAATACAAGAACCGGGATAAAGAGAGTAACTTTTGGAACATCATGTGTTAGAATAGCCAATCTAGCTTTTACTAATTGCACGAATTTAACGTTTGTTGGTATAAGTAGTAGCGTTACTACTATTGGTAATTCTGCATTTAGGGGATGTACAGGTTTAACTTCAATTACTATCCCAGGTAGTGTTACATTTATCGGCATAGATGCATTACGTGATTGTACAAGTGTGACTTCAATAATAGTTGATTCTGGTAATGGCTACTTTAGTAATAATTTTGGTGATAGTGTAAATGTACTTTATAATAAAGATATTACAACATTACTGAATTATCCTACAGGAAACTCAGCTAATAATTTTACTATTCCGGATACTGTTACTACTATTTTTGATGGTGCCTTTAATAATACAACAAATTTAACATCAATTACATTTCAGACTACTACTGATCCATCAGGTAATCAGATAAGTAATGTTACAAGTATAGGTAGTTTTGCATTCAGGAATTCGGGATTAACATCTGTTACAATACCAGACAGCGATGTAAGGTTAGGTAGTGGCATCTTTGAAAAATGTGTCAGTCTAGTAAGTGCAACTATACCTATTAAAATTACAATTATTCCTAGTGCTATATTCGCAGGGTGTACTCGTTTAACAGCTGTTACTTTATCAACAAATACTACGGGTATTGGGATTAGTGCTTTCGAGAATTGTAGTAATTTAAAAAAAATTACTATACCAGATAATGTAACCCATATCGATAGTAATTGTTTCAGAGGATGTTCACTTTTAAATACTGTAACCATGAATACAACTACCCCACTACTTAGAACGATTGGGGATTCAGTATTTGAGTCATGTTCGGCGTTGGCATCAATTACTATACCAGATTCTGTAACATCTATTGGTGGGTCTGCATTTAAAAGTAGTGCTATATCACCATTTACTACACCAACTAATCTTGCAAGTATAGGTCCAGAGGCGTTTAAGGATACTCCATTAAAGATTATGGATATAACCAATAGTATTGGTACAATAGGTAATGGTAGCTTAATGGGTTGTACTATTTTATCAATTGTCAGTATAGGTGCGAATGTTCCTATAATTCCAGATGAACAATTTAGCGGGTGTACTAGTTTAACAACAATTACTGTACCTGAAAGTGTAACAAATATTGGTGCAAGGGCTTTTGAGGGTTGCACATCTTTGTATTCAATTACTTTAGGTACAGGTGTTGTATCTATTCGTAATCTTGCATTCGCAAACTGTACAGCACTATCATCAGGATCATCAGACTCAGGATCATCAATTTCATTTTTAGGTAATACAACAGGTATGAATGCTGGTATTGGGTTATTTGGTGGTGTAACAAAAAACAGTATTCTTAAAGTGTATTTTTACAATACTACTACTACTACTGATCCTTCTGGTAAGGATATACCTGATATTAACACTAGATTATTAACACAAATACGAGCTATAGTTAATGACCCCGCGGTGTATCCTATTAGTGACGATATATCAGATACGACAAAACAATTATTCTATAGTACTCCTACTTCATCATAAATGACATAAAATCCAAATAATACCTCGCATACATCTAACGCAAAAATAATAATTCTTAGCATAACATGATAAATGCATTTAATTTCACTTATTCGTTATTGATTGAAAGAGTGAAACTACTCCCATACAACTATTCCTAAATGTTCATACCCTTGAATTTTAACGCAGTTGAGTGTTTTTTTTATCCGAAAGTATTTTGCGATTTTCAAAAATGGACAAAAATAAATGTCCAATTTTGGGAATTGCCGACAAAACCCCTGAAAAAAACTCAAAAACTCACATCAGAGCATAATGCTCTTATTTTCATTTTTCAACGGAATATTTTGTTAGCATATTTTTTTTTGCGAATTATATTTTCCTATGAAAAATAATTTAGGTACTTTTTCTGTTGCTAATATAGCAACAAATGGCAACGAAAAAAGTACCAAAAAGTACCGAAATACACAAATGTATAACATGTGACTATATAACGTCACGTAAAAGTCACTTTGATAGACATCTTACAACCGATAAGCACAAAAAAAGGCAATCGGCAACAAACGGCAACAAAAAAGTACCAAAAAGTACGACTACGCATACTTGTAGAAATTGTAAAAAATGTTACAAGGATAGGTCTGGCTTATGGCGTCATGAACAAAAGTGTGATGTTAGTTCTGATTTTGATGGAGGTGTTGATATTAACAATCTAATAGATGGTTCTGATAACTTTGTGATTAACAAAGAGCTGGTAATGAGTGTTTTGAAACAAAATACAGATTTACAGTCACAGCTTATGAAAACACAAACACAAGTATTGGAGACGCAAAATCAGGTTATGGAACTACTTAAAAATGGTACGCACAACACCAACAGTCACAACAAAACCTTCAACCTGAATTTCTTTTTGAATGAAACGTGCAAGAATGCCATGAATATTATGGATTTTGTGAATAACTTACAACTACAGCTAGGTGATTTGGAAAAAATGGAAGATATTGGCTATGTGAATGGCATGTCTAACATTATTATCAAGAATTTGAAAGACATGGATGTTACTGAGCGCCCTGTACACTGCACTGATGCGAAGAGAGAAGTATTATACGTCAAAGACGAGGATAAGTGGGACAAGGAAACGAGTGATAAACCCAAAATTCGCAAGGCAATAAAGCATGTTGCTCATAAAAACGCAAGGTTATTACAGGAGTTTAAAGAGAAACACCCTGACTGCACTAAATCAGAATCCAAACACTCTGACACGTATACCAAGCTTATGGTGGAAGCGATGGGTGGCAAAGGAAGTAATGATGACGAGCAGGAGAGCAAAATCATCAAGAAAGTATCAAAGGAAATTACACTCACCGAGTTGAACGAGTGATTTTCAAATATTCCTAAATATTCATACCCTCGGATTTTAACGCAGTTGAGCGTTTTTTTTTATCCGAAAGTATTTTGCAATTTTCAAAAATGGACAAAAATAATGTCCAATTTTGGGAATTGCCGACAAAACCCCTGAAAAAAACTCAAAAACACACATCAGAGCATAATGTTCACAATTCCGTTTTTCAGCGAATTGGTTTGTTAGCATATTTTTTTAACAAAATAATATTTTCATTACAAAATAATTTAGGCATTTTTGTGTTAGTATCATATATACTAAAAATGGCTAATAAAATAATGCCAACAAATGCCAAATTATATTATTGTAATATATGTGACTTTAAATGCAGCAAAAATAGCAACTATATGCAACATTTGATGACACGTAAGCATAATATACTAATAAATACTAACAATAACATGCCAAAAAATGCCGCTGGTTTTACGTGTGATTGTGGTAAAGTATACAAACATGCGTCATCATTATGTAAGCACAAACACAAATGTAAATTATTGGGGAGTAATGAAACAACCCAACCTAGTAAATTACATGAAAACTTAGTTGTAGATAAAGAATTGGTAATGAATGTTTTGAAACAAAATACAGATTTACAGAAACAATTGATGGAAACACAAAACCAAGTATTGGAAACACAAAATCAGGTTATGGAACTTCTTAAGAAAGGAACACATAACACTACCAACAGTCATAACAAAACATTCAACCTGAATTTCTTTTTGAATGAAACGTGCAAGAATGCCATGAATATTATGGATTTTGTCAATAACTTACAACTGCAGCTAGGTGATTTGGAGAAAATGGAAGATGTTGGATATGTGAATGGTATGTCTAACATTATTATTAAGAATCTCAAGGACATGGATGTTACTGAGCGTCCTGTACACTGCACTGACTCGAAGAGAGAAGTACTCTACATCAAAGACGAGGATAAGTGGGGTAAGGAAACGAGTGATAAACCCAAGATTCGCAAGGCAATAAAGCATGTTGCTCATAAAAACGCAAGGTTATTACAGGAGTTTAAAGAGAAACACCCTGACTGCACTAAATCAGAATCCAAACACTCTGACACGTATACCAAGCTTATGGTGGAAGCGATGGGTGGCAAAGGTTGTAATGATGTCGAGTAGGAGAGCAAAATCATCAAGAAAGTATCAAAGGAAATTACACTCGGCGAGGTGAATCCGTGATTTTCAATTATTCCTAAATATCCATACTCCCGAATTTTTACGCACTTGAGTGTTTTTTTTTATCCGAAAGTATTTTGCGATTTTCAAAAATGGACAAAAATAATGTCCAATTTTCGAAATTGCTGAAAAAACCTCTGAAAAAAACTCAAAAACTCACATCAGAGCATAATGCTCACAATTCCGTTTTTCAGCGAATTATTTTATTAGCATATTTTTTTTGTTTTTTTAGAATTATTACTTGTAATAGATTTAGGAACTTTTTCTGTTTCCTATATAGGAAACAAATGGACACATTTTCAGTTCCAAAAAGTTCGGAAAAATATTATTGTAAATTGTGTGACTATGTCACATCACGTAAAAGTCAATATGACAGACATCTAAATACACGAAAACATAAAATGGAAACAAATGGAAACAATTCTAGTTCAAAAAGTTCCAAACCTATTTACGAGTGTGATTGTGGAAAAGAATATCAAACAAGAGCAGGTATATTCAAACATAAAAAAAAATGTAATGTACTTCCTAATAATACGAGTGATTTTGATGATACTTTTGATGAAAATATAAACAAGGAATCTATTATTTTGTTGATAAAAGAAAATACCGAGCTAAAAAAGATGATTATTGATACACAAAATCAGGTTATGGAACTTCTTAAGAAAGGAACACATAACACTACCAACAGTCATAACAAAACATTCAACCTGAATTTCTTTTTGAATGAAACGTGCAAGAATGCCATGAATATTATGGATTTTGTGAATAACTTACAACTACAGCTTAGTGATTTGGAGAAAATGGAAGATATTGGATACGTGAATGGCATGTCTAACATTATTATCAAGAATTTGAAAGACATGGATGTTACTGAGCGCCCTGTACACTGCACTGATGTGAAGAGAGAAGTATTATACGTCAAAGACGAGGATAAGTGGGACAAGGAAACGAGTGATAAACCCAAGATTCGCAAGGCAATAAAGCATGTTGCTCATAAAAACGCAAGGTTATTACAGGAGTTTAAAGAGAAACATCCAGACTGCACTAAATCAGAATCCAAACACTCTGACACGTATACCAAGCTTATGGTGGAAGCGATGGGTGGCAAAGGAAGTAATGATGACGAACAGGAGAGCAAAATCATAAAGAAAGTATCAAAGGAAATTACACTCGCCGAGTTTAATGAGTGATTTTTAATTATTCCTAAATATCCATACCCTAGGATTTTAACGCAGTTGAGCGTTTTTTTTTTATCCGAAAGTATTTTGCAATTTTCAAAAATGGACAAAAATAATGTCCAATTTTCGAAATTGCTGAAAAAACCTCTGAAAAAAACTCAAAAACTCACATCAGAGCATAATGCTCACAAATCCGTTTTTCAGCGTATTATTTTGTTAGCATATTTTTTTAACAAAATAATATTTTGCTATGAAAACACTTTAGGAACTTTTTCTGTTTCAAATATATGAAACAAAATGAAACAAAAAACGTTCCAAAAGGTTCAGAACAATATTATTGTAATTTGTGTGACTATACCACGAGTAGACAAACCCAATATACTAGACATATATCAACACGTAAACATAAAATGAAACAAAATGAAACAAAAAATGTTCCGAAAAGTTCAACAGAATATTATTGCACATTATGTGACTATACTACGTCACGTAAAAGTCAATATGATAGACATCTAATAACACGAAAACATGAACTGAAACAAAATGAACCAAAAAAAGAACCGTTAAATACCAATATATTTGTTTGTAATTTATGTAACAAAGTGTTCAACAGTAGAACTACATTATGGAGACATTCTAAAGAATGTAATGTAAGAAATAATAATAATAATAATAATAATAATAATAATAATAATAATATTAATAATATTAATAATACACAGATTAAATTAGTATCTACAGATAATAATGATTTTGTAATCGATAAAGAGTTTGTAATGAACATACTTAAAAATAATAATGACCTACAAAACCAAGTATTGGAGACGCAAAATCAGGTTATGGAACTACTTAAAAATGGTACGCACAACACCAACAGTCACAACAAAACCTTCAACCTGAATTTCTTTTTGAATGAAACGTGCAAGAATGCCATGAATATTATGGATTTTGTGAATAACTTACAACTACAGCTAGGTGATTTGGAAAAAATGGAAGATATTGGCTATGTGAATGGCATGTCTAACATTATTATCAAGAATTTGAAAGACATGGATGTTACTGAGCGCCCTGTACACTGCACTGATGCGAAGAGAGAAGTATTATACGTCAAAGACGAGGATAAGTGGGACAAGGAAACGAGTGATAAACCCAAAATTCGCAAGGCAATAAAGCATGTTGCTCATAAAAACGCAAGGTTATTACAGGAGTTTAAAGAGAAACACCCTGACTGCACTAAATCAGAATCCAAACACTCTGACACGTATACCAAGCTTATGGTGGAAGCGATGGGTGGCAAAGG
>Ga0233434_1000985_pt1 | contig 29688 bp, 29 predicted proteins | sample SI_122_August201_4_FD_182738 | JGI IMG/M metagenome (GOLD analysis project Ga0233434, IMG submission 182738) | Seawater microbial communities from Saanich Inlet, British Columbia, Canada - SI_122_August2016_120_MG | ecosystem: Environmental > Aquatic > Marine > Inlet | place: Canada: British...
ATTGATTTGGAAGTTTTGTTTGATCAATCATTATGACTTTGTTATTTTTCCATTCAACTGTTCTTAAAAAATTTTCATTAGTCTGAACCACAATAAAATCAATGATTTGCCATATTTATAATCAGGGACTGAATTAAATATCAAAACAACTTCTCTCCAATTAAATATGAATAAAGAAAATATTGAAAATTTTGATCCTCAAAAAATGTTGGAAGAATATGACAAATGGCCAGAGATGGCTGAAGAAGCATACAATAATTTTTCTGAAAAGATAGAATTTAAAAAAATTAATCATATAGTTTTTGCTGGAATGGGTGGGTCTGGTGCAATAGGAGATGTTTTTTCGGCTATTCTATCAAAAACAAATATCCATATTTCAGTTGTTAAAGGCTATGTGTTACCAAATACAGTAAACTCTGAAACATTGGTAATAACCACTAGTGTTTCAGGAAATACATTAGAAACAATTTCAGTGTTAAAAAAAGCACATGAAAAAAATTGTAATCTCATAGTATTTTCTTCAGGTGGAATGATGGAAAAAATTTGTGATGAAAAAAATATTACTCATTTTAATGTTAAAATGTCACATTCTCCACGAACATCATTTGTAATATACTTGTACTCTATGCTAAAAATTCTAAATAAAGTCATAAATTTAAAAAACGAAGATGTGATTGAATCAATTCAGAAGTTGAAAAATCAAAGGGATATGATTAATTCTAAAAATCTTAAAAATAATTTTGCAATAGAATTAGCAAAATGGATTGATAGTATTCCGTTAATTTACTATCCATTTGGATTACAATCAACTGCAATTCGATTCAAAAATTCTATGCAAGAAAATGCAAAAACACATGCTATTTCAGAAGATATTATTGAGGCATGTCACAATGGAGTTGTAGCTTGGGAAAAATTTTCTGGGATAAAACCAATTTTAATTGAAGGAGAAGATGATTTTGAGAAAACAAAAGAAAGATGGATAATAATAAAAAAGTTTTTTAATACTGAAAAAATTGAGTATAAAGAAGTTTTTTCCACTAAAGGAAGTATATTATCAAAAATAGTAAATTTAATTTATTTTCTTGATTATGTTTCAATATATAATGCAATTCATAAAAAAATAAATCCAACACCAGTCAAATCTATTGATTATATTAAAAAAAAATTGTAGTTTTTACAATATTTTAAGAATTAATTGTTAGCAGTAATTTTATAATATCTTTATCACTGATATTTTTAGGATTATTATCAAGATGTTTTCGATCTTTTTGAATTAATACAGCTGCATCATTCAAATCTTGATTTAATTTAATAGGTTTAAAATTTAATTTTTCTACTAAAAATTTGAATCTCTCATAAAATTGTGAATCATTGAATTTATGAGCAATTGTGGTAGTAAATGCTAATGCATGTCCATGAGAAATACCCTCATTAGAAAAAACGTAAGATAGTGCATGTCCCAGAGTTGTTGAGGCGTTACCAAAGCCTAACCCACAAATCATGGCACCATATGCCAAATCTTCATATTTTTCATTTATGATAGCTTTTTCTAAAATATCAAATGCTTTCTTGCAGAATAATCTGGTATAATTATTTGCAAGCTTGCTATCATAAGCTTCTGTACATTGAGCACATGCATCAATTGCAGAATTTTTAATTATTTCCATAGGTGCGTCTTTAATAAAATAAGGATCGATTATAGCTATATCTGCCAATAAATCATCACTGTGAAAGCTTGTTTTTTTTCCATCTACTTTTAAAACAGAAATTCTAGTTACTTCACTTCCACTACCAAAAGTAGTTGGGATCAAGATTTTTGTTTTTTTTAATTTATTACCTACAAATTTCGCAACATCTAACGAACTTCCACCACCCAAACCAATAACTGAAGAAAAATTTTGATTGAACTCAGAAAGAATTCTGTCTACTGTTTCCATTGATGGATTAGGTTCAACTTTATCAAATAATTCAAATTTTTCAATGTTTAGATAATCAAGCCATCCTCTGGATTTTGCACCACCAGAAGTAATCAAAAGTGAGTTTTTTGGAAAATCATAGTTTTGGCAAGAATTTTTTCCAAAAATTATTTTTTTAGGCTGTCTAATAGAAAACATGTGATTAATGTGTAATCGAATATTCTTTATAAGTACAGCAATTATGAATCCTGATAACAGAATGACAAATAGTGAAAAATTAAAAAAAATGTTAGATTCAAAATCAATTGTAAGGGTTGGTGGAGCTTACGATGCATTATCTGCAAAACTTGTAGAAACATCTGGATTTGATGCAATTTGGGCAGGGAGTTTTGCCATTTCAGCAACTCATGCACTTCCAGATGCAAGTATTCTAACAATGACTGATTTTCTTAGAGTTGCTGAAAACATGGTTGATGCATGTAATATTCCAGTAATTGCTGATTGTGATACAGGTTTTGGAGGACCAGCAAATGTAAGTCATGCAGTAAAAAAATATGAGAAAGCAGGAATTGCAGGAATGAGTATTGAGGATAAAATTTTTCCTAAACAAAATAGTCTTTTAGAAAACTCTAAACAGGAATTATTACCAGAAAAGGAATTTGTTGCAAAAATAATTGCTGCAAGAGAATCAAAAGTAGAAGAAAAATTTATGATTATTGCACGTACAGAAGCATTAATTGCAGAAAAAGGAATGGATGAAGCAATTAGAAGGGCAAAAGCATATGAAAATGCTGGTGCAGATGCAATTTTAATTCATTCTAAAAAAAATACTCCTGATGAAATTTTTGAATTTTCTAATCAATGGGATGGTGAAATTCCTTTGGTCGTAGTTCCCACATCATATCCATCTGTAAAAGTAGATGAACTTGTTTCACACAAAATAAAGATGATTATTTATGCAAATCAATCACTACGGGTAGCACACAACAGCATGTCAAAATTGTTAAAAGAGATTATTCAAAAAGAAAGTATGGATGAAGTAAATATTAACATGTCAAGTATGAATGATATTTTCAAACTTCAAGAAATGTATAAAATTACTGATCAAGAAAAAATAGTTGAAAATGAATTAAAGAGAATGGGATATATCAATTGAATGAAGAATCACAAAGAAAACTTTTTAATCTATTTCTGAAAAAAGGTATAGAAAATTTTGTAGGTGTTCCAGATTCAACTATGAAATATTTTATTGATGAAGGCTTAAAAAAAAAGAAAATTTTGATTGCCACTAGAGAAGAAGAGGCAATTGGTATTTCAACAGGAATGAGTTTATCAGATACTAAAACAATTGTATTTATGCAAAATGCAGGTTTTGCAAATTCACTTAGTACTATAACGTCTCTAGTTCAACTTTATAAAATTCCATTAATATTTCTTATAGGATGGAGAGGGTATCAACCAAATGATGCTCCTGAACATTTGAAAATTGGAAAAATCCAACCCAATCTACTCAAGACAATAGGATTAAAATCAAAAATTATCACAGAGAAAAATTTGAAAACAAATTGTGATTGGGCATTAAAACAAATTAATGGAAAAAAATCATGTGCACTTGTAATTAGGAGATTACATCATGATTAGAAAAGAAGCTATAGAAATTGTTTCTCAAATTGTTGGGGACAATCCCATAATATCTGCTAATGGTTTCACAAGTAGAGACTTGTTTGAATCGTTTGAAAAGAAATCAAATTTTTATATGATTGGATCTATGGGATTATCTTCTTCAATAGGACTTGGGATTGCATTAAAAAATTTGAAAAAAACTGTTTTTGTTTTTGATGGTGATGGGAATATTTTGATGAATTTAGGATCACTAGCAACAATAGGATCTATTAAACCAAGAAATTTGATTCACATTGTATTTGATAATGAGTTACATGAATCTACAGGTAGCCAACCGACAATTTCAAAAAAAATCCAAATTGATAAACTAGCAAAAACTTTAGAATACAAAACTTACAAGGCAACTACAAAAAAAGAATTAGAAAATATATTGAATAAAATAAAAAAAATAAATGGTCCAATTCTAATTTTAATAAAAATTTCTAAAAGCAGACAAACGAGTAAACGAGTTAATATCAATCCCATTAAAATCAAACAACGTTTTATGGAGTCATTGAACCAATAATTGGATATCATGAAAGTGATTTTTATAGTAACAGATCTACAACCGTCAAGGTAGATTAAAATTACATTTTTTTAAAACTTTGCCACTCAAATATAATATTTTAACATTATAGGTATTTTTTACGTTAAATTTTTTAAAATAATTTATAAATCTGATTTAGATTCATCTGAATATGGTCCAAATATTAGATAAGCCTGTAATTGATGAGAATCTTGCATGGGATAACAAACTTCAAAATAAGATTGAAAAATTCTCTGTTGTTCTAAGTGATGTTGTCATATCTGAGCTTTTAGAAAATAGAACGAATCTACAAGAAAAATCAAAAAAATTAACCAATTTACGAAAAGAAATTCAAGAATTTAGGAAAATTTTGATTGGCGGTTGTGGATTTTTTATTATACAAAGTTCTTGCTTTGCTAATTTTTCTGAAAATGAAAAAAAAGATATCTTTTCAATTATTTCTGAAATTTTAGGTACGTTGTATGTTCAGAATATCAATAATGAAAAATTTGTTGTCATTACAGATGAAGGAAAATCTATGAAAACAGGAGGAAGGTATCATCAGACTAGAGAAGGTGGTTCGTTTCATACCGATAGTCCTCAATGGATAAACACTCCTGATTACATTGCATTACTTTGTGTACGTCCCGCTAAAACAGGGGGGACAAGTAAGTTTCTAAGTGCATATTCTATTCATAATAAATTCTTGCAAGAAAATAGAACTCTTTTAGAGGAATTGTATAATAAATTCCATTTTGATAAAAGAGGAGAATTTAAAGAAAACGAATCCCCAACAGTTTTTGAACCTATTTTTGAATACAAAAATGGAATATTAGCATTAAGATACTTGAGAAATTATATAGATCAAGGACAGCAAAGACAAAATCAACCTCTTTCAAAAATACAAAATGAATCTTTAGATTATTTTGATAAAATTACAAAAGATGCCGAAATTACAGTTGATTATAATCTTAAATCTGGAGATATGGTGTTTTTTAATAATCATAGAGTTCTTCATGGAAGAAACAGTTTTGAAGATCATGAGGACGTAAATCTAAAACGATATTTAATTAGAACTTGGATAAAAGATAAGAATTACACTGTTTAAATTAATATAATTTCTTTTTAGATGCATGTATTTTTCCAATTTAATAAATAACAAATGAAAGTAATTTTAGAAAATTTATAAATCAATATGTTTTTTTATCAAGATTATGAAAAAACCAATATGAATACAAAAAAAAATTTGTTCATAAGAGTTGATGCTGGAATGCAAATAGGAGATGGTCATTTTTTACGTTGTTTAACATTAGTTGATAGATTAAAAAAGGAATTTAGACAAATTACATTTATTTCAAATCAATTACCCAAACATTTTTTTCAAATTATAGAAAAAAATGATTTTAAAATATATAAAATTGATGGGTATTCACACATTCAAGAAGAAAAAATAGAAATGCAGTTAAAGAAACAGTTAATTCAAAAAGATTTCATTCAAACAAAAAAGATTATTGAAAAATATAAAAATTCATCGAATTGGTTAATTGTCGATCATTACGGAATAGATTATGTTTGGGAAAAAAATATTCGTGAAAATATAGAGAAAATTATCGTAATAGATGATCTGGCAAATAGAAAACATGATTGTGATATCCTAATTGATCAAAATTTTTATAAAAAAATGGAAAAAAGATATTCAAAATTAATTCCAAGTTTTTGTAAACAATTTCTAGGTCCAAAATTTTCATTACTCAGGCCTGAATTTTTAAATGCAAGGAAAAATTTAAAAAGAAAAAATAAATTTGAACGAATTCTCATCTCTTTTGGAGGAAGTGATCCTTCTAATGAAACTACAAAAGTATTATCAGCAATTATTGATTTAGGAAAAAAATACAAAATTGATGTCATTGTAGGAACAAATAACCCAAATAAAAAACAAATTATGAAACTATGTTCAAAAATTCCCTTTTGTAATTTTTATGAACAAGTAGAAAATATTTCCAAATATATGAAAAAAGCTGATTTGGCAATAGGAGCTGGTGGGTCCAGTACCTGGGAAAGATGCTGTTTAGGACTACCAACCATAGTAACTAGTCTTTCAAAAGATCAGGAAAAAATAATTGAGAATTTATCAAAAATTGGATGCGTAATAAATTTAGGAACTGCAGAAAAAACTATCAAGTTAGATTATGTTAAAGCATTAAATGAAATTAACTTAAAAAAATTGGGGAAAATTTCAAAAAAATGCTTAGTATTAGTAGATGGGAAAGGAGTTAAAAGAATAGAAAATAAAATATTTCAAGCTGGAAATTAAATGAAAAAAATATGAAACAAATCAAATTAAATAATCACGTAATTGCGAAAGGAAAACCCCCATTTATCATGGCTGAGGCTGGAATTAATCACAATGGTGATATTAAAAATGCATTAAAGATGATAGATGTTGCTAAATCATCAGCAGTTAATGCAATTAAGTTTCAAACATTCAAAGCATCTGAATTAATTTTGGATTCAAACCAAAAATATACTTACAAATCTCAAGGAAAGAAAATTACAGAATCTATGTATGACATGTTTAAACGATGTGAATTAGAAAAAGAGGATTGGAGAAAAATAAAAAAACGATGCGATGAAAAAAAGATATTATTTTTATCTACTCCACAGAACAAAACAGATTTAGATTTACTATTAGATTTAGGAATTACTGCAATTAAAGTTGGTTCAGATGATTTTACAAATTTAGCATTAATTAAAGAATATTCTTCAACAGGATTACCACTTTTTCTTTCTTGTGGGATGGCAGATCTGTCAGAAATATATACATCATTGAATACAATTGGAACATTTGATGAATATCCTACAGTTTTACTCCACACTACATCTCAATATCCAACTCCAGAAAAAGATGTAAATCTATTAAAGCTAAAAACATTACAAAATATTTTTCCAAATATTCCATTAGGTTTTTCTGATCATACACAAGGATCACTTGCATCTTCTCTTGCAATATCTTTTGGAGCAGTTGTTTTTGAAAAACATTTTACTTTGGATAATAATTTATCAGGTCCAGATCACTGGTTTTCTGAAAATCCTCTTGGTTTAAAACAATGGTGTAAAAACATCAAGAAATCATATACAATGCTTGGTAAATCAACATTAAAACCCACAAAGGATGAATTAAAAATGAGAGAAATAGCTCGGAGGAGTATTGTAACATTAAAAGAGGTTAAAAAAGGAGAAAAATTTACTAAGAGTAATCTTGGTTTCAAAAGACCAGGGACGGGATTATCACCAAATTTTATTGACAATATTATAAATTTGAAATCTACAAGAAAAATAAAAAAAGGAGAAAAAATAAATTTTGGAGATTTTAAATTATGAATGAAGAAGAATTGAGTATTCTATTTTCAAAATTAACTACATTTAAGAAAAATCAATATCATCCTCTTACGTGGATTGTTGGAGAACCAGAAATAGGTGAAAATGTCTACATTGGAGGAATGTCTGAAATTAATGCAAATCACGCAAAAATAAAAATTGGTAATGATTGTGACATAGCATCATTTGTTTCAATAAATTGTGCTGATTCTCACAAAAAATGTTTAGAATTATCAGAGAAAATTGAAAGAAAAGACATTACGATAGAAAATAATGTTTTCATTGGATCACATTCTGTCATTAAAGGAGGAAGTTACATAGGACATCATTCAGTAGTTGCAGCTGGAACAATTGTTGATGGAGTTAAAATTCCACCATATTCATTAATAATTGGAAATCCAATGAGTATCAAAAAAGGATATTATAAACAATTCATTTAAAATGATTCCACATAACAAACCTACAATTGGAATAGAAGAAACAGATGCAGCCATTCGAGTTTTAAGATCTGGCTGTTTAGTCGAAGGGGATGAAACAGAAAAATTTGAAAATGAATTTTGTGATTATTTAGGATTGCCTAGAGGGCATGCGGTGGCAGTTAGTAGTGGAACTACCGCTCTTTTTTTGGCATTATGGGTATTAGAAGGAAAAAAGAAAACAATTTCTTTTCCAGGATATGTTTGTTCAGCATTAAGAAATGCAGTAAACATGATTGGAGGAAATGAAGATATACTAGATGTCAAAAAAGAAACGCCAAATATTGAGATTCAAGAAATAAAAAAAGGAACTATCACGATAATTCCTCATATGTATGGAATTCCAACAGATATAACAAAAATCGAAGATACGAATGTAATTGAAGACTGTGCCCAAGCACTAGGCGCAAAAATTAATGGAGTCTCAGTTGGACTTCATGGTAATGCAGGAATTTTCTCATTTTATGCAACTAAATTAATTACTACAGGAGGTCATGGTGGGATGTATGTCTCTAAAGATAAAAAATTGGTAGATTCAGTAAGAGACTATAGAGAATTTGATCTTAGACACGATCAAAAAAAACGATTTAATTTTCAAATGACAGAAATTCAAGCAGCAATAGGTAGAGAGCAATTAAAAAAATTACCAAAATTTTTAGAAAGAAGAGAAGAAATATTCCAAAAATACAAAAAAGAAGGTTTAGAATTATTAGATGTAGGAATAAATCAAAATCATTTATCACCAATTAGATATAGAGCAGTGATGAAAACCAGTGAACCAAAAAAAATTATCAAATCTTTAGAATCTGTTAATGTAAAAGCCATTGTTCCAACAGAAGATTGGGAATTACTTGGAAAACATGAATTATTACCAAATTCAGTAGAACTTTCTAGAAAAACAGTATCACTACCTGTATACCCAACACTAACTGATCAAGACATAGATATTATATTGTCTGTAATTACATAATATTGTATAATGACTTTTTCATCAGAATGGGATGAACGATATAGATCAAATTTACAAATGAGTGTTTGGCCTTTTTCAGATCTAGTAAGTTATGTAAATCGTTATACAAAACCAGCAGGAAAACAAACTCGAGTTTTAGAACTTGGTTGTGGGGCGGGAGCAAATATACCATTCTTTTTAGGACAAGGTTTCAAATATTATGGAATAGAAGGAAGTAATACTATAATAAATAAACTAAAAAGAAAATTTCCAAAAATTAAAAATAATTTAGTAGTGGGTGATTTTACTAAACAAATTCAGTTTAAAGAAAAATTTGATCTTGTTGTAGATAGATCATCGCTTACGCATAATACTACAGATGGAATTAAAAATTGTCTAGAATTAGTTTATGATAAAATGAAAAAAGATTCTACGTATATTGGAATAGATTGGTTTTCAACAGATCATCATGATTATTCAAATTTTGTTAAAAAACTAGATATGTATTCTAGAACAGAATATTCAAAAGGGCAATTTGCAGATGTTGGTATTGTGCATTTTACAAACAAGTCACATTTACTAAAATTATTTAAAAAATTTGAAATTTTGGTTTTAGAACATAAAGTAGTTACTAAAGAAATTCCTGAAAAAAAGAAATTTGCCGGATGGAATTTTGTTGCAAGAAAAAGAACTTAAAAATAATTCATTTGTAATATAAAACGATTAATATGCTTGAATTAATGAAAAAATTATGAAAGTTATAATATTTGTGGCACATCCTGATGATGAGGTTCTTGGAATGGGAGGGACTATTTTGAGACATTCTCAAAAAGGAGATTTTGTAAAAGTAGTATATTTGGCAACTGGGATTACTTCAAGAAGATCTACAAACTTTCAAAATAGTGTTTCATATGAACAAAATGAAAATAAAACAAATGAAATGCAAAAGGAGATTAAAGATTTAAGAAATGACGCCAAAAGATCATGCAATATTTTGAAGGTCAAAGATTGTAAATTCTATGATTTTCCAGATAATGAGATGGATAGTGTTCCACTCTTAAAAATTGTCAAGGTTATTGAAAAAGAAATTAAAGAAACAAAGCCAGATAGAATTTACACACATCATTTTCATGATCTTAATATAGATCATAGAACAGTGTTCAATGCAGTATTAACCGCAACTCGTCCTATAGGATCAAGTGTGAAGGAAGTAATTTCGTTTGAAGTGCCATCTTCAACAGAATGGAATCACCCCATACATTTTAGTCCAAATTATTTTATAGAAATTAAATCACAATTGTCTGCTAAAATCAAAGCTATGAAGGCATACAAAAATGAAATAAGAAACTTTCCACACCCAAGATCAGTTGAAAATTTGAAAAATGTATCAGAAAGATGGGGATCTGTTTCGGGAAACAAAGCTGCTGAAGCATTCGAGATAATTCGGAAAATTGAATAAAATCTCATTACATTAAATTACTTTCAATCATAATCAATTATGAGATCAATGATTTTAACAGCACATCAACCAGTCTATTTACCATGGCTAGGATTATTTCATAAAATTGCATTAGCAGATAAATTTGTATTTTTTAATCAAGTACAATATCTACCAAAAAATTGGATGAATAGAAATAAAATCAAAAGTGCTTCAGGAGAAATTTTACTTACAGTTCCAGTTCTAAGAAAAGGATATAGAAATAAAAAAACGAGTGAAATAGAAATTAATAATGAAACAAATTGGCAGGAAAAACATTTAAAAACAATTATTCAAAATTATAAAAAATCACCATTCTTCGAAAATTATATTGATTTTTTTGAGGATATTTATACAAAAAAATGGAAATATTTAGCTGATCTTAATGAACAAATGTTAAGATGGTTCTTGGAAAAACTTGAGATTAATGTAGAATTTCTTAGAGCATCGGATTTTGATTTTGTTGGAACTAAATCAGATTTAGTATTAGATATGTGTAAAAAACTTAATGTTTCAACATACATTTTTGGAAAGCTTGGAGAAGATTATGCTGAAATTGATAATTTTAAAAATTCTGGAATAAATGTAGTTTTCCAAAATTATAACCATCCTACATACAAGCAATTGCATAAAGAGTTTATTCCAAATCTTTCAGTATTAGATTTACTTTTTAATTATGGACCCAAAAGTTACGAAATTATAATGTCAAACAATTTTTCAAAACAAACTATCTTGACATCATCCAACAAATAATTAATCAGAATGATTTTTTTCTGCAATTTTGTCTTCTTCGAGAGATTTTAGATAACCTTCATCAAATCGAATATGTGAATTAATTTGTTTCAGGTGAGGATTTTTCTCAAAAAAGGAAATAATTTTTTTCAAATCATATATTTCACCATCTGGGAAATTTTCTATAACGAGTTTTACTAAATCAAAATCAACTTGGTGATCTACTGCTAAATGAATATCAGAAAAATCATTAGAATTTTCAATTGTGCCAATTTTGAATAATTTTGGGTTATTAGGTATGTATTGAGTTACATGTTCTCTTTCGGATGGTTTTTTTGCATCCTTCCAAGCTCTTTCTAATGCATTAAAAGTAAATACTTCTACAGCAAATCCTAATGGAAAACCATTAAGGTGATAAACCCATGAATCTTTTTCTAGTTTGTTAGCATTGCTAATATAATCATAATCAGCATTTTGAAATTCCATGATACATCTATCTATTAAAGCAGGATCAATGAGAGGACAATCAGAGGTAATTCGTACTATAGTATCTGCATTAAAAATTTTTGCGCATTGATAATATCTATCCAAAACATCATTTTCGTTTCCTCTATATACTTCAACATCATACGAAGCAGATAATTTTGCTACTTGATCATCTTGAGTTTTTTTAGTTGTAGCTACAACTATTTTATCAATTTTATTTGAATGTCTGACTTGATTAATCCCATAATACAAAAGTGATTTATTTTTTATCTTCATCAAAATTTTTCCAGGAAGTCTTGTCGAGCCATATCTTGCCTGAATAATAGCTATTATCATGAAAAATGTAATAATATCCTAGTAAAAAAGTTCACGATAACTTTTTACTTGATTCAAAATGAAAAAAAACACTTGATAAAATTATTTGATCCCTATATTTCCAAAGAAGAGGCTAAAGCCACGACTAAAGTTATTCAAAGTAAATTTTGGGCATCAGGAAGTGGAACAAATAATGTAAAAAGATTTGAAGATGCGTTTTTAAAATATACTAAAAGCAAAAATTGTATTGCAGTAAATAGTGGCACTGCAGCACTTCATTTAGCACTTTCATTATTTAATATAGAAAATAAAGAAGTACTAGTACCATCTCTAACCTTTGTTAGTACTGTAAATGCAATTTTGTATAATAGAGGAAAACCAATTTTTGTTGATATTGATTCTAAAAATTTATGCATAGATATTATGGACATAAAAAAGAAAATTACAAAAAAAACAGGAGCTATAATAATTGTAGATTTTGCTGGAATGCCTGCCAATATTAAAGAAATAAAAAAAATTGCGGACAAAAATGAAATTCCAGTCATTGAAGATGCAGCTCATTCAGCTGGGGCAATTTATAATGGAAAAAGAATTGGCTCTCATTTAGATGCAGTATGTTTTAGTTTTCATCCAGTGAAGAATCTTGCCATGCCCACGGGTGGAGCAATTTGTATTAATAATAAAAATATAAAGAAATCAAAAAAAAATCTTCAATCATTAAGATGGTGTGGTATTGAAAATAGAGAAAAATTTCAATATGATATTGGAAGATTAGGTTGGAATTATTATATGAATGAAATTTCTGCGGCAATTGGGTTAGTTCAATTAAAAAAACTTGATTTTGCAAATAAAAAACGAAGAAGTGTAGCAAAAAAATATTCTTCTAAATTAAAAATAAAGAATAAAATGCCTTATTCAGATGATTGTGTTTATCATTTTTATTGGATTAGAGTCAAAAATAGAAAAAAATTTATGAAAAAAATGTATGAAAAAGGAATAGAAACAGGAATTCATTACAATCCAGTTCATAAAATGTCACATTATAAAAGTAAAATTAAACTCCCCATAACAGAGCAAGTTGCTAATGAAATTGTTTCCATTCCAACACATCCAAATTTAACAAATTCTGAGGTTGATAAAATAATTCATGCAGTAAATAATTTGTATGATTCTTAATGAATTTATTAGAATGAAATATTCATCGTAAGCTTATTTTACCCAATAAAGAATCAACAATATGTTCAAGGGTAAAAAAATTCTAATTACTGGAGGAACTGGATCGTTAGGCAAAGCACTTGCTAAAAAATTATTAGAATTAGATGCGGATGTTGTTAGAATTTTCAGTAGAAATGAAACTAATCAAGCCACAATGCAATCAGAATTGGATGATGATAGACTACGTTATTTTATTGGTGATGTAAGAGATTTACCAAGACTAATCAAAGCCATGGAAGATGTAGATATAGTCTATCATGCTGCTGCATTAAAACATGTTCCAGTAGTAGAATACAATCCATTTGAAGCCATTAAGACAAATGTTCTAGGATCTCAAAATGTCATAGATGCATGTCTGCATGAAAATATAGATACTGCTGTTTGTGTCGGCACAGACAAAGCAGTTTCACCACTTAACACATATGGTGCAACCAAATTATTAATGGAAAAATTATTTGTCACAGCTAGTAATTATACAGATCAGCAACGTCACAGAACAAAATTTATCGCTATCAGATATGGTAATGTATTGGGAAGTAGTGGTTCTGTTGTACCCACATTATTAAAACAAATAGAATCAGGTAGAAACATCACCATAACAGATCCTAATATGACTAGATTTAATATCACTATGAATCAAGCTTTAGATTTCATCATAAGATCCTCAAAAAAAGGAAATGGTGGTGAAGTGTTTATACCTAAATTGAAAGCATATTCTTTAGGAATTTTAAAAGATGCAATTTTGGAAGTGTTAGAAAAAGATGTGAAAACTGAATTAATTCATGTCAGACAGGGAGAAAAATATCATGAGTCCTTAATCAGTAATGAAGAAATACGAAATACATTTGAAGATAAAGAAGACTATGTAATTCTTGAAGAAAGATTACAGGAAAATATTAAAATGAAAAAATCTGCTTTAACAAACCAATACTCATCAGATAGAACAAAATTACTTACGAAAGAGGAATTAAAAAAAATTCTAGTTGAAGAAAAACTGGTACCGATAAAGTAATTTCATAAAGTGTTATAAAATTCTTCAATTTTTAAGATTTGCCTGAGACTTTTCACGTTGCTTAACATCTTGTTGGTTTAACACAAATAAATTATTAGATACAACTATTTGTATCATATATTTTACGTTAGCGTAAATTTGTTGCAGAATCTAGTAAATAATGTTATAACACATTATTATTTAATAAATTATTGTTAAACAACACCTAAAATATCAATATTTGAATTAGAAAAATTATTTTAATAATGAATTTATATTATACAATTTTTGAAGTCAAATTTAAGTTATGAAAAAATTTATTTTAATTGGAATTGGTTCAATTGGTCGAAGGCATTTAGATATTCTAAAAAAATTAAACAAGCCAACAATTTGTATTGATAATAATGACGAATTAACTAAAAAATATAATAATATTTTATATCCAAATATTATTGGATTCTATAAAAATATCAATCAAGCAAGGGTAAAAGATCTTAAAGAAAAGAAGTCATTTACAGTCATAATTAGTACACTTGGACCAACACATTTTTCATTTTTGGAAAAATTAAGTTCATATGGATTTAAAAACTTCATCATAGAAAAACCAATAGCTACATCAATATCTGATACATACAAATTACAAGATTTAGTGAAAAGAAGAAAATTAAAAATTCGAACCAATCTTACATATAGATATTTAAATTTTAAATCAGAACTAGAAAAAATTAAGAAAAAATATCAACTAGGCTCAATTAAAAAAATTATTTGCTTTACTGGAGCTTTAGATTTATCTACGAACGGCTCTCATTTAGTAGATCTTGCATCACAATGTCTTAAAAGTAATCCAAAGGAAGTTATGTCAAATCTTTATTCAGATAGAATTAATCCTAGATCAAAAGACTTGGTTTATTATGAAGGGACTACTATTTGGAGATTTGAGAATAATGTCGAATTTGTTTTAAGCATGACAAATTCAAGCCGAATTAGAGATACTATGATGATTATTTTTGAAAATTTTTATTTAGTAATAGATACAAACAGTTCATTTAGTGTTTTTGGTATTGAAGGTGATATTAGTAAAGAGCTTTATAGGCACCAAGCAGCAGACAAACTAATAGCTAAAGGGAAATTATTTAGTGATGAATTTATTCCATGTTATCAAATAATAAAAGATTCTATAATGAATAAAATAAATAGATCAGACGATAAAATTGGATTTTATAATGCACATTGTATAATAGGCTCAATTATCTCTAGTAATTTAAAAAAAGCCATCAAATTGCCGGTTCCACATAATAATATTTTAGCAAATAAAAAATTTAGGATATCATAATGTTAAATTTAGCATACATAGGCACTGGTCCTATTTCAGAATTCCACATACCAGCATTAAGAAAAGTAGGGTTTAACATATCATCTGTTTCATCTCGAGAAAACTCTGAAAATATTCAAAAGTTTGCTCAGAAATTCAATATCAAAAATATTATACCAAATTGGCATGAACTTTTGGATATCACTGACAGTTATGATGCAATAATGCTTGCAGTAGATATAGATGCAACTTTTGAAATTCTAAATAAACTGATAGACATAGATAAACCCATACTTGTTGAAAAATCTGTTTCAATAAAATCTAAAGAAATTGCCAAACTTATACAAAAAAATAACAAAAAAGTCTTTGTAGCTTATAATAGACGACATTATACCAGTACGGCTTGGGCAAAAAATTTTATAGAATCCAAATCTAATGTTAGTGCAACTTTTTTCATTCCTGAAATGCATCATTTGAATTTTTATTATAATAGCTCACATATCATAGATCTGATGAATTATTTTTTTAATGATCTACAACTTGACTATACTAATGATTTTATTATTGGAAAAAAATTATCTGGTTTTACAGCAGTTTTTAAGACTAAAAGAGGTGATGTCATTAATCTTATTTCAAATTGGAATGCTCCATCTAATTTTGAAATAGAAATAATTCATCAAGATGAAAAAATAGATCTGCTCCCAATTGAAAAAGCATATTTCTACAAAGGAATGCAAATTATTGAGCCGACTACTGAAGATCCTATTAGAAAATATGTTCCTAAATTAATCAAAGAGAGTAAAGAGGATAAAATTGAAGAAAATTTTAAGCCAGGATTTTACAAACAGGCACGTGCTTTTTATAATTATGTAAAATCCAATCAATATGATGAACGAATGTGTACTCTAAAACAAGCAAAAGAGAATATAGAAATTATTGAAAAAGTGTTACCTATTAAATTTTAACATAAATGCTCTTGATATTGTATAATTTTTTTTGGTATACTCTAAACTCAATTGGTCAAACTCTGATTGATGTTTTTGTAAGAAGGCATCCATTACAGGTATTTCAATTTCAATATCTGATAAAAACCCACTATTAAAAAAAAGTAATGATGAGAATTAATTTCTAGTAAAATCATCAAAATTAATCAATACATGGTATTATTCATATTCAGAGGATTTTAGTCACAGTAGCTTTTTATTCAAAAAAAAATAACGAAATATCATGCTTATTTATCTAGCAGATTTGTGTTATCTTCATGATTGGGATAATAATCAGCCATTACCACTTAATGTTGCATACGTTGCATCATATCTCAAAAAAGTCAATAAAGATGTGCAAATAGAAATTTTTAAAGATCCAAAAGAAATAATGCAAAAAATTAAAGATTCGCCCCCAGATGTTTTAGCATTAAGTCATTATGATTGGAACATCAATCTTGATTTAGCAGTATTAAAAAATACAAAAAAAGATCATCCTGAAACAATTACTGTGATGGGTGGTCCTAGTTTTGAACCAACAAATATGGAATGGCAAAAAGAGTTTTTTGAAAAAAGACCACAATTGGATGTGTACATAACAGGCGAAGGAGAATGGAGCTTTTCTAAATTAATTGAATTATTAATTCAGTATAAATCTCCAAATAAAATTCCATTTGAGGAATTACCTGCATCACTTTATCTTTATGATAAAACAAAAAAAGAAATAATAAATAATTTCACAAACTTTGTAGATAGAATTGATCTGTCAACTGTTCCATCACCATATCTTTCTGGAATGATGGATAAATTTCTTTCAGATAAAAGATTAGCTCCAATTATGGAAACAAATCGAGGATGTCCATATGCATGTACTTTTTGTTGTTGGGGACAAGCAACTCAATCAAAAATCAATCAATTTCCTTTACAAACAGTTTTAGATGAAATTGAATATAATGCAAGACACTCAACTAATCCAAATGGATTTTTTTATATTGCAGATGGAAATTTTGGTATTTTTAAACGTGATTTAGAGATTGCAGAAACAATGCAGAAATTTTCAAACGAATTAAACTTTCCAAAACAGACATTCATTTATTTTGCAAAAAATACAACCAAAGAGGTCATCAAAATTGCAGCCACCTTAAAATCAGTTACTTCAATGTCAATGTCCAAACAAACTCTAAATAATGAAGTTTTAGATAACATAAAAAGAAAAAATATTCCAACAGAACAATACGATGTATTAAGAAAGGATTGTGAGAGACATGGAATTGATACTTTTTGTGAATTAATATACGCATTACCAGGAGAAACTTATCAAAGCTTTGTAGAAGGTGTAAAAGAAACAGTTAGGCAAAAACAAGTTCCTGTTCTATATCCTTACATAATGATTGCAGGTGCAGAATCAGCAGAAGTAGAATATAGAAAAAAATTTAATATTGATACAAGATTTCGAATCATTCCAAGATATGTTAGTAGTTATGATGACATAGCATCATTAGAATATGAAGAAATTGTTGTACAGAGTACAAATTTCTCAATTGAAGATTTTCTTAAAGTTAGATTATTCCAATTTTTAATTTATATTTTTAAAGGTAATCAATTTTCAGAGTTTGTCAGAGGGCTTTGGTTATACAATAAAGATTATGCCACAGTTGCAGAATTAATTATTTCTGATAAAGAGAATTTACCAACACAATTAAAGAAAATATTAAGTGAATTTTCTCAATCTGCAAAAAATGAATTATTAACTAAGGATCAAGTTAAAACTGAATTTTCAAAACAAGATATCGAAAATATCAATCAACATCAAATAGCTCTAAATCCCCATTACATGTCAATAATTGTTACAAATGATAAAATAATATCCGAACTTAGAGAGTATCTTTTACAATCCATGAACAGATTATTTGGAAATGAACTAAAGAAAAATGAAATTGATGAATTAAAAACCACTATTAATTTTTCATTTGATAAATTGATAGGATATGAAAATCTAATTCCAGAAAAAATCATTTCCTACAAATATGATATAGATAAATGGTCATCTACTGAAGACATTTATCCACTTGAAAAGTTTCTATTAAAAGAACCAAAAGAATACAAATTTTCAATAGATAAAGGTATTTTGCCTGAAATAGATTCACTTAAAAAATTCACAAATAATGCTACCGAAATTGTGTATAGATTAAGAACTAATCTTTTAGGTAAATACGGTGATAAGATTTTTTGTTATGAACGTAATTCAGCATCGATCATTTCTCAAAAAACAAATCAAAATAAAATAAAATTATCAGAAATGGGTGTTCGGGATTAATATTTTTTATAGATAGATTAAGTCGTTAAAATACTCAAAAAAATAAAAGATATTTTTAGGAATTAATGGAAATAATATTTAAAAAATATGAGATTTATGCTGTTTAATTTTTTTGATATATTCTTCAGATAAAATTTTAAATTGATCTGAAAATTGATCTAACAGTTCATTCATTTGGTTATCATTGATTTCAACATCAGAAAGAAAGCCATCATAAAAAAACATATGATGTGTTAATTCTTCAAATTCAATCCAATTAAAAATGAAAGAATTTTTTTCTATCATAGATACATGATTGTTTAAATCATTGAGATCAAATTCCTCATTTAGTTTTTTATAAATCAATTTAGGAAGGTCTTCAAAAGATTTTAGAACTGAAACAGATTTTAAAGTTGAATATAATGTTTCAACAAAAGTAATTGTAGGTTTTTCATAAAACGCAGCTTCAAATCCAGCAGTTCCACCTAAAGTGATAACCAAAGAACATTTTGATAGAATAGTTTTTGGGTGAATAGAGTGATGAATCATTTTTACATTTGGTAAATTCATAATTTGTTTATAAAATGAAAAAGATCTCCAATCACGTGAATTCATTGCAATATGATCTTTTACATATAATTTGTAACCAACAGGTAATGATTTTACTATCTGAGAAACCATTTCAATCAAATTTGTATGAAATGGTGCTGCAATATTTAAAGATCTTTCAGGTTCAACAATCAATGGAAAAAAAATAAATTTTTCATCATCAATTGTTTTAGATAAATTTTTGTTAATAAGAAATAATCTATATCTTTTTTTTAATGACCAAAAAATTGTGTTGAAAAATATTTTAGTTTTACTTCTTCCATAATACGTATAATGAGTTTTTAAGTTAGAATTATTTGAAAAAAGGAAAAATTTTATCCCTGCCTTTAGAGCCATTTTTTTTGATTGTAAAAACCCTGAAGAGAATTTTATAGTATTATCAAAAGAATGTGTTTTGTTTAATACGTTTCTCAAATCATCAATTGAGCGATTTTTTGTATTTTCATGATTTTCATTTTCAAAATAATCTATTTGTTCAGCTTGTTCATTAATGGAAACTCTACCGCCAAGTCTAGTAGCATTAAGCATTAAAATTTTAATTCCTAATTTTTGACATAGTTGATAAAAAATTTCTTGTCGTCCACTATTTGTAATTGGTAAAATTATAAAATCAGGTTTTATTGTTTCTAATATTCTTTCAAAGAATTTACATTGTTGCTCTAAAATTGATAATATTTCATTTTCAGAATAATGATAATATATGTTATATTTATAAAAAATTCTATCATTACATGCTAATTTCCATAATTCAATACCATATTTTTTTTCAAATTGTGATAAATATTCTAAATCGGGTTGATGATTTTTTTCAATATTATCATACAAAAACCATGATTTTTCATACTTGATTATTTCTTGTTTTTGAAAAAATTTATTCATATTATCAGACACATCAAAAATTGCAAAAAGGTTACAATCATGAATTTCTTGTAATTTTTTTGCAAGACCAAAATTATATAATGAATAATCTTGATAAATTAAAATTTTATCTTTCATAAAATAATTTTTTTGATGAAGAATAAAAATACTATGATTATAGGTAATTTTTCACAATTATTCTATTTTTATCTTTAGATAATCATCAATATTTACAATTTATTATGTTTGTAAGAATAAGATAATGCTTTAAAATAATTATGCGGGGTACCGATATCAAACCATTGCTTTGTCATTTTTAGTGCAACCACTTTTTCATTCTGATTAATCAATGTCTTAATTGAATCTGTAACTTGTAGTTCTTTGTTATACCCAATCTTTGTATTTTTAAGTGCATCAAAAATATTAGGTCTAAATGTATAAACAGGAAGAATTGCTAAATTACTTTTTGGTTGTTTAGGTTTTTCTTCTACATTAAAAACAATGTTTGTATTATTTTTCTTTTGAATCTCTGCAATACCATATCCTTTTAGATGTTTTTTAGATTGAAGTAGTAAACTGCATGATGATTTTTGTGTTTTTTTAGACAATTTGATTAACTGAGGAAGAAAATCATAATTTGGAAAATATGTATCTCCTGCATGAAGAAGAAAATCTTCATCTATGAATTTTTTTGCAGATAGTAAAGCGTGTCCAAATCCCATTGGGGTAGGTTGTTTTATCCAATGTATCTCACAATTCTCGATTTTTTTATATAAATTAGATAAAGTTTTGATGAATCTTTTATCGTAAAATGAATTTCTTTTTTTTAGTAGACTAATAAACGGCTCATCAACTGACATATGATTTAAAATTGAAGATCGAGTTTTTGAGCCAACTATTATACAAAATTTTTTAAATCCATGATTATACAAATTATTGAATATTAATTCTATAAGAGGTCGTAGCATTGGATCGCCGTTATCATATGCTTTATCATATAATGGCAACATAGTTTTAGGACTTTCTTTTGTTATAGTTAATAATCTAGTTCCTAATCCTCCTGTAGTGATAACAGCGGTTTTCATATTCAAAAAAGGTATTTTCCTATGTTTTAATTCTTCAGTATCAAAAAAATTTTGTTAAAACCAAAAAAATCATTATATTTTCTGCCAAACTGCAGTCATCATGCTACCAGAAAATGTAACTGATTGTTTAATTTGGTCTTGTTTACCTTGAGAAATTAGAATAATATCATCCCGAATTTTAGAAAAATCCTTTTCAGGATTGGCATATGGTGTTTCTTCATATTGATAATGCTGATCAATTAATGACAATCCAAAAGTTTTCAATATTTGAGAAAGCAAATCCACTGTAAAAAAATGGATATGAGCTAAAGGGGTAAAAAGATGCCATTTTTCTCGATATACATCAAATGCAAATGAATTACCTACAGGTGTTGCAGTAATGAAAAGATAACCATTTGGTTTTAAAACTTCAGCACATTTTTTTAGAACTGAAATTGGATCTGAAAAATGTTCTATGACTCCTCTAATAACTATAAGATCAAATTTTTCTTCAAATGAAATTTCTGGGAAATAACCAATGTTTACAGGTATGTCATATTGTGTTTTTGCAAATTCTGCTGTATCTTTGTCAATTTCAACTCCTTGTCTTTCCCATTTATTAGGATCAAAAGTATTAAGGAATTGTCCACCAGAACATCCAACATCCAATATTTTTCCATGATTGATAAATTTTGTAATCCAATCATGATCAATTTTATACATAATTTTTCTTTTTTCAAAAAGTTCTTTTTCATCTAGTCTATGAGAGAAATAATTTTCATATACTTTTGATAAACCCTCATCATTTAGATGTGGATTTACTGAAATCATTCCACAATCTTTACATTTTTTTGCCTCAAGATAATCTAATTTGGCCCATGATTCAAGATTTTTACCATTACAAATAATGCATGGTCTTAATTCACCAAGATAATTTTTTAATTCATTAGGAGGAGGAAACAATCAGATCACGTAGTAATTTTAAATTTATTAAACTAATCCCATTCAAAAACATTTCTATATTTATGAAATTTAACTTCTTATTGTCTTCAGTATTTCTTTAGCAATTCTTCTAGAACCTAATCCATCAACTAAATTACTATGGTTTAAAATAATTTTATTTTGTATTAATTGATTAAAAAATATATCAAACTTTTTTGGTTCGTTTTGAATAAATCCTAGATTTTTAGCTATTTTTCTTTTATGCCATTCTTTAGCAGTAAAAATTTGATGTTTGTATTGACACACTATTGCAAAAGGTACGTGTAATGTAGCAAATTCATAAGTTGTAATACCTCCAGCACAAATACCAAATTTTGTGCTAGAAATTTCTTTTTTCATGTTACTTGTTTTATCAATAATTGTAATTTCGTTATATTTTGTCATAAATTTTTTGATTTTAGATGTTTTTTTTGTTGCATGACCAAGAATTATTTTTAATTTTAATTTTATTTTATGATCACTAATTTTTTCAAGAATTAATTCTAATAAATTATTAGCATCAAAACCTCCCAAAGTAATCAATAAGTCATATTTTTTTTTGTAGTTTTGTTTCTTTTTATATTGTTGACTTAGTATTTGGTATTTTGGACCCAGTAAACATTTTGTTTTAAATTTATTACTTGTAATTTTATTATTAAATCCTATAAATCCATTGATAATAAGATCTGCATCAAAATCAATTATTTTCAAATCAGAAATAACTACTACTCGAACAATTTTTTTAAGAGTTTTGATAAATCTATTTGTCATCCCATATTTATCTACAATTAATAAATCAATATTATTTTTTAAAATATGTGCAGATGTTTTTTTAATGTCATCATTTGTAGATATTCCTGGAACTAAATTGAATGTTTTTTTAAAACCATGTTCATGTATTAATTTGGAAACGGAACCATAATCTTCAATTAAAAATTGAATCTGATGTGATTTTAATTCATGACCTAAATTAATACAACGAAAGATATGACCTAAACCTAATTCCTTTTTGCGTATTCTACCTCCCGAAGTTCTAAAGAGAATTTTTGCCATTTTAAAATAATTTATTTTATTTTTCTAGCAGGGGTTCCAACCCACACTTCATTTGCAGGAATATTTTTGTTTACAAAACTATTTGCTCCAACTGTGGCATTCTCTCCAATAATTATTCCAGGTAAAATTACAGAGTTTGCACCTATTTTACTACCTTTTTTTAAAATAATTTTTCCTTTTTTATTATCAATTGATGAATTACTAAAAATTGAGCAACTCCAACCAACTTTAACATTATTTTCAATTGTTACACCTTCTTTAGCGTCAATAATCGTAAATGAACCAATTTCTACTCGGTCTCCAAGTTTAAAATTTTCAACACCTATAACTCTCCAATACCACTGTGTCATGCCATTAACATCATAATTTGGCTTGGTCCATGTTTTCATTATTTTAAAATCCAATTTTCTTTTTAAAAATCTTTAATATTCATGTTTTATATTATAAATAAATTCGAATAGTAAAATGAATATTAAAAAAATGAATGATTTATCTGAAAAAGTAGTTTTCTTAACAGGTGCGGCAGGCCTATTAGGATATCAATATGCAACTACATTAAGTGATGCAGGTGCTAATGTAATTCTTGCAGATATTAATTATTCTAAATGTAAAAAAATTGAAAAGGAATTAGAGGAGAAAAAGGATGTTACACCATTTGCACTAAAAATGGATATTTCCAAAAATAAATCCATAGATAATGCAATTGCAAAAGTAATAAAAAAATTCTCAAAAATTGATGTTCTTGTAAATAATGCTGTTTTTCCAGAAACCAAAAAAGAACGAAGTATACAGTTTGAAAAATTTCCGTTAGAATTATGGAATAAAATATTTGCTGTAAATGTAACGGGGGTTTTTTTATGCAATCAAAAAATAGGTTCTATTATGGTAAAACAACAAAAGGGTTCTATAATCAACATAAGTTCAATGTATGGTGTTGTAGCTGCTGATCAAAGAATTTATGGAAATAGTGGCCTTAATTCAACTGCAGCATATGCAGTAACAAAAAGTTCATTGTTTAATTTTACAAGATATTTAGCATCATATTGGAGAAATACAGGAGTACGAGTTAACACTTTGACACTTGGCGGAGTTGAGAATAATCAAGATCCAAAGTTTATACGAAAATATTCAGAAAAAACAATGATTGGTAGAATGGCAAAGAAAAATGAATTTACAGGTGCTTTAGTCTTTTTAGCATCAGATGCATCATCATATATGACTGGTTCAAACATGGTTGTTGATGGAGGATGGACTGCATGGTAATCTTTGTATTTACACACAAATTTTATTTAATGAATTTTTAGTAGATTAAATCATGTTTGAAATTAATTCAACTGTATTAAATGGAAAAAATACGTACGTAATAGCTGAAGGAGGGTTAAATCATAATGGTGATATTAAAATTGCAAAAGAGTTAATCAATACAGCAAAAAAATGTGGGGCAGATGCCATAAAATTTCAAACCTATAAAACTGAAAATTTTGTGAGAGAAACAAATCAATATTTTGATGTGTTTAAAAATGCAGAACTAACTTTTGAACAATTTAAAGAATTAAGTGATTATTCAAAAAATATTGGATTAACCTTTTTTGCAACCCCTTTTGATATTGAAAGTGCAGAATTTCTTTATCAATTAGACGTACCATGTTTTAAAATTGCATCATCGGATTTAACAAATTTACCTCTAATTAGTAGAATTGCAAAAATGCAAAAACCAATGATAATTTCTAGTGGATTGGCTACTTTGAATGAGATTGAAGATGCTGTAAATTGTTGTTTATTTGAAGGAAATAATCAAATTGCCATATTACATTGTGTAGCAAATTATCCAACACAACCAAACGAAGTAAACATGAATGTGTTAAACACTTTAAAAAAAACATTTGATTTTCCAATTGGATATTCAGATAACGGAGAATCTTCACTTGTTGATATTGTAGCAGTAAGTATGGGGGCAAATATTATTGAAAAACACTTTACGTTAGACAAAAATATGTCAGGGCCGGATCATGGTTTTTCTATTGACCCAAATGGATTAAAATCATTAATTTCTCAAATTCGTGAAATTGATCAAATGAAAGGTGATGGAATTAAAATTCCTCAGTCTTCTGAGATAGAAAATAGACTTGCAATTAGAAAATCCATTACTGCCAAACGAGACTTACAACAGGGTGAAAAAATTCAGGAAAAAGATATCATGATTAAAAGACCTGCTGATGGGATTGAACCCAAATATCTTTCATCAATTTTAGGAAAAACCATAAAGGCTGACATAAAAAAAGATTCTCCAATTTTTTGGTCAAACATTTCTTGAATAAACTAGTGATAAAATATGAAACCAATTTGTTTAATCTGTGCAAGAGGAGGTTCAAAAGGAATACCAAATAAAAATATCAAAATTATTTCAAAAAAACCATTAATTGCTCATACAATTACATCTGCAATTAATTCAAAATTATTTAGTCATGTAATAGTTTCTACAGAAGATGAAAAAATTGCACAAATTTCAAAAAAATATGGTGCAGAAGTCCCGTTCATTCGTCCAAAAAAATTATCTTCAGATACTGCATCTGTAGGAGATGTATTCATTCATGCAATTAAAAAATTATATTCATTGGGATATGAATTTGAAATTTTTGTAAATAGGGATTGTACAGTACCATTCATCAAAAATTCAGATATTAAAAAAACTATAGAATTAATAAAAAAGAAAAAATGCGATGCAGTTTATGGAGTTTACCGTCAACATCTTAATCCGTATTTCAATATGATGGAAAAAAATAAGGATGGATACTTACGCCTCAGTAAAAAACTAAAAGAAAGACCAAAAAGTAGACAAAAGGCACCAATAGTTTTTCAATTAAATGGATTATTCACTTTTGATGCAAAAAAGTTTTTGAAATTTGGTGATCCAATAATGCCAAAAGCTTTACCATATGAAATTTCTCCAGAATCTGGCTTAATGATAGATACAGAAATTGAATTTAAAATGGCTGAAGTACTTTTTAAATTGGAATATGGAAACTAAATAAATTTAAGAAATAATTTTAAGAAGTTTTTTTTCTTTGGATGACTTTACGGTAGTTAAAGCAATTTTTAATGTTTCAATACCCTGAGTTAAATCATTAATAGATTTTTCTTTCCTCGCAACACAATTAAGAAAATGAGAAAGTTCATCAACATATTGTTTATTTTTATTATAATTTTTCATTTTTAATTTTGTAACCCATTTTTTCTTTTTTATATCAAAAATTTTAACTTCATTATTTGTTGAATCCCAATAAATTGTCCCTTTAGTGCCTATAATTTTACAGGAACGAAATTCTGGTCTTTGAAAATAATCTAAATGAACTTCACCTATGATATTGTTTTTAAATTTTAGAATTATAGCTGATAGATCGCTTGATTTAATTTTTAAATCACTAAACTTTCCTGTCATTGAAAAAACTTCCTTAATTTCGCCAAAAAACCAATAAAGATAATCTAATTCATGAATGCAAGTTAACACTACACCTCCACCTAAATCATCTCTTGCTGCATAACTCTTAGAATAATTTTCATAAGGATGCCAATCTGGTAAATATGTACCACATTCAGCTTTTACTGAAACAATTTTTCCGATTGTTTTTTGTTCAAGTAATGACTTTATTTTTTTTATACAATCATGAAATCTTAAATTACATCCCATTAAGGTTGCAAGTTTTTCTTTTTGTACTATATCTAGTAATTTTTCAGTATTTTTCAATGAATTTGAAAGTGGTTTTTCAATAAAAATATGACAACCTGCATTTGCAAGTAACATAGATGTTTGAATGTGTTGATTAGATACATTTGTTACAAATCCAATTGTAGGATTATGTAATAATCCTTCTTGAATTGTCTTTACAAAACTACATCTATTGTTTTTAATTAATTCAGGTTTTGGTTGTGTAGTACAAATAATAATATTATAATCAGAAATAGAAAGTAAATTTTTAATATGTCTCTTACCTATGGACCCGTATCCAATTACTAATGCATTCAATTTAAAAAAAATTCCATTATCAAGTTAATCAACATTAATTATGGTGTTTTAAAACTTTTCAAGAAATTCTGTTAAAAGATTTGATGCTTTGCCCCTATTTGAAAAATATTTTTGTATGAAATTTTCTGAGTTTTTTAATGTGTCAATTTTGAATGCTTCATCTTTTAAGATACGGTGAATCATAGGCTCAATATCTTCAATTTTAGAAATAGATATTACGCCATGTTTTTTAACAATTTCACTTTCTTCTGCCCATTTTTCGGTTTGAAGAGATATTGTTGGTTTGTTTAAGATCATAGATTCAAGAGCTATGGTGGAATTTTTAAAAGTAATCAATATTTCACAAGAATTAATTAACTCAATTAGATCTGTATCAAATACAATTTCTATTTGAGGATCTATTTCTTTGATTAAATTAATTATATTATTAACAAAATCTGGTTGTGGGTGTAATTTAATTACAAGTTTTTTATCTTTTAGATTTTTTACAACACGACATACTTCTTGTACAAAATTGTTATACTTTAGATAATCAATTGTGGTGGATGTTTCTGCAAAAAATTCACTTATTCCAGTGGTAGCTAGTAATATCATCCCACTACTGCTAATTTTTTTTGCTTGAAAAAATTTGTCATGTCGTGGACTACCTATAGATATTATATCATTTGGATTATGCCCAAATTTTACTGCATGTTCCTTTGTAGTTCCTCCCCAAACTACTTGTTTATCACTGACTAACGGACCAGAAAAAAATGAAAAAAATCTTCCTGCTTTATTCCACATATCCCCATTTGGAGACATAGCATGTTGAAGTAAAACTGATTTTTTTCCTAATTTTTTTGCTACATGCATAACTTCTTTTTCATTTGGAGCAGTTTCTGCCCATTCTAGAATTACAGATATATCATATTTTGTAAATACTTGATTTAATGACATTAATCTCTCAATTGAATCATGAAATCTTGAATTACATATTTTTGTAAAAGGGACTTTGATCGAATTCCAAATACTATAATTTTCAATCAAAAATATTTCTTCAAAAATGGAATTAAAATCCCACATTTTATCAAACTCATTTTTTTTCTGTTGTTTATTTTGATTAATTTTATTTTCAATTTTTTTACCAAAATCATTTAAATTAATAATATTATTTCCTAATTTACACACAATATTGAAAGATTGTAAATTCCATATTGCGGGTCTACGTTGATTAAGTAACAAAATATTCTTGTTTGAATTAGATAATTCTTTTAATAATGAATCATATTGTATAGGGTTAAAATCTAATAAAAGAATAGATTTTTTTTCAGGATCAAAATTTTGATTTAATTTCAAAAATTGTTTACTAATTTTTTCAATAAAATTTTTAATTTTCTTATAATTATTATTTGAAATTGTGATAGATAATGGAAATGGTCCTAGATTATATTTTATATTTATTTTATCAAAATATGTTGATGTATGTTTTATTTTATGAATTTTAAAATAATTTATTTTTTTTTGATTACAGATTTTCTCTGTTAAATCATTAAAATCAGTTAGATCTACTAAAGTAATTGGTTTTTCTTTTTCAATTATTCTTATTATTGTAAGTGTAGTTTTGTAAATTTTGGAAAAATAATCAAATAATTCCATTTCAATTAGACTTGCTAAATTTATTCCATCAAACATCAAGAAATTTTTAAAATTCTGGTTGAGATACCAATTAGATGCAGTATCTATTGTTCGTGTATCTATGATTTTTTTGTCAATGTTAGTAAGATAATTATCACCTATTTCATGTTCAATAGAATTTTTAAATAATTTTTGGTGAGTAAAATAATTTAATGAAAAAATTTTTGAATCAGGGTATTGTAAAACTAATTCATTTAGCTTTGAAACATTTTCAATATTATTTACAATAATTATTGTTTTATTCAATTTAATGTTGATTTCTTTTTATCCCAATCATAGTCATCAAATGATACATTGATCATTTCATTATCATTTGGTTTCCATGCCAAATCAGCTAAAGTAAGTACTCTTGATGTTTTATCAGATAAATTGATGTGAGCAGATGGAACATTCTTGGGTACAAAAATTAGTACAGGTTCTTCAGCGCTAGATTCTATTTCTTTATAATTTCCTTTTTTGTCTTTAATTACAAAAACTACCTTACCATGAATGCAAACAAAATAACTATTTCTTTTAGTATGAAGATGAGGTCCTTTTACTTGTTCCGCATTAACAGAACTAACATAGACCATCTTTGGTTCATGTTTGATTAATTTATCCCAATCACGCCAAACAACAGTTAACGATCCGTTAATCTTAGAACCAGATGTATTTTTTGTATCATGTTTTTCTAGTCTTATAATCGAAAAATCTTCAGACAACAAATTTTCT
>Ga0233434_1000998_pt1 | contig 29525 bp, 22 predicted proteins | sample SI_122_August201_4_FD_182738 | JGI IMG/M metagenome (GOLD analysis project Ga0233434, IMG submission 182738) | Seawater microbial communities from Saanich Inlet, British Columbia, Canada - SI_122_August2016_120_MG | ecosystem: Environmental > Aquatic > Marine > Inlet | place: Canada: British...
CCGGACCGCTACAAGGTGGGCAGAAAAAAAACAAAAACAAAAAGAAACGCTGAGAAACGGGATAGAACGCAATATGGCAACTGAGATCGTCATGCCTAAATTGGGGCTGACTATGGAGAGCGGCACGGTTAGTGCCTGGTTGGTGGAGGAGGGGAAAGCCGTTAAAAAGGGCCAGGCTCTATTGGAGATCGAAACGGACAAAGTCACAATGGAAGTCGAGGCGCAGGTCGATGGAGTTTTGCGCAAGATCCTGGTTGAGGTGGGCAAAGAGGTCCCCGTATCTGAAGTCATCGGAGTCATAGCGGCGGCCGATGAAAATATAGAGAAGTATTTAAAGGTCATACCAGCACAAGCAGAAACTCCAACTTCAGCCATTGCGCCTCCGGCCGAGGTGGTTGCCGCACCTGTGTCCGAACAAAGAGTGCAGACTCCTGCGGCGACGATAGATGCTGGGGCTAGTGTTGATGGTCGGCGGCCACATAAAGCCTCCCCCAAAGCACGCAAAATCGCTGCAGATAAGGGAATTGATTTATCGCGGGTTACGGGTAGCGGACCCAGTGGGCGAATTGTGAGTTCGGATGTGATATCCCTGGTTGGCCAAGAACCATCTCAGATAATCGCTGCGAACCCGGTCGAAATCGGCGCTGGAGGGGAAATTACATTGAGCCGGGCTGAGCGGGTGGCAGCGGAGCGGCTGACCTCTAGTTATCAGCATATTCCCCATATCCATATTTCAATGGATGTTTCCGCCGTTTGGCTGCAACAATTTCGTCAAGGTTACAAACTAGAAGGGAAGAAGATTTCTTTTAATGACTTGATTGTTAAGGCCACAGCCAAAGCTTTGGGAGAATTCCCCAGGGTGAATAGCTTTGAACAAGGCGGTGCTTTTCACTACGCGAGCCAGGTTAATGTCGGTGTCGCGGTGGCGTCGGAAAAAGGCTTGGTCGTCCCGGTAATTAGAGGGGCTGGTGACAAAACGGTCGAGGAAATTGCGATGGAAGGGGTACGTCTTGTTGATGCAGCTCGCCATGGGCGGTTGAGTCCCGATGATATGATGGGCGGGACCTTTACCATTTCTAATCTGGGCATGTTTGGCGTGTCGCGGTTCACTGCAATTATCAATCCACCGCAAGTAGCCATATTGGCCGTCGGTGCCATTGAAAATAAGGTCGTTGCGGTCGGGGCCGACGCTTTCGCGGTTAGGCCACAGCTGACAATGACATTGGCTGCTGACCATCGGGTTGTCGATGGAGCCTTGGCTGCTCGTTTTCTTGCTCGGCTAAAAGAAATCCTGGAAACGCCGGGTTTACTCGGGTAAATCCGATTATGGATCGAGAACGCTTGGAAGCCATTCGGGATATGGTTCGCAATACATATTCCGAGATGGAGGTGGTTTCCCGATATGCTCAAATCGGGCTATGGCCAGCTGAAGAGATTCTCGTCCTCGAATATTTTCCCGATGATGCCCGTGTGCTTGACATCGGTTGTGGAGCCGGTCGAACTACGATCCCATTAGCTGAAATGGGGCTGGAGGTTGTCGGTATCGATTTTAGTCCAGCAATGATACAACTGGCGATGGAATTGGCCGCAGTTTCCAACGTCAACCCGGAATTTCAGGTGATGGATGTTATGGATCTGAAATTTCCCGATGATAGCTTTGAGATAGCGTTTTTCTCCTATAACGGCCTAGAATTGTTGCCCGGTGCTGAGGGTAAAAAAATGGCTATGCGTGAAATTCACCGGGTTCTCAAGCCCGGTGGATTGTTTGTGTTTTCTACGCATTCTCCCTTTGCCTTGAATCAATTCGTTCTTTTGAGATTAAAGACCTTCTTGAAATTTATAGTGGGTAAGTTAATGGGGGTCCCCACCCAAGAGCGGGAGTTCGGCGAGCGGTTTAGCCGTGATTCAGATGAGGAAGTTAAATATTTGCAGATTTTACCCCCCTTTATAATCCAACGCATGTTGCTCGATTGTCACTTTGAAATCGAATACTTCAATGCTCGGGGCCGTATTGAAGAAGGGAAGAAATGGCGGTGGCCAGGTATTATTGCCGATGGCGAGCGATTTTATATCGCCCGCAAAAAGTGATAATTATTGGGAATATGCCGATATAGATTGATATAGGAAGGGAGCTATGCGCTTCGATAGGGAATTTGACCAAAGCGAAAAGGCTGGGTTTGCTCAAGATGGCATTCTATTGAGTCGTGAGCCATTTAGCCCACAACAGATTGTCGAATTATTGGATGTATTAGAAGAGCAAGAAGGTCTTTTGACAAGCCCCCAACCCTAAGTAAGCTCGCTCCTCCGAACGGCTTTCCTTGACAAGGGTCAGTGCGACCGATTATCTTCATTTTCGGTTGGCCATAGATCCCGCAACTGGTTTTAATACAATTTTTTACAACCTCTTCTGCATCTTTCCTAATGGAAGTTTATTCGTCCTCCAGGAAGACTGAAGAGCGCGTTCTGTTTTCCGGAAATAATGCATGAAATTTGATAAGAAGACCCAACTTTCGATAGCTTACGCAATCCTGACCTTGCTTTTGCTGCTCAGTTTGCAAAATTATTTTTCGACCCAGGTCGAGAATGTCCCCTACAGCCAATTTCGCCACTGGGTGCAAGATGGTCAGGTGCAAAGATGCACTTTTATTGGCGAGTTCATTCAAGGCCGAGTGCTTATCGGTGGTGTCGATGGGAATTTCCGTACGGTAGCGATCAACGATCCCGAACTGCTGAGTTTGCTTGAAGAGAACCAAGTTGAGTATACCCGAGAGTCTGACAACAACTGGTTTACACAACTACTTTCTTGGATATTACCCGCGGTGTTCTTTGTCGGTATTTGGATGTTTATGGCTCGTCGTATGGGAGGTGGGTCCGGCGGTTTGATGTCGATTGGCAAGAGTAAAGCCAAAGTCTATATGGAGAAGGGGACGGGGATAACTTTTGACGATGTAGCGGGTATCGACGAGGCTAAAGACGAATTATTGGAAGTCGTAGAATTTTTACGCACGCCGGAGCGCTTTCAAGCTCTAGGGGGCAGAATACCAAGGGGAGTGTTGTTGGTTGGTTCGCCTGGGACGGGTAAAACCCTATTGGCAAAAGCCGTTGCAGGTGAAGCGAGTGTCCCATTTTTCTTTATCAGTGGTTCGGACTTTGTCGAAATGTTCGTCGGTGTTGGGGCTGCGAGGGTGCGTGATCTTTTTGAACAAGCAAAGAAACATGCTCCTGCTATTATCTTTATCGATGAACTTGATGCCTTGGGAAAGGCGCGTGGCGCAGGCTCTTTTGGGGGGCATGATGAACGTGAGCAAACCCTCAATCAGCTTCTGACGGAGCTGGACGGATTTGAAACGAATGCCGGTGTGATTCTTATGGGAGCGACCAACAGGCCCGAGATTCTGGATCCGGCATTATTGCGTCCAGGCCGTTTCGATCGCACTGTGGCCGTTGATCGGCCCGACGTAAAGGGACGAGATGCCATTCTCCATATCCATGCCAAGCAGGTCAAATTGGCCCCGGAAGTCGATCTGCATAAATTGGCGGTTCGCACACCGGGTTTTGCCGGTGCAGATTTAGCAAATATCGTCAATGAAGCGGCATTATTGGCCGCTCGGCGAGACCGGACCTCGATCTCGATGGCGGAGCTCGAAGAGGCGATAGAGCGTTCTGTCGCAGGATTGGAGCGCAAGAGTCGGGTGCTCAATAGGAAAGAGCGTCGCATCGTTGCCTATCATGAGGCTGGTCATGCGATGGTCGGGGAAATCTTGCCCGAAGCCAACCCGGTGCAGAAAATCTCCATCGTATCAAGGGGTGTTGCTGCATTGGGGTATACGTTGAATATGCCTTTGGAAGATCGTTATCTAATGACTCAGGACGAATTGCAGGATACGATGGCGGCAATTCTAGGAGGAAGGGCGGCGGAAGAAGTCGTTTTTAACGAGATTTCGACTGGAGCGGCCAACGATTTGCAGCAGGCGACGGAAATGGCAGGGCGCATGGTCAAGGAATTCGGCATGAGCAAAAAAGTGGGCATGGTTGCTCATCGGGAGGAACGCTCACAACAATTCTTGGGCATGGGGGGAGGGGATCGGTCGTATAGCGATGATACCGCGCGATTAATTGACGAAGAAGTGAAGGGGATCATCGGTACTGGATACGAACGGGCTAAGGAATTGTTGGCAGAACACCGCGAAGCCCTTGAGAGCATCGTCGAGATCCTTTTTGAAAAGGAAGTTATGGATGGTGACGAGTTGCGGAAAATTCTCACTGACCATGGAGTGGAACTGCCTCCGAGGCTGAAGGGTGAGTCTGAAGATAGTGTGGAGAAGGCGGTGGATACGACGAACCTAAAGAGTACAGCCTCTGCTCCAGCAGAGGCTCACGGTGAGTTGGGCTCTAGCACAAATGGTAATACTCCTCCCCCTCCTTCCGAACCCGAGGGGCCGAGTCTCGGCGAATTACCTCGCCCAGAGGACCGTGACGCGTCCTAGCTCATAGCGGCGATAACCTCCAATTCAACAGCAGCACCCAAGGGCAAGCTAGGGGCACCGACCGCTAGACGGGCGTGTATCCCTCTGTTCCCTAGAACCTCAGCCATGAGGTCTGATGCGCCATTGATCACCTTCGCCTGTTCAAAAAAATTGGATGCCGACGCCACATACCCGCCCAAGCGGACGATGGTGACGTGGTCTAGGTTTCCCATCTCGGCATTCAGGACGCTCAGGGCATTTAATGCACAAAGCTGGGCAGCCGCATAACCCGCCTCCACATCAAGATCCTCGCCGAGTGTACCAGGATACTGTAATTTCCCATCGGCGATTGGCAGTTGGCCCGAGACGAATATTAACCCGCCACTCTTCACGGCCCTTGTATAGGCACCTGCGGGCTGTGGTGGGGGGGGAAGTTGCAAATTTAGTTCGCTAAGCCTGTCTAAAGCCGTCATAAATACTCCTGGTTAATATGCTATCGCCAGTAATATAGCTTTATAGATTCACCCGGCAAGAGTGGTATGCGCAAAGGGTTGAAACCCGGCACTTGGGACGTCTTGGCTCCATTGAGCAATGGGGATTTTGTGCGCCTGTGGTTGGCTAATGGGCTTTGGTGGCAAGCGATGTGGATAGAGATGATGGTGTTGGGATGGTTGGCCTTAGAATTGACCGATTCTCCGTGGTGGGTTCAGGTCATCGGTTTTTATCGTTCAATTCCCCTATTGCTTATCGGCTTATTCGGCTCGGCAATCACCGACCGGTTTAAGCGTCGTCATTTAGTTTTGACCCTACAAGCGGCGAATGTTGTCGCCGCCCTGTCGTTGGCGTTGTTGCTGTGGTCTGGCAATCTAAAATTTTGGCATTTATCAGTAGTGGCCTTGGCAATGGGATCCACTTGGGCGTTGGATTGGCCCACGCGCCGAAGCATGATTCCCGATTTGGTCGGTAAGGCACAGACCGTAGATGCGATGGTGCTTGAAAATTTCATTCAGGGTTTTACCCGAATTTCCGGACCCTTGGCCGCAGGGTATATTATGGCGGTTTATGGAAACCTAGGCGCCTTAATTATCCTAGTCGGATTAGGCCTTTTATCGTTGCTATCTCTGTCGGGTTTGAAAACTGATTCGCAAGCGCCGATCAAGAGTGTCGGCATTCGTGCGACATGGACCGAAATGAGGCAGGGATGGATCTATATCCGGGAATCGGCACCAATATTGGGTGTCTTTCTCATTACGATTTTTGTCAATGTATGGGCATTCCCCTATATGAATTTGCTGCCTGTTTTCGCTCGTGATATTTTTGGACAAGGGCCTGAAGGGATGGGATGGTTGGGGGCGGCAAATGGAGTCGGCGCTTTTATTGGTCTTGGTGTTATTCATTTAGGCCGAAGAAAATTAAGCAACGAATGGCTCTTTATTTCAGGGTCATTGGTGTCGTCTATAGGGGTTGTTTTTTTTGCGTTAAGTGGAACCTATGAACTTTCGTTATTGATGTTGTTCTGTTCCGGTTTGGGGCAGGCTGGTTTTAGTATAATGCAGAGCAGTATCATTCTCGTAGAGTCATCGGACGAGATGAGGAGCAGAGCAATGAGCGGGCTGGTTGTCGCCATCGGCGTCGGGCCTTTTGGGCGTTTGCAGAGTGGGGCGATGGCAGAAGTCTGGGGACCGAGGATAGCGGTCGGGGTGATGGCCGTTATGGCGGCAGTAGGGACCTTGCTTGCGGGCCTCTTTGTTCGGGGGTTTGCACGGAATAAAAAAGCGTGTTGAAAAGGGCTGGAGGAAATGAGCGCGGCGATTCGGTTGACGGCGTGGGGCAGGGCCTCTATATTGCGCGGAGCAAACCATAAAGAGAGGTGGAAATATGCCCGCATCAGCTATTGGCGCACAATTATATACCCTGCGAGACTTCACTAAGACACCTGACGATATACGGCAAACTTTTGTCAAGGTTCGCGGCCTCGGCTACGAGGCGGTACAAGCTTCGGCTCTTGGTCCCATTGAGCCTGCTGAACTGGCGGCCATAGGCAAAGATGAAGGGTTGAAGATCGTCGCGACGCATACGAGCTACCAGCGTATTTGCGACGAGGTACAAGCCGTTATCGATGAACACCATACGTGGGGGTGCCGTCACGTGGCCATCGGAGGTTTGCCGCAGGAATACCGCAACCGCGAGGGTTTTTCTCGTTTTGCCGCCGAATCTTCAGTGGCCGCCAGACCCCTGATCGACGCTGGATTGACCTTCAGTTATCACAACCACAGTTTTGAACTCGAACGCTTTGATGGGCGGACGGGGTTAGAGATTCTCTGTGAGGAAAGTGATCCCGACGTTTTTTCCTTTGAGATCGATACCTATTGGATACAACACGGCGGCGGAAACCCCGTCACCTGGTTGGAGAGGCTAAGAGAGCGAATGCATATCGTGCATTTGAAAGACATGGCCATGGATGGATCCAAGCAGCTGTACGCTGAGGTTGGTGAAGGCAATCTGGAATGGGAGCCTATAATTGCCGCCTGTAAAAAAGCGGGAGTCGAGTGGTATTTGATTGAGCAAGATACTTGTCAGACCGATCCATTCGATTGTTTGGGGCTGAGCCTGCGTAACTTGCGTGCAATGGGGTTGACTTAAGGAGGCTACATGCAAGAGGTCTTTGTTCCCTGGGGAGTATGGTACTGCGATACCTCTTTTAAGTTTGAGTTTCCAGAGGAATGGGAGATATCTGTCCACCATATGCAGGGGGGCGAAGATATCGGTGACGAAGGCATTCGCAGGGCAATGCGAGAATCGATTGCAGCACCTGCTCTGAGGGAATTTGCCAAGGGCAAATCCTCTGCGGCGATTCTGATCGACGACCTGTCTCGGCCGACTCCGTCGTTTCGCCTGTTGCCCTATGTCATCGAGGAGTTGGCAGCAGCCGGTATAGCCCGTGACGACGTGAAAATAATTTGTGCCCTGGCGGCCCACCGGCCGTTGACGCGTGACGATCTGATCAAAAAGGTTGGGCTGGATATTGTCGAAAATATGCAGGTGCTCAACCACAATGCCTATGAGAATTTAGAATTTATCGGCTATTCTAGCCGCGGGGTGCCGATATGGGTTAATCGAGATTTGACTTCTTGTGAAGTTCGTATCGCGATGGGGATGATTACGCCGCGGGGCGGGATGTTCGGTGGTGGGGCTAAATTGCTTATCCCTGGAGCCTGTGGGCAACAGACGATAATGCTCAACCACCGGCATATCCACGAGGGGTTCCGAGACCACCTATCCGAAGTGGCGAAGATGGCCGGAGTTGATTATATCGTCAATCCGTTGCTCAATGAGCGTTTGGATATTATGGCCTTGGTTGCGGGGGACACCGACGCCGCTTTCGACTATGGGTGCGATTTAGCGCGTAACCTTTATGCGACTGAAACGCCGGACGCTTTTGATATTGGCATTTTCAATGCCTTCCCCAAGGATACCGAGCTTTGCCAAGCAGGATTGGCGATGACGGCTTTGGGCGGGACTAAGAAAACCCCCTTTAATGAAAATTCTACGACCGTTTTATGCTCGGCCAGCCCGGAGGGTTTGGGTTGGCATTCGGTATTGGGGCCAGGAACCGCGCTGCGGGGGAAAGCCAACCCACCAGCACGGCGAACATTGCTTTTTTCCCCCGGAGTCAATAAGTGGGACGCGATTTCATTATTTGGTGAAGGGGTGATATTCTGTAAAACTTGGGCAGAGGTCTTGCTTGAACTACAAAAACACCATGGAGCAGGCGCGAAGGTGTCGGTCTTTCCGGCCGGCGCTTTGCAACGGCCGGCCGACGCGGATTATTAACAAGGAGAGAAGATGCCACCTTTAGCTCGTTTTGCATTGGATGAAAAAGTTGTGATAGTCACCGGGGCCGGTCGTGGCCTTGGTCGGACGATGGCTTTGGAGTGTTTTCAATCAGGTGCCAAAGTCGCTGTGGGCAGTCGCACCACGGGCGAATTGGAAACCTTGGCTGCTGAAATAGAAGCGGGGGGAGGGGAGTGTTTTTACCATCCATTAGACGTAACCGACGTGGGGTCTATTCAGGCTTTTATGGATGCGGTGATCGCTCACTATGGACGGATCGATGTGCTCGTCAACAATGCCGGCTACAACAAAATTGGCAAGATTCTGGATTGCGATGAGGAATTATATGATCTAATCCTCGACGCCAATTTGAAGAATGTATTTTTTTGCAGCCAAATTGCCGCCCGACAGATGATTGCCCAAGGAGATGGCGGTAATATTGTAAATATCTCCTCTCAAGCCGGAGTTGTCGGTGCGCCGGAAAGAGGGCCATATTCTGGGGCAAAAGGCGGGGTTAACAATCTGACCAAGACCATGGCCGCCGAGTGGGCGGAATACAAAATTCGGGTCAATGCTGTGGCTCCGACGGTGACCCGGTCTCCTTTGGCGGAAGCGGCGATGGAGGCAAGTGCCGCTTTTTCTGATGCGGTGAAAACAAAGAATCTATTGCGCGGTGCTTTAGCCGAACCAGAGGAGATGTCCGCTCCAGTCATCTTTCTGGCCTCCGAAGCGGCTTCGATGATTACCGGCCATACGCTCGTCGTCGACGGAGGCTGGACCATAATCTGATCAAAGACAAGTTATACCATCTCAAGCTCCGCGACGAAGCCCAGATTCCCCATTGATCTGGGCTTCGTTCGTCATACCCATCACAATGGGCATGGACCCCCGGGGTAACCCCCATGCTGTAGCACCTACCGCGCGCATTTTTCCCTGTTTCTTATACTCGGATAGAACATCCATCGGGCCTCGTATTTTCCCCGGCCATTGCTCGCTCATCATACAGTGCAAGAGCACGATGTCGATATAGTCCGTCGCCCAATTCGCCTAAGAACCGGCCGAGGTCGGTGGGGTTTATCGCGGTAGTGCTCTTTTAGGGGTGATCTAATTTAGTACGATACTTCTGCAAACGGCTTGTGAGCATCGCATCCAACTTAGATCCGGATTGTTCTGTGGCAGGACCGATGCCTTGTTGGGCAAGGTGGGTCAGCAGTTGTACTAATCTTTGTGCATCGCGCAGGTCGATATTTTCTGCTGCCAGCTTTTTACCTGGGCTAGCGTTGTGGTAATTGCCCAAGGGGAGGGCGACGGCACCGCTACGGTAGCCTGCTTGCATGAGGGCTGTCGCTTCACATGCCCCACTGTCCATTAACTTTCGCTGATAGTTGAAGTTTGCATCTGCTTCTCTGAGATCGTCGGCAAGAGCAGTGAGTCCTCCACTGATTTGCGGGTCAAATATCGATATCCGATCGCCGACCCGGACGATGGGGCCGGCGCCTTGTGTTGCACCCGCTTTGACGGAGGAGCATTCGATATTGATATAGAAGGCTCGACGGCGGGTAAACTTGTTTTCTATGGCGGCGAGCATACCGACAAACCCCACTTCCTCAGCCCGAGTTAACAAGAGGCTGGCTCGGGCCGATGAACGCTGTTGGTGCAATTGATCGAGGACGCTAAGACCTACGCTTGCACCGGCTAAATCGTCGAGGGCTCTACCGCTTAGGCGGTTACCTCGTAACGTAAGGGGGGGGACATCCCACATGGCGAAAGTTCCAGGACCCCCACTGCAATTGCTCGTTGATTCTATTTCGAGCAGGGGGTAACGGGCTCCCTTTACTGGCGTAGTGTCGATTATTTTCCCCCGCCAACCGCGTTGAGTCGCCGGACGATGCAGATCGTAAATCTTAACATCGGATTTTAACGCCTGGGATAGATCGACCCCACCCAATATCTGGAATAGCGATCGGCCTGGAGCGAGCGTCTCCTGCCATATTAGACCCGGATGGTCTAGGTGGGCGGTCATCACTAGCAGGTCGCCCTGTTTTTGATTACCTCCGTCGTAGAGCAAAAACAGATTGCCATGAGGGTCGGAGCTCAGTTTTACCTTCGGCCTTTTCGCGCAAAAAGAGCGCACATGGTCTAGGGCAAAATGCTCGTGAAAGGGCGCGGTGGGCACACGGCAAAGAGATCTGGCTATATCGATAAATTGAGTTGGCATAGTGGGGAAAAAGTGAAAGAAGTTGTTCGCTGTCAAGTCGCGTTGCTATGTGCGGCTAAGTCGCTTAATTTCAACCGGGTAACTCCCAAAGGAGATCGTCTTGAAAAGATCTTTACCCGTTGCGTACAAAGGCCACTTGGCCGGCCGCAGTCAAGCTATCCTTGCGCAACCCGGCCGTCAACAACTGACGATGCGCGTTTTTTGGGTGGGTGGGTTTCTCAGTTTTTTTCTCGCAATAGCCGCGCCCTATGGCAATATGATCATTCGTGGTTCATATATGGCCCTGGATTTTAGTACGCCCGGTGCCATTTTTTTATTTTTGCTGCTTATAGGTTTTATCAATGTCCTATTCAAAATGACTTCAACAACCCCAATGGCCTTATGCTGGGCTTTGGGGAGTTTGTTGGCCTATGGCTATTATTACGGATGGGTAGAAAAGGCGGATCTTTTCGCACCAGGCTTTATATTTGCAACCTTCCTCTTGTTTTCATCGCTGATCAACCTCGGGTTGATATTAGTCGGCCGGACCATGGTGCTGAACCGGGCCGAATTAATCCTGGTCTATGTCATGTTGCTGATCGTCTCAGCCCTTTGCACCATGGGGTTGAGTGAGCAAATCCTGCCGATGATTACGGCGGTGTTTTATTATGCCTCGCCGCAGAACAAGTGGCGCGAGATTCTTTTTCCGCATTTCTCCAGTCACCAAGTGCTTGTCGATGATGGGCTAGATGGTAAGACTTTTTATGAAGGGCTATCTCCAGGCGAGGAAATACCCTATGGAGCTTGGGCAGAACCTCTGGCGTGGTGGGCGGTCTTTTTATTGGCTTTGTACGGGACAATGATCGCGATATCGGTCATCGTGCGCCGGCAGTGGATCGAGCGAGAGCGCTTGCCCTTTCCCCTGACTCAGGTCGCTTTGACGATGGTCAGAGGGGAAGGGGGTGCTAAGGTAAACGATTTTTTTAAGCAGGGTGCGATGTGGGCGGGTTTTAGTCTGCCGATGTTCTTCGGTAGCCTTCAGGCATTACACAGATATGACGCAATGTTCCCTGCTATTTCACTAAATTGGTGGGCTACGCTATTTGGCAAACAGACTCTGCAGCTTTCGGTGAGTTTTGCCATGATCGGCTTTTCCTATTTTATCAATGCTAATATAGCCGCGGGCATATGGCTCTTTCACTTATTATCCAAGTTCGAAAAGGAATTGTTCTTAATTGCTGGCTTGAAATCCGAGCAGAAGATCGTATATGGCGTGGCGGGTTTTCCGCTAATGGCCTACCAGGGATGCGGTGCCCTAATCGCGATGGTATTGCTCGGTCTATGGGTGGGGCGTTCCCATTTCGCCGACGTTTTTAAAAAGGCGTTCGGTCGAGCTCCAGATGTGGATGACAGCGACGAAATATTGCCCTACAGATGGGCGGTAGGACTACTGGTGGGCGGGGTAACGATAATGGCGGCCTGGTTGTGGCTAATGGGAACCCCAGGATGGGTCGCTGTGGTTTTTGTGCTTTTGGCTTTGCTGATTTTCCTAGGAATAACGCGTATTGTCGCCGAAGCGGGGCTTGCGGCTGTTCGTTCGCCGATGATAGCACCCGACCTTGTCATCATGGGGTTGGGGACTAATATTGTGGGACAGGCCGGCGTTTGGAATCTTTCCCTGGCCTATATTTGGGCGGCGGACGTGCGGGTATTTGTAATGGCGACCTGTATGAATGGGCTGAGGTTGATACAGGAGATGGAACCTAGATTGCGGCGACAGGTGTTTACAGCCATCCTTCTCGCCCTTTTTATCGGGGCCTTGGGTTCGTTTTGGATGATTTTTCACATGGCGTATCAGCATGGAGGGGTTAACTTAAATAGTTGGTTTTTTAAAGGGGGACCCGAAGTCGCCTATAATAATGCCCTGCGAAATATCGAACCGGCGGGTGTTTATTGGCCGGGGCTAGGTTTTTTTACTGGTGGAGGGGTATTGATGGTGGCCATGATGTGGGCTCGCCAGCGATTTGTGTGGTGGCCGGTGCATCCGATCGGTTTTCCCATCGGTGCAAATGGGATGCTCAATTCGGTATGGTTCAGCGTCTTTTTGGCTTGGTGTTTAAAAAAGTTGATCTTGCGATTTGGCGGAGTGGCTCTTTATCACCGCAGTCAGGCCTTTTTTCTCGGTTTGATATGCGGGCAAGTTTCCTGTAATGGAGTTTGGTTGATTGTAGATTATTTCACGGGTAAGGTCGGGAACAGTATCTTCAACTTATGAACAGACTGGCTTTTATTCCTCTTGCGTTCCTGATTCTGTCCGTGGATTGTTCCACGGCAAAGGGGGAAGATCTGAGTGAAACCGTGCGTTTTTTATCCTCCCTTGGATCGAGGATTAGCGGTTATCCCGGGGCAGAGGTGGCTGCAGACTTTGTCGAAGCTGAATTGCGGGCAATAGGGGTAGCCGATATAACTCGCGAACCCTTTGAGATTACCGTGCCGATGGATAAGGGGGGGGAACTAACTCTAACAGAAAGTGGAGAGCGGTTCACTCTTTATGGCATGTGGCCAAACCTCGTGCGAACGCCCACATTGCCTCCTGAAGGATATCTGGGCGAGTTGATCTATGGCGGGGCAGGGGAATGGGCAAACTACAAAGGCCAAGAGCTCGAGGGCCGAGTTGTATTGATGGAATTCAACAGTTGGGGCCGGTGGCTGCAAGTCGCTTCGATGGGGGCGAGAGCTATCGTTTTCATCGAGCCGGAAGAGACTACCGGTGCTCAGGGCGAGGCAAAGTATTCGACCGCCCCGTTGGACATACCAAGATACTGGATCGAAAGGTCCGCGGGTTTACAGCTTAAAGAAAGCCTGCGACAAGGCCCTTTACAGACAATACTCAAGGGGAGAATGGACTGGCAGCGACAAACGGCGTGGAATATTTGGGGTGTGATCCCAGGTAGTGATGCAAAACTGGCCAATGAAACGATTATTGTAGAGAGCTATTACGACGGTATTTCTGTCGTGCCGGCATTGGCGCCTTCTGCCGAAACAGCGAGCGGTATCGCTGCGTTATTGTCACTTGCCCGCAGCCTTGTAGAACAACCACCCAAAAGGACGGTGCTGCTCGTAGCTACGGGAGCCCATTTTCAGGCGCACCAGGGCATGGTCAATTTTATCGACCGCCATGCCCGCATTCACCCGCACTACGCTCGGCAGATGGACTTCCCTTTGAAACCGAAGCTATTTATCAGCCTCGATCTGACGACGCAAACCGATGAAATGGGTATTTGGAACAATACCTTGAGTTATGACCTAAAACGTTTCTTTGTGCCATTTGGTCGGCGTTTTACCGCTTATGCCGAGCAGGAAGCAACGCTATTGGGGCGTGATCCGGCAAGGGCATTGGTCAACGGAATCAGCCCGATTCGCGGCATGGACTGGTCGACCTTTGTGCCTGGTGGGGTGTCCGTCAGCGGGCAACACGCAATGGCCGCGGGTATCGTCTCGCTCTCTTTTGTCACGGTCAATGATGCTCGCTATGTGGTTGATACGCCGCTCGACACCCCGGATCGAATGAATTGGGGCAATCTCGAACGGCAAAGCCAACTGTTGAACCGGCTGATCGCCCGGGCGGTTAACGATGTAGATTTATTCACCGGCCTAGAAGATTTTGCTCCGGTGTTGAAGGATCGTCTGCGGTCGTTGAGGGTCAAGGTGCGCGCCTTTCCACGGCGGAGTCAGGTGCCTGATCGGCCTATCGCTAATGCTCTTGTCGTTGTAGATCCCTGGTATAAATCGCACAAGGGGGTGCGTGGGGCGCAGTATCATCTCACCGACGATAGAGGTAACGCGAATATACACGGCCTGTTGACTGGCGCTTATCCCGTTTCGGCATATTTAATTGACTCCGAAACGGGTGATATTAATTACGCGCCCGATTTATCGCAACGCTCCCAGAAATTTAGTGGTAAAACCGTCGGCGGTTGGATGTTGGAGAGTCGTATCCGCTGGAATACCAACGAGAAAACGATTGTTGTTTTCCCCAGTATATCGCGGCCTTTCTATGGCTTAATCGACCCGCGATTTCTGCGATCCTTCAAGGGAATATCAATCCTCGATCGCACCGGCATAGCACCCAGGCAATTTGGTTTAGCCCGTGGTTTTGACGATGGAGAAGCGGTGGGCGTTGTCTTCGGACCACAAGATGCGGTGGAGGACGAGGGCATCAAGATGGTCATAGACAACCGCTTGCTCTTACTCAATAGCGAAGGAGGAGAAACCGAAGAGAAAGCCCGGGGAAAGGGTTATGTGCTGAGTAGGGATTCGCTGGTCCGAACGGGGATGCTTGCGCTCGAGGATATGTGGAAACTCAATGATGCCCGCCTGCGCACTATGCGTTTACACGCTATCGAAAACCAGCGCTTGAGCCGTTTGCACCAGCAGGGTAAAATGCTTATCGAGGAGGCCAAGCAAGCAGAATTGAACCGGGATTGGGAGCGTTATGTCGAGAAGGTCCGCGCGGGGTTGGGGGTGACTTCGCGGGCGTACCCAGAAGTGCTCGAAACGCTCAATGATGTCATCGGCGGCATTGTCTTTTTTCTCGCCTTAGTCATTCCTACCGCCTTCCTTGGTGAAAGACTACTTTTTGCCTCCTCCGATATTCGTTTGCAACTGGCGGGTTTTGGCGGGTTGCTCTTCCTGATTTGGATGGTTATTTCCCAGATCCACCCAGCGTTTGCCATCGCCCATCCGCTCGTGATTTTGCTGGCTTTTGCGATCATGGTCATGGCGGTGTTCGTGTTGATGATGATCGTATCTCGCTTTAATCGTTTCATCAAGATCCACCAAGCAAAAGAAGCGCACGTGCACGAGACCGACATCAACCGTGCGAGCGCGAGTTATGCTGCTTTCATGTTGGGCATATCCAATATGCGCCGTCGCAAGACGCGTACTGGACTTACGCTTTTGACGCTGGTCCTGCTGACCTTCACCGTACTTTCATTCACCTCGTTTAATTCCCAAGTCCGCTTTATGGCTTTTGCAATGGATCATGAGGGCACTTACGAGGGCGTCCTGATCCGAGATCGAAGTTGGAATATACTGAATCGGCCAACGCTAGATTATGCCCGCTCGCATTTTGCAAGCAAGGGCGTTGTTGTGCCAAGGAACTGGTATATCGCCTTCGATGACGAACAGAAGAAATATATAGAGGTGATCGGCGATACGTCGGTGGTCAGGGCTACGGGGATGTTGGGCTTGATGCCAGAGGAGAAGCAGGTTACAGGCTTGCACAAAACGATAGTCGCCGGGAGCTTTTTCTCTGAACCAGACGAGGCGACCTGTCTGCTTTCGATACAGATGGCGCGATCATTGGGTATTACCCCGGACTCAATCGGGCGGGCGAGCGTCAAGGTTTTTGGCCAGACATTGGTTGTGCGCGGCCTATTTGACTCTGAACTCCTTGAAGCCGTGCACGACTTGGACGAAGAATCACTGTTACCTGCAGATTTTCAGATGTCAAGCGCGCAGGCCTTGGGGCCGGATTCTGGCGACAATATGAGTATTGAGCTGCAGACTTCCGGGTTAAGCGTTCGTCCTTTCGTACATCTTGAGGCCGAAAATGTTTTGGTGATGCCCTATGGCACCTTGCGCGAGGCTGGTGGTACTTTGCGTTCTGTCGCTGTGCGTATTGACGACGGGGATGAAGTGCAGGGTTTAGTGGAAGATTTCTTAACGCGCTTGGCGATTACCCTTTTTGCCGGTTTAAAAGATATCGGCGCCCCGACGATCAACGTATTCTCCTATACCTCAATTGGTCTGACCAACGTCGAGGGGCTGGGTGCATTGATTATCCCGATGTTTATCGCCGCCCTGATCGTGCTGAATGCAATGATGGGGGCGGTCTACGAGCGATTCCGCGAAATTAGCATTTATTCCTCTGTCGGTCTAGCTCCTATGCATATCGCTTTGCTTTTCGTGGCGGAGGCCTGTGTCTATGCCATCATCGGTGTGACGCTGGGTTATATTATAGGCCAGGGTCTGGGCAAGGTGTTGATTGCTCTTGATCTAGTGCGGGGGATGAATCTTAATTACTCATCGATGTCTGCTATCGTTTCCTCTATAATCGTGATGGCGGTAGTATTGTTGTCGACGCTGTACCCTGCTCGGGTGGCTGCGCGTTCGGCCGTGCCGGATACGGTTCGGCGTTGGGTTCCGCCAAAACCAGAGGGCGACGATTGGGAAATGGAATTTCCCTTTGCGGTCAGCGAGAGGGAGGTCTTGGGGCTTTGCGGTTTTTTTGCCAATTATTTCAGTGCCTATAGCGAAGAGTCGATCGGTGATTTCTATGCCGAAAAGGTGCGAGTAATAAAGGAGGAGAGGGAAGGCTCTACTGAATACGCGGTGCAATTATTGATTTGGTTGGCGCCGTTTGACATGGGGGTTAGCCAATTTCTGCAACTCGAATTCCTGCCCACGCCCATATCATCGGTCTACAAGGTTGAAATCTATATCCAACGGATTAGCGGCCAGGACACGTTTTGGCAAAGGGTGAACCATCGTTTTATAAATGGTTTGCGTAAGGAATTCCTGCTTTGGCATACGATGGAAGAAAGCGCCAAGGTCTTTCACCGCGAATTTGCGGATAAAACATTGCAAATCGGCGGGAATGAACCAGAGCGGGATTTACAAGAGCTTAGTGAATGAGTGAAGAGCAAATAAAAAAGGCGGAAAAACGCAAAAAACGGCAATGGGAGGAGGTCGAGGAATATCGTTCCTTGCTCGAAGCCCCGGATCGTTTTGACGAGGGTTTCACGCTTAGAACAATCATTGGGGTGTTGTTTATCTCGTTAATCATGACGCCTGGTGAGATGTTCTTAGGGTTGTTTACGGGCGGGGGAATTGGGGCCGGGGCGCAATGGGTGACGGTGATTCTCTTTCTCGAGGTTTCTAAGCGCTCTTTTACGACGCTCAAACGACAAGAGATCTACCTGTTGGTTTATGTTGCGACCGCCCTTGTTGCCCGCGAGGAGGGTGCGTTTCTCGATTTGCTCTGGCGGCAGTATTTCGTGCGGTCCGCAGAAGCTGAACAATTTGGTATCGCGCGCCTGTTGCCCTGGTGGTGGGCGCCTTCACCGGATTCGGAAGCGATTGCTGAACGGACCTTCCTGCATCGGGACTGGTTGGCGCCGATCCTATTGCTGGTCGTCGGCACGATTATGGGCCGAATTGCCTGGTTTACTTCCGGGTATATGCTTTTTCGCCTGACGTCAGACCGCGAGCAACTGCCTTTTCCGACGGCACCGATGTCGGCGCTCTCAGCGATGGCGTTGGCCGAGGACGCGGGTTCAGAGGAAGAAACATGGAAATGGCCTGTATTTAGTATTGGCGCAGTTATCGGCTCAGTCTTTGGGGTTATCTATGTGGGGGTGCCTGTAGTTACTGATCTTTGGGGGAGCAAAATAGAAATCCTGCCGATCCCTTTCTGGGACCTGACGCCCTATTTGGGCAATGTATTCAAGGCGACTCCCCTGGGAATCGCCCTACACTTGGGGCCGATTTTTTCAGGGATGTTAATGCCTTTCTGGTCGGTGGTCGGTTCTTTTGCCGGGGTGATGATCCATACCTTTGCAAGTCCTTTTCTCTATGATCTGGGTTATCTCCCTCGCTGGGAGATCGGTATGGATACCATTCGCACCCAAATCGCGACGGGGATCGATTTCTGGCGGGCTTTTTCAATCGGCATCACCTTAGCTGTAACCTTTGTGAGTTTTTACCAGCTCTTTACTATTGGCCGCGAGAAAAGGGCGGAGCTGGACAAAAAACTCTCGATGGAGAATAATGACCATCCCACGACCTGCAAGCATTCGGACTGTCTGCGATCCGCCGAAATTCGCGGATATTGCCTTAAGCATTTGGGGCGCGGGGATTTTAATTTGTGGGTATGTGCAGCCCTATTCTGCGTCGCGGCAATTTACCCGATCATCCTTGCCAAAACACTTTTCCCAACCCTTGTCAGCACGGGGCTTTTGGTGATTTTTGTACTGATCGCTTTTGTTTATGCGCCGATTCTATCCTTTGTCAGCGCGCGTTTGGACGGCTTGGTGGGCAAGGAGATCGCGATTCCATATATCGATGAAGCGATCCGTTTCATGACCGGGTTCCGCGGAGTTGAAATTTGGTTCGTTCCTTTTCCAGCTCGCAACTTCGGAGGACATGCGGAGGGCTTCAGGGTAGTCGAGCTTACGGGTATGAAGTTTACCAGCTTGCTCAAGGCTGAACTCTTTATGCTGCCGATCGTCTTTGGTGTAAGTTTGATGTACTGGACTTTCCTATGGAGATTGGCCCCAATTCCATCCGAAAGCTATCCCTATGCCCAGTTGATGTGGCCCCTGCGCGCCTTCGACCAAGCCCTCTATCTCTCTAGTACTATGTACAGTAAAATGTGGCGAGCCGGTGAGGAATTGGATGGAATAGCCGTGCCCGTTGGACAAGCCGTATGGAGTCCAAGCAATTTGCAGGACGGACGATGGTGGTATTGGCGAGCACGGACGACCCGAGACTTGCGAGTGCCAGACCCGGTGAAACGCGAATATGGTTCTTGGTCGCGCACGGGATATTTCTTTACCAGTTTCGATGGGGAGTTGGCACCGCCAACACCAAGTCTGGCTAATGAATGGGCCAATGATTTTAGGAATACAGAGCTGAGTCGTGATATCCCGCAATTGTTATGGCCGCCCGATGGCTTGACCGTCGATACGCCAAACCCCAATTTTCGCTTATCCGTAGATTTGGCGGCCGGGGATTCTGTCGATTTCTATTTTGAAGTCGATCGCTTGCCGACCTTTGATGGGGAATTCCTCCAGCGATCGTCTGACGTGCCATTGCTCTTCGAAGTTCTATGGCAGGACCTGCGGTTTACCGGTGACCGCAAAGACAACGATGGCGATCTCAATATTCAAGTACTAGTCGATGAAGTCATCGCCGAAGGAGGAGGTGTCGAACTAGGCCTTGAGCAAGAGGATCGCTTACAGTCTATTAGTGGTTTCAAATTACGTGTCCAGGATTGGGACGATGAACTTATTCCCGATCAAATTCACTCGTATTACCTGCGTGGCCGCGATTCTCTGTCGGTTCGATGGGACCGAGCTGATCGGATTATTCGCAAGTCGGTGAGTCGCGATGGTGATGAAGCTCTTGGCCTGGTATTTCGCGCCGATACCTCATGGGTCGAAAGTTGGACAGATTACAATGGGGTGACCGTCGACGACGTGGCTTCCAGTGGGCTCGGTGGACGTTTGGGATTGCAGACTGGAGATCATCTACTGTCGATTAATGGCGTGGGCTTACAGCCGGAAATCTGGCGCAATGAAGATGTGGTTGCTGCCATTGCTCAAATCTTACGGGATACGAGAGACCATGCGCTGATTGAGTGGGAAAGGGACGGGGAGCATTTTGCTGGGCGATTGCCGATCTCGGCCAATGGGCAAATGGGGGTGACCTACAAAAAAGGGGCTATTGAGGGCATAGATGAGGAGTTGCTTAATGGCATAGATGATGATGGGGATGAACTTATCGATGAGGATGTTGCTCATCCGATAGACGGTAAAAAATGGCCGATTATCCTTTTTGGTGCCGGCTTTGGCTTGACGGCCTATTTTATGCTGGCCTTTTTGGGCATGCCGATCTTTTTAGTCTGGGGATATGTGCAAAGTGTCAATGGCATCCCCCATTTTCTAATTCCGCAAATCATCGGCGCTCTGTTGGCGAAATACTACTTTTGGGATAAATACGGTAAACAGGAGTGGCGTCGCTACGCGATGGTGTTGAGTGTGGGGTTTGGGGTTGGCATGTCGTTGATTGGCATGTTCTGCGCTGCTTTGGCGATGATCAAGAAGGCTGTTTCATCGCTCGCGTACTAGGAGGTCTGGACAAAGTCCGCTAGGCAATATATCTTCCGGAAAAGGGGATATTAATGGATGTATTTAGCCGTCTATACCATATCTTGCGGGCTCGCAGTGCAGGGGATGGCGACGAATTGGGCGAGCCACCGGTTGCGGGTACTGCTGGGACGGGCAGGTCGACTTGGTCCGAGTCTAAACAGGCCCAAAGCGAGCAAAATGCAACGCCCCGACAAGACCCTGTTTTGGCTGGTTATTACGCCAATTTGGAAATACCCTATGGCTCAGATATATCTACGGCCAAAGAAGCCTGGAAGAACATGATGAAGCAATACCACCCAGATCTGCATTCGAGTGACCCGAAGCAACGCAAGGTTGCCAATGAACTCTGCGCCGAACTAACCCGAGCGTATCAGGAGTTGGCTCGGTTGTCGGGTTAGTGGCCCGATTGCAGATTCGATTGCCAGAGCGGCTGCGAGCCGTGTTTGATTTTAGTCAACGAATAGTGTTGGACTATTAACATGTGGAGGAGCGTATGTCCGATTTTAATACGGTAAAGGATTATGTCCTCGAGTTGGGTTTTGCTATCAGTAAAGAAATCCCCGACGAAGAGATCCTAATTATCAATGACGAAGAAAGAGGTATACAAAGTCTGGTTATCGACTGCGAGGATACGGTGCTTGTCGTCGAGCAATTAATATTGAAACTCGATTCTGCGGCCTCAACTGTTACATATAAACGGTTATTGCAGATGAATCGCGACCTAGTTTTTGGCGCTTTTGTACTCAACGAGGAAGGGGATTCCTTGTTATATAGAAATACCTTGGCCCTCGCGAATCTAGATCTAAACGAATTGGAAAGCACAATTAATGCGCTCAGTCTCGGTCTAGCCGAGAATGGGGAAGAATTATTGAGTTTTGCCGACAAATAGGAGCAATTAGATATGGCAGGAATATTTCAGCGCTTGTTTAAAACCGGTCAGGCAGAAGCCCATGCGATCGTCGACAAACTCGAAGACCCGATAAAGCTGAGTGAGCAGGCGGTTCGCGACTTAAAAAAGGATTTGCAAGAAAGCATCAAAGCCTTGGCTGAAGTTAAAGCGGTTTCGATTCGGCTCAGTCGCGAGTCGGAAGATCATCGTCGCCGAGCTGTAGATTACGAAAGAAAGGCGATGTTGTTGGTGCAAAAAGCGCAAGGCGGGCAAATGGAGGAAGCGGAAGCGGATCGGTTGGCAAGGGAAGCTTTAACGCGAGTCAGTGAATCGCAGACCCGTCACAGTGAAAGTGCGGGGCAAGCCCAAGCTCAGCAGGAGACCGCCAATAAGTTACAGGTTAATGTCAATGAGTTAAAGTCTAAGATCACATCCTATGAGAATGATCTAGTTACGCTTAAGGCGCGGACAAAAACCGCCAATGCGACCCGTAAAATCAACCAGCATCTGGCCAATGTCGATTCGAAGGGGACGGTCGCATTGCTTGAAAGGATGAAAGAAAAGGTTGAAGAACAGGAAGCACTGGCTGAAGCCTATGGTGATATGGGTGATTCACAAGCCTCAGTTGATGATGAAATTAATAAGGCGCTTGCAGACGGCAAGGGCGCTGTTGTTGATGATTCGCTGGCGCAACTCAAGGCCCGAATGGCCACGGATAAATAGGGCTTTTGCCCTAATATGCAGAGATTCAGTCGCAGAAAATTCCTCCGTATGCTCACTGCGGGTGGCAGTGCAGCCGCCTTAGCAGGATGTGCAAATGGGGGGGCGCGTAGGGAAATACCAGGTAGGATCGTCAATGCAGGCCCCCCCAAAGGGCACACACTACGCAAGGCACACCGCTGGTCTGATTTTTCCGCAGTTGATGAAGATGAATACGATGTGGTGATCGTGGGGGGCGGGGTCTCAGGTTTAGCCGCGGCGTGGAAGTTGCGCAGGGCTGGTGTTGATAGAATTCTCTTGTTGGATCTTGAAGACCAGTTGGGGGGGACAAGCCGTTCGGGTGAGTTTGCCGGCAAGCAATTTTCCTGGGGCGCGCACTATATCAATATCCCTCCAGTCGAAGCGGATTGCATACATGAGGTTTTGCTCGATATTGGGGTTCTTGAGGGGTATGACCCGGCGGGTAAGCCCCGGGTTGCTGAAGGGGCGATCCTGCCGTGGCCGCACGAAAGGCTTTTTTATAAGGGCCGGTGGGTTGAGGGTATTGATCCGTTCGTCGATGCCTCTGCCCGCGAAAAAGAGGTATACCGGCGTTTTGAAGACGAAATGCTTCGCTGGGCACTTTATAAGGGACGAGATGGTCGTAAGGCTTTTTCACTCCCTCTGCAGTATAGTACTCGTGATTCGCGCGTCCGTCGTTTAGATCAAATCAGTATGGCGCAATATCTCGATGAACAAGACTGGCAAAGTCCTGGTCTGCGCTGGCTAGTCGATTATGCCTGTAGGGACGATTATGGCAGCCTATCCCAGCAGGTCTCCGCCTGGGCAGGTATTCATTATTACGCATGCCGATTTTACGACTATAGGCTTCAGGACCAGTATCCTGCCGATACTCTGACCTGGCCGTCTGGCAATGGGCATTTGGTGGAGCGCATGGCCGAGGTGGTCGGTGATGATTCTATTCGTTTAATGTCGCCAGTCGTCCGTATGGCTCAGGAAAGAAATCATGTAAATTTGGGCTATGTCGATCTAGCCACTGGCTATCGGCGAAAATTAAAAGCTAAAACGGTGGTATATGCCGGTAAGTTACATACCGTTCCGCATATACTCACGGATCTACCCGGCGAGCAGGCACGTGTCATGGGAGCTATCGAATACAGTCCATGGTTGGTTGCCGCCGTATACCTCAAGAATCGGCTCGAAACCGAATCGACCACTTGGGATAATGCTCTCCATGGCAGTGCCTCTTTGGGGTATATCGTCGCAGATCACCAAGGGGCCGACGGGGGAAAGGTCTTGATATATTATTGGCCTTTTGTCGAAAATATCCACCAGGCTCGCAGAGATCTCCTTGCAAAGGACCATCAATTCTGGGTGCGGCAAATTATGGATGATTTGCGGCGCGCACACGATGATATTGACGATGTGGTCGAACAGATCGATCTATATCGTTGGGGGCACGGGATGATACGGCCAAGCCCAGGCTCGCTTTGGGGGGAATCAGCGAAATTGCGCCAGCAACCACTAGAGCGGGTATTCTTTGCATCCTGCGATACTACGGGGTTGCCTCTATATGAAGAAGCGGTTTTCGCCGGCATCAAGGCCGCAGAACAAGCGATGGATCGACTAGGGGCCACTTACGCGAGTTCACTTGGCGGGCTCCATCGTGCTTGAAAAGCGGTTGCAAACCCTGCCCCCATCAGGGGCAATATTGTTGCTAGCAGCCATTTTCTTCGCGGCCATCTGCGCCATTATCTATGAATTGCTAATTGGCAGCGTCGCCTCCTATTTTCTCGGCGATAGCGTCGAACAGTTTTCCCTGACCATAGGGGTCTTTCTTGCATCTATGGGGTTGGGCTCCTGGTTGTCACGGTTTATCGCGGATGCTGCATTACTCAGACGATTCGCGCAGTTGGAAATATGGTTGGGGTTATTGGGGGGGCTTTCTGTTGCAATTTTATATCTCTTGTATGGGTATACTGATTCTTTCCGTTTGGGTATGTTATCCCTTATTGTAGCGATAGGTGCTTTAATTGGTCTTGAAGTACCTTTGCTTACCCGCCTGTTGCGCGGGGTAGATTCGTTACGCACGGCTCTTTCAACCGTTTTATCCCTTGATTATTTGGGCGCTCTTGTCGCCGCGTTGCTCTTTCCTTACGCGCTATTGCCCTTCTTGGGGACGTTGCACACGGCTTTAGTCACAGGTCTCGCGAATACAGCGGTCGGTTTGGCGGTTGCCTTATCTTTTAGATCGCTGTTATCAAAGCGCGAATTCCGAGGTTTATTGGCGCAGGCCACCTTTGTAATAGCACTGTTGGTTGCGATAGCATTGCAATCAGAAGGTCTACTTGATCGCTGGGAAAGCGATCTTTATGATGATCGGATAGTGTATAGCGAGCAATCAGAGTATCAAAAAATAGTGCTGACCCGCCGGGACGATGCTTTCCGTTTATATCTCAACGGCCATTTGCAATTTGCTTCGGTCGATGAGCATCGCTATCACGAGGCCTTGGTGCATCCGGCCTTGGAATTGGCCCCAAGCCGCGAACGGGTTCTAGTCATTGGTGGCGGGGATGGGTTGACGGCGCGGGAGGTGCTGAAATACCCGGATGTCCGTCAAGTAGATCTAGTCGATCTCGATCCAGCGATAACCCATCTTGCCCAGCGCAACCTTTTTCTTACCAACTTAAATGATAATGCGTTAAACAGGCCTGAAGTGACCGTGTTAAACGAGGATGGTTTTCTTTATCTTCAACGCGAACATATGGCCTATGGGGTTATTATTATTGATTTGCCAGACCCACGGGAAGAAAGTCTCGCCAAACTCTATTCAGTGGAAGGTTATAACCTTTGTCGCAAATTGCTAAGCCCCGGCGGCATGCTCGTTACGCAAGCTTCCAGCCCCTATTATTCACGAGAGGCGTATTGGAGTATCGCTGAGACCCTGACGGAAGCTGGTTTTGCCGTGCATTCCTATCACTTACAGGTCCCCTCATTCGGAGAATGGGGTTTCCACTTGGCTAGTGATCGATTAATAGAGCCGACTGATGTTCAATTTTCGTTGCCGTTGCGCTATCTAGACGAGGAGGTTTGGCGGACATTGCAAGTTTTTGATCGCGATATGGATAGATTGCCTGTCGAAGCGAATAGACTTGATAAGCCAGTGCTCGCGCGTTATTATCGACGTGGTTGGAGCGCTTGGTTCTGAAAGGGAGTATGCCTAATGGGAATTAAAAAATGGTTTGGCGAGGGCGACGATGATACTGAACATGCTTATGTGGAGCACACGCTTGATACGATGCAAACCGGATTCCTTGTCGACTACGATCTAAAAACCTGGCAAGTGACCGGTTGTGGAACTTATGATTATGACGGCTACCTGACAAAGGAATGGGAAATTCAAGCAGATGGTGTAGTTAATTTTCTCGAATGTGCCGTTGACGATGGCCAGGCTGAATGGACCTTGTCTCGGGCAATCGATCCCGGCGAGATCGAGGGGGATATTATGGCGGCTATTATCGAGAATGAAGATCCTCCAGAGACGATACGATATTCAGGGAAGCAATATGAGGGCACGGAAAGCAGTGCTGGGCTCTATCGCAAGGATGGGGAAGGGGAGGGGCGTGAGTTTGTCAATTGGTCTTTTGAATCTACGGAAGGGCGAATGCTTTATATAAGCCAATGGGGAGAGCGGGATTTTGCAGCCTATGAAGGCGAGGCTGTGGAAGCATACCAGTTTACGGATATTCTCCCCGTTGCAGAGGATAGTTAAAGGTGCTTTGCTTGCCGGTTGTATTAGCGCTGTTGATTTTGGTCGGGTGCGGCGAGAAAGACCCTGTGCGCAATCTTTCTCGCGACTTAGAGCGTTATCCCGAATATTCCCTTATGGTTGATGATACCCGTATCGAAGGCTCGCTGTTCCCAGATTATGCGCTTCGTTTCCAGGTGTTGACGGCATCTGGGAGTCGGGAGACGGGGCGCGATACCATCCTCTATAAGGAACGTAAAACGGATTGGTACCCTGTCAGCGAGGATATATTTTATCGCTATGAAAACTATGTAGGTATGGTCATAGCCTCTAAGTCGATGGATGGTCAGCGAACAGGTGCCAACCAAGCCCATCCGTCGGGATACCAGTATGTTGGTAATTCACATTATGGTTCTTGGGGTGGCGGTGGCTTTTGGCAGTTTTACGGACAATACGCCATGATGAGTCATATGATGGGGGGGCATCGGGTTGGTCGGGGGGATTATGATGATTATCGGCGAACGCGGGGAAGAGGTAGTCCTTATTATGGTCCCGTTAAAGGCGGGCGCCCCACATTCGGTGCACGTGGAACCGTTACCGAAAAAACTCGACCACAGTTTTACCAGCGAAAACAAAATCGCCGACAAGCTTTCAGCGGCCAGGCTAAGAATCGCATGGGTCGCGCCACCTCAGGCTGGGGGCGCGGTAGTTCGCGCACCGGAAAATAAAGGGACATGTCGTGGACAATCTGATCCCAATGGGCCAGACCATTGCCTATTTACTCGAAGCTTTTGTCTTATTGTATATTGCTAAATTGGTCTACTCTAAAATATTCCGCAAAGTTGATCTGAAAACTGAACTCTATGTGCGGAACAACTATGCGCTGGCCGTGGCGGTAAGCGGGTATTTCTTTGGGATATGTTTGGCGCTTGGGGGAGCGTTGGTGGGTCCATCCCAAGGTTGGCAGGCCGATTTAATCGGCATTGGGCTCTATGGTATTTTAGCGATAGTATTGATGCTGATAGCGGGGTTCCTATGCGAGAAAATCCTGCTGCCCAGCTTTAGTAATACCAAGGAAATTATAGAAGATCAGAACTTGGGCACAGCCTTTGTCGAAGCGGGAATGCACATAGCCAATGGGCTGATTGTGCTGGCGATCGTGCAAGGAGAAGGTCCCTTAGTCAGTGGGATAGCCTTTTGGCTCCTTGCACAGGTCGTACTCATTGTCGCCGGTCGGTTATACGAGATGATTACACCGCATTCGATCCACGATGAATTGGAACGGGATAATGCGGCGGTAGGGCTTGCTTTTGCCGGCCTATTGGTTGGAATGGGCAATATCATAAGCATCGCCGTAGCCGGAGATTATTCAGGGTGGCAGGTGGGTTTACAGGTCTTTGCCATGGATGTGGGCTTTGGCTTCGTTGCCCTATACGGGATCCATAAGTTAACCGATGTGATATTGGCCCCCGGTATTAGCTTGGGCAGCGAGCAGGTCAAGCAGCAACCGAATGTTGGAGCGGGTTTAATCGAGGCGATTGGTTATCTCGGAGGGTCCACACTTATTGTCTGGATCTTCTAAGCTATAAGCGATTACTTAGGGTTTATAGCCTGCTCTTTACTTTTTCGGTTTTGTAACCATTGCCAAAGCAGGGCGGGGCCGCCAATCATAATATAGGTCAATGTAGCTAAGGCATGTGCTAAGGTTGCGCATGCTAATGCTGCATTGAGTGGAACTAAATACAGTTGGTGTAAAGCTTTACTGAAAAACAAATGGTATGAACCAGCGGCCCCGGGGGTCGGGGCAATTACTCCAATTGACGATATGGCCATAATCACCAATGCCGCGGCCCCATCAAGGTGGTACTTTTCAGCAAAACCCATACCGAGGAATGTCTCGTAGATTATTAGAACATAACCCGTGTTGAGCAAAATCGAACTGATAATAATCTCGAGGTAAGCGGTCGGTCGTTGGAGGGCCGACAGACCTCCGATAAAGGTCTCAAGGATATTGACGATTGGGCCGGCGAGTTTTGGAGAGAACCAATGCAGCAATGGGCGAATTTTAGCTAATGCCTTTTCCTGGTAAATAGACACCAAGACAAGGCCAACCAGACCGGCTAGGCATCCAGCCATGGCGAGTATGCTGGCCGTTTCCATCCAGGGAAATTCTTCGTTTATTCGTTCGCGCAATATCACAAGCGCAGCACCGACATAAATGATAAGCCAGAAAAGATCGAGGATCCGTTCCACGACGACAGTGGCCATGACCGCGCTGATGTTGGCCCCCCTAGTCCATTTTAAACTCACGCATCGCAAGACTTCACCTGAACGCGGTATGGCGACATTGGCTGCATAGCAGATGGCAAGGGCTATCGAGGCATCCAATATAGAAACTTGCGGGGCAAAAGGCCTCATAAGAACAGTCCAACGCCAGGATCTAATAATCAGTGTACCGAGCGTTGTTATAAAAATCAGGGCAACCCAAGAGATCGATATATTAGTTATGGCTTGCCAAAGCTGGTCGGGATCAGTACCAGAAAAAGCCCAATAAAGGAAAAATCCCATTAACCCGAAGCTCAGCAGATACTGTATTATCTGTTTTAAGTTTATTTTCATCTGGCAACGGATCCAATTAAAAACCAGGAGATCTATTGATCTCCTGGTTTGAACAAATTAAAAACTAAGGTTTTCTTTTAATTCTGCTGCGCTTGAATTTTCCCCGACTTTTCGAGCATTTCTATTATTAGTACTGCTGCTTCTTCTGCGGTCCAGTCGGCTGTCTTTATGATCATTTCCGGTTTTTCCGGAACTTCATAGGGATCGGAAATACCGGAAAAATTCGAAATCTCACCCGTGCGCGCTTTTTTGTACAGCCCTTTGGGGTCTCTTTCTTCGCAAATTTCAACGGGCGTATCGATGAAAATTTCGACAAAATCACCTTCACCCATTAGTTCGCGGACAGCGTCACGGTCGGCGCTATAAGGGCTGACAAAGCTAGCCAAGGTTAAAAACCCCCCGTCGACAAAGAGCTTACCGACTTCGCCAATTCGGCGGATGTTTTCAGTTCGGTCTTCAGCTGAAAATCCCAAATTCCCATTTAATCCGAAACGAATATTGTCGCCATCTAGCACATAGGCTAAATGGCCGCGTTTTACTAAGGCATGTTCAACGGTATAGGCAATAGTGCTCTTGCCTGAGCTTGGCAGGCCTGTTAGCCACAGTAAGACTGCCTTTTGTTTGAGTTTGCTCTCTCTCTCGTCTCGGCTAACATGACCTTCGTGCCGAACGATATTTGTCGCTTTAATGGTGCTCACAAATCACCTCGTCCAATCTGGTGCAAATTACTGATCTTGTTTAAGATCAGTAATTTATGTATATAGATTTATTCCGTCAAGGTAGGTTTTGCCCATTATTGGGTGGATGATTTTGCCTAGGAGAATTACAGATGAATTTTATGCTAATATCTAAAAAACTAGTACTTTGCTTGGGCTATCGCATCTTGTATATTTAGAGGGACATTGCCAAGGGCATTTTAGCCCTAACTTGTAGGCGAAGGAGACACCATCTCATGAAGATTAAATATAGTATTGTCTGCGCTGCTTTATTGGCTGTCGCTGTATCGAGCGAAGCAGTAGTCAATATTCAGAATGTAGGGGCGGGCGCCCGTTCCCAGGCATTGGGTAATAGTTTTGTTGCTGTGGCGGATAACTCCGACGCGGTATTCGAAAACCCA
>Ga0233434_1001007_pt1 | contig 29367 bp, 16 predicted proteins | sample SI_122_August201_4_FD_182738 | JGI IMG/M metagenome (GOLD analysis project Ga0233434, IMG submission 182738) | Seawater microbial communities from Saanich Inlet, British Columbia, Canada - SI_122_August2016_120_MG | ecosystem: Environmental > Aquatic > Marine > Inlet | place: Canada: British...
AGCGGAAGCGGGCAGAACGCGCCTCACGTACGTGGGTAGCTGAGATATGGAAGGCGGTCGGCGCCTCGCGTTGCACCCGGTAATGGTCAATTGAAGCGTTCTCGCCGACATTGATTTCGCAGACGGAATTGGTCAGATAAGCTTCGACACCGAGGCCGCCATAGCTCTCGACTAGGGTTGCTTCGGCGTGGGCTTCAGCGACGACGAGGACGCGCGGATGAGAGACCACATTGGCCTTTGTACCGGTGGACAGAAAAAGCGTGTGCAGGGGAGTGTCGAGTACCGTGCCCTGTGGCAGATAGATCAGCACGCCGTCCTGGACGAAGGCGGTATTGAGCGCGGTGAAAGCCTGGTCCTCGCTCATCGCGTCCTGGCCGATATAGCGGCATACGAGGTCTGCGTCTTCGATGAAGGCGGTGCGTAGGTTCTTGACGACGACACCTTGGGGCAGTGCATCGAGTTGCGATAGACTGGGGGCAAAGTGTCCGTCGACGAAAACTGGGCCAGGCAGCCCATAGCGCAAGGGGGCGATGTCGGCTGTCGCGGGTTCGTCGGTTTTGGCGGCAAGCTCGAAGTCGATGCGGGTCAGCGGCGCGATGTTGGTAAAACGCCATTCCTCGTCGCGGCTAGTAGGGAAACCGGTGGCTGTGAAGTGCGCAATGGCATCGCGTCGCAGTTGATGCACCGGACCTTGGGCCTCTCCATTGAGGTTTTGCTCGAAGTCCGCGAAGCGGGACTGGTACCAGTCGGTGCCGCTCATCGGGTCTGCTCCAAGTGTTCTTCCTTGACCCAGTCGTAGCCTTTTGCTTCAAGTTCGAGGGCTAAAGTTTTGTCACCGGACTTGACGATGCGGCCCTGGTATAAAACGTGCACGAAGTCGGGCACGATATAGTCGAGCAGGCGCTGGTAGTGGGTGACGACGACAACGGCTTTGTCGGGGGCGTGCAACTGGTTGACGCCATTGGCGACGATGCGCAGTGCGTCGATGTCGAGCCCTGAGTCAGTCTCGTCGAGGATCGAGAGCTTGGGCTCCAAGACGGCCATCTGCAATACTTCGTGGCGTTTTTTCTCACCGCCGGAAAAACCTTCGTTGACGGGGCGTTTGAGAAAGCTCTCATCCATTTCGACTAGGGCGAGTTTTTCGCGGATCAATTTTAGGAAGTCCATTGCGTCTACCGGATCTTCGCCGCGGTGCCTGCGCATTTCGTTGTAGCCGGTACGCAGGAAGTAGGTCGAGTTGACGCCGGGGATTTCGACCGGGTATTGGAAGGCGAGGAAGAGGCCCTCACGCGCTCTTTCTTCCGGGTCGAGATCGAGCAGGTCCTTTTCGAGATAGGAGACAGACCCGGCGGTAATTTCGTAGCCCTCGCGCCCAGCTAAAACCTGGGCGAGGGTGCTTTTCCCGGAGCCGTTGGGGCCCATAATGGCGTGGACTTCGCCGGCGTTTATTTCGAGGTCGATGCCCTTGAGGATCTCGGTGTCTTCGATGCGGGCGTGTAGGTTTTCGATTTTGAGCATTTTAAATGATGTTCCTTGTTATGCGGTTGGTCCGGAGTTTTTTAGCCGACGCTGCCTTCGAGACTGATTCCGAGCAGCTTCTGCGCCTCGACGGCGAATTCCATTGGCAATTCGGCCAGGACTTCCTTGCAGAAGCCGTTGACGATCATCGAGACGGCATCTTCGGTGGAGAGGCCGCGCTGGTTGCAATAGAAGATCTGGTCCTCGCCGATTTTGGAGGTCGAGGCTTCGTGCTCTACATGGGCCGTGGGGTTGCGCACATCTATATACGGGAAGGTGTGCGCGCCGCATTGGTCGCCGATAAGCATCGAGTCACATTGCGTGAAGTTGCGGGCATTTTCCGCTCGCTTCATGATCTTGACTTCGCCGCGATAGGTGTTCTGGCCGTGTTTAGCCGAGATGCCCTTGGAGATGATGGTGCTGCGCGTGTTTTTGCCGATGTGGATCATCTTGGTGCCGGTATCGGCCTGTTGGTGCTTGGAGGTCAAGGCGACCGAATAGAATTCACCGACCGAGTTGTCGCCCTGTAGGATGCAACTCGGATATTTCCAGGTAATCGCCGAGCCGGTCTCGACTTGAGTCCAGGAGATCTTGGAGTTGACGCCGCGGCAGGCGCCGCGCTTGGTGACGAAATTGTAGATGCCGCCGACGCCCTCATCGTTGCCCGGATACCAGTTTTGCACGGTGGAGTATTTGATTTGCGCGTTGTCGAGGGCGATCAATTCGACGACGGCGGCGTGCAACTGGTTCTCGTCGCGCATCGGCGCGGTGCAACCTTCGAGATAGGAGACATAGGACCCTTCGTCGGCGATGATCAGCGTGCGTTCGAACTGCCCGGTCTTGGCGGCGTTGATACGGAAATAGGTCGACAGTTCCATCGGGCAACGCACGCCCTTGGGCACGTAGACGAAGGAGCCGTCGGTGAAGACCGCGGAATTGAGCGTGGCGTAGAAGTTGTCGTTGTAGGGCACGACTGAGCCGAGGTATTTCTTTATGAGCTCGGGGTGTTCTTGCACCGCTTCGGAGAAGGAGCAGAAGATGATGCCCAGTTCGCCGAGTTTGTCTTTAAAGGTCGTGGCCACTGAGACGCTGTCGAAGACCGCGTCGACGGCGACATTGCTGAGCCTTTTCTGCTCGTCGAGCGAGATGCCGAGTTTCTCGTAGGTCGCCAGCAATTCGGGGTCGACCTCGTCGAGGCTTTCGAGCGTTTGGGGCGTTTTGGGCGCCGAGTAGTAGATGATATCCTGGTAATCGATCTTGGGGTAGTCGACCATGGCCCAGCGCTCGCTTTCTTTGCGTTGGGTCGGGTCCTCCATCTCAAGCCAGTGACGATAGGCTTTGAGCCTTGTTTCGAGCATGAAATCGGGCTCGTTCTTCTTGGCGGAAATAAAGCGGATAATTTCTTCGTTGAGACCGGGAGGAGCCGAATCGGCTTCGATATCGGTGATAAAACCCCACTCGTAATCGCGATTGGCGAATTCTTCGAGGACTTCGGTTTCGTCCTCGGTTTGCTGTGCGGTCGATTCGCTCATTTTAACTCCTCAAAAGGGTCTGAATTCCGCTTTAATATGGATAAAAATAAAGATTGAAGGACAAAAGAAGACGACTATCCATCACCGTCAGATAATAGAAACTATGAATCCTGACGAAAAAGTCAAGATTGAAGGTAAATAAAAAGAAGTCAGCAGTTTAGCCGATTTTTTTACGCTGGGCTAAATAGCGGGAGAGCGCGGTGTCGAAGGGGGTTGCGGTGTCGAGCAGGGCGTAGTCGATACGGGCCTCGGCACATCCTGTTCGATAGCTTTGTATGAGGTCGTCCATCATCGCGCGGTATTCGTGGTGGATATGCCGCGGTTGCGTCGTGAGGGTCTCGTCGGGGGCTTCGAGGTCGTAGAATCGGGTTTCGTCGCGGAAGTCGAGGTCGCGTTCGCGGGGGTCGAGTAGATGGAAGACGATTACCTCGTGCCCGAGGTGGCGAAAATGGCGCAACCCCTTGAGTACTTCAGCCGGGTCGTCGAGCAGATCGGAGAGCACAATGACCAAACCCCGACGCGATATGCGCTCGGCCAGGTCGTGGAAGGCCGGGGCCATCTTGGTCTCTTTTTGCGGTTGCGCTTGTTCGATGGTTTTGAGCAAGACTTGTAGGTGGCTCTGCATTGATCGCGGCGGTATGTAGGTCTCGATCTGATGGTGGTAGAGCAGCAGCCCGACAGCATCGCGCTGTTTGAGCATCAGATACGAGAGGGCGGCGGCCAAAGAGGTCGCGTAGCGGAATTTGCTCAACGGCGCCCCGGCCTTAAAATTCATCGAGCCGGAGATGTCGAGCAGGATATAGGCTTTGAGGTTCGTCTCTTCTTCGTACTGCTTGACGTAGAGGCGGTCGGATTTAGCGTAAGCCTTCCAATCGATATCGCGCAGCGGGTCGCCCGGCATATAGGGGCGGTGCTCGGAGAACTCGACGGAGAAACCGTGATAGGGGCTTCGGTGCAGGCCGGTGATAAACCCCTCGACGACCAGGCGCGCGACGAGGTCCAGGCGCGAAATCCGCGAGATGGTCTCGGGGTCGAGGTGGGCGGTGTTCTTGCTCAAATTAGCTTTGCGGCACGATGTCGTTGAGCAGGCGGCCTATTAAGTTGGTCGCGCTGACGTTTTGTGCCTCGGCATGAAAGTTTACGACGATGCGGTGGCGCATGATGGGTAGGGCCACCGCGCGGATATCGTCGATGGCGACGGAATGGCGGCCGGCGAGGATAGTCCGTGCTTTGGCGGCGAGGATCAGGTATTGTGATGCGCGCGGCCCAGCGCCCCAATTGACCATTTCGCGGATGTAGTCGGGGGCCTTCTCGTCGCCAGGGCGAGAGGCGCGTACTAGCTCGACGGCGTAGCGGATGCAGTGCTCGGCTACAGGCACCCTGCGCACTAGCTCCTGCAGCGCGATGATCTGTTGTGCGTTGATGACTTTAGCGACTTCGGCTTTTTCGCCGCTGGTGGTCGTGCGCACGATCTCTTCTTCTTCGGCTTGGTTCGGGTAGTCGATCCATAGTTCGAAGATAAAGCGATCGAGTTGGGCTTCGGGCAGCGGGTAGGTGCCTTCCTGCTCAATGGGGTTTTGCGTCGCGAGTACGAAGAAGGGCTCGTCGAGGCTCATGGTCTCGCCGCCGGCGGTGACGGCGTGTTCTTGCATCGCCTGCAGCAGCGCGGCCTGCGTTTTGGGCGGGGTGCGGTTAATCTCGTCGGCGAGGATGATATTGGCGAAGAGCGGGCCACGGATAAAGCGGAAAGCCTTGTGACCGGTTTCGGCATCTTCTTCGAGCACGTCGGTGCCGGTGATGTCGGAGGGCATCAGGTCCGGGGTGAATTGGATGCGGCCGAAGGACAAGTCGAGGGTGCGCGCGATCGTCTGGATAAGTGTGGTTTTGGCGAGGCCGGGCACGCCGACCAATAGGCAGTGGCCGCCGGAGAGCAGGGCGATGAGCAGCTCTTCGACGATTTGCTTCTGTCCGATGACGGCTTTGCCGACTTCGGCGTAGATTTGGTCCCTGGTTTGGCTGAGTTGGGCTACGGCCTCGACGTCCGACATGTACTTCCTTTCAAAGATGCAGGTTGTTGGGCTGACACAAGATAGATAAGGTTTCGGGTGTTCGCCAGAGGGGTCTACTCACGGAGATGCGGGTTGGTTGTAGTGGGTTTTATTATAGGTTGGCCATGACGTTGTGTACGTCTTTCGGTGATTGCACATAGACTGTTTGCAGGCCAGCTTCTCGCGCGCCGGTGATGTTTTCAAAGGTGTCGTCGAAGAACAGGATGTGTTCATGCGCGACTGCAATATCGGCGGCGATGGCGTCGAAGGATTGTTGTTCGGGCTTACGCAGGCCGAGGTCGGAGGAGATGAAAATTTTATCGAAGCCGTTGAATATCGCGGGAAAGCCGGCTTTCCAGGCGGCTAGGTGCGTGGGGTTGGTATTGGTGAAGGCGTAACAGGGCCGTTTCGCGCGGGCTTGCGCGATGGCTGCCAATACTTCGGGCAGTTCAGCGACGAAGACGGCGTTCCAGCCGGCGGCTATTTCGTCGTCGCTGGCGTCGAGTTGCAAAAAATCGCGCAGATGGGCGAAATACTCGGCGGCTTCGATCTCGCCGCGTTCGTGTCGCTCATAGGCCGCGTCGAAATGGAATGTGGCTTTCAGTTCGGTGAAAGAGAGTTTTGAGATCGGCTCCCATCGTTTCAGGACGCGGTCGAAGTCAATTTCGATTACCACGCCGCCCAGGTCGAACAAGAGCGCTTTGACTTCCTTCATATCAGGTTTTGCGTTCCTTCTTTTTCGCCGCCGGGAAGAGCACGTTGTTCAGGATCAACCGGTAGCCGGGTGAGTTGGGGTGCAGGGCGAGGTTGGTCGGCGGGTCGCCGACGTGGTGTTTGTGGTCTTCGGGGTCGTGGCCGGCATAAAAAGTGAAGGTGCCTTTGCCGGCGCGGCCGTGGATGTATTTGACATTGTCGGTGCCCTCCTCTTGGCCGAGTAGGACCACGGATTTTTTGATCAACCCTTTGCGGAAGGCGGTGGTCTGGCCGAGGAAGCCGTCGACGATATTGGTGTGGCACTGGGTGAGCATGGTCGGGACCGGGTCGTATTTGGCGGAGAATTCGAAGAGGGTGAAATACTCGGCCTCGGCGGTGCGGATTTGGCGCATATCGGTGGGGGTGGTGTCGATGTCGGAGAATTCGTAGACGAGGGGGTTCATTTCCAAGGTGAAGTTTTCGAAGGCCATCGTGCGGTCGAAGTTGAGTTTGCCTTGCACTTGGGTGTTGGCGCCGTCGCCGTCAAAGATCTGGTGGCAGATGTCCAGGTCGAGGGCGGCGAGGGCGATGTCGAAGGTGTCGGTGGCCGAGCACATGGCGAAGAGGAAACCGCCGGAGGCCATGTATTCGTAGATCTTGATCGTGACGGCTTTCTTCTGCTCGGAGACTTTGGCGTAGCCCAGGCGCTGGGCCATCGCCTCGTAGGTGGTTTGTTGCTCCCGGTACCAGGCTTCGCGGCCGTATGAACCGTAGAACTTGCCATACTGGCCGGTGAAATCCTCGTGGTGCAGGTGCAGCCAATCGTAGTCGTCGAGGGCGCCTTCTAATACGTCTTCGTCCCATATTTTTTCGTAGTTGATTTGTGCGTATTCGAGTGCCATGGTCACCGCGTCGTCCCAAGGTTGTTTGTTGGGCGGGGTGTAGACGGCGATTTTTGGTAATTTTTCTAGGCGGACGATATCCATGTTGCCGCCGTCGATCTCGGCGTAGATTTGCGCGGCCTGGGCTTCGGATATACGGGCAGTGGTGATGCCTCGTATCTGGGCTTCGGCGGCGACCGACGGTTGGAAATCGATAAGGAAGGTGCCGCCGCGATAATTGAGTAGCCATTCAATGGTGCCACCGTGTTCGAGAATCCAAAAGGCCAAGCCATATGATTTTAGGTGGTCGCGCTGGGTGGTGTCCATGGGGATCAGCAGGCGCTCGGCTTGCGCGGGGCGGAGACAGAAAAAAGACAGAGATAGTACAAAGAGGAGTCGCATTTATTTCCTTTAGTCGCTCTCGTGTAGGCGCCTGAGGCGTTGTATACGCAGGCGAATCTCGGGGATGAGGGCGTCGTCTGGGTGTTGCAGCAGGGTGGTTTCGTAGGTTTTGAGCGCTTGTTGGCGGTTGCCGCGGCGTTCGTAGAGGTCGGCCCGGCGCAATTGCGCCGAGACGATATACTCCCCGTCGGGGAAACGCGCGGCCTGGCGTTCGTAGAGGCTCAGTGCCTGCGCGATATGCCCTTCTTGCTCGCGCAACCGGGCTTGGGTGAGCAGACTGCGTTCGGCGAGCGCGGGTTCGGCGTTTTCTTCGAGCCAAATCCATTGTTCTCGCGCTTTTTTGCTCTTGCCCTGGCGTTCTAATAATTGCGCGCGGCCGAGTGTGGCAAGCCCGGGGGATTTGCTGTGGTCTTCGCAAAGTAGCAAGAGGTCGAAAACATCGTTGGCGAGGCGGTGGGCCGGGTTGGTTGTGGACAATTCGACCAACAGCGTTTCCGCGGCGGCAAAATTTTCGCGAAAATAAAATAACTCGGCGCGGCGATAACGGGCTTCGTAGGCGTTGGGGCCTAGCTTTTCTAGGGCGTCGAGCGCGCGTTCGCTGCGGTTAAAATCACCTAAACGCAGGCTGCACTCGGCGAGCAGGACCAGGGCCTGGGGAGTCCATTCGCCGCGACGCGGCGAGTCGATAACGCTTTGTAACGAACGTATGGCCTCTTCGATATCTCCGTTTTGTTCTAGTTGTAACCGCGCCATGCCGACCAGCGTCTGTAGGGTTTCGGGGCGATTGGGGAAATCGCGTGCCAGGCGACGGTAGAGTTCGAGCGCGGTCTCGCTGTCTGCGCGCGCGGTCAACGCGGCCTGGCGGCTGAGGGCCTGGTAGCGATAGGGGGAATCTGGGCGGCGTTCGGCGAAGAGCGCGTAGGCGCGGCCGGCGGTTGCGGCGTAGCCCATGGCCTCGGCGCGGGCGGCGTATTGGAAGAGGTGTTCGACTTCCTGGTCGGCGAGGCCGCCGAGCGCGGTGAGACCGCTTTCCGGATCGCCGGCGGCAAGGGCGCAGGAGGCGATAAGCTGGGCGACGAAGAGCGGCCGCTCGGAGGATAGTGCCTGTAGCGTTTGCAGCGCTTTGGTCCCTTGTGTGAGGCAGACGCTTTCTAAGCGGCCGGCGACGACGGGCAGGCGCTGGGGGACTCGCTCGATATTGGCGAGAAACATCTCGAAGGAAGGGCGGTAATCGCCCTCTTCCAGATAGAGGGCGGCCAGTTCCCAACTGTAGAGCCCTGATGCGCTTTCGCCGCCATGCGTTTTTTGCCCTTCGCGCAATATGCGGATCGCGTGCTGGCGCAAACCGGCGATGCGGCAGCGATCGGCGACCGGGCCGTAGCTGGCGGCGGAAGTTTTGTCGATGGCCAGACGCCAACTGGCGACGGCTTTGTTGTCGTCCTCTAGGGCGTGATAGGCATCGCCTAATAATAGGGCGGCGGGGCTATCACGCCGTTTTTCCAGCCAAGTGTCGAGTAGTGTGATTACGCGTTGGTGCGCGCCGATGGCGCTCAGCGCGCGGGCGTGTCCGCGGACGATGGGCGCCTGATTGGGGGAGAGGCGTTGCCATTCTTCGTAGAGGAGGACGGCCTCGGCGAAGCGCCCCCCTCTTTCTAGAACCTGCACGCGTTTTGCGAGCGTAGCATCGTCGTTTTGCGCGTGGGCGTCGTGCAAGGTGAGTGGGATCAGAGCCCATAGAACTAAGGCACTAAAAAAAGTCGGCGGTCTCACTGAGTTTCGCGCTCCTGGGCGTCCTGGTAGACCTGCTCGTAATAGCGTTTGAGCAGGGCGTGGTATTCGTCGGGATAGGGGCCTTCGAGGGCTTGGCGCAAGGCTTGGCGCCAGCGGTCGGGCACCTGTCCGAGGTCTGTTGGCAGAGCGGTCGGGCCGGCATAGGGCTGGTCAGCGCCCGTTTTGCCTTGGCGTTTCTCTTTGAAGCCCCGGCTGTGCAGCGAACGGCTGGCGTCGAGCATGCGTTGGTAGATGCGTTCCTGTTTCTGCAACGTGCGCTGGTCGAGGCGGCGTTGGCCCAGGTCGGTGAGGACCTCGCGGATGTCTTTTTCGATCGCCTCGACGCGCTGTTGTGCGCCGCGGTTACCGCGCAGCGAACGCCCGAGTTCGCCAAGGGCCTGCATCAGGCGGTTCTGCTCGGCACTGATGCGCCCGAGTTGGCGCCGGAATTCCTGCCCGCCTTGGCCGGGGCCCTGTTGTTGTGCTTGCGCCATGGCCTGTTGCGAGGCCTCGTTCAGTTGAGATTGCTGTTCGGAGAGACCGAGCATCTTCTGCATGGCTTCACTAAAGCCGGAGGGCGATTGCGCTTGAGCTAGATTGTCGAGGCTCTCACGCAGTAGCAGGACCGTTTCGTTGAGGTAGCGCATGGCTTGCTCTTGCGGTTTCTGCGCTCGTTGCGTCTCGCGCTGGCCCAGGTTTTCCGCGGCTTCTTGCATGTGGCGCAGCGCGTAGCCGATGGTAGTGTTTAGCCCTTGGGCCACACTCATGGTGCGGCGGCCGACCGCTGCGAGGCGTTCGGTCACCTGGCCGGTACCCAGAAAGAGAGCGAACTGGTCTTCGGCGAGCGTTGCCTCGGTGGGTTGACGGGTGTCGCGAGTGGTATCGAGTAGGTTTTCCTGGCGTTGGGAGAGTTGTACTACTTCGCGCATCGCTCGCCGCAGATGTTGGCTCAACTGGTCTTTTTCGCCGGCGTTGAATTTGGCCTGGATGCCTTGCAGGTTCGCTGCGAGCTTGCCGAGGTCCTCTTCGAGCCCTTTGCCGATCTTTTGTGCCTGGGCGTTGGCCTTGGCTTGCATCTCCTGCACCATCTTGCGCATGCGCCCGCTCATCTTTCCCTGCTCCATCGCGTCGGCTTGTTGCGCGAGTTGCGCAGCGGTCTGCGGATTTTGCGCTTCCATCGAATCGCCTAATTCGCGCAATTGCTCGTTGAGTCTTTCTGCGTCGCGCTGCAGGCTGCCCTCCTGTTGCTGTTGGCGCAGGCCGTTTTGTTCTTGGGCGAGTTCGTTGTTGATTTGCTCTTGCCGTTTGGCCAGTTCGGCGGCTTGCTCGACAGCGGCTTGCAGCTTTTGCTCGCTTTGCACCTGTTCGAGCAGGGCGATGGTGCGGTCGAGCCGTTCTTGGAAGGCTTGTTGGTCCTCATTGAATTGCTTGAGGGCTTCGGCCATGGCTTTGGGGTCGGGGTTTTCCGCGGCTTGCTGTAACTCGGAGAGCGCGCGCTGTAATTCGGGGGCGGCGATATCGCCCATCAATTCGCGGATGCGTTCGAGCTTATCGAGCAGGTTTGCGCTGCCAGTACCTTTCTCTTCGGCTTCTTTTATCGTCTCTTCCAGTTCAGCGGTCAGCTCTTCTAAGGCGCGGGCGCGGTCGGCTTCTCGTTCGAGTGTCGATTCGAGCTCCTTCTTCTGCTCCCAGCTGAGCTCTTCGCTCTTGAGCAGTTCGCGGCGGACCCGTTCGAGGTATTCCTGGTGTTCCTGCCCTTCCTGTGCCAATTCCTCTAGGTCATTTAATTGCTCTTCCTGGGCTTTATTGGCCTCTTCATAGAGTTCGTAGAGGGAGGGGAAGCGCAACGAGTACTGGCGGCTTTGGCCTTTCTTAGGCCCGGAGACTTGGTCGTTGTCGAAGACTTCGAGATGATAATAGACTCGGTCCTCGGGCAACAGGTTGGCCGAGGCGAGATCCCAGACGTGGCTGAGTAGGATTTCGCGGTCGGGGCGCGCGTGTAGTTCGCGGCGCTTTTGCGGACCGTCGTTAATTCGGTGGACTAGGACGATCCGCTCGATTGAAAAGTCGTCGATGGCTTCGGCTTTGAGCAGGATATTGAGTGACTCGGGCAGATCTATATCGCGACCGGGGTCGACGATGGTTATTTCCGGTGGCATGTCCTCACTCACCCTAATCGCGTAGCGGATCGGGTTGCGGTTGCGCACGCCCTTGCGATCGGTTAGGGCTATCTGATAATAGCCCGAGTGCCGGACCTCAAAAGAGACGCGCGCGGTTTCGCCGTCGACGCGGGCCGGGACGCTCAAGGTGTCGTCGAGTATCAAGACCGCTTCGGTCAGCTGCTTGCTAACGAAAATTTCGATATCGACCCGGGTTCCGGCTAGGCATTGTATATCGCCGCTTTCCTCTTCGATACGGGCTGGCAGCCGGCTATAGGCCGGATACTCGTAGTGCAGGCGCAAGCGTTCGATGGCGGGTGGGTCGATTACGCGGACCTGATATTCGGCCGATCGGCCGTCGTCGGCGGCGATGGCATAGTGGAAAGGGCGCAGCACTTGGCGGAAAGTGTGGCGTATCGAGTCAGCGCGTTCGACGATGAGTGTCTCGTCCTGCCAAGGTGTATCGGGGTTCGGACGGCGCATGATACGGGCCAGGCGCGGTTTGTGTGCGGCGAAGTATATGTGCAGCGTCGCGTCTTCGCCCTTGACCACTTCGAGGTCGCCAGGGTGTATTTCGATCAGGGTGCGCGGCGGTTGCTCGTAGGTAGTAAGGGGGGTGGCGCAACGTCCGGCGGCGGCGGTTAAGTCGCTGTAGAATAGCGCGAAACAAACGCAAGTAAGGACGGTGGTTGCACCGAGTAGGCGCAGGTGGGCGACGAGCGGTCGCAGGTCGAGGATTTGGCCCGCAGTGGTTTCCCGCAGCAGTTCGGCGGCTCGTTGCGTCGCGGCGGCGAGCAGTTCAGGCGATTGGTGGACTGGGCCTTCGGCGGCTGAAAGCTCTAATGCGCTGATCAGCCGTTGACCTAGTTGTGGGTAGCGTTTTTCGACGAAGAGGGCGAAGCGGTGCTGCGACAAGACGACGGGCAAGGTGCGTCTGAGGAAAAGGGCCGACACCGTCCCGGCAGCGAACAGGACAAAGACGCCGCCGGTCAGACGCCAAGCGGGCGAGAGGAATAGCAGCGCCTCGCAGGCGACCCACAACAACGCCAGCCCTAAACCCGTAGCTAAAGCCAGAACAGCTCCAGCGCCCAAGGTCAGGCCCAAGGCGCGGTGGCGTAGCGCGGTCAGGCGCGCGAGAATGGATTGCAATGAGTCCATATTCAATGGGATAACGCGACCCGCGTCCCGCAGGGGAGTGCGCGGCTCTTGTGTAGATGTCGGGGCCGGAGAATAGTTCCGTTATAGAACGTAATTATAAGCGAGTTTTGCCCTTAGACAAGCTTAGCCGATAAGCGTCTCGTCCGTGAATAGCTTAGAAACGGGTGGGCAGCTTACCAAGTCATCACGGTATTACCGCTGCCGCCGGCGAAGTGGTCGATAGCGTACCAGATGCCGGCGGTGACAAACTGCCCGAGGATTAACCCCATAAAGAAAGGGCGGGTGCGCAGGTAAAGTGCCGGTCCCCCGTAGCGCAGGACGAGGCTTTTGCACAGCCAGGCGAGAAAGACGCTGAAGAACATGGTGCCGAAGACGGCGCTGATCGGAAAACCCAAGGGGTGGAAAGGCCACCAAAAGAGGTGTTGGCGGGCCATCATCAACAGCCCCATAATGCCGGCGCCGATGGCGGTATACCCCCAATTTTCCCAATGCGGCCCGTCGAGGGACTGAATCCGGGCGGCGGCGTTGTCGAAGGGATAGCGCGCGGCCCCGTCAAAAAAGAAGCCGTCGGTATTGATGCCACCGTAGCGGTAGGCCAAATCGAGGATCGACCAGATCGAGCTGAATAGAGTGACGAGAATGGCCAATAGCATAGCCCAGAAGACGATGCGGCGGCCTTTTTTTATGGTCTCTTCGGCGAGCTTTAGGCCATTGGCGCAGGAGGCCATGACGAAAGTTAGAATATCGCTGGCCCATATATAGGTGAAGGCCAGGGCCATGACACCGGAGGCGCCGATGGTGCGGGTGCCGAAGCCGGCGGCGACGAAGTCGGAGGCGATCATCGGTGCGAAGATAAAGGCCAGCCCCCCTTCGGCGACGACGCGGGTGATGCCGATGAAAAGGACGAAGGTGAAGAACAGGTAGATGGGGGTGATCCAGGCGGGCAGGCCCGACTGCCAGATCCAGATCCCCATAAAAGCCAAACTGCCGCAGAGGATCAGCAGCGCCGCCCGGTAGGATAGGATCTCGTCGGAGTCGTCGACTGCGGGCGTGCCGGTGATCGCCTTGCGGAAGACGTCGCGCAAGTGGTCGCGGGCGTTCCACAGACCGTAGAGGACCAGCGTGATGAGGGCGCCGAAACCTTGGTGCACGATAATCGAGCCGGTATAGGTGCTGTAGGCGCCTAATACCGGGTCGACCTTCTGCACCCCGAGTACATTGAAGAGCCCTTGTTGCACGGTGTTGAGCAGATAGAAAAAACACAGCCCGAAGGCGACGTCGCGGTTGACGAAATAGCTGAAGCCCAGCATTTGGAAGCTCAGCCTGAGCGGAATGGTCATCGTATCGCGGAAGAGTGGGATTGAACTGTCGAGGCTGATGCGGGCGAAATAAGGGAAGTAGAAGTTGATGCCGTTGATGCTCTGTATAATGGCGGGCACCGCGAAACCGATCCACATCAACGGGTTTTTAAAAAAGGCGTTGAGCAGCCCGGGGCGCCCGTCTCCGTCTCCGTCTTCTTCCTGCAGCATGGCGATGGGTAGTTGCACCAGCGGAAAGACCAGGCGCTCGTTTTCGATCCACTGTTTGCGCAAAACGACCATGGTCGAGATCATCGCCAGGTAGAGGGCCAGTACGAAGGGCACCCAGAACGCCAAAGGGGGCAGCCATAGCGCCCATGGGATGCCCTGCCCTTTGGGGGCGCCTTCGTAGAAATTTTTGATCTGGTTGAAGTCGTAGTGCGGGATCATCCAATCGGGGATGAGGGGTTGTAGCAGGTCGGCCCAGTTGTTTTCAGGTGTGGCGTAGTAGATAACACTGGTGATATCGGGCAGGAGAAAGGCCGTCAGGCCCCATTCGGGAATCGAAGTGGCGACGATCCACATGATGTAGATAAGCGCTAACTCGGCCCGGTTGAGCATCCATGAACGGCGCAGCAGGCCGATTAGGGTATTGCCGACGAAGACTAAAAAGAAGAACAGGATAATGGCGGCGGGGGTGTTGAAGTAGGAGGCGATCCTGGAACCGTGCAGCACCATATTGCAGTAGGGGACGACGGTGCCGATTCCAAAGGCGCCGACGGCGCCGACGAGGAGGGCGCGCAGGCCCAGTTGCTGCGGATTTGGTGGATTTTTGCGCAAAACTACCTGGCTTCTCGACGTGAATTCGGCCACGAGTACGGGCATAGGATATCGCCGGGTTCGGCGGCTGTCAATAAAACGGGTCCGCCGATGCCGGATTTCACTGCGGGAAGCGGCAGACGACTTGTGTCATAAGCATTTAGCTTGATCGGTCACCGAGGCGGCGGCGCCAAGGTCCGTATTTAAGTTGACATAAAGAGAGCGTTCAATTGCTCGTGCAGGTCGGCGCGTTCGCTCGGTATCGCAAATTCCAACATTTGCCGAAGGAAGCGCTCTCCTCCTTTGCCGCGAAAAACAGTAAAATCAGTCGATGACAACCGCGGGATATCGCGGATTTGCTGGCGGATAAGGTTGGTGATCTGTCGATACAACATCGCCGGCGGTCGTTCATAGGGCATCTGTTTGAGCATGAGGATTAGCGCGTTGCGGCGGTCGACCTGTTGCGCGAGCGTATAACCCACTTGGCGGGCGTATTCGTCGTAGGGCCGAAGTCGTGTCAAGTCGGCTTGGTCCCAATGGCGGCTGGCGTCGTCGCGGGCTAGTGCCTCGACCATGGTGCGGGCGATGAGATAATGGCCGTAGACCGTGGGGTGCAGATGCTCGGTGATCAGTTCGCTGCCGATGATGCCTTGGGGCGAGGCGGTCCTGAAGGCGGCTTCGGTGTCGCTGAGGATGACCTGATTCTTGTCGTCGGCCAATTGGTGCAGGATTCGGTTAAAAAAAGTCGGTGCGCGAAAGGGCAGGCGGTCCATATCGCGCGCCCGGACAAAGGCCTGTTGCGCCTGGTTGGATTGGCTCCGGTCGTAATAATGTCGGCCGAGTTCAAAATGCAAGGCGGCGCAATAGGGGGATTGCCCGAGCTTGTCCTTTATGGTTCGTTCGCCCTGTAGCGCGAGGTCGGCGGTCGATAGTTCTCCGAGCTCGGGGCAGGCCGAACGCAGCGGATGGAAATCCTTGAGATTAGATACCAGCGTCGACAACATGACCGGGACATTGCGGTCGGCGGCGGCGGCGATAATTGTTTCCAGGTTGCGGCGATAATTCTCGCCTGTGGCGCGATAGGCATCGTCGAGGATGTCGACGTGGCGAGTTACCAAGTGCAATCCGAAACGCCCCTGCGGCGGTTCGGGCAGGACGCGTCTGACGATATTCTGCAACACGCCGTATAACCGCGACGATTGCAAGCGCATCAGGCTCCGGACGATGGTGCGGTTATCGCCAAAATACACGAAAGGCGTCGTCGACCCGTAGGGGCCGACGAATTCGTTGTGGCCGGCATAGATCAGCAGCAAGTCCGGTTGGTAAGAGAGAACCTCTTCGGCAAAATCCAACAGACAGAAGGTGTTGATCGCGGTAATGCCGCAATTGATGACCTCGAAGCGCTTGTCGGGGTATGCGTCGGCGAGCATGCGTTCGAGGAAATGCGGGAATGCGGTCTCGGGGGGATTGGGGAAACCGACCAGAGTGGAAGCCCCGAGAGCGAAGATCCGCACGGTATCTCGGGCTTTGTCGGCCGGGAACCGGGCGTCAAAGGGCACGTGCCGCAAATACTGGGGTTGAAAAAAACGGTGGGCGGCTTTGGGATTGATTGCGTAGGCCGGCTCCCGGCGGTTTTGGGTGAGCAGGAAGAGTCGGTTTGACGGGCCGATATCGAATAGGTGTAGCAGGGCCTCCGCGCCGCCGATCGCGCCGAGGCTTAACAATAGCGATAGGAAGTTGAGCAGACGGCGGCGTGTTGTATGTGACATGGTGCGGTTGCTCAGTAGGCCACCGAGATCAGGTGTACCTTGCTGGTATTGGACGCCGATTCGGCGTCTACCTCCGCATCGATTTTACACACGTAGACCCCTGGGGCGACGGTTTGCCCGTCGTCGGCCCGACCGTCCCAGGCGAATTCCTGTTGTCCGAAACCCGGCTGGCTGCCGCTCCAGATTCGGCGCCCGGCAAGGTCGAAAATGTAAATCTGGATGTCGCGCGCGATATTTAGGTTGCCCAAGGCAAAGCGAATACTGGTCCGGTCGTTGATGCCGTCGCCGTTGGGCGTAAATGGATTAGGTGAGATTTTGACTTCTTGCACCACGCTGGGCGAAAAAGGCACGGCAATGCTCAAGGCGGTGCCTGGTCGCAGGTCGGTGGCGTCACCTGGGTCAACCTGCTGCCAGGTCTCTGGGAAGGCCGAGTCGCGGATCGACGCGTCTACGGTGGTGCCATTGAGCAATATCGAGGCTCTAAAGCGCACCTGCACCAACTCGCCGGCGGCGACAATGGCCCCCTGACGGCTCGGGGAAAGGGCGTTGTAGTCGGCAGCGGTCAATGCGTTGCCTTCCTCATCAAAGGGAAACTCGCCGCCTTTGCCGACTAATTTGCGGAAATAACGGATCTCGCCTTGCAGTGAATCCGCCAGGCTCAGATAGGCGAATTTCTCGACGGCTTCCAGGATCGCTTTGCCGTCGGCATCGCGGCCCTGGATGGCGAAATAGAGAATATCCCCCTGTTCTTCGAGTGATAGCCCGAGATAAGTGAGTTCGTTGAGGGTCCGGCCGTCGTTGTCGACAGGGACTGCTTCGCCGTCTTCTTCAATGACCCGGTAATAGAGGCGCGTATCTTCGCCCTGCGGTTGCAAGGCGATCTTTTGCGGCAGGTGCAATAACAGGCCGGTCCCGGTCTCGGCGGGAAAGATCTTGAGCGAATCGCCGCTGTCGGGGTTGATTCGGGCTTGGTAGCGCTGGCCGTCCGCGTTGGTAAACCAGGGGGTCGTTGCGCCGGTGGCGGGATCGCGGTACTGGCCCGGTTCGGAGAACTGCCGGGTCTGTCCGGTGGTGAAATCCTCTTCCCGGCCGAGCGAAACGTCGAGCAGCTCAATGGCTTCTATCGGGGTGGCGTCGAGCAGGATCTCGTCGAAGCGCTGGCTGACCTGGCCGCCGGGCTGGCGTTCGACAAAGGTTGGATTGAGATAGAGCTCGAATTCGTGGTCTTCCCTGGCGGTAACATCATCGGGCCAGATCTCGGCAATGGTCTGGCGGGCGACCGGCGGTAGGAACTCGACATTGACCGATTGCAGACTAGCGGCCAGGTCGGGCGAGGTGGACAACAATCTGGCCTGAATCTGCAAAAAGCGCCGCGGGCTGGGCGAGGTGATTAGTTGGCCCGAGCGGGTATAGCGTTGGCTCCAACTGCTCCAACCGCCGCCGGGTATCAGGCGGTTGACGATCGGCCCTTGAAAGCTGGTCGGAAGGTTGTTGTAATCGCCTTCGGTTTTGGTCTCGCCGCCGCTGCCGTAGAATTCGACGACCTCCACTAGCCGGTCGCCGGTGCGGGTGCGAATTTGCAGATCTACAATTTCCTCGTCGGGCAGGTCCGCGTCCCATGTTATGCGGCCGAGGATAACCGAACCCGGCAATTCTATCATCGGGGAGGTGAGGGTGACCTCGGACGGATAACCTTCGCCGAATAGTTGGACCTCGCGGATATTGTCGCCGGTGTTGTAGCCGCCGGCGCGGCCGCCTTGGCTGGTGAAGATCTGGCTGGTCAGGTAGCGCACCTGCTCGGGTTTTTCGAAGGGGCTCTCGACGGTGCCGCCGGTCTGGCGGTGCATCTCGCGCCATTTGAGGCTGCCATTGGAGTCGCGCGTGCCGTCCGATATTTGCACGATCATCTCGTCGACCCCGCTGATCTCGCCGACCATGCGAAAGTAGTCGAGCCAGAATCGGGCGCCGAGGTCCAGGGTCATAATGCCGCGGTCCTCGAAACGCGGATCGGGCGACCAGATAAATTGCAGGAACTTGCTTTCGAAGCGACCGTCGAAACCGGGCAAACCGCCGAAGGTGCCGGTCAGGTCGACGCTGCCGCCGCCGTCGATGATTTCGAGGGCGATGTTGTCGCCCTGGGTCCAGACTTCGACCTCGGCTAGGCGAGGGCGTTCGCGGCTGTAATAGACTAGGCGGCCACGGCGTTCGGGGCTGACTTCATCGTAGATTTCCCCCGCGACCTTGGTCTCGCTGCCGGCGGCGTTGACGATGTGGTAGTCGATGCCGCCCTGTTCGTCGAGCGGCAGCGCTGCGAACTCGGCGGCCGTAATGACCTTGAACTTGTCGAATTTGCTGTCGGTAACCGCGATGCGCAGGTTGTGCAATTGCTCGAAGACGCCCTGGTCGTCGGGGTCCAGGTTGAATTCTACCACATTGCTATTTTCGACCGGGGCGATGGTGCGGTCTATCAACGAGAGGGCCGCGCCGCGCAGGTCCGAGGGAGTACCGAGCAGCCGCACCTGGCGGAAAGGCTCGCCCTCGCTACCGTGTAAAAAGCGCAGGACCACCTTTGCAATCGGGACTAGGCGGCCCAGATCGATGTCGAGCGTCCAATTTTCGAGCGAATGGCTGTGGTATTCGACACGGCGGTCTCTGCTGGAAGCCGCGTCGAAGGTGGCTTTGTCCACCCGCTGCTCTTTGCCGTCCGCGTTGATGGCAAAGAAATAGGCTGGGCCTTTTACCGCTGGTGTCAAGTCGTCGTATTTGGCCTTGGTGACCAAAGTGCTGGGTTCCCAATAGGTGGTGGGATCGCCGTCGATGGCGGCGGAAGCCGTCGCGATGCTGGTGCCGGCTTGGCGAATGCCGCCATGAAAATAAAACCAGATAATCGGGTCGCCGACTTCGATGTTATTTTTTTCGCTGGCTTTCAGATAGACGATCGGCACGCCAGCGATCGTCGCCGGCGCGGTGCGGATATTGAGCGGTATCGGCCGGTCGGCGCGGTTCAACTCCTTGACCAATTTGTCGTAGGCCTTGTTGTTGCCTATCAGCGTTTGGAAGTCGTCGATGTCGAGGATGGCGTTGGTCGCCCGGTTAATGCGTCGGGGCGTGACGACATGCGTTTCGGGGTCGATGCGCACCGCGTGTTTAGGCCGCGTCCATTGCTCCCACTGCTCCGCCCGGTCGACAACCAGCCCGTCGACGGTGAGCGCAAAACCCTCCTGCGCGCCCGCTTGCGGTACGGTAAGGCTTACTGTGATGAGGAAGAACAGGACGCCGGGATACTGGCTTACGGCTCGTCTGGTCATCATCGCTCTTATCCTTGGGCTGGACGATAAGCCCCGCGTTAATTGTCTTGTGTTTCTCGGACTAGACTGGCTAATAACGCCTCGGGCAACGCCGCGGTGAGTTGCTCTTCATAGATATTGATCTCGTCTCGATGCTTCATATGCAGCTCGGCCAACCACTGGTCGAACCGGCTTTGCTCGGCTTGTTGTAGCAACATCGCCCGCGCCCTTTGTTGGGCCTGTTGGGTCGGTTCGGGTTGCGCCGGCGTTTTGCTGGCGACCTTGAAGAGAGCGAATCCCTCGCGGGTTTGTACCGGTCCTTCCACGGTGCCGATTTTTGCTTGCTGCAGCGCTTGCCAAAGGTCGGGGTAGGGGATGCTATTATAACTGTGCATACATACCAACCCGTTTTCACCTCGTGGTCTGAGCTCTAAGTTTCGAGCATCGGCCAGCGCCACCCAATCTTCCTCCCCCGTCAAACGCTCTTTGAGTTGTTGCGCCTCTTGTTTGTCGTGCGCGATAAGCTCGTCGAAACAAATGGACTCGGGGATCATAAATCGATCGGGGTGCACTTCTATATAACGGTCGATTTCCGCTTCGCTGACGGCCACCTTATCGCCGACTTGCCGCTGGTAGATGGCCTTTACCAATAATTCCTCGGCGGCGCCGGCTAACCATCTGGCGGCCTTCGGTTGCTGGTGGTACTCGGCTTTCTGTGCGGCCTCTGCGAGCATCAGTTCGGGCAGGATCGTGCGGCGGGCGAAGGCTGCAATGGCGGCGCTGTCTTGCAGAGCTGCGGGATTGGTGACCTGGTGTTTTTTCACTACTTCGAGATACTCATCGACGGGAACTTGGCCGCCGTCATAAGTGAATAGCGCTGCATTTGCGGCGAGGTGCTGGCGATCGGCCTCGGTCTGGGCCTTGGCCAGCGATCTGACATTGGCCAGACCCTGTGCGGTCAACTGCCAGTTCAGTTCGTAGGCGAACAGTTCTACTTGCTGCTGTTCTATTTCCCTCTTTTTTGTTTTGACCAGGCCTTTGGCGAGAAATTCGCGTTGGCTGCTCATCTCGGCCTGGCGTTCGTCGATAAAACGCACTAAGTGAAAACGCGGACCAATGGGCAAGGGAGCGGAAATGGCATTGCTCTGCTGATCGTCGAATACTTGGTTGGGGATCCCTATGCTGCGGGCCATGGAGCGATTCATATACCCCAGTTTGCCGCCTCTTTCTGCAACGCGCGGGTCCAGTGTGTGTTGCGCGGCCATTTCCGCGAACGAGGCGCCGGCGACTAGTTGTTGACGAATCTTTTGTGCTTCGGCCTCGGTCCTCACCATGATAGCGGTTACTTGGCGTTCGCGATCTAGACCTTGCTCATAAAAAAAACGTTCGATATCGGCGTCGTCGATCTGTGCGCGGGGATGCAGATCGCGTTGGCGGTATAGGTTGGCGAGATATTCGCGCCGCTGGAGCAGGCCCTTAACCCGTATCGCCGGCTCTTCTGCAAGTTCCATGTCGCGCGCGGCGCGCAGCATCAACTGGCGGTCGATCAGGGTTTGCAGATAGTCCTGCCGCGCGGCTTGGCCTTGCTTGGCCGGACGCAATCCAGGAAGGACATCTAACGCAAAACGACGCAATTGCTCGCCGGTGATCTGCACGTCGCCTACTTGGGCGACCGGTTCCTGCGTTGCTTGTTGTTCCCGGTTTTGACCGCATGCAGCCATTAGGGCCAATACTGCCCATATAGCTACGTACCGCCCTATATCTATACTGTAGTATTTTCGCTGCAAAACCTGCTCCCTGGGCTTTTCCGCTCCGGTGTTGATGACTACATTGCGCACGGGCTCCCTAGCCCGACATAAGGCTAAAGATACATAAAGATTAGACTCGCTCAAGGAAATTCGCCCTTATGGGGTTTATCGCACGCTTGTTGGCTGTCATACCGCATCACCTGTATATCGCTCTGCTCGGGCTGGTATGTTATGCCAATACTTTGGGCAATGGTTTTGTATTTGATGACTCAGCCTATCTGACCAGCGCGCTGGTGAGGAATCCGGCCATCGGCGATTTATTGCGCACCAACTGGCTGGGCTTGGATATCTACCGGCCCCTCACTTTGCTTTCGTTGGGCCTTGATTTCTCCCTCTACCAGGAAACTCCACTAGGCTACCATCTGAGTAACCTCGTGTTGCACTTGATCAATGGCGTGCTGCTTTATATGCTCGCCAGAGATCTTCTCGGCGAGGACCAGGCGGCGTTGTGGGCTGCTTTATTGTATGTGAGCCATCCGATCCAGACCGAGGTAGTGGCCTGGGTTTCGGCCCGTGGCGATCTGCTGGCGACCTTGTTTTTCCTCGGTGCTTTTTTAGCCCATCGGCGCGACTTGTGGCGCTGGCGTATCGCAGCTTGGATCTTGTACGGTGCCGCCGTTTTGTCTAAGGAAACGGCCGTGGTCTTGCCGGCGGTACTTTTTTTGCAGACCTGGTATCTGGATCGATCTGAGGATAGTCGAACCGTCTTTTTATGGACCTGGATCAAGCGCAATTGCGGATATGGCGTGGTTTTACTCGCTGCGCTGGTTTTGCGTTGGCTCGCCTTGGCGGACTCGTCGGCTCCCGCCGGACCGGCTTCGACGAATTTCCTTGCTGACCTCGACACCTGGCAACGGATCGGCACGATTGTGGCGATCTTGCCGCGGTATCTTCTGTTGCTCGTCGTGCCGCGGCATCTGTCGGCTGATTATTCCTATGCGTCGATTCCTCCCATTACCTCATTAGTGGACCCGTGGTTTGCATTCGGTGTGCTCAGCATCGCGGTATTCGTCATCCTGTCGCGGTATACGAGGTCGCGTTTTTTCGGCTTTTTCAGCCTGTTTTTCTGGATATGCTTGTTGCCGGTGAGTAACCTATTTGTTTTGGCGCCTAGCGGTATGGCCGAGCGCTATTTACATCTGGCGATGATTCCGGTATCGCTGATGGCGGGGTGGGGTGGATGGCAAGGCGCCAAATGGGCGACGCGGCGTGGTGCTTGGGCTGCGATATTATGCCTTGTCGTAATGTTTGCCGTCGGCACCGTCTCTCGCAATCGGGATTGGCATAGCGATTTTAGCCTGTTCTCGGCGGTGTTGCGGCACTATCCCGAAAACGCTCGCGCCCACGACAATTTAGGTTTTGCCTATTACCAACAAGGGCAATACGCACAAGCTATACACCATTATCAAAAGGCCGTCGCCATCCAGCCGACGCGCTTGCGGGCGCTCTTTAATCTCGGGTTGTTGTATAGCCAGTCGCGGCGCTACGAAGAGGCGGTCACTTTGTTCAAAACGGCACTGAGCGTATATCCAAACCATGTTGAATCTCACTTTAATCTAGGGCTGACCTATCAGAAGACCAGACGTTACGAACAGGCAATAGGGCATTATCTGTCGGTGCTCAGTTTGCAACCGGGCCATCTGAAAGCCTACTACAATCTTGGCCGAGCGTATGAACGCGTCGATCGCCCAGAGGCGGCCATTGCGCAATACACCGCGCTTATAGGCTTAGATGGCAATGCGTCAAAGGCTTATTACCGTTTGGGCGAAGTGTATTATGTTCAACAGCGTTATCAAGAGATGGCCAGCGCTTGGACGACTTTGCTGCGTTTGCAGCCGAACCATCCGGAAGGTGAGCGCATTCGTCGATTATTACAGTAGAGTTACCGATAAAATTTCGTTATAGGTGGTAATTATTACAATTCATTGTGGAATGTTAGAAATGTCAATTATTACTATATTTATGATAATTTTAAGTAATTGATTATAATCGCCTTATGTTATTTGTTAAAAAAGTAGATAGAACCGGCTCATAAAAGAAAAAAATGCTTGATTTTTAGTTTTATTTTCATTTTGTTTAGTCCGGTTAGCAATTGTCAAATTCGAATGAAAAGATAGCAAGCTACATGTTTAGTCTGCGATAGTCATTTTCGTGCACTTCTCGTTCGTGTTTTTCACATTATCTCTCAAAAGGAGATCAGTAGAAGATGCGTAAAATAGTTTTAAGTGCAGTCCTTACCGTTGCCTTGGCCTTACCGGCCTTGGCTCACTTTCCTCCGGGAGAGTTCTTTTTTGCCGTGCAGTTTCCCGATGCCAACATCCCGGTTATCGACGGCAATCACGCTGATTGGGGCGTCGTTCCGCAGGTGCCTTATGAAGTTGGCAATGATCGCTACTCCGACTCCGTCTACAGCAAGTTGCGCGGCGAGATTGACGTCAGCGATTTGAGTGTGCGTCAGGTTGTTGGTTGGAACGACAATACCAACTTGATCTATCTGATGGCTGAGGTATTCGACAACGTGCATAGTCGCGATGCCGAAACCCCCAATGCTTGGTGGGCCGACGACGCCTGGGAAATTTATATTTCCCCGACGCATCCGGAGATCGAAGGCGGCGGTGGTTATGCGCCGGGCCAGGAAGGTATCATCAAAATCGGTTATAACTTCTCGATGCCGCCGACCGCTGGCGCATGGGGTGGTTACAACCCTCCCTTTGACTGGGTCACAGATCCCGCGAATAACGACGCGTGGAGCATGGCCTACACTTTCTCCGGCGAAGAGTTTGGCGAGAGCACCTATTTTTACGAAGCCTGGATACGCCCCTTCGACTTTATCCCCGATGATGGTGATCGGGCTGTGGCCGAAGAGACGGACTTAGAAGAAGGCCAGGTCATCGCCATTAGCTGGACCTTCGGCGATTTCGATACGCCCGGTGGTGCCGCGCTCGAAGACTACCAGGGTTTCTGGTCGGTTTCGCCCAATGGCTGTTGCCGTGCAGATAACGACATGGTCATGAGCGAGTTAGATGATTCGATCGCTTGGGGCGACCAGGCCACGGCTGTCGAGTCCAATAGCTGGGGCCGTATTAAGACCGAGTTTAAGTACTAAAATTGCTGGCTAACGCGATCTTTGGTTGCTGACTAGGATCGCGTGCTAGATATTCGGTTTAGAGGCGATGGGCGGACCAGCCCATCGCCTCATTTTTGTATAGGGAGGGAGTCCGGTTATGCGAACGCTTTTATTCGCTCTGTCTTTGTTTTGGCTTTTGGCCGGCGCGGTCAGCGCCCTAGATTACGGCAACCGGCTTGGCGTCCAGCGGGGCGGCAGGACTACATTCGAGCCCGAAGGGGCGGGCGTTCTTTTTGATGCGATCGATCCGGCAGTAAAAAAATGGTATATCCCGCAGGAACTCTTCAACGAGTACCGCTGGCGGCAATGGGAATACTCGAATTACGCCCGAAGGCCTTATCAGCGCTATGTCGATACCGCGTTGGAGGGGAGTTATTTTTACGACTTCTTCGGCAATTTTGTCAATCGTGGTTGGCTGATCTTCAACAACAACCAGAGCCAGCCATTACAGCGCGGCAACGAGCTGTTTAAGGACAGTCGTTTCAACAACTGGTTCAACAGCCTGCTGGTGGCCTCCGACTCGGTCGGCGAATACTACTACGCCCTGACTATCGGCAATGGCCTGCGCACGACCCTGACGCCGATGACGTTCTCCAAACCGGATTTTGACGGGGTCCAGTTCGACCTGGCCACCGATAAATACATGCTCACATTCCTGTATTCGCGTTTGAGCGAGTCGGGAGGCGACCAAACCAACCGCGAGGGCATTAACCGCACCAACAACACCACGCTGATGGGTGGGCGCACCACGATCCAGGTCGGAGATTTCACTACCTTGGGTTTCAACTTCGTCAACTCCCACCAGTCGAACACCCTCACCGACGGTTTCGGCGGCAACCCGCTTTCGGGCGAGTTGACCGTAGACCAAAAAAACGAAGCCGTTTCCTGGATCGAGCTTTTGCTCAGCGATGACTCGCCGGGCGATGGCGAGGGGGGCGCGGCATTTTTCCCGGCTGGTTCGGATATCATCATCACCTACCTCGACGGCAGTGTCGACCGCGGCAAGGAGATCGGTTTCGAACCAGTGATCGAAGGCGGGTTCCCACAGGAGGGTTTTATTTCGGCCGACGGCAACGAGCAGATCCGCCTGCGCTATGACTTTAACAGCGCTGATTTCCTGTTGGTGGCCTCACAGGACAAATCGCAGATCCGCAAAGTCGAATTTGATATAGTGCTCGGCAACGACTATAAAATGCAGTCGACTTCCAACCGCCAGACCGGGCGCAACAACGACCCGATTTTTCTATTGGTTACCCGGGCCGAAGGCAATGTCAAGGACAATACCAACTTGAGCGTCGTTTCGTTCGAATACGGACTGCCGACCGCGACGCAGATTTTCGGGTTCACGCTCGCGTTGGAGGACGTCAAGGGTTTTCATCTCTATGGGGAGTGGGACAATAGCCGCAACTACCGCAAATATCCCTATCCCAGCACCGATCAGGGCAATACCGACCACAGCACTTCGTCGGGTATTTCGAACAAGCCCTCGTCCGACGCTTGGATGCTCAACCTGTGGAAACGCGCTGACCCCTATTTCTTTTTCGGCGAGGCGTTCCATATGGATCCCGACTACGCGACATCCACCTATATCAGCGAGCAAGATGGTTTTATCGATTATAACTCGGGTTATTACGAAGACCATAATCCGGGTAGCAATGAGCGTTTCTTGGTCGAATTCGTCGAAGACAATGACGACCAGGACCGGATCCCCGATTGGGGCCGCAACGACGCGCTGTCGGTCGACCGGGCGGTCTTCCCGGGATGGGACGAGAATAACGATTTTATTCCCGACTTCAACCAGAATGATAACGGCAGTGTCATCAATGTCATCCCTGATTACGAGGAACCGTTCCTGCGCCAGCACGTCGATCGGCCGGAGTTTCTCTACGGCATCGACGCCAACAACAACGGCTGGGTGGACCGCTTCGAAAACGACAACGAACCGGACTTTCCCTACAAACGCGACCGCCAGGGATTCAATATATATGGGGGCGCGAATCTGACCCCGGAAATCCGCCTGACCGTCGGCCATACTCGCGAGGACCGGATCACATCGAACCAGCGCAACAACGCAACCTACGGCCTAATCACCGTCGACGCCGACCACCCAACTTGGGGGCGGCTCAAGGTCCTGGAGGTGCTCAAGAGCGTCAAGGACAATATTCCCGACGACCTGCTGCAGTGGGACAGCCGCAATACGTTGCGCGACTCGCGCAATGTCGAGGTAATCGATCCACTGCTGGGGCGCGACGCCCTCTATAATTCGTTTTATATCGGCCATACCTATTCGCCGCTCGAAGCCTTGACCATCAAAAATTCGCTTAAATACGATTTGTGGAACCAGCGTCTCGATAGCACCGAACGCGCCGAATTCGGTCTTGGCGAGGAAGAATTTTTCTTCGGCATCCTCAACAAGGCCGATTATCTGATCGAGTTGTCCAAGATACGCGTGTTACCGCGTTGGAAAAGCGAATACCGCCGTCAGACCTACGATCTGTTCAGCGGCGACAATCGCGAAGAATTGACCGAGATTTTCGGCATCATTATTGAGCGCCCGGTGTTGCGTCGGACCACGGTATCGGCTGGTATCGAATATGTGCTGTTCAAGGATCTGAACGACAAGATCAACAACTTCCAGTCTTTTATTACCGCCACCCAAATCACCAATGTGGCCGAATACCAGGGTTATGTTTTGACGACCCAGGTTGGGTTGAAATTTGACGCGCGTGATTTTAAGGATCCAGACATCAAAACGCGTACCGTGACCGAAGGGTTTATCACCGTCTACGCCGGGCTGGGCAACTGATTTGCGTCGATGGGCCAGATAATAAGACTCGCGTCGGTCTGGGCCGCCGCCTTTGCGGTGCGCCTGCTCTATGTCGTCCAGAGCCAGCAGAGTCCCTTCTACGATTTCCCCCTGGTCGACGCCAAGACTTATGTGCAGGCGGCTACGGCGATGGCCCTAGGCGATTGGGTGGGGAATAGCCAGCCCTTCTGGCAACCGCCACTCTATCCGCATTTCCTCGGTGTACTCTTTGCCCTTTTTGAACCTGGTTTTACTTTGCCGCGACTGGTACAGGCGGCGTTGGGGGCGACGATCTGCCTGCAGGTCTACTGGCTCGGTCGGCGGATTTTTTCTTCTGCAGTTGCCTGGTGTGCGGCAGGCCTGGCTGTTTTTTATGCCCCCTTTGTTTTTTTTGAAGGGGAATTCCTGCCCCCGGTCCTGGCGATCCTATTAAATCTTAGCGCGTTGCTGGCGCTTTTGTGGGCGGTTGAGGGACAAATTCGGCGGCTGCTATTGCCCGGGCTGCTCTTTGGGCTTTCGGCCTTGTGCGTCGCCAATATCTTGTTGTTCACGCCTGTGGCTGCCGGCTGGCTTTTTTATTTATGCCGGGACTTGCCCGTGCGCCAGCGGTTGTTGCGCCCGGCGGTGTTGCTGTTGGGCGTGGTCTTGGCGGTTGCGCCAGTTAGCCTGCGCAATTATCTGGTGGGCGACGACCTGGTATTGGTTTCGTCGAATGCCGGTCTCAACTTTTACATCGGCAACAACGCCCGGTATCACGAGACCGTGGCGATTCAGCCGGGGCCGGCCTGGCTGGATCTGACTAGTCGCCCGCGCGTCGAGGCCGGCGTGACGAAGCCCTCGGCGCAATCCCACTTTTTCTTCGCGCAATCCTGGGACTTTTTTCGCAACCAGCCCGTGGCCTTCACAAAATTACAGTTCTACAAGTTGTATTTATTCTGGAACGGCGACGAGATCGGCCGCAACCAGGAACTCTATTTCGCCCGCCAGTATTCTTCCTTGTTACAGGTCTTGTTGTGGAAATACGGGATAGCCTTTCCCTTTGGCCTATTGGCGCCTTTGGCGTTGACGGGTTTCGCTCTGGGCTGGCGTCGTGGTATACTGCGTCGCCCTGAGTCTTTGCTTCTCGGGTTGTTCACGGCAACCTATATGCTGTCTGTAGTCGCTTTTTTCATTAGCGCTAGATACCGTTTGCCGGTGATTCCACCGCTCTTGCTCTTCGCCGCTTACGGTGGGAGGGAACTCTATCAGTTGTGGCGGCAAAGGGCCTATGGGGGCTTGCTCGCGGGGTGCGGCACAGTGGTGGCTTTGCTCGTGGTCTGCAATTGGGGGATGGGGTCGATGGATATGGACGGTGACGCGCAGACCCACTATCGATTGGGGTATGTCTACGAAAAAAAAGGGCTGCCAGTTAACGCCATTGTTGCCTACCACAAAGCCCTAGAGCTGGACCCCGATATCAAGTGGGCTCGTTTTAACCTGGCATCGCAATACGCTCGGCGCGGCGACTACGGCAGGGCAATCGCCGTCTACCGCGACTTTATTCGGCGTTTTCCCGATGTCGAACGGGCGCGCTTGGCCCTGGGCAATGTCTATCTGCAGACCCGGCGCTATCCAGAGGCGATAGGCGAATACCGTCGATTACAGACTGCACCGGGTGCGGATACGGCCGATATACAGGGGCGATTGGGGTATGCTTATACCCAGGCGGGGCGACTCGAAGAGGCGGTGGAGGCCTATGGCGCGTTGATCGCGGTAAAACCCGATTCGCTGCAGGCGCGGTTTCAGTGGGGGCAGTTGCATGAAACGTTAGAACATCCGGATATCGCTCGTAGCGAATACGAGAAGATCCTGGCTGTAGATCCGAGCCAGACTGCAGTGCGCCATCGGTTGGCGCGATTACTTTTTTTCGCCGACGAGCCGCTAAAGGCGCGCACGCATTTGGAGCACGCGATCGCCTTGGACCCGCAGGCTGTAGATGCCCGCTTGTTGCTTGCGACTCAGTATATCGTTGAACGCCGCGCGTCCGAGGCGATGGACCAGGTGCAGGCGATCCTGGCGATGCAACCGGAGCATCAGCAGGCCAATCGTCTGATCGGCCATTTGTATATGGCGCAAGGAGACACGATCAAAGGCGTCGAATACCTGGGCCGTTTTACAGAGTATTACAGGGAAGGGCGTTCAGCCGAGCTTTTCAAGCAACTCAAGGAGCAGTGGGACGATAAGCTGCAAGGGCCGCAGCACTGATAACTCGCTCAGTAGGCGACGCCGACGGTGCGGGCGCGCCGGGTCTGG
>Ga0233434_1001010_pt1 | contig 29288 bp, 32 predicted proteins | sample SI_122_August201_4_FD_182738 | JGI IMG/M metagenome (GOLD analysis project Ga0233434, IMG submission 182738) | Seawater microbial communities from Saanich Inlet, British Columbia, Canada - SI_122_August2016_120_MG | ecosystem: Environmental > Aquatic > Marine > Inlet | place: Canada: British...
GAATGATGAATAGTATCAACAAATTCTGAAATCACTATGGTGATTTTTCTAAGGTCTGAGAATGGAATTTTTGTGCCTTTGTATAATTCGTCAGCACATTTTAACACAACTTTTTCTAGACGTCGAACTTGATCATGATCAGCACGGAGTTGATTTGTAGCACTCATGACATTCTAGTCTTAAATGACTATTTAAAAATCAGTTAAAGAGGTTGAAATTATTTAATTAATCCAGTTTAACTTTTATCAGTAGAAAATTACATTCAGTCAATGAATCCAGTAATTCTGTCTATTTTGAATTTATTTAGTGGACAAATAGGTGATATAATTCCGTTTTCAAATTTTGATACAAATTTAATTTTAGATAAATTTTTTGAGATACAAAATTCTATTTCAACACTATCTATTCAAGATGGTCCAATTGCATCAGCTCATGTAATTTTACTTGCAGCAGGTGTAGTAATTTTTCTTGGAGTTGCAGGAGAAGCATTTTTCAAAAAAACAGGAATACCAGATGTTGCATTTTTGATGGTTCTTGGAGTAATAATAGGACCAGTATTAGGAATTATTCAACCAGAAGCTGTAATTGAAGTAGTGCCATATTTTGCTGCACTTGCATTGATAATTATTATGTTTGATGGTGGATTAAATCTCGACATTAAACATCTTGTAAAAACTGCACATTTTTCTGTAACATTAGCTGTTGTTGGTTTTATTTTATCAGTTGTAATCATTACACTTGCAACTCATTATGTATTAGGATGGGTTTGGTTAGAAAGTATTTTGTTAGCTTCGATTGTTGGTGGAAGCAGTTCAGCAATTGTTTTTGGTCTTGTGAGAAATATCAAAATTTCTGAAGAAGTAAAATCAATGTTAAGTTTTGAATCTGCACTAACTGATATTTTAGCAATGATTACTGCATTCATTTTATTTGAAGCAGTATTAATTGGACATTTTGATTTACAAACATTACAAGAAACACTTGGTAGAGCAGTAGTCGTAGGCTTGGTTCTTGGATTTGGTGTTGGAATTCCATGGATGTATGTTTCGACAAAATTTGGTAATGCTCAGCACGCATACATGCTTACATTGGGAATCTTGTTTGTTTTGTTCTTTTTGGCAAATTCATTTGGAGAATCAGGAGCTTTAACAGCACTTGTGTTTGGTTTAATGCTTGGAAATAAACGCCATCTCTCACGAGTACTCAAATTTAAGCTGCCAAAAATTGAGATGGATGATCCAACCCATAATCAACTAACATTTTTGGTAAGATCATTTTTCTTTGTGTTTGTTGGATTAATGGCAAGTTTTGGACAAATAGAATATGTCGTATTTGGAGTTTTAATTACAATAGCTGTTTTTGGCGGAAGAATGTTTGTTGGAAAAATAACTCTAACAAAAAGATTTTCCAAGCTTGATAGAGCTGTAACTAATTCAATGATTCCTAGAGGATTAGCTGCAGCAGTACTTGCAACGTATCCTGTAACTATGGGTTTACCAAACGCTGAAGCATATCCACAAATAATTTTCTTTATTATTTTATCATCAGTAATTATCACAACAATAGGATTAGGAAAATCAAAGAAAATTCCGCCACCTGAATCAGTTGAAGGTGGATTTGTCAAAAAATCACCTGAAGATTCTGATGATGGCGGATTAATTGAAAAGACAGCTGAGAATTCAATGACTGATTCGATTGATGGCGGATTTGTCAAAAAATCGCTTGATTAGAATGATTGAAAATTAAGAATCTAGTTTTTCTTTAATTATTTGCACATATTTTTTGTTGAATTCGTTAAACAATTGTATTTTGTTTTGAGCCAAAGCCATAGCACCAGGTCTACTATTGATGTGTTTTTCTGCAACTTTTTGTTGTTCTAACAATTTTTCAAGATTCTCCTTTGGTTGTGATTTTAATTCTTCAAGCAAAATATCTAATTCTTTTTCAAAAATATTTTTAGTGTCAGGATTTGCAGGAGGATCAGCACCAATAATTAATTTAGTCTTTATATTTCCAAAAACTTCCTTTTCTAATTCAATCAATAAAAAAGGATAAAAAAATCCACTATAAATTCAATTTCATTTTGACTAACAAATGCCTAAAAATTCAATGTTTACTTATAAGAAATCAATATCAGTACAATTATGGCAATCCCAGATGAAGTCGAAGAAATTGTGGAAAAACACATTCAATTAATGATTTCTCAAACAGAAACATATCTACCTTTTATCAAAGTTGCATTTCCATACTCAAATAATGTAGCTGATGGTGTTTACAATCTAATTACGGGTAGTGCATTATCCATGTTCATGAATCAATATACATTGAAAATGAAATATCCAACTGCAGAAGATTTTACAGATTTTGGAAAAATTACTCTAAAGTATAGAGATCAGATTGACCAGTTTTTTAAATAATTAAGCTAATTCACCTAAAAAGTGAACAGTATCATTTGTTACAATTACTGTTCTGTCTTTTGGAACACGGTATAATTTTTTAGAATTATTAGAAGATTGTATAATAATTTTTGAGAAAGGATCTTTGAGTGATTTATAATTGACTCCTCTATCATTTACTGATTGAGACCAATGGTTTCCCTGTACAAGGGAAATTGTTTGAAATTTTACAACTTGATATGAATAAACCATTTCTAATTAATTATTGATAATTGCACTCATTAATGATTTTCCTCCAAATAACGCTAAAATTGATAAATGTTGATTGAAAAATTTGATATTGCTATTCATATTTTAGTTAAAAATTAGGTTTATGGTTTTTATATGCTTGATGTATTTTCAGACTGAATGACACTCAAATTAAGATGTGAAGATTATGGTTTTGAATGTGAATTTGAAATTGATGAAGAAAAATCAGTAGCATTAATTAAAAAATTACGAGATCATTTTGAAGAAGAACATGGAATTGATTATACGATGGAGGCAGTCACTCAAATGATTACAAATCGTGGACATTCTTTAGAATCAATTAAGAAATAATTATTTTCTTAAAAAATATTTGTTTTATACTAATTTAATATTTTTTTAAAAATTCATGATAGACGATGATATTTTTTCAAATAATATTCCCTTTAGTGAATTTGCTAAATCTGAAATAATACGAACTTGTTCCATTATTACTTCTTTAAGACTTTCAATTTTGTTATTTAGTTCGGATATTTTATTTTGTAATCCTGATTTCTCACTATTGAGCATTGATATTTGATCTTGTAGATTGTTGTTTTTTTGTTTCAGTTTATCGTTTTCTGCAGAAAGTCTTTGTATTTTTTCGGATTCAGTTTCTCCTGGAAATGGTTCTGGGGTAGGCTCAGGTTCTGGCATTCTAATTGGTTCTGGTTCTGGGGTAGGCTCAGGGATTTTTGGTGGATTAGGCTCTTGTTCTGTTTCAAATGCTATCGCAAATTGTATAAAATTAATTGAAAAAAGTAAAACAGCTAGACTAAAAATAATTTCTATTTTCATTTTGTTATCATTGTCATTAAAACAATTTTGTATATGAATATGATTATAAATTTCTAAAAATTAGATGAATATTACTTGTAAAAATCAGGTTCTTGATCTTTTTTCTGTTTTGGAAGATCTTCCATTACTGCTTGAACAACTTCATTATGGTTATATGTCAAATGTCTAAGAAATTTTGCTGATTCATCTGCTCTAGTTTTTTGATCACCAAAAATCAATTCAGGACTACTTAATTCTGCCATCATGGTATTACATTCTTGGCATGGATTAAAATCAAGATATAATTTCATATTTTGTCTCATCTCCCTTAGTATTTAGACTATATTATAGATGCAAGAGGGGGAACCTCTTTTTTTTGAGGTTTTACCTTATCTATTGCATCAATCAAATCTTGCTGAGAAATTTTAATTTCTTTAAGATTTTGAGATTGACCACTGACGTATCTCTTTAGAGCAGTAATTGCTGCTCTGTTTGCAACTGCACCAATCTCTGCACCGCTAAAACCATTTGTTAATTCTACTAGTTTTGTAACATTAACATCATTTGCAAGTGGTTTCTTTTTTGTATGAATTCTAAAGATATGTTGTCTGCCTTTGGAATCAGGATTAGATACCTCAATAATTCTATCAAATCGTCCAGGTCTCAACAAGGCCTCATCTACAATATCTAATCTATTAGTTGCTCCAACTATCAGAACGTTCTGTAATTCTTCTAATCCATCAATTTCAGTTAGAATTTGAGATACAACACTTTCAGTAGCATGTGATTCTGAGCCCCCACTTCCTCTTCTTGGAACAAGTGCATCAATTTCATCTAAGAAAATAATACATGGTGCTGCCTGTCGTGCTTTTCTAAAAATTTCTCTTACTCCTTTTTCACTTTCTCCTACCCATTTTGAGAGTAATTCGGGACCCTTTATGCTGATAAAATTAGATTCAGTCATTTTTGCAAGTGCTTTTGCAATCAAAGTTTTTCCAGTTCCAGGTGGACCATGAAGTAGAATCCCTTTTGGAGTTTCTACATTTACATAATCAAATGCCTCTTTGTGTTTGATAGGCCATTCAACTGCCTCACGAAGCTCTTCTTTTAATGCATCTAAACCTCCAACATCATCCCAACTTACATCTGGAATTTGTACTTGAACTTCTCTGAGTGCGCTTGGGCTTACTTCTTTTAATGCATCTCGAAAATCTTCGCTAGAGATTTGAATTTTTTGGAGAATTTCTGATGATATTTTTTCTTCATCAAGATCAATTTTTTCATCTGAAAGAATTCTACGAAGGGATCTCATTGCAGCTTCTTTTGCTAATACTTCCAAATCGGCTCCTACAAATCCATGTGTAATCTTTGAGATTTGTTTAAGATCTACTTTTTTATCAATTGGCATTCCGCGTGTATGAATTGAAAGAATATCAAATCTTCCTTCATCATCTGGAATTCCAATCTCAATTTCTCTATCAAATCTTCCTGGTCTTCTGAGTGCAGGATCAATAGAATCTGGTCTGTTAGTTGCTGCAATCACTACAACTTTTCCACGAGATTTCATTCCGTCCATCAATGTTAAAAGTTGAGAAACAATTCTTTTTTCAAGTTCACCTGAAACCTCATCTCTTTTTGGGGCAATAGAATCAATTTCATCTATGAAAATTATGCTAGGTGCGTTATCCTCAGCTTGGGTAAAGATTTCTCTAATTCGCTCTTCACTTTCTCCATAAAATTTTCCCATAATTTCAGGACCACTAAGTGAAACAAAATTGGCGTTGGTTTCTCCTGCAACAGCTTTTGCAAGTAAAGTTTTTCCAGTACCTGGAGGACCATACAATAATACTCCTTTTGGTGCTTCTACGCCTATTTTATCAAATAATTCAGGGTGTCTCATAGGTAATTCAACCATTTCACGAATTTTCTGAACCTCTTTTTTGAGACCACCAAGTTCATCATATGTAATTCTTGGAATAGATGCATCAATTGCTTTAGTCATTGATCCGAGTTTGAAGATTGTATTTTCAGTAACAATAACTGGTTTTGATGGTTTGGTACTTGTTGTAATAAATTGTATTTTTCCACCCATTTGTGTTGGTAATTGAATCGAATCATGAACCGTAAAAACATGATTTTGAAAATTTGCAATCATTACATTATGAAGTTGTTCTTCATCAATTGGCAATTTTTCAGTAGGAGATAGTATAATTTGTTCAGCATTAACAGCTTCAACAGATTTTATAGAAATTTTATCTCCAATTCCTGCTCCAATATTTAGCCTAGTAATTCCATCAACTTTGATAATTCCAGTGCCATATTCTTCAGTACTTCCTGGCCAAAGTTTTACATGTGTTTTTTTATTATATGTTAATTCTAAGATTTGGCCTGAATTCCATTTTTGATCCTCTATAATTTTAGGATCAACTATTGCTCTACCTCGTCCTACATGTTGTTGTGGAATTTCATCTATTTTTAAAATTATTTCACTCATAATTTTTCCTCAAAAAAAATTGAGGAGTTTATTCAACCTCCACCTTTTTACCAGTTTGTTTTTCTGCAATTTGTTTAAAAATTATTTGCAGAATTCCATTTTTGTATGAAGCTTTTGCAGAATTCTCATCAACTTTATGTTTCAATGGAACTTTGACATGATATTTTTTTTCACCATGTTCTGCAGAAAGATCTACAATTTTGCTGTCAACTACAATTTTAACATCAGTCTTTTCAACTCCTGGCATTTCAACTATGAGTTTTACAACTTTTTCTTTTTCATCAACAATTGTATCAACAATTGGTTTTCTTGTATCAGAAATTGGAAGATTGTCTGGTTTGTTTCCATACTCCTGTACAACAGGTTTTCCATCTGGACCAACAGTCATTGTACAACCGTAAAATAATGGTCCAGAATCAGAATAACCTTTGAATTCTCCAAAATCGTCATTTACACCAAAAAATGATTTTGACATTTTTTTGAAGATTTTATCAATTTCGCTATCAAAGAACGTTGTCATATTTATCTACAATATGTAATACCTATGACATTATATAAAGATTAGTGTTATTTCATGGAAATCTTACATAATCCTATTATAACTGACATGATATAATAATCTTAATGAGAGTTTCAAGTGCATCTATACCTGAAGTTGTAAGGGAGATTATTAGCAAGAATCGTTCAGTTTATGATTGTATGAAAATGGATCTGATAAACTATACAGCATTAGCAGTAAAAATTCAACCAGAAATTGAAAGGGTTTTAGGAAATTCTGTAAATGTCAATACGGTAGTAGTTGCAATCAAACGATTTGCAGATTCATTTGAAATTAAAGAGGAGGTTAATGAAGAATCAGTTCTAAAGAATGCTAGATTAGCTTTAACTGATGGAATAATGGATATAAAATTCTCCATAAAGGATTCAAATGAAATAGATCCAATGGTAATTTTAGATAAATTCTCAAAGGTGACTAGTAATTATGAGTTTTTCAGAGTCTCTGATTCATTTAGATTTCTTGCTGAAGATATGGATGACATTAGGCAAATTTTCAACAATTTTACAAATAGAGAAAGTATGTTCAGTACTGGTCTTGCAAAAATCAAAATTTCAATACCTGTATCCCAAAATCAATCTGATGTAGTTTCTTATGTTGCTGAAGTATTACATGTAAATGGAATTGAATTAGTTAATGCATTTTTCAGCCAAGATAATATTGTAATTATTCTAAATGAGAGGGATGCCTCAAGGGCATATGAAATATTACACTCAGATATCTTAAGAGCCTAGTATTTTACTGAAAATTATTCTTATAGCATATATTCACCTAATTTGTGAATAAATTACCATTGGTTAAAAAGAAGAAAATTGTAATTTTAGGAGGTGGATTTGCAGGGGTAGAATGCACTAGACAATTAGAATCTAAATTTGGAAACGATCCGGATATAGAATTAGTCATGGTAAGTGAAGATAATTTTTTGTTGTTTACACCAATGTTACCTCAAGTAGCATCTGGAATGATTGAAACTAGACATATTGTTTTACCAATTAGAACAATTTGTAAAAAAACAAAATTCTATGAAGGAAGAATCAAAAATATTGATCCGTTTGGGAAATTAGTTAATTTATGGGGAACTGGAGATAAAAGAAGTATTTCGATTCATTATGATTTTCTTGTAGTAGCTCTTGGAAGTGAAACCAATTTCTTTGGAATGGCTGACGTTGAAAAAAATGCATATACAATGAAAACACTCAATGATGCAGTTGTATTACGAAACAGAATTATTGATATGCTTGAGCAGGCAGAAAATGAAACTAATCCAATTCTTCGAAAAAGTTTTCTAAACTTTGTTGTGGCAGGAGGTGGATTTGCAGGAATTGAAACAGCTGGAGAATTAATGGATTTAATTTTAGATGCACGAAAACATTATCCTACTATTCACAAAGATGATCTCAAAGTAATTGTGATAGAAGCACTACCAATGATATTACCAGGTTTTAATGAAAAATTAGCAGAATTTGCAAAACAAAAATTAATTGAAAGAGGAATTGATATTAAATTACAAACTGCAATTACTAGTTTTGATGGAAATGAGGTTACTACAAAATCAATAGATCAAAATCCAAAAGATCCAGTTGATGAATCAAAAGTTGATTCAATTAGAACAAAGACTTTGATTTGGACTGCAGGGGTAACCCCAGTAAATACAATCAAAAGATCAATGCTAAAAACAGATAGAGGTAAAGTGATAATTAATGAGTATCTTGAAGTTCAAGATTTTCCAGGTGTATTTGCAATAGGGGATTGTGCTTTGTTTTTGAATCCAGAAACAAAAAGACCATTTCCTCCAACAGCACAAATTGCAGAAGCTCAAGCAAAAACTGCTGCTAAAAACTTAACAGCACTAATCGAAAATTCTGAAAAAGAAAAATTTGAATATCATTCAAAGGGACAAATGGCAATTATTGGAAAAAGATCAGGTATTGCTACATTTTTGGGCATGAATATATCTGGATTTTGGGCGTGGTTGATTTGGAGAAATGTTTACCTTTCAAAAATACCAACTTTGGATAAACAAATCAGAGTGTTTCTTGATTGGGTAATTGATTTATTCTTTGATAGAGACATTTCTAGATTAAAGATGATGAAACGTGAAGATGAGAAAGAGTACAAGCTGCTTGATGAAGTAGACGATGTTTGGTAGTTTAAGATAGAAGTTATTTTCTAATTTTATAGATAATCATTGCAGGTGCAACAAAATACATTCCTGCATTTAGCATAATCAAACTAATTCCATATCCTAACATCTCTTGTTCTGAATCAATATCCACATAATTTAGCAAAGATAATGATGATAACATTGGAGTTAGTGTGAGTTTTACTGCTTCTTTGAATATTGGACTTTGACGTTCTAAATCAGCTATTACTGGTGAGAATGAATAATAGAATTGATTGAATCCTGCCATAAATGAAACACCAGATTCTGTTTGTAGAATTGTATTATCTCTAAGTTCTCGTAGTTGTTGTACTTGAGGTGCTAATTCTGAACCATATGTTGCAGTTGCAATTAGACATCCGCCATTTTCAGTTGATGATCCATCAAGAGTTGATTTTTTTGATGCTATTTCAAAAGAATCTATTGTCTCATCAAATCTTGGAAGTTGAGAATTGAAATTACTTATGTCATTACTGTATGCAAATGTATAAAATTTCTCAGTATCATATATCATAACTTCTTTGAATTGTACATCAATATTTTCATTATTCGATGAAAAAAGTCCAATTGCTTCAATCACAAATGCATCATTTCCATTTATTGATGTCTCTTCTTGTGAAGTAACTTTCAAACTTCCTGCATCTACAGGAATTCTTAATGTTTCAACTTTTTCCAACATAAGTTCAGTCATTGTTTTTTGATTAGTATCTTGAATTGTTAATGAAATTACTGGGTTTATTGTTCCTATTTTTGGTCCTACTGCTACTACATCAGGGGAATTTGATTGTGTTTTGTCTGGTTGTTGTAATAACCAACCTTCAGGAAAACTTAATGCAATTCCATATTCAGAACTTTCAAATTTTTGATTTCCAGTTGATGGAGTGATAGGAGTTGTTTGTGTACGTTCAGGTTCAGATAAGATAAGAATATTTGAAACATCAGAGCGGTTTGTTATTGAAATTTTTGTAATTTTTACTTGATCAGGATCTGTTGGTCTATCACTAGTTCCAGTTGTAACTCCAGCAATTTTATCTAGTGTTTGAAAACTTTCATCAGTCACAATTCTACCAAATACAGTATATTGTTCATCAAGAAAGTTTGAGGCTTTATGAACAATGAAAAATTGTGAACCTGCACTATTTGGATCAGCTGATCTTGCCATTGAAATAATTCCACGTTCATGTTTAATCGAATTAAATTCTGCATCTACACTTCTACTTGGGCCTCCTGTTCCCCAAGTGTTTGGATCTCCATCAATTGTATTTGGATCTCCTCCTTGAATCATAAATCCAGGAATTATTCTATGAAAAAGAGTTCCGTCATAAAACCCGGTTAATGATAAGTTTATGAAATTTTCAACATGGTTTGGTGCATCGTTTGGGAAAAATTCTATTACAATATTTCCTTGATTAGTTTCTAATATTGCTACTGGATCATCGTAAGTATGCCCAATTTGAGCAAATGAATAATTTGTAAAACTAACTAAAAGTATTGTAACTACTAATAAAATAATAATTTTATTCAATAATTTTTTTCTAGATATCTTACATAAAAGCCAAGTGTATTAGTTTTTAACAAAGTCGATAAAATCATCTCTAATGCAATCTGATGAAAAGATTCAAGCACATTTAGTTTCAGTATGGAGGGAATCTAAAAAATTCTTCTCAATTGGAGGTAGAGAAGGAATGTTGGTATTAACTGACAAACATTTGGTGTTTGTACATAAAACAGATGCTAAAATGAAATGGTGGAAAGCAATTAGAGATAGACAGGTAGTAAATTTTATCAAATCAAAAAATACAATGATTCGTCATGATGGTTATAATGAAGAAGAATTAGTAGAGGATGTAAAAGATGAACGAAATGTTGAATTGGCATTTGATGATATTTCCAGTATTAGTTTTGAAGATAAAACGTGGGGGGGGGTATTACAATTAGAGTATTCAAAAAATGATAAGGAAGAAAAATTTCAATATTCAATAGCTCAGGATTGGGTAAAATATCCTGCAAAAGAGCCTACAAAATACATGAAAGTTGATTGGGAGCCTTTTGTGCAATTCATTAAAGATAGACAAAATTTTACGAAGTAAATTGGCGAAAGTTTTTGCGGTAGGTGTTGGTCCAGGTTCACCAAAATATGTTTCAGAAATTGTAAGAGAAATTGTTGAAAATTGTGATATAATAATTGGTTACAAATACACACTAAAAACAATTGAAAGATGGACTAAAGGAAAAGAGATCTATGAAATTACAATGAACAATCAAGAAGAATCATATCAAAAAATTCTTCCTGAGCTCAAAGATAGAACTTTGGTGATTCCATTTACTGGTGATGTAAATTTTTCAGAGTCTGAAGTTGTAGATAGATTAATTGAAATTTTTGGTAAAGTGGAAATAATTCCTGGAATTAGTTCAATTCAGGTTGCAGCATCAAGGGCTCAAGTTCCACTTGATAAATCTAAAGTAATTACAATGCATGTTACAACGCCAATTGAGGATAAAAAATTAGAATTACAAAAAGCATTGGTAGATGGTTTTAGCGTAGTTTTAGTCCCAAGACCTTGGCCAAAACAACCTGACAAGCATTTTATGCCATCAGAAATTGCGCTTTATCTAAAAGAAAATAATTTTGATACTAGTCAAATGAAAGTTCATGTTTTTGAGGCAATTACAACTGAAGATGAAACAAGTTTTGTGGGCACTGTAAAGGATTTGGAAGGAAAAGAGTTTTCTGATTTATCGGTAATGGTATTTAATCAAACTAGTTTGGATTCATATATGAATTATAGATGGCAGTGGGAAAATTAGTTTCCTTGTTGATTATTAGTTGTACCAGTTGAAAAATTATCTACAATAGGAAAACTTGCTGCCTCAATTCTCATATAATTATAATCAGGATCATATAGTTTGTAAATTCCTAAACCATCAAATGTAATTGTGGTAGATTCTCCTGATGCAATCTCACCAGTTGAAATTCTTCCATCAGGTGTAAATGGATCATCACGAGAACCATAATTTTCTTTTCCACTAATAAGACTATGATTTGTAATGTCATCATTTACTATTGTAATGGTAGTATCTGGATGAACTGAAATTCTATCAATAGAAAAGAATCGAAGAAGATTTGAAGTAGAAACTCCTGGAATTAAATCATCAGCAGTAGATGCAGCAGCAGAGCCTTTAAGAATATGAATTGTTAAATCTGATTCTTCAGATTCAGTAGAAGTGATAGTGATTTTTGATAATGTAGTTAATTTTGTAGTGTAAATAATTTTGTGTGTTTCATCACTAGTTGTAATTCTTCCAGTAAAACCATATACTGATGCATCTTTACTTTCTTCTACTAGTCTTCCAAAGAAGCTAATTGATGTATCAAGACCAGTTGAACTTTCAATATTTCCATTTATTCTAATATAACGACCCTCACGCAAGAATTTTCCTTCTAGTTCAGAAATTACAAATTCTTCTTCACCTAATGTGATAAAACCATCTTCAGTGAGAAAATTAATACTGCTTCCACTTTGTTGTTGGGAAGATAGAGTAAGATCAATTTCTGATGTTTTAATTGACTCTTCAGTTACAGCAAAACCAGAACCTTCTAAAAGAAATGCCTGATTCTCAGATATTTCAGCAAATGATTCATTGATGAAATATCCTGATGAAACAAAAAGTACGAATAGTAAAAATATGATTACTCTCATGATTGATTTCTCGTCTAATTTTGTTTATAATTTACTACTAAATTATTTTAGACTGATTAGGTAATGTAATAGATTCTTTATTATTCTAAAATCCAGGCATCTCAAAACCTGTTTCTCGAGCAAGATCTATCAAATACATTTCAAGATATCCTCCAGATAATAATAAGCCTACAACAATTCCAATTTCAATTAATGTTGGTTTCATGAATTGAATAAGATTAACTTTTTTGGTGATTGCTTTAATCAAAATAAAACTTCTAGAAATACCTAAAGAGTAGGCAATTATTTCCATTATTCCAAATGGTGATAAGAATAGAATAGTAAGAGGTGGAATACTTTCTAATTCAGGTGTAATTGACGTAATGGCTGCAAAGGCATATCCAGTTGACCAGGCAGAAAAGAGACCCCATGCAGTACCAAATCCTGGTATAAACATAGGTAAGGCAATAGTTGTATTATGTGTAAAAATTCCAAATGCATCAATATCTAAAACAAGATTTTCAAATTCTTTCATAAATGCGTCTGCCTCTTCTTCACTAACAGTAGACATTGACCCAATTTGAAATGCTGTAGCAAAAGCTCCTACAAAAATGAAAAATAAGAGCAACCTAATTCTATTCATGTTATTTTTAATTATGAACATTATTTGAGGTTTACACTCAGGCGCAGATTTAATTAAACCAGATGGTATTTTTTGATATGAAAAAGGAAGTTACTTTTGCATTAAACTATGCATTAAACAAAGGATTCCAAATTCATCCAGACGCATTTAAAATATTAGAAAATGTTGATGTTGGGAAATTAGAGAAGATCATAAAGGAAATTGTTAGAGAAAAGACTAGACAAAAATTATTTCAAATAAATCAAGATGATTTAGAAACATATCTTGGAATTAAAGAAGATTTAGATTTGCAAAGTGAAATCAAAGTATTATCTGATCCCACATTAAAGATCACCTCAGGTGAGGGTGTTAAAGGGTATAATGCTCTATTTTCTAGTCGTTTTAACAAACTCAAACGAATCATTTCAGATAGACCTGAATCAAAAAAGCTAAAATCTCTTGCATTAATAAAAACTGCAAAATTTGATGATGATTTGTACGTGTGTGGATTAGTTACATCAAAAAATTCTGAGCGAAACATTACAAAATTAAATTTAGAAGATCCTTCAGGCTCATTTGAAGGAATAATTTTCGATGATGATTTACAAAAATCTGCAGATACTCTACTAATTGACCAGTTTGTAATGGTGAGAATAGGGGCAGGTAAGAATTCAGGATTTATTATCAAAGATTTGATTTTCCCTGATATTCCAGAGCAGGCAGTAAACAAGTCAAAAAGTGAAGCCTATGCAGTGTTTCTTTCTGATTTGCATATTGGAAGTAAATATTTCATGGATGAGGAATTTTCTGATTTTGTAGAATGGTTATCAAGTCCTGATCCAGTTGCAAGAAAAATCCGTTTTGTTCTAATTGGTGGAGATATTTTAGATGGAGTTGGGATATATCCAAATCAGAATAAAGAATTAGTTTGCCAGACTATTGAAGAGCAATTAGAAAAAGCCGAAAGTCTAATTGATAAGATTCCAAAAAACATCAAGATAATCATAATGCCTGGAAACCATGATCCTGGAAGAAGGGCTTTGCCACAACCTGCAATTCCTAAAAAATACAATTCAGGTTTATGGGAGCGAGAAAATGTTGTAATGGTTGGAAATCCATCTATGGTATCATTGAATGGAGTCAAAGTATTGATGTTTCATGGCCAAAGTATTGATGATATTGTAAAGACTACACCTGGAATGAAATATGATGAGCCTACAAATGTAATGAAACATCTACTCAAAGCAAGACATCTAAGTCCAATTTATGGTAGTCAGACTCCAATTGCACCTGAAATGGAGGATTTGTTAGTAATTGAAGATATTCCAGATATTTTTCATGTAGGTCATGTTCACAAGGCTCAATTGGATATGTACAAGGGAATTTTATTAGTTAATTCTGGTTCATGGCAAAAGCAAACTCCTTTTCAAGCTAGTGTTGGAATGACTCCAAATCCTGGAATTGCTTTAATGGTAAACTTGAAAACTTTTCAGGTATTTCATCAAAATTATAATTCAAATTTAGACAATATCTTGCAAACTTAGATCATCTTTGAATGATTTTTTTATCATTTCAGATGATACTGTAAGTTTGTATTTTTTTGTCCTTCCATGAATTCCTTGGTGTACTAATCTTCCAGAAATAATTCCAGATAATTCAATTTCACTAAGCATTTGTGTTATTCTTCTTTGTGTAAGTTCATCTTTTCCTAATGCCTTACAGAGGTTTTTGTAAGAAGAGTAAATCTCGCCAGTCGAGGAGCCATTAGCCTTCATTATGGCAATAATCACTAGTTTTTCGTGTAGTGGGTATGATTTGAGGGAGGCTTCTTCTTTATTTTCTTCAATTTTTAGAGAGGCTTCTCTGACATGTTCAATTGTGACTTTGTCTGATTGTTGTCTCTCTGCCAGTTCGCCAGATACACGAAGTAAGTCAATAGCCCTTCTAGCATCACCATGTTCTCCTCCTGCAAGAGCAGCACATAGATTTAAGGCCGGTTCTTCTACGGAATTTTCGATAAAAGATTCATTGATTCTATCTTCAAGAATTTTTTTGATTTGCTCAACATTATAATTTGTAAAGACAATCTCCTCTTCTCCTAAACTACTAATCACTCTAGGATCTAATTTTTCTTTGAAAGTTAGGTCATTTGAAATTCCCACCATAGTTAGCGAACCTTGTTGTAGTTGCTCATTTGCCCTTGTTAGTTGATATAGAATATCTTTACCTGTTTTTGCTACTAGTTGGGCAAGATAATCAATCTCATCGATTACAAAAATTGCGTTAAGTTTTCCCTCTTCAATTTTGTTTAGTAATCTTTTGAAGACTTCGCTAATAGCAAGCCCAGTTGAGGGTAATTCATCTTGTTTTAGGTCTAATTGCCTGCCTAGACTGACTAATAATCCATATAATGTGGTCTCATTTTTGGAATTAGAATATATGAGTTTAATTGGGAAATTTGATTTCTCAACTCTTTCTTGAATTTTAGATAATACTTTTTTCACAACTAGAGTTTTTCCAGTTCCAGGTTTTCCATAAACTAAAAGATTTGATGGTCTTGATTGTTTTAGAATTGGTAATAGGGACTGTGTTACTAATTCTTGTTCATTTTTTCTGTGTAAGATGATATTTGGAATATATGTAAAATGGAGAATATCTCGATTTTTAATAATTGATTTTCCAGATTCAGCTGCATCAAGTAAATCATCTATCGGATCAGACATACTCACACACCTTCATTTCTTCTCAACACTAACACAACTACATCTCCATTAAGAGAGTATAGAATAGAATAGTAGTAGTAGTTTAGTTTGTAATTAATTATTTTTAGTTAGTTTTAGATTTTCTATTAAAAAAAAATAAAAAAAATATAGAGTGGAAATATTGGTGTGTGGGTATCCTAAATTAAGTATAAGTTAACAAAATTGTTAATTTACTGTTAAGAAATATCTAAAAAAACCCATTTTAACCCCTTTATTTCCATTCCAGGCGTTAAGTTGAATGTTAACACTGTGAATATCACTAATTTACCCCTTTATTTCCATTCCAGGTATGAAATAATCTAATTTAGGGGCTAATTGAAAATATATTGTTAATAACAAAAAAACGGCTAGGCGTGACCTAGGCAGTCAATATTAACAAATCTATTAGTTAACAAATATTCTCGGATCATTTCAACTGTTAACATCTGATCAAATAGATCTCAAAGATGGCTAAAAAACGAATTCGAATAGATATGGAAGATGCAGACGGTGCTCGTTATGACATTAAATTAGAGGGTAATGTAACACGAGAAAAAATCCTCAAAATATTTGAATTAATGGACTTAATGAATATTGAAGATCAACAAGAACCAATTAACATGGATTCAATAGGTTCTAAAATTTGGCATATTGTGGATAAATTTTTCCCAACAGGGAAATTTACCTCCACAAATATCCTTGAAAAATATGAAGATGAATACAACGAGCCTGTAAAACTTAGTGTAATATCCACATACTTGTCACGATTTTCCACAAAAGGTAAGGTAGATAGGGCTAGAACAGGGCGAGAATGGACATATCAAATCATTAAAATATCTCAAAAACAATAATTACAAATCACGAAATAATGATTTTTCTAACAATCAATCTATCTTTTCCAAGAATTAATTTAACATATTCCCCTTTTTGTACATCCATAAACTTTCTAAACTGTTTTGGGATAGAAATTGTACCTGCAGATGTTATTTTTACTAAAACTTCATTCTCTTGTACTGACATGTAATGATTATAATTTAATAATATTTATAATTTATTAAAATTAATAATTTATAATTAATAATAGAATTAGAGTGTTTTTGAAGGAATTATCACTAAAATCAAGAAAAACACTTTGATAGTTTATTGAATTATTGTTGGGGGACTTTGAGAATCTCCAACCTTTGAGATTCCTTTCTCAGTAATTGAATAGGTATATGGTTTAGTTTCAGTATTTCTTTGCACCAAATCCTCATCAAATAATTTCTTCATTAACCTAGATGTGTGTTCTCTACTCTTTTTTAATGTGATTTGGATGTCACGTGACGTCATTGCTTTGTTTGTGATGAGATGTAACACATGATTTGTAGGACTAGAATAGCCAATTTCAACTTTAGGCGTAAAACTTACTTGTTCTTCAACAACTTCAGGCTCTATTACTTCTTGTATAGGCAATTTTTCTTCCACCTCATTTTTTGCCAATTTTTCTAAGAATTGTTTTAATTCCATATTGGGATCCTCTACTTTTTGATCAATTCCTTGTATTTCTATGGCATCTAGGCGTATTTTCATATCAATTAACTGTCTTTCATAGTACTCTAAACGCTCAGATTGAGAAGCATCAGTCATCTCACTTTTAGATTTAATGAAAGGTTTTACTTTGTAGTAACCGTATAATCCTGCTAAACCTATCAAGAATGCAATAATCACACCTAAAATCACTTCAGGATCAGGAATTTCTACTAACATCACAATATTTACGCTTGAGTTGTGATTTATCGTGATAGACCAACATTAATTCACACTTTAGATTAACATACTCACACTACACATCACAATTATTCCAATTGGGCTTGCTTTGATGTAATCACAACCATCACATGTTACATGCCTGACGAACGAGCCTATCTATCACACTTATCACTTCATCTTCTCTTTCAGGAAAAATATCACTCTCATTTATCACACTAACTTGTTCTGATAGTTTGGATATCACATCAATATCATCAGGCAAAAGTATGCCTAAACCACGAAAAAGTATGATAGAGTAGTATAATCCAATTAATTTCTCTCTAGATTGTCCAACTTGCCTATAATACGCACCTTTAGAAATGGAAAACTTTGATTCTTGAAGATCTTTCTGATTTAAAATAATTTCAATTTGTCGCTCTGTAAACAGTGATTTTTTGATGATTTTAGTGATAATATTGTTAAAATTAGATTCTTCAGACCCTGCCATAGCTATACAGATCTGTATACACCTATTCCAATTAAACTTTAAAGAGACACAAACTGAGGTCTCTTATGACTGGAAATAAAGTTGAAACATTCCTAAAATCAGAATTAAAAAAGAAAAATGCATTACTCTTTGTATTAATTGATTCAGAAGTATCAAATTTAGAGGCTTCAAGCAAACTCGCTAAAGATGTTGAAAAGATTGGTGCCTCTGCAATATTAGTTGGAGGTTCTACATCTAATGATCAAATGGAGATGGCTCAAGTTGTTAAAGGCATCAAAAAAGGCATCAAAATCCCAATTATCTTGTTTCCAGGTAACATTACAGGAGTTGTGCCTGATGCAGATGCAATTTTGTTTAGTTCATTGATGAATTCGGAGAATCCATACTTTATCACTCAGGCACAAGCATTAGGTGCACCAAGTGTACTCAAATTTGGTCTAGAACCACTTCCAACTGCTTATTTGGTAATTGGTGATGGTACAACTGCATGGTTTGTAGGATCTGCTCGAGGAATTCCATTTGAAAAGCCAAAAATTGCTGCAGCATATGCATTAGCAGCACAATTTCTTGGAATGAGGTTTGTATACCTAGAGGCCGGATCAGGCGCAAAATCAAGTGTTACTCCTGAGATGGTTCAAACTGTTAGACATGCATTTAATGGATTTCTAATAGTAGGAGGAGGCATTAAAGACGTTAAAACCGCTCAAAGTTTGGTTAAAGCAGGAGCTGATGCTCTAGTAATTGGTACATTCCTTGAAAAAGGTGGAAGTATCAAAAAACTTGAAGAGATAGCAAAAGCAATTCAAAGAAGCAAGTAATAACACAACATTATGTCTGAAAACGACGCAATTTCTCGTATCAAAGATATTGAGATGCCTGATTACTATCTAAATTACTATTCAAATCTTTCATCTGAGACGATTAGAATTTTTGAAAATGCAGCAGCTGCTAAAGCAACCCTGTTGGATTCTTCAGGTATAATTGAGCCTAAAATTGCATTTGATTTAGCAGATAGAGTTGCAAAAATGCACGATATTGATATTGCTGATCCATTAAGAGAGTTACTAAAAATTCATGGAAAAGAACTCTCTGCACTAATGCTTTCAAAAGAACTTGCTTTAGGAAAATATGCTCTTCCAGATGCATCATTAGAAGATAAATTAGATTTAGCAGTACGTGTAGGATTGGCAATTGTAACTGAAGGAGTTACTATTGCACCACTTCAAGGAATTAGTGAAGTAAAGATTAAGAAAAATAAAGATGGAACTGATTATCTTTCAATTTCAATTGCAGGCCCAATGCGTTCAGCAGGTGGTACAGAATCAGCAGTAACTATGCTAATTGCTGATCATGTTAGAAAAGCAGTTGGACTAGCAAAATTTCAAGCAAATTCTTTTGATGATGAGACAGGTAGATTTGTTGAAGAATTACGAATCTATGAAAGAGAAGCAAGTAGTTTTCAATTTCATATTTTAGATGAAGATATTGAACACGTAATTTCTCATCTTCCAGTAGAACTTGATGGTGTAGATACTGATCCATATGAGGTCGTAAATCATAAAGGAATGACTCGTATCAAAACTGATAGAGTTAGAGGAGGTGCTTTACGTGTACTCAATGATGGTTTGATTGGAAGATCCAAGAAACTTCTTAAAAGAATTGAATTGTATAATTTGGATGGTTGGGAATGGCTCAATGACCTCAAGGGAGCAGTTCAAACAGGCGATAATCAGGAAGATGCTGCTGCAAAAAGAATGCGTGAGGTAATTACTGGTAGATCAGTACTTTCTATGCCTAACAAATTAGGTGGATTCCGGTTAAGATATGGACGAGCATGCAATACAGGATTTGCAGCAGTGGGAGTTCATCCAGTAATTGCTGAGATTCTAGATCATACAATAGCAGTTGGAACCCAAATCAAAATTGACCTTCCAGGAAAGGGAGCAACTATTGCATTTGTGGACTCTATTGATACTCCAACAGTTCGTTTGGAAAACGGTAATGTTGTAAAAATTAGAGATGTAAAACATGGATTAGAAATCAAAAATGAAATTGAAAAAATCCTTCATCTGGGAGATATTCTAATTACATTTGGAGACTTTCTTGAGAATAACGCTCATCTTATACCATCTGGATATGTTGAAGAATTTTGGATTGAAGAACTAAAACAAAAAATCCAACAAAATGAGCCTGATGAAAAATATCTAAATCAATTCTTGGAAAAAATTCCTACAATTAATGAAGCATTAAAAATATCACTTGATTTTCAAATTCCATTTCATCCTCAATACTTGTATTTTTGGGATATGATATCCACTCAAGAATTAATTCAACTTTTAGAACCTAGAAAAGTAAATGAAGCATTAATCGAATATCCTATCGAAATTAAAAAAATCCTTGAAAATCTGGGCACTCCTCATAAAATTGAAAATAATATAATAATTTTAGAAGAACAAGAAGCAAAAATTTTCTTTAATTTATTATTTAGAAAAAAACCAATTATCAGCGATTTATCAGTCCCAAAAATTCTATCAGAATCATCAGGTATTCAAATTAGAAATAAATTCTCAACATCAATTGGTGTTAGGATAGGAAGACCAGAAAAGGCAGCACCAAGACAAATGAAACCTCCAACACACGTTCTTTTTCCTGTTAGTGATAAAGGAGGTCCCACCAGAGATCTTCTCAAAGCATCAAGAAAAGAAAATTTCTTTGCCAAAGTATTCAACAGGCATTGTGAACAGTGTGATGAACCATCAATTGGAATAAAGTGCTTAAAGTGTGGTACCAAGACAACAATCACTTACAGATGCTTTTACTGTAGAGATACTCTAACTGAGCCATTTTGTGAAAAATGTAAACGTAAAGCACCATCATATTCCGAAAGAAAATTCCCACTAAAATCAAAACTACTTTCTGCTCAAGAAAAAATGGGATTACGCGCCAAAGAACCATTCAAAGGAGTAAAAGAGCTTATCAGCCAAGACAAAATAGCAGAACCTCTTGAAAAAGGACTTGTTCGTCAAAACTTTGGTTTAACAGTCTTCAAAGATGGAACTGTTAGATTTGATGCAACCAATTCTCCATTAACTCAATTCAAACCATCATGGATTGGAACATCTATTGAAAAACTAAAGGAATTAGGTTATTCTCATGATATTGATGGAAAACCACTTGAGAATTTAGATCAAACTATTGAACTTCGAATGCAGGACGTGATTATTCCTTATGAAAGTGGAAAATATCTTGTTTCAACTTGTAAATACATTGATACTCTGTTAGAGAAATTTTATGGAAAATCTTCATTTTATAATGTTAAAAATATCAATGAACTTCTTGGTCATTTAGTAATTGGTTTAGCTCCTCACACTTCAGTTGGAATTGTAGGACGAATTATTGGATACACTGAAACTCACGTTTGTTTTGCAACTCCAAATTGGCATTCTGCAAAACGAAGAGATGCTGATGGTGATGCAGATTCAATTATGCTATTAATGGACAGCCTGCTTAATTTCTCAAGACAATTTCTATCAGATAGAATTGGTGGATTAATGGATGCACCACTACTTGTTCAACCACTAGTTTTACCACATGAGTCTCAACCACAAGCACATAATCTTGAAGTCACAAAATTATTTCCTCTAGAATTCTTTGAATCAACTCTTCAAAATGTTAAAGCCTCAGAGGTGAAATCAATTGAAATTGTTGAATCGAGAATTGAAACTGAAAGACAATTTTATGATTATTTCTTTACACATCCAACATCATCTTTGACCACCTCAAAATCCCGTAGTGCCTATTCAACTCTAGGCTCAATGCTTGACAAATTTGATATGCAAGTTAGAAATGCTGAATTAATTGATGCAGTAAACACATCTGAAATTGTTTCAAATGTAATTTCTACACATCTCGTTCCAGATTTAATGGGAAATCTTAGGGCATATGCAAGACAAAGTTTTAGATGCACTGCTTGTGGAAAATCATATCGGCGAATGCCTTTAATTCAGACATGTACGTGTTCTCACAAATTAATTGCCACAATCACTAGAGGCTCTGTAGAAAAATATCTAAAACTTGCAAAAAGACTCGTTGAAAAATACGATGTTGGTGAATATCAAAAAGGAAGAATTCATGCACTCTCAGATGAAATAGAATTAGTATTTGGTAAGAGTAAAGGAGACCAACAACTTCTTACTGATTATTCTTAGAGATTATCTGAGTTTTACGTATTCATAGGCACCCAATTTATTATCAAAACAGAATTTCACTTTTTGATAATCTTTTCTCAATGTTTTAACTTTAGAGAGAATCTTTTTTGGATCTTTTTTCTCAATGACAACTTGTTTTATGAAAGATGCAATTTCTTGCATTTCAACTTTCTTCATTCCAAGTCTTGTGATTTCTGAAACTCCTAACCTAATTCCTCCTGGATGGAAATAATTTCTTCCAGCCTTAATATCACCTGGAATAAGTTGTCTGTTTACAATAATGTTAGCTTTTTCCAAATCGGATTCCACTTTACCACCATCTGAATAATCTAACACATTAACTGCAATTTGATGTGATTGAGTAAATCCTCTACTTTCTCCTAACACTTTGAATCCTGCATCACTCAAAGCATCAGCTAATAATTTTGCATTTTTAATTACTTGAACTGCATAATCTTTTCCAAATTCTAAAGCTTCTGCAAATGCAATAGCTTTTCCTGCCATGTGATGAATATGATGACTACTTGTAAGACCTGGGAATGTTGCTTTTTTGATTACTTCTTCGTGTTCTTTAGAACCCAAAACAAGTCCACCTTGTGGCCCAAACAGGGTTTTGTGAGTACTCATAGTCATTGTATCAGCACCCTCTCGAAGAGGATCTTGGAATTTTCCTCCAGCAATTAGTCCTGCAACATGAGCTGCATCATAATTGATATGCATATCATAACTTTTTAGAAAATCTGATAGTTCTTTGACAGGATGAGGAAACAAGAATAGTGAACCACCAAACATGGCCATTTTTGGAAGACGATTATCTTTTTTTAATTGCTTTACTTTTTGTTTTGTTTTTTCAACATCAATTGTCATCTCTTGGGCATCAAATGGATAAAACTCAATTTCTAACCCATGAACTAAACCTGCAGTTCCAGAATGCTCTTTTTTACCATGTGAAATATGTCCACCAGCAGGAATAGAAGGTGCTAACATGACATCTCCTGGATTTGTAAAAGCAGAATATACTGCTAAATTTGCAACAACTCCTGAAATTGGTCTGACATCTGCAAATTTTGCTTTGTATAATTTTTTAGCTAGTTTCATGCATTCAAATTCTACTTCATCAATGTAGACACATCCAGCATACACTCTTTCTCCTGGCCATCCTTCTGCATACCTATTACCAAAATCAGAAATAATTGCTTCACGAACAGCTGGACTAGGGACATTCTCACTTGCAATTAATGGAATTGAATTTTCAAACCATTTGTGATGATCTTTTAAACTTGTAAAAATTTTATTATAAGATTCCTTATTTTGTGACTTTGCCATATTTTGTAACTGAATTTTCCCAATTTAAAAACACCGATAATTTATCAAATTTTCAAATCTTGATCTGGAAGGTATAAAAGGGGAATCTGAAGTTTTTGCAATTATGGGTGTACAAGCAACTTCAAAGGGCAACATGCCTGTTGTTCTGTTAAAAGAAGGCGGTTCAGAGACTAAAGGACGAGATGCACAAAAAAATAATATTGCTGCATGTAAGATTGTTTCAGAAATTGTTCATACCAGTTTAGGTCCACGAGGCATGGATAAAATGTTAGTAGATTCTCTAGGTGATGTTACTATTACAAACGATGGTGCAACTATTCTAAAAGAAATTGATGTTCAACATCCAGCAGCAAAGATGCTTGTTGAAATTTCTAAAACTACCGATAATGAGGTTGGAGATGGAACAACTTCAGCAGTTGTATTGGCAGGTGCTTTACTTGAACACGCTGAAACATTAATTGATCAAGATGTTCATCCAACAATAATTGTTGATGGATATAGAAAATCTGCAAAAAAGGCAAAACAATTCCTTGAAAGCATTGCTGACACTATTTCTCCAAATGACAAAAATATTCTAACTAAAATTGCAAAAACTTCAATGCAAACAAAACTTGTAAGAAAAGATTCTAACCAACTTGCAGAAATTATTGTATCTTCAGTTCTAGCCACTGCAGAAAAAACTGGAGAAAATTATGATGTTGATATTGATGATATTAAAGTAGAAAAAAAGGCAGGAGGTTCCATTAAAGATTCTACAGTAATTCAAGGAATAGTTCTTGATAAGGAAATTGTTCATGGAGGTATGCCTAGAAAAATTGACGACGCTAAAATTGCATTAATTAACACTGCATTAGAAATTAGTAAAACTGAAACTGATGCTAAAATTAACATTTCAAACCCTCAACAACTAAAATCATTTCTTGATGAAGAAAATAGAATGCTAAAGACAATGGTTGACAAAGTTATTGGTTCAGGCGCAAATGTAGTTCTATGTCAAAAAGGATTAGATGATATGGCACAACATTATTTGGCTAAAGCAGGAATTATTGCAGTTAGAAGAATTAAAGAAAGTGATCTTACAAAACTTGCAAAAGCAACAGGTGCTAGAATAGTTACAAATCTTGATGATCTTTTTGAAAAAGACTTAGGTAGTGCAGCACTTGTTGAAGAAAGAAAAATTGAGGAAGATAAATGGGTATTTGTTGAAGGATGTAAACATCCAAAATCTGTTACATTACTTCTTCGTGGTGGCTCACAGAGAGTAGTAGACGAAGTTGAACGTTCTGTTCATGATGCACTTATGGTTGTAAAAGATGTAATGGAAAAACCTGAAATTGTTGCAGGTGGAGGAGCTCCTGAAACATACGCTGCAACAAAACTTAGAAGTTGGGCAAAATCTCTAGAAGGAAGAGAACAATTAGCTGCTGAAAAATTTGCAGATGCTTTAGAATCAATTCCATTAACACTTTCAGAAAACGCTGGAATGGATCCAATTGATACACTAACACTTCTTCGCTCAAAACAACAAAAAGGAGAAAAATGGACTGGAATTGATGTTATGAAAGGAAAAATTGGAAATATGAAATCAAGTGATATTATTGAACCCCTTGCAGTTAAACTTCAAATTGTTTCCGCAGCTGCTGAATCAGCATGTATGATTCTTAGAATAGATGATGTTATTGCTACCCAAAAATCTGGAGGCGGACCACCTGGTGGTGGAGAAGGTGGAATGCCTGGAATGGGTGGAATGCCTGGAATGGGTGGAATGCCTGGAATGGGTGGAATGCCTGACATGGGCGGAATGATGTAAATTATTTTAAAAATTTATTTCAAAAGTTTATTTGATTATTATTTTTACGAACAACATTGAATTTACCATCATCCAAAATTTTAGTTAGATATAGTTTCATGACCTTTTATCTTACTGTATTTTTTGCATTACTTTCTGGATTCTTTCATCCATTAATTACAAACCAAAGTTCTGATGGTACAATAATTGGAGTTTTAGTTTTGTTTGCAGGTCTTGCAGGCGGAATTTTGTTATACAAAGCAGCAACATCTGAGAAAAAACAAATAATATTTCTTGCAGGTGGATTTGCTCTAATAGCAATTTCATTGTATTTTATCTTTCAGCTTACTGGAAGAGTTTAGACATCAAAGTATAGATAAAATTCATGTGGATGCGGTCTAATAGCAATTTCACGTTGATCTCTTCTTTCTAATTCTATAATTTTATCGATTACATCATTTGTATAAATTGGAGAAAGGAATTTTCTGTCACTTTCTAATTCATCTAATGCCTCACCAAGACTTTTTGGCAAAACACCGATTCCTTTTTTGAGTCTATCAGATTTAGTCATTTTGAAAATATCTTCTTTTACTTGATCTCCTGGATCCATTTTCTTCTTGATTCCATCTAGTCCTGCTGCTGTAACTGCTGCAAATACAAGATATGGATTTGATGAAGGATCAGGTGCTCTAAATTCAAGTCTTTTTAGATGTGCATATTGTTTTCCAGTAAGATGTTTTGGAACTCTTACAACTGCTGAACGATTTCCTGAACTCCATGCAATGTATGCAGGAGCTTCGTATCCTGGTACTAATCTATGATATGAGTTTGTAGTAGGATTACAAATTGCAGATAATGCTTTACAGTGATTAATGATTCCACCACAAAAGTATCTTCCAGTTTGACTTAATTCAATCTCATCATCTGGATCATAAAACATGTTTTCTTGTCCTTTCCATAAACTAACATTAACATGCATTCCAGATCCTGAATCCATTGCAATTGGTTTTGGCATCATTGTAGCTACTTTTCCATACTTTTGTGCAACATTTCTAATTACAAATTTGTAAGATTGAGCAGCATCTGCAGCATTTGTCATGTAATCATATTTGATATCGATTTCACATTGACCTGCAGTTGCAACTTCGTGGTGATGATTATCACATAAAATTCCAAAATTTTTACCAAGAATATTTACACATTCATTTCTATATGGTGTTAGAGTATCTGCTGGTGTACTTGGATAGTATCCTTCTTGTAATCCCATTGGATATCCGTCTCCTGAATTACTCCATGGAGCTTCTTTTGATTCAATTGAATATGATTGTCCTTTGTATGGTGTTAAAACATCCCAATGCACTTTATCAAAAACAAAGAATTCAACTTCTGGTCCCCAAGTACTAAAATCAAATCCTTGTGTTTTGATATATTCTTCAGCTTTTTGAGAAATTCCTCTAGGATCTCTTGATAATCTTCCTCTATTTTCTCCCCAATAAACATCGCAAAGTAGTCTAGCTGTTTTATTTTCTGTCATCCACGGAATTATAGCAAATGTGTTTGGATCTGGTTTCAAAAGTAAATCAGAATCATCAATAGAAGTAAAACCAACAATTGATGAACCATCTAGTTTAGGTAATCCATCCCTCATTTGTTCAGGAGTAAAAGTATTAGCTGAAATTGTAGTGTGATGAAAATGACCAGTTAAACCAGTAAATTGAAGGTCGATAAATTGAATTCCTTCATGTTGAATTCTAGCGAAAACTTCATCTGGTGAGTATGTTACTTGGATTGCTTTACCGTGGCTTACTTTATAGGGCAATTTTTGTACTTCAATCAAACACAAATACATCCAGCATTTAAGGATTAGGTAAGAAATGTCAGAACCAAATCAAATCAATATTAATTCATTACACCATACGGTTTTACGAGAAACAGAAGATGATTCACTATTAGAAATTGATCCAAATTTTTACAGAAATCTTTCTGATTTTATTGGAAATCTAAGAAAGCAAGAATTTGATGGTGTAGAAAATAAAATTAAAGACACCCTAATTGAAATGACAACTGAATTAACATCATTATTATTAAAAATTAGACTAGACAAAATTTCCAAATCCCCTAATTTTGAAATTGGACATCTTTTAGATGAAGAAAAATTCATTTTAGATTCACAAGATGAGCAAAGAGAGAGAACAGAGATGATTCTTTCTGCAACAATTAATGGAAAATCAAAATTTCTTGAATCCTTAGCCCAAAACCATAAAACAAAAAAAGTTGTCATTAGGTTTCTTAATGAAGTAGATGAAATTGTAGGCGCTGACCTTGAAAAATATGGTCCATTTAAGACTGAAGATATTGCTACAATTCCCTATGAAAATGCACAGGCATTAATTGCTAAAAATATTGCAACAAAGGTTCGTTGGGAAGATTAGATAGAAATTATACCTATTATTTTCATGATATATGTCACATACAGGTGTCGATGTAATTGATTTTTTGTTTTACACAATTTATCCAGTAATTGGAATTTTTGTTGTTGAAATGATAAGCAGATTAATCAAAGCTCCAAAATGGATTAAATTGTGGACACAAGCTGTTGTGTCTTTTGGTTTTGGAATATATTATTGGTTTATTTTGCCTGCACCACAAAATTTTCCATTAACTGCGATGGTAATGTTTGCACTTGGACTTGCTCTTGTTTATCAAGGAAGACGAGCAAAAATTTCTCCTGAGAAGAGCCCTTACTAGTTTTTCATCTTTTAAAAATTCTTTTGAAAATATTTGATTTATTTCTGCCACCATCTCGAATGACTTTTTTCTCACCAAATCTTTTTGCTCTAATTTGAGTCAGCTTTACACATCTATGCTCCTCAGGTAATCTATGTTCAGCACAAAATGGATCTTTACAATAATTGCAATGAAAAGGCATATCTGTTAAATCTCCACAGTAAGCACATTTTTCTGATTCCATTGTTTGATTACCATTTTTCATTTAATAAAGATAATACTATTTTTTTCAAAGTAATATTGCTGGCATAAACATTTTTACGATGATAAAATTTAATGCGATTAAATGATTAAAGATAAAGTTGCAATAATTACTGGTGCAAGTAGCGGTATAGGATATGCAACTGCTTTGGCATTATCAAAGGCAGGAGCTAAAGTTGCTATTGGTGCTAGAAGAGTAGATAAATTAGAAACACTTGCAAAAAAAATAACTGATAATGGTGGAGATGTATTTTACCAAAAATTAGATGTAACTCAAAGATCAGAATGTGATAATTTTGCAAAAGCAGTTTTAGAAAAATGGAATTCTATTGATATTTTAGTAAATAATGCAGGTTTAATGCCTCTGAGTTTCTTCAAGAGTCTCAAAGTAGATGAATGGGATAAAATGATTGATGTGAATATTAAAGGTGTATTGTATTCTACAGGAGCAGTAATTACCCATATGAAAGAAAAAAAATCTGGTCACATTGTTAATCTTTCATCTGTTGCTGGAAGAATTGTATTTCCTGCTGGTAGTGTTTATTGTGCAACAAAACATGCAGTTGCAGCATTTAGTGAAGGATTACGTCAAGAATTTAGTGTTCGTTCAAATATTCGAGTAACAAGCATTGAGCCTGGTGTTGTTGATACAGAACTCAATGACACAATTACAGATGAATCATTGAAAGGATTTGTTGAGAATACAAAAAAGATGGAAGCATTACATGCAGAAGATATTGCAAACGCAATTTTGTATGCTGTAAATTCACCACCATATGTCAATGTAAATGAAATTTTGATTAGACCAACAACTCAAGAACGCTAAATTGACAAATATTCCTCATGTTGTAATTTTGGGAGGAGGTTTTGGTGGACTTTCAAGTGCAAATGAATTAAGAAATACTCTATCATCCTCACAAGTGAAAATCACTGTAATTGACAAAAAAGATTGGTTTATGGTTGGATTTGCAAAATTATGGATAATTAATGGGACTAGAACTTTTGAAAACTCAATTGGTTCATTAAATG
>Ga0233434_1001011_pt1 | contig 29279 bp, 25 predicted proteins | sample SI_122_August201_4_FD_182738 | JGI IMG/M metagenome (GOLD analysis project Ga0233434, IMG submission 182738) | Seawater microbial communities from Saanich Inlet, British Columbia, Canada - SI_122_August2016_120_MG | ecosystem: Environmental > Aquatic > Marine > Inlet | place: Canada: British...
AAGCAGCTAATCCCAACCCAAATGCTCCAGATACTCCAATTGCAGGTGCTCCTCTTACTATCAAAGTTTTGATAGCATTTGCAACTTGATTAAAATCATCATATTCTACAAAAATTAATTCATTAGGAAGCTTTGTTTGTTCAATCATTATCACTTTGTTGTCTTTCCATTCTACTGTACGTAAACCAGTTATATTTTGCATATAATAATAAAAAATTTGGGTTTTTAAAAACCAATTGATGCATTAAAATGTAGATAGATATTTTATTGTAGATGTTAAATTACAGGTATTGGATATTTTCAGTTTAGAAAAATATGATTCACAAAAAATGTATAAAATTTATGATGAATGGCCAAAAATTGCACGTGAATCATTTGAATCAGAACAAGAACCTATAGACTGTCAAAATATAGATCATATAGTTTTTGTAGGTATGGGAGGTTCAGGTTCAATTGGATCAGTTTTTTCATCAGTTCTATCTAAAACAAATATTCATGTTTCTGTTATAAAAGGATACATTTTACCTAAGACGGTAAACAAGAATACTATAGTTATAGCTACAAGTATTTCTGGAAATACAGTTGAAACATTATCCATTTTAAATGCAGCTAAAAAACTAGATTGTAAAATATTGGCATGTTCTTCTGGAGGAAAAATAGAGGAATTTTGTCATAAAAATAATATCGAATATAGAAAAATTCCAATCATACATTCACCAAGAGCTTCATTTACAAGTTTTTTGTATTCAATGCTTAAAATATTAAATCAAATAATTCCAATCAGTCTAAAAGATATTAATGAATCAATTAATGAACTAGAAAAATTAAGAAAAAAAATTTCATCAGATAATCTTTCATTGAATAACCCTGCATTAGAATTAGCAAAAGGGATTTCAGATATTCCTTTAATTTACTATCCTGCAGGTTTAGAATCAGTTGCAATAAGATTCAAAAATTGCCTTCAAGAAAATTCAAAAATACATGCAATTGCTGAAGATATTCTGGAAGCAAGTCATAATGGAATTGTTGCATGGGAAGTAGAATCAAATGTAAAACCAATTTTAATCCAAGGTCAAGATGATCATTTAAAAACTAAAGAAAGATTAAAAATTTTTAAGGAGTATTTTGATTTAAATGAAATTGAATTTAAAGAAGTTCACTCAGTTCGTGGAAATATACTTTCAAAAATTATTAATTTAATATATCTTTTAGATTATACAACAATTTACAGAGCTGTTTTATCAAATATTGATCCAAGCCCTGTCAAATCCATTGATTTTATTAAGAAAAGATCTACAGAGGATTAATTTTTTAGAGTTTTTCTGCTAAAATATAATCAGATTTTAAATTTTGATTTTGAGACGATTTAGCATCCCAATATTCATTAAAAGTAGTAATTTTAAAATTATTATTTGTTAATATATCAATAATTTCTTTAGAGCTTTGATTATTTTGATTTAGAATTTCCTCATGTAATTCAATAATAATTTTACTTGTAATTTTTAAAGTGTTAGAGGCACCTTTGAGTACAAATAATTCTGAACCTTCAACATCAATTTTTAGCCAGTCAATTTTTTTATATGAATTTCCTAAAAAGTTATCTAAAGTCAAAGATTTTATCAATATTGATTCATTTTTTGAATCTGATTTTGACAAAATTGATGAAGTACCAGAATGAGTTTCAGATTTAAATAATTTAACATTTCCATTTTCTTCAGATATTGCAATATTATGTAAAGTAACATTTTCTAAATTATTTAATTCACAATTCTTTGATAAAATTTTAAATGTATTTGGATCGGGTTCAATAGCAATAATCTTACAATTTTTGTTTTTTTGAGATAGTTTTAGAGTATAATATCCAACATTGGCGCCTAAATCAATTATTACATTATTGTCACCAGACATTAATGAAAAGGGTTCCCACTTTGCAATTACTTCTGAAAATAAAAATCGTGCAAGATCTTCAAATTTTGGTCTTGCTACAAAAATTATTCCTTCGTGAGATTTAACAATAATTGGTTTAGTAAGATAATCAGTAAGAAAATGTTTTTTAGATTCTTCAGTTTGTCTTCTAAAAACTGAATCTGGATATTTCAAAATAGTAAGTATTATGGTATTAAAAAGTGAAAACCAATCTTTTTTTGGAATTGTTGATGTTTTTAACAAGACTAAAAAACATTGAAATAATTTAGTTATAGTAATCTTCATTTTCTTTCAGTCAACAATCTAGAATCAAAGTAACTAATCTATTTTGATGTGAGGTTCTGGAAATAAATCAACCCGAAGATTTTTTTCTTTACAAAATTCATCTGCAGCAGTGGTTTCACCACATGTTGCTTCATCACGATTTACTCTATCATAGTCATCAAACATGATTATTCCACCTTTTTCCATTCTAGGATATACAAATTCTAGACTTAGTTTAGTTGCATCATAAAGATCACAATCTACTAAAACTAAAGAAAATTTCTTATCAGATAATTTTTGATATAACGTATCTTCAAAAAGACCCTTAACTAAATTAACTTTATCTGCAACATTAAATTTTTCTAATTTTTCTTTTACAATACTCTCACTTGTTTCTGAGTACATTCCTTTTGCATTTTCCCAAATGGAATGTTTATCCTCATATGGAAGACCTATGAAAGCATCACATGCAAATATTTTTCGTTTTGAATTTAATGTTTTCAAATAATGGGCAGTTATTGTGGTAGTACCACCACGATAAATCCCCAATTCCAAAATATCGCCTTCAACACCTTCAGTTTTTTTCATGAATTCTAACCAAGTTCCTATCCCTAATCCTTCTTGAAGATCTTCCAATTCGTAATGATGTTTCATATAAAATGAGAGTTCTTTACGTATTTCAGGCTCAAATTGAGTTGCAATGTATTTAGTCATCAAAATAAACAAAGGTTTAGATTTTTTTTTAGCTAATGGTGTGTTTGGTAGAAATTTCATGTATTTTTTTCTCATCAAAGAATATCGTTCAATTGCTTTAACATACAATCCAATTGCAATCTTTCTTCTAATTCCCATTTACTTCAGAAATCTTCATCTTGTTTATAAGTAAATGTCCATGAAAATACTTTACAAATTCTAAAAAAGAGATAATGTATTGAAACTATTTTTGGCTAAATCCAAATTTGTATGTAATTGTTCCGGCAATTGCAGGTATCCAAGTTCCTATAAATCTCATAAAAATTACAGCCAATGATGCCAATGAGAACTCAATTCCATTATCAACCAACATTGCAATCATACCAGATTCAGTAACTATTACACCGGCTGGTAAAAAGGACAGATTTCCAATAAGTAAAGATGTATAATAAATTTGACCTGAATCAAAAAATCCAATTGAAATTCCTACAGATTGAAAAATCAAATAAACAGTAATTAAATGAATAAATTTTGTAGAAAGACTAATTGAAATTATTTCAAATAAATTCTTTTTTTTCATCAATATTTTGAATGATGCTTCAGATTCATCAATTGATGAATATAATTTTTTTAAAAATTTGATTTTCAAAATAAATTTTTTAATTGAAGTGAAAGTTTTGGATTTTGAAATTAAAATTCCAAATACTAATACAAATAATATTCCAAAAATTAGAATAATTTGACTTGCTAGAAAATATGACCATAACATCAAAATACTAATGATTACAGTAATAGCAATTAATTCAGTCCATCGTTCAATTAAAATTATTGGAAATGTTGAAGAAATTGAATAGTTAAATTGTTTTTTTAATAAAACAGATTTTATTGCTGTTCCTAACCCTCCAGGAGTTAATGCTAATGATAATCCTCCCATGAAAATCTTTATACTTTTTTTAAAAGAAATTGGTTTGCTTAATTGTTGTAATAATCTATAAAATTTAAAACTTGAAATTAGCATATGGACTATCATCAAAAAAATAATAATTGGAATGTATTGAAAATTAAAAGTGATATTTTTTTCATCAATTGATGAATAATCAGAGTAAAGTATTATTGCAAAATAAAATATAATTGTTGCCGCTAATACTAATACGACTTTATCAAAAAAATTTTTGGTTTTCATTTTAATTCATTAAATTGTAAATTATAGATACTTTCTTGAAGATTGTAATATGAATTGATTACAAATGTTGTTTTTGCTAGTAACAAAACTCAAAGAATATTCCTAATGATTAAATCTCATTCCTTTCAAGTGTCGAACAAAACCCATTTTTTCATAAAATGGTGCAACATCATCTAAACAGTCTAAAACTGACTTGTAGCATCCTTCACTTTCTGCTCGTTTTAGAATTGTTTTAATTAAAAATGAACCGATTTTAGATTTTTGGAAATTTTTATTGATTACAACATCTTCAATATGACCCACATATTTTCCATCATGAATAAATTTTTGTTCTAAAATTAATGTGGCGGATCCTATAACTTGTAAATTTTTTATGGCAACGAAAACTAGTTGAAAAGGATTTTTTTTAATTTTTTGAAAAATGTTTAAAGCTTTTTCTTCTGATAGAGTACTTGCAGGTTTTAATGAGTCTAAAGATTCTAAAAATCCATTTTTTAGATCATCTATTTCTAATTCTCTAATAATAATGTCATCCATAGTTTATTCTTTAAATTTTTCTAATCGTCTGATTCGTTCTAATAGATCTTTTTCTGAAAATGCTTGTCGTTTAAAAACAACATGAGCAAATAAACCAATCATGAAACTAACTGCACCTAATAAAATCAAACCCGAGGATAATGTCGAATTGATTTCGATAAAAATCGGTATAGATGATATCAGTTTACTTATAATCCCAACACTGCTCAAAAGTATACCAAATAAACCAAATGCCATTATAGGTCGATGATATACAAGTGTACTAGAAATTATAGATAATGATCTAATTGTATAACGTGTTACACTATGTACTAATCTAGAATCTTCTCTGTGTTTAAAAGAAATTGGAGTTTCGCCAATTCTGAATTTTTTAAAATGCAAATCTAACAATACCTCTTGAGTATATGTAAAATCATTTACTACGGTAATATTTTCAATTGCGTCCTTAGAATATGCTCTAAACCCAGTTTGCGTATCAGTGAATTTATGTCCAGCAACAAATGAAACAAGTTTTGTAAAAATTTGGTTTCCAAAATAATTTAATTTTTTATAAGTGGATGGATTTCCTTTCCAGAATCTAGTTCCAACAACTACGTCAAATTGATTATTCAGTATTGGATTAATTAAATCTGGAATTTGATCAATGTTAGCTTCACCATCAGCATCTACAGTGACAACAATATCAGCTCTTAGAGAAATAGAATTTCTAATACCAGTCATAAATCCTGCACCAACACCAAGATTAGTTTTATGAGAAATAATTTTATCCGCACCTGCATTCATTGCCATATCTACAGTATTGTCAATAGAGCCATCATTCACTACTAAAATTTCAACTTGATCAATATTTGGAATTTTTCTAGGAATTCTCATAATTGTCTTTGCTATTCTTTCTTCTTCATTATAGGCTAACATCAAAATAACCAATTTCATTTACATGATTATTAAAAAAAGGTCATATAAGCAGTGTTCTCAGCAAATAGCCTCAATACTAAAAAGTCGACAACAAAAATATAATAATTAATTAAATTATCAAAAATTGAATTGGTTTTAAATATTCTAGGCAAAGGTCCAGTACTTTTTGTTGGTTGTCATCCTGATGATATAGAATATGGATGTGGTGGAGTAATCAGTAAACTTGGAAAATCGGTCCCTATTCATGTAATTACTCTATCAAAAAATCAACAAAATCCAAAAAATAAAAATGTACTAAAAGAGAGTAAAGCCAGTCTAAACTCATTAGGTATAAAAAAAGAAAATATTGTTTTTGGAGATTTTACTACCAGAGAATTTTCGTATTCAAGACAAGAAATATGTGATTTTTTGTGGAAAATTGGTAAAAAAATCAATCCATCCTGTATCTTTATTCCACCATTTGATCTTCATCAAGATCACCAAGTTGGACATGATGAATGTTTAAGGGTATTTCGAACAAAAACAATTTTAGAATATGATATTCCAAGAAGTGAAAAATTTCCAAAACCAGTAATTTTTGTTGAATTAAGTAAGAAGAATCTAAAAGATAAGCTAAATGCTTTAGCAAAATACAAAACATATCAAAAAAAGAATTATTTTCAAAAAGATGTAATAATTTCTGCATCTAAATCAAATGGTGTTAAAGTGGAAATTCCAATGTGTGAAGTTTTTAGTCCAATATCAATAATTTGGAAATAAAGAGATTCGAATTTATTTGATTGTATCAATTCATCAACCAAATTATCTTCCTTGGATGGGTTTAATTCATAAAATTATGTTATCAGATATTTTTATTGTATTAGATGATGTACAATTTGTTAGAGGGAAAAATTTTGTTGCAAGAACACAAATTAAAACATCTGGAGGACCTAAATGGTTATCAATTCCAGTACATAACAAAAATGATTTTCTTTCCATAAATCAAATTAAAATAAACAATGAAATATCATGGCAAAAAGAACATTGGAATAAAATATTTGAAAATTATAATAAATCTAAATATTTTACAAAATTTGGAGAATCTATAAAAAAAATAATATTTAAGAAATGGGAAAATATTTCAGAAATGAATACTGAATTAATTATTCAAATTTTAAAAATTCTAAATATTAAGAAAAATATTAAATTTTCATCAGAATTAGGAGTGAAGGGTAATGGAGTTGAAAAAATTGTTAATTTGATTAACTCAGTAGAAGGTGATGAATATCTTTCAGGTCAAGGAAAAGGCTCTTCTAGATACATTGTTCAAAATGAAGAAATTTTTGAGAAAAATGAAATAAAATTAAGATATCAAGAATTTGATCATCCTACATATGTCCAACTACATGGTGATTTTGTACATAATCTCTCTATTTGTGATGCAATTTTCAATATTGGACCAGAAGATACATTAAAAAAATTAAAATAAAATTGAAAGGAAGGTAAAGAAATCATGAAAATATTAGTAACAGGAGCACTTGGTCAAGTAGGAAAAATATTAGTCAAAAAGCTAATTGAAGAAAAAATTAATTTTGTTGGCCTAGATAAACGAGATGGAGATATAACTGGTGCAAAAATCATTCATACAGAAATTACATCAAAAGAAGATATTAAAAAGTATTCAACAGAATTAAACGATATAGATGTTTTAGTTCATTTGGCAAGTCTGATTACAAATGATAAAGATGTAATTAAAAGTGGTTCAGACAGTATTGATTTGAACATTAAGGGTACACTAAATCTATTAGAATTTTTACCAAATCTAAAATCAATTATTTTTTCTAGTACATATATGGTATATGGAACTCCAGATTCTAATCCAATAAAAGAAGATCATCCCACAAATCCAAATGTAGTATATGGAGCAAGTAAGCTATCTACTGAAAAATTTTTACAGATTTTTGCAAAAGAATCAGGTATTACTTTATCAATTTTAAGAATTATGGGTATCTATAACGTAGAGAAACCACATGGTCAAGCAATTCCATCTTTTGTTAAAATGATTGCAAATAATGAAAGTCCGGTTATATTTGGAACAGGTAGTATTAAACGAAATCATTTGTATATTGATGATGCAATTGATGCAATAATTACAACAATAAAAAATCCTAAAAATGGTGTTTTTAATATTGGAGGTCTTGATTCTCCATCCAATTTAGAATTAATAAAAATCATCAATGATATAATGGGGAAAAATATTGAGCCTATTTTCAAAGAATCAGACTCAAAACCTTATGATTTTATCACAGATATTTCCAAAGCAAAGAAAGAACTAGGGTTTAAGCCAAAAATTAAGATTGAAGAAGGAATTAAAAAAACTATTAAAAATTATGTTAAAAATGGATGGTGAATTATGTTTAAAAATTATTTCAAACAAATTGAGTCACTTGTATTCAAAGAATTTTCATTTGTCTTAATTTCTACACTGCAAAAAGAACTCGAATGTTCTTTGAAAATAAAATTATGATTTTCAATTAGATCTAAAAATACTATTTTTTCATTAATTGTGGTTGATTTTTTAAAAATATATACTGAATTATTGTCATCTAGTATTTCATTCAATAAATCAATTGAATAATCAGGCATGAGTCCATTTTCATTACGAATAATGGTAAAAGGGATAATATCATACTCGAGGATTCTATCTGTTTTAATAGCTAAAACAATATCTGATTTTGAAATACCTTCATGAAATGGTGGGTGGTTAAATGAAAAATCATGAGGGTTTTTAATTTCAAAGTCTCCATTTTTTAATGCAGTTATTGGAGGAGTAAAATATAATGATGCACTAAAGAAGAAGATCAGGCTAATAATTAGAGCAATTTTCATAATTTTAATTGTATTTTTATGAAAATATTTTTGTAAATAATTTTTATGATTAAAAGGGAGTAATAAAATGAATCCCAAAATAATATAAAACAATGTAAAGGCAGGCATCATATACCTTCCAGGAACACCTGCAAGAGCTCTTGATTCACTAGTTAGGGAGGCATAAAACCAGATAGTTCCCAATATTATTAGTTGAAATACAATTATCTCTGTTCTATTTGTTTTTATTTTGATGGAAATAATTAGTGATGAAATTAAAAATAAAATAGATATAATTCCAAGCCAATTTTTTTCAAGATAATTAAATTTTGAATCAGAAATTTGTAAGTCAATAGCAGGGAATTGGTAAGGTAGGAGATATTTTGAAAACTGTTTAAAATTTTCTAAATGTCTATCTTCAACAGAAAAAATTGAATTGATTGTAGCAACATCAGACTCTACATTTTGAACAATTCTTTGATTAGTAAAAGGATCTCCAAAATAATGATCGTTAAAAGAAAAATAAAAAGCAAAAAATGCACTCCATGGAACAAATAAAAAGATAAAGGAGATAGCTATGAATTTTTTTGATATTTTTGACGAACTAATTCGTTTTATAAAATATTTATTTTTTTGAGATAAGGAAAATTTCTGATATGTGAAAAAGCCTATAATTAGAATAAGTTCTACTGGAAAAAGTACCACTCCATTAATTCTCATTAAAGAAGAGATAGAAAAAAAGATGGAGCCAATCAATAGAAAATATGAATTTTTATTATGAAAATATTTGAGTATGTAAAAACAACCAATTAAAAGGAAAAAATTAAAAACTCCTTCAGTTTGTAAATGAGAAAAAGAACGATAAACAAGGTGATTTGTAATTAAAAATAATAATGTTAAGAAACCAACAGATTCACCAAAATATTTTGAAGCTAATCTATCAGCAATAATTAAAGAAAATATACCAAATATAGGTCCAAGGAAAAAAAGAGCAAAATTACCACCTATGAAATATGAAATTGCCACTAATCCATGAAATCCAATAGGCCCAAGAGGTATAGCATGTTTATCATCAAAAGTTTTAGCCCAATCCCCAGGTACAAATTCTATTCTTCCAGTTTTTTCTAATAATTCATTTGTCATTTCAAAATTTCCTTTTGAAATTTGGATTGCCATAGTACCCAAAGTATAACCATCATTTGAATCGTAAAAAGGAATAAAATTTCCTAACAAATAGATAGAAACAAGTAAGAAAAGTATGGATTTTGTTAAAGTCAATAAATTAGTTTTTGAAATAAGAGGAAATAATGAATAAAGCATATGAGTGATTTTTAGATTACGCATAAAAGTGATTTTTAATCACAAGTAATTAATTCAAAAAAAAACTCATAATTAGGCTATTTTTCATAAAAATACTCTAAAATTTATTAGATAGATTCATTGTAGGGTTACGTTAAAGATATGACAAAAAATGCTAGTCAAAATTTAATATTCACATCAAAAACAGATGTTTTAAAATTTTTACAAAGAAAAATTAAAAAATCCAAAATCGAAAAATTATATAATTTTACAGTTGAAAACTGGAATCAAGATTCTAATGAAATAATGAAAGAAATACAAAAAAAATTTAAAGCAACAATTATTGTTAGAAGTTCCGCAATTGGAGAAGATTCTGAAGAAAGTTCTCATGCAGGCAGTTATGAAAGTGTTTTAAATATAGATCCTAAATCTAAAAATCAAATAAAAAAAGCTATCAATAAGGTAATTAAATCATATAAAGATAAAGAAAATTATTTTTTAGGGAATGAAATTCTAATTCAAAATCAAACAAATAAAGTTATTTTAAGTGGAGTAATATTTTCAAGAATTCCAGAGTCTGGATCACCATATTATTTGATAAATTTTGAAAGAAGTTCAAGAACAGATGGGGTTACTAAAGGTCTTTCAAATAATACAATCAAATTATTTCGACACATAAAAAAATCCAACATTCCAAAAGAATGGAAAAATTTAATTTTGTCAATAAAAGAAATTGAAAAAAAATGTTCTTCAGATTCTTTAGATATTGAATTCGCTATAAAAGAAAATCATGAAATTATAGTTTTTCAAGTTAGACCTTTAACAACAACTAAAAAAATTTCAAAAGAAATAGACAAAAAAATTCAAACAAATTTAAAAAATGAAAAAGAAAAATTTAAAAAAATATCAATAAAGAATCGATCTAGGCATAATTTTACAATGTTCACAGATATGAGTGACTGGAATCCTTCAGAAATTATTGGAGATAATCCAAATAATCTAGATTATTCATTATATGATTTACTCATAATGAAAAATGCTTGGTATAAAGGTAGAGAAATGTTGGGATATCACAAACCAAATAATTATTGTTTAATGACAAAATTTGGAAATAAACCATATGTTGATTTAAGAAGAAGTTTTGAATCTTTAATTCCAAAAAATATTCCTATTAAAATTAAAAATAAACTATTGAATTTCTATTTTCAAAAATTATTAGATAATCCACATTTACAAGACAAAATTGAATTTGATATACTTTTTACATGTTTTGATGCTACAACAAAAGAAAGAATTTTAGAATTAAAAAATTATGGTTTTAATATTTCTGAAATAAATGTAATTAAAAATGAACTACTAAATTTTACGAATATAATAATTAATGAATTCCCAAAATTAAAAATGGATTGTGATAATTCACTAAAAAAACTAAAACAGGATAGAGAAAAAATCTTAAAAGATACTTCACTGGAAAATAATACTAAAAAGATAATTTACAGTATAGAAAAACTTCTAAATAACTGTGTAAATTATGGTACAATAAATTTTTCAATGATGGCCAGAATTGCATTTATTTCATCATCCATTTTTAAAAGCTTAGAGAGGGAAAATATCATTGCATTCAATGATGTAAAAAATTTTATGAATTCTATAGTTACTCCATTATCAGAATTTCAAAATGACATATACCTATATTCAAAGAAAAAAATTTCAAAAAGAGTTTTTCTGCAGAAATATGGTCATTTAAGACCGGGTACATATGATATTACTGCAAAACGATACGATTCAAATAATGAAATAATTTCTAAAATGAATTTTAAAATTAATAAGAAAAAAACACAGAAATTAAACTCAAAAAAAATTTCATTTTTTCTTAAAGAACAAGGATTAGATTTTTCCATAGTTAAATTAGATTATTTTTTAAGAAAGTCTCTTGAACAAAGAGAAAAATTGAAATTTGAATTTACAAAAAATCTTAGTGAATCATTAGAATTAATAGCAAAACTTGGTAAAATATTGGAAATTCAAACAGAAGATTTAGCATATTTAGAAATTGATAATATTTTAAATTGTAAAAAATTGAGTGAATATCATACAAGAAATAAAATTAAAAGAATTATTCAAAAAAATAAAAAAATAAAAGATATTAATAATTTACTGATTCTTCCACCCATAATTTCATCAAAGGGTGATTTTGAAAATATAAAATACTATGCTTCAAAACCAAATTATATTTCAATAAACAAAACTATTGGTAATTTATTGTTACTTGATAAAAAAAATATCAAATCTAAAAGTATTAAGAATAAAATAATTCTTATTGAAAATGCGGATCCAGGCTATGATTGGATATTTACACAAAATCCGTTGGCATTAATTACGAAATATGGAGGTGTTGCATCACATATGGCCATAAGATGTGCCGAGGTAGGACTTCCAGCTGCAATTGGATGTGGAGAAATATTATATGAAAAATTAATTCATTCTTCAAAAGTGATGTTGGATTGTAAAAATAAACAGATATTGATTTTGGAGCATCATAAAAAGGATGATTTCCTTGAAGAAAGAAAAGTCCTAAAATCTCTAGGATACATAAAATAAGTAATCTAAATTATAATACTCATGACAGAAAAAAAGAAAATTGCTATTTCACTAAGAGTTGTTAAAGCACCAAATTATGAAGAGAAAAGAGATGCATTAAGTCATGATTGGACTAAAATTTTTGAAGATATAGGTTTGTGGCCAATTTTAATTCCAAATAATTTGAAAGATTTGGAAGAATTTTTGAATAGTATGGAGATTAGAGGTGTAATTATTTCTGGAGGAGACAACATAGGAGATTTTCCAGATAGAGATAAAACAGAAAAGACACTCATAGATTATGGAATAAAAAAGGAAATCCCAATTTTAGGAGTATGTAGAGGAATGCAAATAATCAATAGACGATTTGGAGGTTTAGAAAATAAAACATCAAATTTTGATCATGTAAAAACTAATCATCCAATATTATTAGAAAAGAAGGAAATTATTTTGGCTTTAAAAAGTTCACAGATTAACGTAAATTCATATCACAATAATACAATAAAAATAGAAAATTTAGCTGAAGAATTAGAATCATTTGCAATTCATAAAGAAGATAATACAGTGGAAGGGTTTCTACATAAGGAACATAAAATTATAGGTGTAATGTGGCATCCAGAAAGAGAAATAAATTATAATAACAGATTAATTTTGCAAAAAATATTCATAGATGAAGATCTTTGGAGAAAATAATTTGAAAGTAATAATCCTTGCAGCTGGACAGGGAAAAAGATTACAGCCATTAACAAAATCAATTCCTAAATGTTTAGTAAAATTATTTGGAAAAAGTTTATTAGAATATCAACTTGATATTTTTGAGAAATCTAATATTTTAGATATTTCAGTTGTAACAGGATATGAGAGTAAAAAAATAAAAAATCCAAAAATTACTTATTTTCATAATAAAAATTATGAAAAAACTAATATGATTACATCATTATTTTGTTCAGAAAAAAAAATGACTGATCAAATAATTGTTTCATATGGTGATATAATTTTTGAGAAAAAAGTAATTAATCAATTATTAAAAACAAAGGAGGATATTTCAATAGTGATAGATCAGAATTGGAGAAGGTATTGGGAACTTAGATTTGAGAATCCATTAGATGATGCTGAAACATTAAAAATAGATTCTGATGAATATATTCTGGAAATAGGGCAAAAAACTTCAAAATTTTCAGAAATTCATGGTCAGTATATCGGTTTAATGAAATTTCAAGGTAAAGGAATTCATCAATTAAAGGAGTATTATAAAAAAGCAAAACAATCTGCAGAAAATGGAAAAAATATTTTAAATTCAAAACATTCGTTCGATAACTCATACATGACAGATTTATTGCAAGGAATGATAAATGACGGGATAAAGATAAAAGCTGTGAAGATAAATTCAGGGTGGTTAGAGTTGGATTCTTTAAAAGATTATAATTTATACAATAAATTATTTGAGGGAAAAAAGTTAGATGAATTATTTAGGATCGAGGGATAAATTTATTTTTAAAATAAATAATGAACAATGAAATAATATGAAAAAAATTGATGGTTTTAATATTGTATTAATTAATTTAGATGGATTAAGACAAGATAAAATTGATTTGTGTCCATTTCTTAAAACATTTAAAGAAGAAAATTTAAATTTTCAAAATATTTTTACAGTTGCACCATATACGTTTGCTTCATTACATGCAATTTTTTCAAGTACATATCCATCAAAAAATGGAGTGAATGCGTATTATAACATGTTCAAATTTAAAGAAAACGAATGTGTTACATTAGCAGAAATTTTGAAATCTAAAAATTATTTTACAAGTTGTGATATAATAAGTAATTCGGTGATGCCAAAAAAAGGAATTGATGATTGGAATTTATTTGATGAAAAAGATGTAGATTTTATTGATAGACATACTAAATTAATAAAAAAATTATCAACCAAAGAAAAATTTTTTGTTTTTTTACATTATACTGAAGTTCATAAAAATTTGGTTAGAGAAATAGTACAGCGTTACAAAGAAAATGATGAAGATTTTTTTAAGTTAATTAAAGAAAATGACGAAAGATATAACACACAACTTCCTTCTTGTGATGAATATGTATCATCAATAATTAAAACACTTAAAGAAGAAAATATTTGGAAGAAAACTATTTTGATAATTTTTTCAGATCACGGTGCAAGTATTGGTGAAAAGAAAGGTGAGAAATTCTATGGGACTTATACATATGATTATACAATTAGAGTTTGTTGTACAGCTAGAATTCCTGGTGAAACATCAAAAAATATTACAAAGCAATGCAGAACAATAGATATTTTTCCAACAATCTTAGAATTAGTAGGAATCGAGAATGAGTATTTCAATAAAATTCAAGGGAAAAGTTTAATTCCATTAATTGAAAATCCTAAATCTGAAGATCGAGAAGTTTTTGTTGAAACAGGTGGATTATATGGTCCATGGCCATCACCAAAAAAACACAACGTATTTTGTATAAGAACCAAAAATCATAAATTAGTTTATAATGATACTCCTCAAAACTGGGAATTTTATGATTTAGAAAAAGATCCTAAAGAAAATGACAATATGTACAATGAACACTCACCAAAGATAAAGGAATTAAAAAAGAAAATGATTACTCATTTTAAAGAAAATGAAATTAAAACAAATTTGAATATATAATTAAATTTCTAATATGAATCGATTGCCATCAATTTTGAATGAATAATTTCAGCAACATAATGATTTCCTTCTTTAGATAAATGTCCACCATATTCATTATCATCAGAATAAAATTTATCAAAATCTTGTTTGTTTAGAAATTCATTTGTGATATCAATTGTATGTAATTCTTTAATCTCTCTAATGGATTGTTGAAACTCTTTATAAAAATGAAAATTATTATTAATAAAATGTATATCATCTTTTTGTGGTAAAAACATAAAAATAGGAATAAAATTATTTTTCTTTGCATAAATAACATACTCTTCAATAATTTTTTTTAATAGTTGTGTGGCATGATTATTAGAATAGAGTTTTAATCTCCAAGAATGATTTATTTTCATTATAACATCCATAGGTTTCCATTCATAAATTGAATAATTTTTCCCTAAATTTTTTAATAATTGGATTAGAGTAACCCAAAATAAAATAGAAAAATTTCGTTTTGCATTCTTCAGTAATGAAAAAAAATATGGAAAGTGTATTTTTTCATTAGAAAATTTGTTTTTATAAAAATAATCTAATTTTTTAACTTCTTTAAGAAATTGATAATAATGTTCAAATTTCGATTCATCATCAATTTTATTTTTTATTAATTCTAAAGAATCATTATTCAGAATGAATTTTGGCTTGAATCCAAATGTATTTCCATATTCATAATAATGCTTCCAATAACTCATAATTCTACTAATTGTGTCAGGAACTACGCCTAAAATTACGTATTTTGTTCTGTTTTTTGGATATTCTCTTTTTAATCTTAAAAGTGTTTGATCTAATCCATAATTACCTACACCAAAATTTAGAACATTAGAAGTTTCCATCTCAGATAAAAAATGTTCCCAAGTTTCATCATCATTTACTTGACGACAAAAAGTGAAGGAATCACCATAACATGAAATTTCTGATTGTAATTGTTCAAAGTTAGGATTTATTCTAGAACCTTTTTCATTAATATTCCAACTGACATTTCCAAATTTTCCAATTTCAGTATCTGATGTGTTAGGTTTTCTAATCCATCCTAATTCGGGATCATAGCCTTTTAAAAAGAATTTTTTTAAACCTTCTTTTGAAAGGAATGGTTTTTCATCTTTATTAGTAATAAGCCATTGAAAATTTTTGCGTACATTTTTTACCCAAATAATCATAAAAAACTCTATAATCGCATAAACAATTCCGATCCAAAGAAGAATTTCCCAATTGGTCATCTAAATCATTAAATGATCTGTTCTAATAATCATATTGAATATTTTTTTTGACAATTAAATATAACCTAATTTTTTTAATTCTTCTTCGACATCTTTTGACTCTTCTTCATTTAATTCAGGTGATTCAAATTTTGAAAGAAGTAGATCTCGTTTTTTAGATAATTGTTGTTCAAATTTTTGAACTAATTTTGGATTCAATGATGCTATGTTATTTTCTTCTAATGGATCATTTATCAAATCAAAAAGAAATATTTGTTTATCATCAGGATTAAGTCTTCTAAAGTATTTAAATTCACTATTTCTTAATCCTATAGAGGGTTTAGGAGATTCTGTAGTCGTTTCGAAAATGGTATTTTCTAAATATATTGGTTCTTCGGGTAGATATTCACCATGAATTAAAGGAAGTAAACTTCTTCCATCAATTTGAGGATAATTTTTCATTCCTAATAATTCAGCAATTGTAGGAAATATGTCGATGCTTCTCACTAAGTTAGCAATAGGTTCAGAAGGTGGAATATTATATCCTAAAAATAATAGAGGAATATGTATTAAATCATCAAATAGATATCGATTTTTAGAAGTTCTTGTATCAATACTACGTTTTTTTAAAGAAGATTTTGCTTTAAGATGATTTGTTGAATGTTCAACACTTCTTTTTTGAGTTGCAACTTTATCATAGATAGTCTTAGGGACATAAGATCTAAGTGTAGATTTGATTTTAGAAGAAAAATTATCTTTTACACTGTCATCTATTGATAAAATATAATCTCCATGATCAGCAGTAATTACTACTAGTGTTTTTTCTAAATCAATTTTTTCTATAATTTTTCCAATCCACAAATCAATTTTAGAAACTACAAAGTCATATCGTTCACTGTATTTCTTATGTTTAAATTTTTCAGGAACTATAACTGGAATATGTAAATCCTCAAGATGGATTAAATAAAACCACGGTTCAGTTAAGGATTTAGATTCTAGTTTATTTAAAATTCTATCTCCCAAACCATTGAATAAATTAAAATTTGTCCTATCATATTCGTTATCTTCATTTTCAAAATCTGCCAATCCTAATTTAATAGACCATGAATCTACTAAAGAGTAAATATGATATCCATTATTTTTTAATTGATTGATATAGTTAGGAACCCTTGAGAAAATTTTATGATAATTCATTCCAGATATTCCAGCATTAATAGGGTATAGACTAGAAAAAATACTCCCATATCCAGAAATAGTATAATCCGATGAACTAAAATTTTGAGAAAAATAAGTACCCTTTTTGATCAATGAATCAATATTAGGGGTATTGGATTTACAATGAAATTTATCAGCTCGCATAGAATCAACAATAATGAAAAGAATATTAGGTTTCAAAATAATATCACTTTAAATTTCAACTTCAATGGTATATTTTTTAAAAACGAATTTAGAAAAAATGTTTATATTATTTTCTAATGAATTGGATGATTTAAAATGAAGATTTTTCAACAAATTATTTTAAATGATTTAATATATAATATATTACATGAAATTACTTAATTTTGTATTAAGGGTGATTTTAGATGATTAAGAAAAATATCGTTTGTTTAGTTCAGGCTAGAATGGAATCAACAAGACTGCCAGGAAAAGTATTGATGAAAATTAATGGAATTCCGATGATTATTTTACAAATAAACACATTAAAAAAATCAAAGTTATTAAATCAAATAATTGTAATCACAAGTAAAAATCAAACTAATGATGTTCTAATAAAAAATTTAGAAAAAAATGGAATTAGATATTTTAGAGGAAGTGAAGAAAATGTATTAGAAAGATATTTTCAAGCAGCAACAAAATTTAATGCAGATATAATTGTAAGAATAACCAGCGATAATCCATTAGTTGATATTACCATATTAGATAATATTTTAAAAATAATTAATGAAAATGATTTAGATTATGTTTCAAATAATCTAAAGAGAACATTTCCTATAGGTTATGATATAGAAGCATTTTCGTATAAGACCTTAAAAAAAATCTTTGAATCTACTGAAAATATTGATGATCTAGAACATGTAACATTATACATTCATAAAAATAAAGAAAAATTTAAAATAAAAAATTTTGAGGCTAATTCAGAAGACGCCCATCCAGAATGGAGAGTTACAGTAGATGAAAAAGAAGATTTTCAATTAATAAAAGAAATTTTTAAACACTATCATAAAAAATCTATAATAAGATATAGAGATTTAATAGAACTTTTTGAAAAAAAACCTAGTTTAATTAAAATTAATGAGCACATATCGCAAAAAAATTTATGAAAATATAAAAATCAAGTAAAATTGATTCTAATGGATAATTGCCATAATTAATTATAATGTCTTATTTAAAAACCATTGATAGATATAATATGAAAATAGTTTATGGAATGAAAGGAAAATCAGATAAAAATAAAATTTTTGTTGAAGAAACTGATTTGAATATTCCCATAGGTTCAGAATCATATCTATATCCAATTGATTTTCTAAAAAATATTCAAAATAAAAAAATTAATGGAATAGAAGTGTATAAATTATTTAATTTCGATAATTTTTCATTATGGTGGTTTGTTTATCCAACTATTTTTCCTTCAATAAACCGAATATTAAATTTTATAATTCAATTTGAAAAAATTTTAGAAAAATATCCAATTACAAATATAGAACTAGTGGGAGATATAGAAAAATGGGAAATTATAAAGCAAATTTGTCATAATAAAAATATTAAAATTAGTTTTTCTAATAAAAAATTAAAATTCTTTTTGTTAAAATCATTTATGTTAAGTAAAATTAAAAAATATTATTTTTCATATATTTTTAAAACTAAAATAAATAAAAGACTTACAATCACAAAATCAAACAATATTCTATTAAATGATTTTCATAACAAAATAATTTTTGCCTCACCAACTGTGTATAGAAGGAAAAATTCAGAAGGAGATTATGTTAAAAATGAATACATTCAGGGACCTATAATGAAAAAATTAATTGATATGAATCATGAATTAATCGGCATAGATATAGATTATACGTTTAGAGGTGATTTTGAATCATTAAAATCAAGATTAAGAGATCCCATACCATGGATTCCATTAGATTTGATGATTAATAATTTTAAAAGTGAAACTACAGAAAAAATTAATAAAAAGTTTTTGAGTATAATTAAAAACAAAGAATTTCAATTATTATTTAATTATAATAACATAAATTTATGGAATTATCTTAAAAATGAATTTTTAAAAATAACATATGCACCACACTTATCATATTATGTCAAGATAATAGAATCATTTTCTAAAATTTTTGAAAACAAAAAACCAAACTCCATATTCTTACCTTATGAAACAGGTCCTATTGCTCTTGCAATAATTCTTGCAGCAAGAAAGAATAATGTGAAGACATTTGGAGTACAACATGGAATAATATATGAAAATCATCCAGATTATTCACATACAGTATTTCAAAATAGTAAAGATTGTAATGGTATGATCATTCCAGACAATTTGCTGTTATTTGGGGAATTTGCAAGAAAAATATTGACAGCTCGAGGTTATCCTAACGAAAAAATTCAAATTTTAGGAAATCCAGAATTTTTTAATTTTGATAATAAAATGGAAATAATTTCAAAGTTAAATCTTAATGAAAAATATCAGATTCCAAAAAATAAATTTGTTATATTATTTACTACCGCGAAAGCACAAAAATATTACAAAAATACGTATGGAAATATTGATTATGATGAAAAAATATGGAGTACATTAATCAAGAATTTGGGAAGTAAGGAAGATTTTTTTATAATTTTAAAACCACATCCAAGTGAAAATATTGAAATTTATGAAAAAATTTTAAAACAACATAATGTAAAAAATTGTAAAATAATAAATGATGATTTATTTGAACTTATTCATATATCTAAATTAATAATATCAATTTACTCAACTACGATATTGGATGCAATTTGTTGTATGAAACCAGTTATCAGAGTTAAATTTTCTAATACAATGCCAAATTTACCATATGATGAAACAAATGTTGTTTATTCAAGTGAATTAGATAATTTAATAGAAAATATTTATCTAATTAAAAATGAGCCTGGAATAATACAAAACTTATTAAAAAATGGAAAAGAGTTTGTTCAAGATCAATACAATATTCTTAATAATAATATTGATTTATTATTCAAAAAAATAATAAATGATTAAAATATATTGTAATTTCATAATTTTAGGTTATAATTTCAAAATTAGAAGAATGTTATATTGAAATACGACAAAAATTAACTAAAAATGAAATAAAAATAGATTTAAAATTTGTGTAGGATGATTGATATATTATCAATCAATGATTAAATTAAGTGAAACCATTTGGTAGCAAAAATAGATAATAAATTGAAAAAAGAATTACAAAATAAAGTAGTTTTGATAACTGGGGGAGCTGGAAGTATTGGCTCTGCATTATCAGAGAAGATTTTAGAATTTCCTGTCAAATCATTAAGAGTTTTAGATATTGATGAACATGCTTTATTCAAACTAGCTAGAAAGATGAAAGATGAAAGATTAAGGACATTATTAGGAAATGTTCTAAATCAAGAAAGAGTAGATATGGCTTGTAGGGATGTAGATATAATTATTCATACCGCAGCAATAAAAAATATTGAAATTTCTGAATTTAATGTAATTGAAACTATAGATACCAACATCAATGGAACAGTAAATATGATTAAAATAGTAGAAAAAAACAAACCAAAAAAATTTCTTAATGTAAGTACAGACAAAGCGGCTGAATCAGCAACATTGTATGGTACAACAAAACAAGTTGGAGAACGTCTAACTAGTTGGGCTGCAGCTCACATGAAATCTACAAAATTTGCCTCAGTAAGATTTGGGAACGTCATAGAGACAAGAGGAAATGTGTTTGAAGTATGGGATGAAGAATTGAAAAACAATGAACCTTTATCGATAACAGACGCAAAAATGAAACGTTATTTTTTTCATAAATCAGAAGCAGTTGATTTTATTTTAGAAGCATTACTACTAATGAAAAAAGGGGAAATATTTGTACCAAAGATGAAGTCATTTAAAATTAGTGAATTAGCTAATAAAATATCTAAAAAACAAAGAGTCATTGGAAAACGTAGAGGAGAAAAAATTAATGAAGTGCTAATTACGGATAAAGAAAAAGAGAATGCTGAAGAAAAAACCAAAATGTGGATAATAAAACCATATATGTTGATTAATTAAAAATTTTGATGATAAATTGAATTTCTAAAAATTTAATGATTAAAAATGAAAGAAATTAAAATTGAAAACAAAAAAATTGGTGACAATAATCCTTGTTATACCATAGCAGAAGCTGGAGCCAATCATGATGGGAATCTAGAAAAGGCATTCAAACTTATCGATAATGCAGTCCTTGCAAAAGCTGATAGCATAAAATTTCAAATGTATACCGCATCAAAATTAGTCACAAAAAATGCACCCAAATATTGGAAAGATGGTAATCAAAATGAAACTCAATTCGATGTTTTTAAAAAATTAGACAGTTTAACTGAGGAACAATGGAAGCAAATTTTTGAATACTCTCAAAAAAAAAGCATTACTTGTTTTTCAACACCTTTTGATGAAAAAAGTGTGGATTTTTTATTTTCCATTGGCGTCCCAGCATTTAAAATTGCTTCAGCAGACATTACACATATTCCTTTAATCAAACATATTGCAAAAAAAAATATTCCAATTTTTATTTCTACTGGTATGGCAAACGACAATGAAATTAAAGATGCTATAGATACAATCCAAGATTGTGGAAATAATGAAATTATTATTATGCACTGTATCACATCATATCCAACAAAGCCTGAAGATGCTAATTTAGAAATGATAAGAACATTGACTAATAATTATACTGATCATGTAATTGGTTATTCTGATCATACCATTGGAACAGACATACCTGCTTTTTCAACAATATATGGTGTTAAATGTATTGAAAAACATTTTACTTTCGATAATGAATTAACAGAAAGTCCGGATCATAGGTTATCCCTAGATACAAAGGGTTTCTATGAAATGGTAAATAAAATAAGAACTGCTGAAATTTCAAAAGGTAAATCCTTTCGTACGACTTTTGATTCTGAAATTGAAGCTGTCAAATTTGCTAGACGTAGTATTGTTTCAATAAAAGAAATTTCAAAAGACGCAATAATTACTAAAGACATGATAGGTGTCAAAAGACCTGCAACGGGTATTCAGCCAAAATTTTTTGAAAAGATAATTGGTTTTAAAGCTGTAAAGAACATTGATGATGATACTCCATTAAAATGGGATGATATTACTGAATAAATTTCAAAATAATTTATTTATAATTATCATAAATTTTTGAAATAATTTGACTTGTTCTATTTAGACCTTTTCCATCAATAACTTTTCCAGATCTAAGACATAATTGCTTTCTTTTTTTCGGATTATCTAAGAGTTGTTTTAATGCTTTTGGTATTTGATCTTGCTTTAGTCTGTTATACATTCCAAGATTAAGTATGCAGTCTTTTTTCATAAAAAATTGTGCATTTTTGGCTTCATGTTTAAACGCTATTATACAAATTGTAGGAATCTTTAGTAATACAAGTTCATATAATGTTACACCAGATTTAGAAATTACAACATCTGCTTTTTCAAATTCTTTCCAAATTTTATCGGGAGCAAATTTTAATTTTACATTGTTTTTATTACATAATTCTGTAATTTTCCGTGTATTTTTAAAAAATGGGCCAATAATTACAGTAATTTGTATATCAGATAAATTAATCAGTGATTTTAGAACAACCAATGTCAAGTTTGTTGGATCAGAACCACCCATTGAAATTAAAATATGGTATTTTTTCTTTTTACAAATATTTTTTAAGGATTTTTTAGATTTTTCAAATTCTTCATTTGCCATAAAATATTTTGGACCTAAATAGAGTTTAGTTTTTTTATTAACGATTTCATAATTATGAAATTGTTTTGATAATGTTCCATTAAAAATTATATCAGCATATGCTTTTTTACAAAATGCATCGTCAATTAAAATAACTTTATAATTTTTATCAAGTAATTTTTTAGAAATAGATTCAGCATATTCTCTCATATCAATTACAATTAATTGTGAATTAACTGAGTTCATCACATTATCAATAAAATTCCATTCAGTAAAATAGGTGAACTTTTTTGGAATAATAAAATATCTAAATTTCTTTTTTTGTAATTTATCAATTATGGTTTTATTATTATTAATAATAAAAATAATTTTATGACCTAATTTTTGTAATGATTTTGCTAATGTATATGATCTAGTAAAATTTCCAAAACCTTTTGATTCATCAGTTATGCATCTAATAATAATTTTTTTTCTCATATATCAACTAGAATTTAAGTGGAATATTAATTCTAATTCATTTTTTATTTAGTATCCAATGATTGATTACTTCTATATTTTTTTTGAATTCATTTGGAAAGTTATCTCGCATTATATTGCCTCGTCCATCAGCAATTCCTATCAATTGTGCAGGATTAGTGATATTGTCAACTACAATATTACCATATTTACCATAAAACCCTCCAGATACTACTTCTATTCCTTTGATTTTTTTATTTCCAAATACTTCATTTAGGTGATTTTTTGTTTCAAACAGTAGTGTCATAGCGCTTGCAAAGCTAGGTCTTATATCAAGTCTAATTACTTTGATCTCTTTTTTTAAGGCTTGTGAAATTGCTTCAGGTTCAATAGTTTCAATTCCACCATCTAATATTATTCCATTTTTTTTCATTTGTTGAACCATGTTAGATGTAATTGCAGGAATTCCATTGGTAAATCCAATAAGTAAATCACAATTTTTAGCAATGGTAGAAGAATCTTTTGGGATAATTTTTTTTAGACAATTTTTAGGTTTTATCAAATTTAATGCCAAAGCAGTCTTCTTTGATTCTTTAAATGTCCTACAAGAAAGTGAGACGTGATGACCTCGTTCTACCAATTTCAATGCAACTTTACTCCCTATATTCCCGGCACCGATAATTCCAATCTTCTTATCCATAGGAACAAGAAATAAATTAGAAATTAAAGAATCAGCAGCATCAGCTGTAGAATCACTGCTTTTGAAAGTTAAAACTTGACTTTTAGATACATATTTGATTATTATTTTTACTATATTTTGTAATCCATTAATTTTTTGTTCTGCATCAATTATAATATAATCAACTTTACCATCAAGTTCATTTACAATTTGTTTTGCAGATTTAAGATTATAAATTGTTACAGCAATACATATTAAATTATCAGTTCTTCTAATTGGCAAAATAACAAATCCATCCTTGGTTTTTCTTGTTGTTGTAATCATTACCAATGCCGATTTTTTTTTCGCTTTTTTTGATTCAGAACAAACAAGTTTTACAATTTTCTTAATTTTCTCAAAATTCTGATTCATCTTAAATAAAATTTGAAGTTATAATTATAAACATTTTTTTTCTTTGATTCATAAATAGATTAAATAAGGTAGTTGAAATTAACAAAATTAACATAATTAGTTCTAAATTAATCAGTAATTGTTTAATTTAGTGAATATAAGAAAAATCTATGAGTGAAGTAAGATTAAAATTTTCAGGTATGATACGATTTATCAGTGTCATAGTTGGTGTATTTACAGGCCTAGTTTTTACTACAATTGTTACCAGAAACTTATCTGCTATCGAATATGGAGAATGGGTTGCAATTGGATCTTTAATGATTTATGGTGTTTTTCCTTCTTTAGGATTAGGGTATTGGTATACCAGATATACGGCTAGAAATACTCCAATAGCCCGTTATGGAGTATTAATTACATCAATTTTTTCACTAGTAGGAGTTCTAATATTTTTTATCGCAGCTACAATTTTTATTAAAGAATTTAATAATTTATATCCAATTTTACTTGTTGCATCTCTACAAGTTGTTACATCCAGTCTAATTCATACTTTAAATTCAATATCAAATGGGAAAAAACCTGAATTTCCAGCATATGGAATTTTAGTTTTTGAAATTGTTAAGGTAACACTTGCAATTACGATACTTTTTGGTTTGAATGCTTTCTCATTAATAGATGTAATTATTGTAATTATAATTTCTCAAATTGTACAAATTTTTAGTTTATCTATATTAATTCGTAAAGAAATAACAAGAAAAGTTGATTTTAAAAATATCAAAAATATTTTTAAATCATTATGGATTCCCTTGTATAATAGAAGTTCTGATGTAATTTTTAGCACAGATGTATTGATAGTTTCATTATTAACATCATCATTTGTTCAAGTTGCTGTTTTTAAAATTGCTTTTGTGTTTTCAGTGATGGCAGAATTTGGATTAAGTTTCACATATCCATTATATATTAAATTATTAGGTGGAGGTAAAGTTACAGACATTGTTACATCAATAAAGATGGCCATTTTGTTTACAATTCCCATAGTTATAGGCACGGTAATTTTAGCAAAACCATTATTATTTTTACTAAATCCGGATTATGTCTCATCAGAAAATATTTTACAAATTTTATCTATCTATAGTTTATCTTTAGTATTTGGAATGATATTCCAAAATATAATTTTGGGAAGTGAGAAAGTTGATGTAATGGGTGAATTTAAACAAAAAGATTTACTTTTTTCAAATTTATTTAAATTACCAACAATTGATTTAATTTTTAAATCAACGTATATTGTATTAATTACAATTCTAACAATTATTATTTGGAATGAAGAAATTTCTTTCGAAGAATTTGGACAAATGTGGGCTTATCTTTTATTATTAACAAACATTCCATTTATTATTTTTAAATTTATTTTAGCTAAAAAAATGATGGATTTTTCATTTCCTTGGACTTCGATTTCAAAATATATAGGAAGTTCAGTTTTAATGGGAATACTGCTTATTGTTTTGATTCCATATATTGATTACACTAGTTCTGAAGCTATGTTATTTGCTCCTCAAATAATTGGATTAATAGGTGTTGGGGCAGGGTTTTATTTTGTGATAATGTCAATAATTGATAAAGAAACACGAGAAATAATTAAAAATGGATTAAAACTTATTTTAAGAATATAATTAGTAATAGGAAAATAATTTAAGAATTTGTATAGAAATTATATTTTTTTAAAAAATTATTCAATGTTGTACATTCTATTTTTTTCCCAAAAATTGTTCCCCCTTCAGTCGCATTGATTGTTTTTGTCCATTTAGGAGCTTTTGGAATAAACTCCTTGAGAGCTTGACTATAATATTGAAAAACAGGATCTTGAATAGAATAAGAATTATAATCGGGATTGTAAATTTTAGGATAGGCTTTTTTAAATACAATACTATTTTTATCAACATTCTCTGAAAGCGGATGATATTTAGAAATAATTTCCCAAGGAGTATCTACAGAATAACCATGATCAATTCCAATAAGACCAATGTAATTAGATTTTAAAATTGACCATGCAATAATCCAACACGAAGTACCAACATTTCCCCCAGTTTGAATTGCAGGAAACCCATTTGGATGATTTTTAGTTTTTGTCATTTGCCCGGAAATATAGTTAAATGATGATTTGCCTTTATTGTAATCAAATAATGTATGTAACCAAAAAATTTCTAATCCAGATTTTTTAATAGCGTTGTAGGTGCTATGTGGAATTGTAGTCGATAATAAGCATTTGATTTTTTTACCATATTTTTTAATAGTTTTATGTTCATAGAACTTTTTTATTTCTTCATTTGTATCAATTGTAACTACATAAAAATTTGGAAATCTATCGGGAGTAACTCCTGCTTCTAATGCATTCTTTAAAATTCCATCTGTACACAATATGTTTCCTTGAAAATTACTTTTTGCTAATTCTTCTAAATGAGCATGTTTTTTTAGAGATGGCCCTCTACCAATTACAATAGATGAAGATTTATTTAATTCAGGATTAATTTTTGGAGATAATTCTTGTACTGATTTTCCATTTGAAAAATATTTAAGATTTTGAGTGAAATTTTGAATCCATGAATCATAGTACTGATTAAATGTCTTCTTTTGTAAAGTATTTTCAATGATTTCTTTTGAAGATTTAGGTTTACTTGGAATTCCCAATAAAAGTGTGAAGAATGTATCCCAATCTTCATTTTTTAAATTAAGATCTTTTTTTTTCTGAATTAATTGTTTTAATAAATCATTATTGATCTCAAATGAGATTTCTTTCATGGTCATAATAAAAATTAAACATAAGTTTGAATAAATTCATTACTAATAGGTATTTTTTAGATAAACAGTTTTGAAAAATTAATCAGAGTTCTTCTATAAATAATTCATCATCTTTTTTATCAGTACGAAATATCATATGTGATCCAACTCCTACCTTTGCAACAAGCTCTTCTAATTCTTCATCTTCTGAAATAGATTCGTCTTCAATTTTTTTTACATTAAAATTTCCTTTAATCATAAGAATAGTTAGCACATATTACTTATAAATAATTATTTTAAAATATTAAAAATTGTTTTTAATATTTCTCTATTTGAATAGAAATTACTTTTTCAGCTATACATACAGGGCATTGTGTTTCCCATTTTTTATCATGAGGCCACCCTCTAAGATGAGCTAATTTTAGAATTCTTTCAACATCACAAGTATGCATTAAATATTTAATTGCCAAAAGATCTCCCATGTCAAAATGCTGGCTAACTGTACAACTATAATCAGTTGCATTATTGAGAGACAAAAGAAATTTTTCTAATGCCTCATTTTTCCATTGTGCTATAACATTTTCAGGAATTTTAGGATTTGGGTGTTTTTCTAATAGTCGTAATCGTTCATCATATTGTTGTAAAATAAAATCTTGATAATCCATGAAAATTTTTGTTCCAGGATATGGTGTACAAATAAAAGGATCAATAGTAACGTTATTTTTTATAAAAAATTCAACAGTCAGAAGAACATCATTAATATCTTCATTTGGATTTCCCACCATAAAGGTCATGACAGGCATTATTCCTTCGCTCTTAAGATTATCTACTGCTTTTTGATTATGAGCAACCGTTACACCTTTTCCAATATCTTCTAGAAGGATTTTATCACTACCACTTTCACCTCCAATTGAAATAAAAGTAAATCCTGCTTCTTTCATATGTTTAACAACTTGAGGAGTAATACTAGGAGCATCTCCAGAAGTTCCAAGTTTTATTTCATCATTTAGTCCTTCTTTAATCCATGAATCACATAAATCATGAACTCGTTTCGTATTAGCTGTAAGATTTTCATCGAGTAAACAAACATAATCAACATTATATTTATCACGCAGCATCTTAACTTGATTTACAATATATTCAGCTGAAAAAAATCTCATAATTGGTTGAAATCCTGCTTCTTCATCTAATAATTTCATTTTTTCTTTTCCTAACAAGGCTTCTTGATCCCATCTGTTCATTCCATTATGTGTACAAAATGTACATTGTCTTGGACATCCTCTTTCAGTAACAAAATTAATTCTTCTTTTACTTTTCCATGCTCCATTAAACCACATTGAACCAGAGTAACTGAAATAAGAATCCAAATCCATTAGTTCGTAAGCAGGATATGGAATATCATCCATATTTGGAATTAATGGTCTTGGTTCAGTAAAGATAATTTCATCATCTTTTCGATAGGTAATTCCTTTAATTGATTTCCAATCTTTTGAATCAACATTTAGCAGAATCTCCTTCCAAGTTTCTTCACCTTCACCAATACAAGCAATGTCAATTTCAGGATTAAATTTCATAATTTTATCAGGCATGTAAGTAATGAATCCACCACCACATACGATCAAGGCAGTTGGGTGTAATTTTCTAGTGATAAAAAGAAGTTTTTTGATATCTTTATACATACTGCTCAATCCCCCAATTCCAATTACATCCCATTTTTCTACTGCAATTTGTTTGGCAGCATATTTCCAGCTAGGGACTGGACGTTTTGAATTCAGATCTAGTAAAGCAACTTGATTACCTTCATTCATTGCAATACTTGCTAAAATTCCCAACCCATTTGGAATATCAAGAGGATCTTGATCTACTCTCACAGGAGTATGTATTAGCAGTATTTTCATA
>Ga0233434_1001022_pt1 | contig 29136 bp, 28 predicted proteins | sample SI_122_August201_4_FD_182738 | JGI IMG/M metagenome (GOLD analysis project Ga0233434, IMG submission 182738) | Seawater microbial communities from Saanich Inlet, British Columbia, Canada - SI_122_August2016_120_MG | ecosystem: Environmental > Aquatic > Marine > Inlet | place: Canada: British...
CGGCCCAGACTTGACGTTTCATGATTCGACAGGGAACACACCACTTGCCAGTGAAAAAGAGTATAATAGGTTTATCAGATTCGACTGCCAATTGTTGAGCCGTTGTATAGTTAGCAGCCCAATCAATGCGATTGGAAGGCGCATAGAAGGAGTGCCAAGCGTAGGAGAGCGATACCACGAGGAATGTAAACCAGAAAGATTGCCAGAATTTGTCCGACTTACTTTTATTGGGTAGAGATTCGGGTTCAATGGGCATTATTGGTGGTTGATTGTCATTCATGAAACATTCTAAATCTTTTTACGAATAAATTAACCAGCTTGTCCGCCAACGTTTTTCAGGCGGAAGGACGGCTTTTCTATTCTCAAATATTTCACCATAATTAAACAGGAATTCTTTAATTCCGAACCATTCGGGTAAAGAACGCATGATCTTTTCACAGATGAAATGATCACCTGTTTTTAGGGATTATTTTTCTGTATGAGAATCTGTAAGCATGGCTAAACGTTTGGGTTTTAGTATATATAGGAATTGTGGCAACTATTGAAACAATTTCCTCATTTGGTTCACCGCATTTCGGACACAAGTCTCTGTAGCTCGGTGAAGTTCTAAGCTACTATACCAAAATGAATTTGACCAAACGATTGTTCCAGAATCAATATCTTTCAATTTGATCATTATTCCGACTCTGGCACTTGTATAATTCACTTTATTTCCGGACGAAATTGCGCCACCGTCGGTTTTGGTGGTTGTGGAAGATGATGTGTTTGCTTGATCTTCTTTTCTTTCTGTAGAAATTGTTTGTTTGACAGTTGTCGTGGTTGAGCCTCGGTTTTCGTGGTGATACGGTACAATAATTATTTCTGAATCTGTGTATTCTGTTATAATGCAAGAAAGCTCGAGTGTTTTGCCGCCTTCTTTTAGTGTAATGGTAGGCAAGCGATCGGATAATTCTTTTATATTAAATCCATATTTTAGGAAATTATGGGTTAGACTCGATTCAACCATTTCTCCTGAACCGGGCAAATAAGAATGATCAATTACAGGAATAATCTCTATTGAGCCTACATCAGAAAAATTATATGATTCACTAATTGCCGCACCATTCCAACAGGCAATTGTAGCAAAGAGAAAAGAAATAAAAACTAATTTTTTCATTATTCAGTTGACAGATTTTGGATATGTACTTTTGCTTCGCTACTAATAAATTCATCTTTTGAATATTTTAAGCAATTTTTCCAGGCTGCTAGCGCAAGTTCAAAATCTTCCAATGCTTCATGAAGTAACGCTTCCATTCGATAAATGTCCGGGTTGGACCTATCCATTATTTGCGCATCAGAAATATGGGACAAGGCTTCCTTATACATCCCTGCTCTCATGGCTGCAGATGCTTTATTTAGAGAATCATTTCCGCTTCCCATCAACGCGCCGAAAAGGCATAATATTATTAATTTTCTCATGATGATTGTTCCTCTTTAGATAATTGATCGATGGCACGTAAAACATCTCTTCTGCTAATTTGCCCCACTAATTTCTCACCTTCCATAACGGGAAAACGACGAAATCGAGATTTTATAAATTTATCAGCTACATTGGATAAAGTATCATGGACATTAACAGTCATAAGATTTGTTGACATATATTCTTTTACAAGTCCACCCAAGTTATTGTAATAGGATGATTCAAATAAGGTTTTCATACAATCTTTTTCCGAAAGAATTCCCACAAGATTTCCATCATCAATGACAGGAGCGCCTGATATTTTATTATCAAGAAATGATTTTATTGCCGTTTCGATGGGTGTCTCTGGCGAGAATGATATAAGATCAGTCGCCATAAAATCACGAATAGAATAATGTATATTCATTAGAGTTCCTTAACAGGTTTGATTGAAGTTAGAGCTATCACGCCACTAAAACAAATGGGGGAGTATTTGTTTCAGATTCAATACGATGATTTGTTTTTTTAAAAAACAAATTTATTACTCAAATAAAGACGTTTCCCGGGAAAGTAAAAATTGTGCTCTATCTTGATAAAATAAGTTTTCGGTCATCATTTCTGGGTAGGATGTCAAATCAGTCTTAATGACTTTTTGGAGAAGGCTATGAAATTGTTCCCGATTCCCTGCTTTTTGATGATAGAATTCTGCCATATGGACTGCATTCCCAAGGTATTCTGGGTTATTGGATAATGCTTGTATAAAATAGGTTTCTGATTGAGATAATTCAATACCAGGAATTCGTGTATAAAGAGAGCCAAAAAACCGATAGGGACCACTATAATGAAATCCCGGTTCTAAGGATAAAGTTCGATGCATCATAACTTCAACCAATTCCCGATGATTCAATCGTTCAATCACAGGCTTGGAATTAAGATAACGAGCAAGGTTGGTTGCCCACCAAAATAATCCAGGCACAACAGAACTAGGAGCACCCGATAAAGCTGTAAGCATTTTAAACGAACTATCGCCCTGTGCACGTTCATAGATACTGGAAAAATCGGGATGAGTTAAGACCGCATTTTTACAATGTTCACTTGCGAGTAAAAATAAGGCATCTTGTTTGGATGCCTCTTTTTCAACAAATAATCCTCGAGTATATAAAATTTTACTATATAAGACGGCCAATTCAAAATTTGAGGGTCTTTGTTGAATGGCTAGGCTAATAAAATGTTCAGCTTTTTTTAGAGCCAATGAATCGGATCGTTGCTCCCAATTTAGTTTTCCCTGTTCAATGAGAAAATCTACATTTTGAACTTTAGCATGGGATTGATAATTCGCACCTGCACAATTCAAGATGAAAAATCCTGTAAGAAGAAAAATAATTAGATTGAGTTTTTGTTTCAAGTTTAAATGTGTCCTTAAGCCTAAATTTCCAGCCATGAAAATACAAATTACTTAAGGCTATGGAAAAGACCATTGAATTAAAAACATTAGAACCGACAGCTTTACTGGGCGTGGCTGATTCACATATTAAACTAATTGAAGCTGCTATACCTATCACAATTATCGCACGAGGAGAAGTAATAAAAATTCAGGGCGATACTCACGATGTAGACCATGCGCATGAAGTCCTCCACGAAATGATGGAAACGCTTTCCAGTAAGGGGAGTCTTTCTGTACGAGATGTTCAAAATTTGATTCGTCTGATTACGTCATCCAATGGAAAATCCAATGGGGAGCATCATACACCAGACTTGGTTATTCACTATGGGAAAAAAGGTGCAATAGTTCCAAAAACTAACGGGCAAGAAAATTACGTTAAAACGGTCTATAAAAATGATGTGGTTTTCTGTATTGGACCTGCCGGGACTGGAAAAACTTTTTTGGCAGTTGCCCTCGCGGTAGCCGCATTAGAAAATAATGAAGTTGATCGAATCATTTTATGTCGCCCAGCCGTAGAAGCTGGAGAGCATCTTGGTTTTTTACCGGGTGATTTAAAAGAAAAAGTGGACCCATATTTGGCACCACTATATGATTCCCTGGGGAGAATTTTTCCTGAGAATAAATTAGCCCAACTTTTGGAAAAAAATTATATTGAAGTGGTTCCACTAGCGTACATGCGTGGACGAACTTTGGATAGCGCCTATATGATTTTGGATGAGGCGCAAAACGCCACAGCTTTACAAATGAAAATGTTTTTAACAAGACTTGGGATTGGATCGCAGGCAATTGTAACCGGTGATATTACTCAAATTGATTTGAAAAAACGCTCAGATTCAGGTTTAATTCAAGTGACGAACATTTTAAATAATGTTGAAGGAATAGGATTTATTACATTAGATCCAAGTGATGTGGTTCGCCATTCTCTTGTAATGAAAATTATTCAAGCTTACGATGAAAATTTGAAGAATGAAGATTCTTCAAATTGACGCACTGAATCCAGCCCTTTTTAATAGTATTTTTCTCAAAAAATAACTTTAATCTATTTTCAGTTTTTGGGGAAAAGATTTTTTAATTTACAGACTCTTTTATACACGCTTTTTAAAGGAAAACGATGCAACGGAAATCAGTTATTGTTTCGGCGAAACGGACACCCGTCGGCGCATTTCAAGGTAATTTGTCATCTGTAATTGCTCCAAACCTTGGAGCAACGGCGATTAAAGCAATTTTAGACGAAACCGGGATTGACCATTCTCAGATTGATGAAGTAATTATGGGAAATGTTTTATCGGCAGGTTTAGGACAAGCACCAGCTCGGCAAGCAACCCTCAATGCTGGATTACCTAATTCAGTTGAAACGCTTACCATTAATAAAATGTGTGGCTCAGGTCTAAAAGCAGTGATGTTGGCGGATCAAGTTATACGCGGTGGCAATGCAGATGTTGTAATTGCAGGTGGAATGGAAAGTATGTCTAATTCACCTTATTTGCTTCAAAATGCACGAGGTGGACAGCGACTAGGTCATGGCAAAATGATTGATAGTATGATACATGATGGACTTTGGGATGCTTACAAGGATACACACATGGGGAATTGTGCAGAATTACTTTCTTCAGATCGAAATTATACCCGCGAATCGCAAGATGAATTTGCAATCTCATCCTATAAACGCGCCCAAACTGCTCAAGCAGAAGGTGTCTTTGATTCCGAAATTGTTCCCGTCAGAATCCCCCAACGAAAAGGGGATCCAATTGTTGTATCAGAAGATGAAGAACCGGGAAAAGCGCGATTTGATAAAATCCCCATACTTCGTCCTGCGTTTGAAAAAGATGGGACAATTACTGCTGCAAATGCGTCCAAATTGAATGATGGTGCTGCAGCCATTTTGGTCATGAATGAAGAAAAAGCGAATGAATTAGGGCTCAAACCACTAGCAAGAATTGTAGCACAAGCGTCTGCTGCTCACGAGCCTGAATGGTTTACAACTGCTCCTGGAATAGCCATTGGAAAAGTGCTGGAACAAGCAAATCTTTCAGCGGATGATATTGATCTTTGGGAAATTAATGAAGCATTTTCTGCCGTAACTATGGCCGCCATTGATGATTTTAAAATTGATCCAGCTAAAGTAAATATTTATGGAGGAGCTGTGGCAATTGGGCATCCTATCGGAGCGTCCGGCGCCCGAATTTTTACAACACTTTTGAATGGAATGAACCGAACTGATGCAAAATATGGATTAGCAACTTTGTGTATTGGTGGCGGCGAAGCATCCGCATTAATTGTGGAAAAAATATGATCGATTTCACCTTAACATCTGATCAAGAATTGATTCAACAAACAGCTCGAGAATTTGCCCGGGAGCATTTAGCGCCAGGCGTTATTGAACGAGATGATAAAGCGGAATTTCCTAATGAACAAATTAAATTATTAGGTGAATTGGGATTTATGGGAATGATGGTTCCAGAAGAATGGGACGGTTCTGGATTTGATACGGTTACTTATGTAATTGCCATGGAAGAGATTGCGGCTGTTGAGTTAGCCACATCTACGGTAATGTCTGTAAATAATTCACTCGTTTGCCAACTATTTGTTGATTATGGAACAGAAAAACAAAAAGAAAAATATTTACGATCCCTTGCTAGTGGAACAAAATTAGGAGCATATAGTTTGAGTGAACCTCAATCAGGTTCTGATGCCAGTAATATGCGAACGTTTGCCCAAAAAGACGGTGATCATTATGTAATTAATGGAACAAAAAATTGGGTAACAAACGGGATTAATTCTGATATTGTTACTTTATTTTGTCTAACAGAAAAAGGTGCTGGCTATAAGGGAATAACTGCTTTTGTAGTTGAAAAAGGTACCCCGGGACTATCGGTTGGTAAAAAGGAAGATAAGCTAGGAATTCGCGCATCCGATACCTGTGAACTCTATTTTGAGAATTGCAGGATTCCTGTAGAAAATAGAATTGGGGAAGAAGGACAAGGATTCAAAATCGCCATGAAAGCTTTAGGCGGCGGACGAATCGGAATTGCTGCGCAGGCACTTGGCTTAGCTCGTGCCGCTTTAGATGCATCCATTACTTATGCAAAAGAACGAAAACAATTTGGTAAAACCATTGGTGAATTTGGAGCCATCCAAAATATCCTAGCTAATATGGCAACAGAAATTGATGCGGCAAGATTTTTAATTTGGCGAGCTGCAAAATTAAAGGATGAAGGAAAAAATTATATCCGAGAAAGCTCAATGGCAAAATTATTTGCCTCATCTACTGCCATGAAGGCGGCAACGGATTGCGTACAAATTCATGGAGGATATGGATACATGCAAGAATATGGTGTTGAGCGACTCATGAGAGATGCAAAAATAACTCAAATCTATGAGGGGACTTCAGAAATTCAACAACTTGTTATTGCGAGAGATTTACTTCAATGATGGTTGTTGTTTTTAATGAAATATCCCCAAAAATAGATTTATAAATAGGAGACAATATGTCAATTATTATTGAAGAAATGGATAGAAGAGGGCATGAACAAGTTGTTTTTTGTAATGATCAAGATACAGGTTTAAAAGCAATTATTGCAATTCATAATACCACCATTGGTCCTGCTTTGGGCGGTTGCCGGATGTGGAATTATGAATCTGAAGCCGATGCACTTACCGATGTTTTAAGACTCGCTCGTGGAATGAGTTATAAAGCGTCCATCGCCGGTTTAAATCTTGGCGGTGGAAAAGCAGTAATTATTGGAAATGCAAAAACGGACAAAACTGAAATACTTTTCAGATCATTTGGAAGATTTGTAGAAGGTCTTTCCGGACGTTACATCACTGCAGAAGATGTGGGAACCAGTGTAAAAGATATGGAATGGGTTCGGATGGAAACTAAATATGTTACGGGAATTTCTCGTGCATTGGGCGGCAGTGGCGATCCGTCTCCTGTGACTGCACTCGGTGTATTTGCAGGCATCAAAGCAACCGTGAAAAAACAATTAGGAAGAGATTCTTTAGTTGGATTAAAGGTAGGTGTTCAAGGGGTTGGTCATGTAGGTTATTATGTTTGTAAATATTTAGCAGAAGAGGGTGTAAAACTTATTGTAACTGATATTGATTCCGATGCACTAAAACGAGTTGTGGATGAATTCAGTGCGGAGGTGATTGGATTGGATGATATTTATGATGCTGATGTTGATATTTATACTCCATGCGCTTTAGGTGCCACATTGAACGATAATACCATTCCTAGATTGAAATGTTCATTGGTGGCCGGAGGAGCAAATAATCAGTTAAAAGATGAAGATGTTCATGGACAAATGTTAAAAGATAGAGGAATTCTCTATGCACCAGATTTTGCCATCAATGCAGGTGGTTTAATTAATGTTGCGAATGAAATTGAAGGATATAATCGGGAACGCGCATTTCGCCAAGCGGAAGGAATTTATGATATGCTTATGACGATTTATAGTGAAGCTGAAGCAGCAGGCGTAACGACACATGAAGCTGCATTAAAGGTGGCAGAATTACGGATGAAGGAAGTTGGCAAATTGAAAAATGTTTATTTGCCTAAGAAAAATGTTATGGGGAAACGTGATAACATCTAACAATCATCCACGCAGAGATGCGCGGGAAGGCGTGCTTCAAGCTCTATATGCTCAGCAATTTTCTGATGAAGATCCGAAACTTGTTTTGCAACGCATCTTAGATACATTTCCCGAAAGGAAAAAAAACTCGGTTTTTATTTTATCTCTTTACCAATGTGTGATAGACCATAGTGAATGGGCAGATGATATTATAAAAAATCACCTTGTAAATTGGGAGTTTGATAGAGTGGCCCAAGTGGATCGTGTTTTATTAAGAATGGGTATTTGTGAAATAGTTCATATGGATGACATACCACCTAAAGTTTCTATAAGTGAAATGGTGGAAATCTCTAAAGTGTATAGTACAGAAGAAAGTTCAGGGTTCATTAATGGAATTCTGGATGCCGTTTATAAAGAAAATAAAAAACAAGAAAAGAATTAATTAAAATGATATTGGCTAGATTTTTTGGTACAAAATCTGATCGGGAGATGAAAAAACTCCATCCCACAGCGGATAAGATCAATCAATTTTGTGAAACGTTAACGTCTAAATCTGATGAAGATTTTGTCACGAGAACTCAAGAATTAAAAGAATTTGTAATTAATCAGCGTAGAGAGAAAGAAGAATCTCTCTCTGCAGATATGGATCGACAAGAACGTGCAGCAGAAATATTGAAAGCTGAGCACGGTGCTTTAGATTTTATTATGGTGGAAGCATTCGCGATTGTAAAAGAAACATGTCGAAGACTTTGTGGCACTTCTTGGCAAATTTCTGGAAGAGAATCTCAGTGGGAAATGATTCCTTATGATGTGCAATTACTTGGGGCAATAACCCTTCATTCAGGAAAAGTGGCTGAAATGAAAACAGGTGAAGGGAAGACGCTTGTTTCCACAATGCCCATTTATTTAAATGCCCTTACGGGTCGGGGAGTTCATGTAATCACCGTGAATGATTATCTAGCTCAACGCGATGCAGAATGGATGGGCGAAGTCTATAAAAAGTTAGGACTATCTGTCGGATTTATTTTGAATTCCATGGATAATGTCAAACGCCGCGAAATGTATAATCAAGATATAACCTACGGTACAAATAATGAATTTGGATTTGATTATCTTCGAGATAATATGTCTCTTCAAAAAGAAGATAAGGTCCAACGTGGCCATTCATTTGCTATTGTAGATGAAGTAGATAGTGTTCTGATTGATGAAGCTCGAACTCCCTTAATTATTTCTGGGGCAGTGGATGCTCCCGTGGATGAAACGTTTACAACCCTGAAACCGGGTGTGCAGCAATTGGTTAAATTACAAACAAATCTTGTGGCAGAACTTGTCAGGGAAGCTCAAAAATTATTAAATGCAGACGATGAAGACGCAGCTGGATTAAAATTACTTCAAGCTCAAAGAGGGATGCCAAAACATCGTCAAGTGATGAAAATATTCCAGGAAACTGGTATGCTTAAATTGGCTCACGATATTGAATCAAATTATATCCGCGACAAAAAAATGCACGAAGTGGATGATGATCTTTATTTCTCTATTGATGAAAAAAGCCATGTTATGGATATCACAGATAAGGGAAGAAACGTTCTTTCACCTGATGATCCTGAAACATTTATTATTCCTGATCTTGGCGAAATATTATTGGAAATTGATGAAAATGACAACTTTTCATCAATCGAAAAAGAGCAAGAAAAAGAGAAAGCGCATCAACTACATGCTCAACGCAGTGGAACAATCCACAACTTCAATCAATTACTACGTGCTTTCACAATGTACGAAAAAGATGTAGAATATGTTTTGGATAATGGCAAGGTGATGATTGTTGATGAATTCACAGGTCGTGTTCTTCCCGGACGTCGATACTCTGATGGATTGCATCAAGCTTTAGAAGCGAAAGAAAATGTTCGAATTGAACGTGAAACTCAAACATTGGCAACAATCACCATTCAAAATTATTTTCGTCTTTATGATAAATTAGCCGGGATGACAGGAACGGCAGAAACAGAAGCAGAAGAATTGGGATCCATTTATGGATTAGATGTGACTGTCGTCCCAACGCATCGTGAAATTTCTCGAGATGATCGAGAAGATTTAGTCTATAAAACAAAACGTGAAAAATATAATGCTGCAATTGATGAGATTTCTGAATGTCATCATAATGGGCAACCCGTTTTAGTAGGTACCATTTCAGTGGAAATCTCAGAATTACTTTCACGAATGCTAAAACGGAAAAATATTCCACATAGTGTTTTGAATGCGAAAAAACACCAAAGTGAAGCTGAAGTCGTGGCCAGGGCTGGACAAAGAGGTGCCGTCACAATCGCCACAAATATGGCTGGACGTGGAACAGATATAAAATTAGGTGAAGGCATCAAAGAATTGGGCGGACTACACATTATCGGAACAGAGCGTCATGAATCCAGACGGATTGATCTTCAACTACGTGGGCGAAGTGGTCGACAAGGTGATCCTGGATCGTCTCGCTTTTATTTGTCTTTGGAAGATGACCTCATGAGATTATTTAGCTCTGACCGTGTTGCATCTATCATGGATAGAATGGGGATTGAAGAGGGTGAAGTCATTTCAGCAAAAATGGTAACACGAGCGATTTCGAATGCACAAAAGAAAGTGGAAGTTAGAAACTTTGGGACCCGAAAACATTTATTAGAATATGATGACGTTATGAATCAACAACGACAAGTTGTTTATGACATTCGAAATCAAGCATTATCCGGTAAGAAAATTCAAGAAACTGCAGAACAAATTCTAGATGATTTTGTCATGGACGAAATTGAAAATCAATCTGGATTGGGTATTCCAGATTTTTGGGATTGGGATCATTTAAAACAAGTATTTGCTTCACATATTATGGTGGATGCAACGCTTGAAAAAATTCAAGATGTTAAAGGGAATGCTGAACTGACAGCAAATGAGATTGCAGATTGGGTTGTGGAAGATGCAAAATCCGTTTATAAAGCAAGGGAATCCTTGCTGCCAGAAGATATGATGCGTGGTTTTGAACGATATGTTATTCTTCGGACAATTGACGATAAATGGAAAGATCACCTTTATGCTATGGATCAATTGAGGGAAGGAATCAACTTGAGAGCTTATGGGCAGAAAAATCCTTTATTGGAATATAAATCAGAAGGATTTAAAATGTTTCAAGAAATGATGGTTGATATGAATGCTATTACCATTCAGCGATTATTCCGAACACAAATTCAAGGAATGGAACAACCCCAACATGTTCAAGAAAGGTCTGTCCGAAATGTTCAAACCTCTCATGAAGATATGACGGGTATGGGATTTCAAGGGAAAGCACCTGCTCAACAATCCAACCAGCCTCAACAAGTTCGGACACCGGTCCAGGTCGGAGAAAAACATGGCCGAAATGAAAAGGTAACGGTTCGAGGTTCCGATGGAAAACAAATTGAGATCAAATATAAAAAACTCCAGAATTATTTAAATAGAGGATATACTCAGGTGTCATAATGTCGAAAAAATTACGGTTCGAAACTAAAGCAATCCATGTGGGGAATAAACCAGATGAAGAAACCGGAGCTGTGTCGCCTCCAATCCATGTTACATCCACGTACCAACAAGATGCTGTCGGGAAAGATAAAGGGTATGATTATTCTCGTGCAGTTAACCCAACTCGGCAACGATATGAAGAAAATATTTCCTCATTAGAAGGCGGTGATTATGGGATCGCATTTTCAAGTGGAATGGCAGCAATAACTGCACTTTTTCAAACCCTAAGCCAAGGCGATCATGTCATTGTTGGAAGAAATGTTTACGGCGGAACCTATCGAATGTGTGTGGAAGTTTTATCTCGTCACGGAATTGAATTTGATTTTGTAGATACAAGATTTAGTGACCAAATCGAATCTGCCATTCAGTCCAATACAAAATGGATATTTGTAGAAACGCCCACAAATCCGCTTTTAGAAATTTGTGATATTAAATCCACATCAACTTTATGTAAGAAAAACGGAATTCAGCTAGTCGTTGATAATACATTTATGAGTCCTTACGGACAAAGTCCATTGGCGCTTGGTGCAAACCTTGTTATGCATAGTGCCACAAAATATATTGGCGGACACAGCGATTTGATAGGTGGAATATTAATTACTAATAATAGTGATTTGGCGGATAGTCTTTATTTCATCCAAAAGTCAGGTGGAGCTATTCCAAGTCCATTTGATTGTTGGTTACTTTTACGAAGTACAAAAACCTTGGGGCTTCGCGTTCAAAAACAATCGGATAATGCTTTAGAACTGTGTCACAGACTAGAGTCACATCATGCTATTGAATCAATTATTTATCCTGGTTTAGCTAGCCATCCACAATTTGAATTGGCAAAACGTCAACAACTTAATCCTAATGGGCATCCAATTTTCGGGAGCATGATTTCCATAAGATTAGGCTCGATTGAAGCTCGAGATCAATTTTTATCAAAAATTAATCTGTTTACTTTAGCTGAAAGTTTAGGAGGGGTAGAAAGTTTGGTCTGTATTCCCTATGATATGACACATGGATCTGTCCCTGTTGAAATGAAGGATATGATGGGGCTCACAGAGGATTTGATTCGTCTATCTGTTGGTATCGAGAATCTTGAGGATATTTACGCTGATATTTCCGAAGCGTTGTAAAAATAAAATATGAGTGAATTAACGGTATAAAATCGTTATCTTTATGAATGTAATTTGGCCTTTATTCCCGAAGAGGTTTGGGGATTCCTATCACTTTACAAAATCAAATTTTAATAGTTATACTAATTGTCGGAGGACAAAATGACAATATTGCGCAAATGGTTAATAATTACACTTTTCCCACTGTTAGTTGTTGGGGTGGGTTTTGCAAATGTAACCGTATCCTTAAGTGATGTAGAAGTGGATGGATATACATCCGATATCGTTGTACCCGTAACAGTCACAAATCCAGATGATGCTGTAGGTGGGTTTCAATTTGATGTGGTTGCACTCCCAATTTTAGTTGAATTATCTGGTGTGACAGCTGTTGATGATGAAAATTTCAATGCTGATTATACTGTATTTGATGATGGATCTGGTCGTGTTGTATTTTATTCAAATAATTCAGGAAGTATTGCTGCTGGTGGAGATGCAATCGTTCTTAATCTCCATTTTGACGGATCAGAAATTTTATCAGCGCTCCTTAATTTGGAAATGTATGATTTAGCAGTGAGTGATGCAGATGGCGGTATTATTACCAGTACAACTGGAGACGGTTCAATTGTTATTGGCGATGTGGTTTTTTTAAGTGCTGGAACGGATACGGGTGATGTGAGCGAAAATGTTTCCATTGATATTGATTTAGAAAATAGTGGTCTTGTTGGTGGTCTTCAATTTGACATATATGATACACCTGACTTTTTAGATATTACAAGTTTTACTACAACCGATCGTTCAGCTGGATTTTCTGTTGAATACAATGATTTAGATAATGGCGCAACACGTGTCATCATGTATGATCCTGAAAATGGAAATATTGAAGCGGGTGATGGAGCAATTCTTACCTTGGGTATGACTGTCCATGATGATGCTTACAATTCTAATGTTGGAATTAATTTTGATTTAGTAACTATTACAGATGATATTGGTGGAACTTATTGGGTGGGAGGTGCTGATTCAGGAACAGTTGTTGTATCACCCGGATATATCGAAGAGCCCCATAATCTTGTTGCAGAAGACGGAATGGATGAGGAAGTTTCTCTTAGTTGGGATCCACCGATTGGTCCAATCTTTTCATATCCAGCTTCCATTGTTGTTATTACAGACAACTGGGGATATGAAACAACATGGCAAATCGTAGATGATGCAACGGGAGATGTTGTTGAGTCTTATATGGATGCTGCTCTTGATAACAATACTGAATATTCTTGGGATATGGAATTGCTATTTGGATCTTATACTTTTACAATTTATGATTCTTATGGTGATGGTATTTATTCTCCTGGTGGTTACGCAATTTATGTTGACGAAGAAGAAATGTTTTCAAATTTAGGTACCGGTTGGAATGGTACAGAGGAATCGGTTCAATTTGATGTTTCTGCTGGTCGATTTTCTGTGACAAATACATCTTTTATAGAAAATCTTCCTGAAAATAAAAATATTTCAATGACGGATTTTTCTCAATTAAATCTAACCTTGGGTGAACCTTCCTTTGTTGCATCTGGATCTTTTACACCCATGACACCTCCCACAGAAACGCAAAGAAATACACGTCCGGTTGAATTGGATGCTTATAAAATTTATCGCTCATATAATTCAACAACAGATTTTGATGAAATTGGTGAAGTGAATGGAACTACTACCTCTTATCTAGATGATGAAGTTGTAAACAGCACAACTTATTATTACTATGTGACTGCAATTTATCCTGATGGATCAGAATCAGGGGCAACAAATACTGTTTCAGCCACTCCGGTTGAATGGGTTGAACTTTGGATGGATAATGGTAGCTCACTCACGGGGCAAATGGATACCCTTGATTTTTATATCAATAATGAAACTCAATTGGGATTGTTTTATTTTGAAATTATGGATGATCCAAATGTGATTAATAGTATCAACGTAATTCCAACAGATCGAACTGCAGATTGGTCAGTAGAAATTTCAGATCAAGGTAATGGTACAATTGCAATTACCGGAATAAGTCTTGGCACGCCACTTGCAAGTGGAGACGGAGCTGTTTGTCGTGCAATCTTGTATCCAGATGCAGACGAATCCATGATGGTAAATTTAAATTATTCAAATGCAACATCCATTCAGGACGTAAATTATGTAAATCTGAATTGGACAGCAGAAAATGGATCTTATGATGTGGGCATAGAAACACAATATAATATGCTTATGGGAGGATATGGTGAAGATGGTGGCAGTTTTACAACATCTTATCTTTTTGAAAATACTCAACCAGTTTATGGTATTCAATTAGATATAGTTGCAAATCCACCTTATCTTACGGGAACGAATGTTACTGTAGGTAGTGCACATGATTTTTCAAACTGGGACATTTCTGGAACGGTTATTGGTAATATTTATCGTGTAATAATGGTAAATAATTCTCATAATGCTCCGATTAATCCAGGCATCTCTCATATTGCAGACATTACATTTGAAATTCCAGCAGGAATTCCAGATGCCTCAGAAGTTATCATTGATGTATCAGATTCTGAAATTACAGATATTAATGATTTACCGATGCATACGGAATCAATACCGGCAGATGTGTATATCGGGCTACCGCCTGCTGCATATACCATTCAAAATGTAAGTGGTAATTTGTCACCAGGTGGAAGCGGAACATTCCAAGTCCATTTGGACAATACTGAAACAGTTGGAACATTACAATTTACTATAGTTGATTTACCAAGTAGCATGATGGTTACAAACGTGACTCCTGTTGGTCGATTCGATGATGGAATTGTTGATGGAAGTTCTGAAGAAATGGAAGATGGAACCTATTATTTCTTAGGCTATGATTTTTCATCAGGCATTGAAGCTGGCTCAGGACCTATTCTAGAAATTGAAGTCGAATTTGATAACAATCTGACAAATTCATCTATTATAATGTCCATGATTAATTTTGCTGCTGGAGATGCAGGTGCTAATCCTTTAACAACTGTTTTTCATGGTTTTGCCCAGTTCACAGGCTATTTGGCCTTAGATGGAGATGTTAGTTTGCCAGGTGAATTTGCATTACATCAAAACTATCCGAACCCTTTTAACCCATCCACGGTTATTACGTATGATTTAGCAACTGATTCAAATGTTCGTTTAGATATATTTGATATCATGGGTCGCAATGTGAAAACGCTTGTGAATGAAAAACAAATTGGTGGACGCCATATTGTTTCGTGGGATGCAAATGACCAATTTGGTCAGGCTGTAAGTGCGGGTGTTTACTTAACAAGGCTTCATACTGGAAATAAAGTATTTACTCAAAAAATGATCTTAATGAAATAATTTGACTTAAGGTCTATATTTTAAAAAGCCCTGTTTTTGCAGGGCTTTTTTATTGGAATAATCTGTAATTTCTGGTCTTAATTTTATGCCGCGGTGGTGGAATTGGTAGACACGCCAGATTTAGGATCTGGTGCCCTTTGGGTGTGAAGGTTCGAGCCCTTTCCGCGGTACTTTAATGTAAGCCTTGTTTCTCCGACGAGAAGTGAGGCTTTTTATTTTATTCCATAACTATTATCATTATAATGACATTGTAGTTACAACTATAAGTATTACTTTTAACAACAAGATAATAAAAAGCCCCGTCCTTAGACAAACTAAGTTAACAGGGCTTTTAATTAAAATGGATTAAGTTCGTTTTCTACCAGTCGTCGTCGCCCCAATCATCATCTCCGGATTCTTCTTCAAGATATTCTGCTTGTTCAACAAGCCAGGCTTGGTAGCCATCATCATCATGAACGGTCATGAACCCTTTCATTCGGTAGTGCCCTAAACCACAAAGTTGAGCACAAGCAATTTCTAATCCTTTCCCTTCTCGAGAAGTCCCAACAGTTGTTTTTAAAAATTCTTCCGATGTCATAGTTGCAGTGAAATGTAATGGAATACTCATTCCAGGAATCGCATCTTGTTTTACACGTAATTCAGGAAGTGCGAAACTATGAATCACATCTTTAGATGTAAGGTCAATTCTAATTTTATTGTTTACTGGTACATGCAATTGATTAATTGTAATGAAATCATCCGAAGCATTATCACTTGCACGATCTAAACCGATTGGATTTTCTTGTTCGTCCACAAGATCAGCTCTTGTTTGACCAAATTTACCATCGGGACCAGGATAATGAATATTCCATGCAAATTGTTGAGCAACCACACGAAGATGAATGGATTCATTTGATGCTGGGACATCTGTAACACGATTTGCCCATATTGGAAAAGCAAATCCAAATAAAATCACGACTTCTATTACAGCAACTGCTGCTTCTAATAAAGAAGATAAATGTGATTTTACACCGGTATAGCTCGCTTTTGCATTTTTTGATGCTCGAAACTTTACGAGTGTAACGATGAAAAATGTACCCCAGCCCACAAATAAAATAAGCATGAGCCAGTGAATGATAGCATTAACATCATCAATACGTGCGCCTTGGATGGACATATTGACGGGTAAGCCTAAATTGTGGAGAATATCAATCAATAGGAGACCTTCTATAGTTTATTCGTTTTTTGAAAGTTTTTTGTTTTATTTGCAATGGAAATGATTGCACTTATGATTCCACCTAAGACACCTCCTGTAACACCTAGAAGTGAAATAATTGCCCAGTTCATCCCTTGAGATGCTGATGCGTTTGGATCACCATAACACGTAGAGCATGCTTTAGCTATATCCGGGAATATAAGAATAAAAAAGACTGCTAAAAATATTTGGTACGCTCTATTCATTATTTATATTTTTTGAACATTTTAATGACAGTAAAGCCATAAAAAATAAGACCAACAGTAATAGCAAAAGAAATCCCTGCAAACAGATTGGAAATGAATCCTGGACTAGAAGGAGTTGTCATTTCAAACATGCCATAATATCCGGAAATCAAGATAGAAACAAAAATGAAAAAATAATGAAATTGTTTAAGTGAAATCATGATAGCCTAGTATGATCAAAATCATAAATCATTGGGAGGAACATACAAACAAGAAAAAAGAAAAAGGTTAGAGTTAATAACCAGATAATTGTTTGTTTTTCAGTAATGAGATGCATGAAATAACCTGCAACTAGACTTGCTTTTATAGTTGCAATTGTAAGAGCTAAAAATATTGCTTCGGTTGAAGATACATTCAAATAGGATGCGCCAACCGTTAATAGGGTTAAAACTGCAAGAGCACCGAATACAGTTAAATATACTCTAATGTGTTCTTGGATATGTCCGTTGTCGTGATCGCTCATTTTATCCTCTAAAGTAAGTAAAGAATTGGAAATAGAAAAATCCAGACTAAATCCACAAAATGCCAATATAGACCAGCAATTTCTATTCTGTTTGTAAAACGTTCAGGTTCGGTAGTCCACATTTTGTTGCCAAAGGGTAACCAAAAATAGCCCATAACAATCATCCCGCCAATAATATGTAACATGTGTAGCCCTGTTAGGGTAAAATAAATTCCCATAAAGGTACTGGATGACGGGTAAATGCCATGGTGAAATTTACCTGTGTATTCAAAATATTTGATTACAAGAAAGATTAATGCAAAGAGTAGAGTTAAACCCATGTACATTTTATATTTTTCAAAATCTTTCATTTTTAAGGATGCCCATGACATAATCATTGTCATGCTTGAAGATATCAGCACCAACGTATTTATTGTTGCCATTGGGATATTTAGCTTTGACCCCCAATAAGCAAAATCACCTTCAGGAGCTGCTATTCTCAAAAATACGTAGGCAGAGAATAACCCACCAAAGAGCATAATTTCGGAAGCAAGGAAAACCCAGATTCCCAATTTAGAATTAGTTAAACCTGTATCAGGTCTTTCATCAGTAATGTATGGTATTTGCACCGTCGGAGTCCTTTATTTTTCTGTTTGCGGTGAGAAATCTTTGTCTGCACCAGGTACACTATATTCATAGGGCCCCCGGTACACTTCAACTTTGTTTTCAAAGTTTCGATGTGGTAGAGGAGGCGAAGGTGCCGACCATTCAATAGTTGTTGCTTGCCAAGGATTTCGATCTACTTTTTCACCTTTGAACATGGAAATAAAAATATTGATAAAAAATGGAATTTGAGCCGCAGCTAGACAAAAAGCTGAAATAGACATGAATTCATTCCATTGTAAAACATCTTGTGCATGTGCATAGGATTGTCCGCCATCATATAATCTACGAGATACACCTGCAAGTCCTTGAATGAACATTGGCATAAATATCCCATTCATAAATATAAGAGATGGCCAAAAATGTAATTTACCTAATGCTTCACTCATTTTTCGTCCTGTCATTTTTGGAAACCAATAATAGATACCAGCAAAGAGAGCAAATATTGTTCCCGGAGCAACTACATAGTGGAAATGACCAATTACATAATAAGTATCATGTAAATGAATATCTGATGCTCCCACACCTAAAGGAAGACCCGTTAGTCCGCCAATTCCAAACATTGGAAGGAATGCAAGTGCAAACAACATTGGAGTTGTAAAACGGATAGATGCGCCCCAAAGTGATATGAAAAATGAAGTTAATATGATTACAGATGGAATTGATATAATCATTGTGGTTGTTTGGAAAAAAGAACTCATTGCTTGTCCCATTCCTGTTAGGAACATGTGATGTGCCCAAACAATAAAGGACATAAATCCTAAAAACACTGAACCATAAACAATTGATTTATAACCCCAAAGTGGTTTCCGTGTATTGTTTGCTATAACGTCGCCAACAATTCCCATTGCAGGTAAAATCAAAACATATACTTCAGGATGTGCTAAAAACCAGAATAAATGTTGCCATAGTAGAGGCGAGCCAGATCCGTAAACATCAACTGTGGCTCCGCTATAGACTAACCCGCTAGGTAGAAAAAAACTTGTTTGAGCTACTCTATCCATTAACTGAAGTACTGCTGCTGCTTCTAGAGGTGGAAAAGCTAAAACGAGTAAAAAAGCAGTAACAAATTGTCCCCATACAAAGAATGGAAGTCTGAACCAAGTTAACCCCGGTGCCCTTAATTGAACGATGGTAACAATAATGTTCATGGAACCCAATAGAGATGATGTAATTAAAAATACCATCCCAATAAGCCATGCAGTTTGTCCCGTTTCAAAAATTGAAAGTGGCGGATAAGATGTCCAACCTGATCTCGCAGCTCCTTCGGGTAAAAAGAAACTTGCTAACATAATAACGCCACCAATAAAGTATGACCAGTAACTGGCTGCATTCAATTTTGGAAAAGCCATGTCAGGTGCACCAATTTGCAATGGAACTATATAATTCCCAAATGCGCCGACAGCTAACGGTACAACTCCAAGGAAGATCATTATCGTTCCATGCATTGCTCCTAGCATATTATAAATCTCAGGCAGAAGGATACCTGCATCACCCAAAAGATTTCCTACAAAAGGAACGGGTGTTTCAGGATAAGCCAATTGCCATCTCATAACCATCATTAGACAAAATCCAAAAAACAGAAACATCAAAGATGTAATTCCGTATTGGAGCCCAATAATTTTATGATCTACAGAAAAAACGTATTTCTGTAGAAAATTCTCTTCGTGATGAGAATTGTTGCTCACGTGATATCTCCAGATATGTTTAAAATTAGGTTAATTCCATTAGTCTATCGGTAGACCATAATGTTCTTCAAAAGTTTCAGTTCCAAGCATCCGGATAGCATCCCAGGTCATCTTCGTGCACACACGAGCACATACTTGACAACCAGTACATTCGTTAAATCGAACTTGGACAGGTGGGATAGGAATTACGTATTTGTCCTTTGCAACAGGTTCAATGCAATCCACAGGGCAAAAAGGCACGCATGCCTGGCAACCTGTACAGTTATCCTCGTCCACAACTGCAACCAGCTTTGGACGTTTGTTCTTCTCCCGTGCATAATCAGGTAGCTCGGGAATTCCTTTGAAATAGTTATATGATCTTGCCATGATATGTTAAAATTTATAATAAAAACTATAATAAATCATAAATGATTTTTACTTAAGAATATACTTTTCAATGGCCCATCCTGAAGCGAAACAAATGATACCAGCCAACAATAATTTGGGGTCCATGAGTCCAGGAAATTTGATGATAAACCCAATACAAATCATAACCATCCCTAATAATTCTAATCCTTTCGCAGCATAGTACATTAGTTTGATGCAGGATCAGGTTCTAATTCGGAAATAATAGCGATTTGTTCTTTAAAAGCATCATTCTTTAGTTTCAAAGTCCAAATATGATGAGCAAAGGCAATGATGAAAATATAGCCATGCATCCATGATGTCGGTGCACCAGTATCAACAGCACCACCATGAATAAATAATCCACCAATCAATGTAACAGTTAACATTAATTGTGGAAAAACTTTCATTTTTAATTCTTTCTCTCGACTCCAAAGACTTATTTCGCCTAATCCATTTTCAATGGCAGATTTGATTCCCTTACCTGTGGAAATGAAAAAATACATCACGACCGTTTCGGTTATTGAAAAAATGAGAATGGTAAAAAGGGCGAACCGAGCATGGTTTGCACCTAAAACATCAAAGTGGAAATATCCGCTCAATCCTGTAAGAAAAAGATTTATAAAATTGAGTAACATGAGTAAGTAACAGGTGATCATAAAAATCCACATAAATTGATTCTCTCCGTTATGAAAATAAAGGCAGAAGATACAAATAGCATCTTCACTTTTCATAGGATGAACCATCTAATTTTTCTATTCATTGCTTAGAAATGCAGGTAAATTTCGAACCTCATTTATCGTATTAAAAAAGGAATAAAAAAATGAATCTTAAAAAAGTATTCGTCAGCGGAATTGTTATGTGTATGACAATTGCTTTCGTCGAAGCAGGTACCCTAAAAGGTCACGTAAAATATGATGGGGATCCCCCGAGACCCAAACGGCTCAAGATGGATGCAGACCCTGTTTGTGGTGCATCTCATTCAGGTACAGTTTACAATGAAAATTTTAAATTAGGCGCAGACGGCTCCATGGCTGAAGCGATTGTTTATTTAAAAAATGTAAATTATAGTGGTGATGTTCCCAGTGATCCAGTCGTCTTGGATCAAAAGGGCTGTATTTATGAACCTCACGTTTTAGGAATGATTGCTGGTCAAGGTTTGCTCATTAAAAATAGTGATGCAACACTTCACAATATCCACTCTATGCCGAAAGTGAACAAAGAATTCAATTTCGCTATGCCAAAAGTGGTAAAAGAAAAAATGGCTAATTTCTTAAAATCTGAACCTGTCCCATTTTATATTAAATGTGATGTTCATCCTTGGATGAAATCATGGATGTTAGTTTCGGATCATCCATATTTTGCAGTTACCGATACCAATGGAAATTTTTCCATTGATGGGATTCCCGCTGGAACCTATGAAGTGGTTTGTTGGCAAGAAAAATTCAGTGGAAAAAAGAAGAATCCAAAATTGTTGAATGCGACCGTCACTATTGGTGATGGCGTAACAGCTCAGGACTTTACATTTACACGTCCGAAGAAAAAGTAAATAAAAAGAACAATTAATTTTTTGAAAGGCGGAGTGTTTCTCCGCCTTTTTTTTTAACCATTTGGTTTTTTAAAGGGTTCTTTACCTTAAATTATATTATGAAAAAACTTATTTTTATTTGTTCAATCGTAATAGCATATAATTGTGGTGCTCCCGAAAAAGTATTTCCGGTAAAAGGTACTATTTATGAAATAAAACCGGATTCGATGTTAATTGTAATTGCGCATGATACAATTCCAAATCTCATGATGCCTATGATAATGCCATTTGATTTAATCGATTTAAAAGAGATTAAAGGTTTATCCATTGGAGACAGTGTTCATTTTGAATTTGCATGGGGAGATACATCAACTTGGGCTCGGAATTTTAACATCGTAGGAGAAGGAAAACTCCCAGAAGTGGAAGAAGATGATTTCTTTGAGGATGAAGACTATTCCGAACGAGGATTAGGAGAAAACCTTGACGATGTAACTTTGCTTGACATGAGTGGTAGTGAAATTCATCTTTCTGATTCTGACGGAAAATACCGATTTCTTTCCTTTATTTTTACGCGGTGCCCCATGCCCAATATGTGCCCAGCTGTGGTGATCAAAAATGATTATTTGGCCACAGCATTTAAAGATAGATATGATATTGAATTTGTCATGGTCAGTTTTGACTATCAACACGATACACCTGCAGTACTGAAAGAATTTTATGGTGAAACTATTTCAGAATTTTCCAATTGGAAAGTTTTGTCTAGTACTGGACATATAGAAGATGTTTACCGTTTAGCCAAACAAAGTGGCTGCAACTTTTGGGGTATTGATGAAAACAATATTGGCCATTCGTTACGTTCGGTTTTACTAGGCCCAAACAGAGAATTACTTGGGTCTTGGGCGGGGGATAATTGGCAAGCTGGAAAGGTGAAAACAGAAATTGAAAATTTGATGGAATAATTTAGTTTAAAATGCAGACGGGAAGTGAGTTTCCAAAATACTTTGCGACTTTATTCCATTAAAAAAGCCCTGTTGTCTCAATTGTATTTAGAAACAACAGGGCTTTTAATTTATCGGAGAATCAATGTTCTACCAGTCGTCATCGCCCCAATCTTCTTCTTCGTCTTCTTCATCTTCACCAAATTTGTATCCATTTTCTTCAAAGTAATCTTTGATTGTTTTATCTATGTTGGTTTTTCCTTTTATACTCCAGACATAATCACGGAGTCCGTCCAACATGGCTTCTGTATCACCATCCATTTTAACTAATTCCTTACCCCAATCATTTTCTGCACCGTCGACTGTCAACAAATCAGATGAAGGCAAATAGGGAGCTGGCATTTTAGTGCCGGGCATGATAGTCTGTGGATCCCTGAGCCATTCTTTCACCCAATCGGGATTCAGTCTTTCTTTGGTTAAGGCCAGGTTAGGTGCCCAGGTAGATGCATCTTGTTTCGGGAATGTTGTTCCGTAAAAGTGACAATTATCACAGGCACCCAATTCATGAAGCATTTCGCCTCCTTTGAATTCTGTAGAATGCTGGTTTAGTGCCAAGTCATCTCGGTATGCAATTTTCTCATTATCTAAGTGTTGGAAATATTTGATAATTGAGTTCCATTCACTATCTGTGATTTGATGGAAACTGGGCATTCTTACTTCAAGGTTTGGTCGAATAATGGATGGATTATTTAAAAAACTTAAGAGCCAATCGGGATTCGCTTTTGCACCTTCAGTATTCAGATTGGGTGGGGCATATTCTGCTGCACCAATTTGCTCAACTAATTGACCGCCGAAATCATCAATCAAGTGGCAACCTTGACAATTATACTGTTTAACTAATCGAGCTCCCTCTTGCGCCATTTCATTTACATTATTATGAGCTTTGATTCGCTCTTCAACTTTATTGGCATTAAACCCAAGGATGGCCGTTGTAATAGCTTCAATTTCTGTTTCATTGAAATTAAAGTTGGGCATTTTTAATTTATCCAAAGGTGGACTAACCTTTCCTCTATCATAAATTCTTGGATTAGCCAATTTGGCTTCAAACCAAGCATGGTTTGTATGATCAATTGTGTGAAGTAAACCAAAATCCAATTTATTCGTTGGTTTGGATCCTTCTTCAGTTAAATCAGTTCCAATCGGTTTTGATTTTTCAAAGCCATCAATGTTATGGCAGCCAAAACACCCATAATGAGTAATACTCTTCTTGGCGACATAATTAAGTTTTTCATCCAAATTCATCTCAGTTAATTTTTTATTAGCGAATGATTCTGGCATTTGTTTAGATAAATGAGTAAATGCGATTGCATCCAAATCATTTTCATTCAATTTTACGTCGGGACTATTTTCAAAGTCTTCATTCCGAGAAGACATTATATAAGCAGTAAGATCTTTTGCATCTTCATCACTGACCCGAAGGTTAGGCATTCTGGACTTAGGGTTATAAGATAAGGGATCTTTGATCCAATTATAAACCCATTCCGCGGATGTTTTTGATCCAACGCCAACCAAATTTGGACCATGGCGTTTTGTTTGATCTTTTAGAGTTGTTTCCGTTTCAACAGGATCGGGTTCTACGACATGGCACCCCATACAGCCAATGGATTCAAATAAATGTTGTCCATTTTCACTATCACCCATAAATCGGTGATCAGATGATGAAATAGAGCCCTTCTCTCCATCAACGAGATAAGAACTGATTGCAAAAATCTCAGCATTATTCCATGCTTTCATTTTGGGTGAACTTTGATTTTCCTGCCCAAAATATGAAGGCATTTTTGTATTGTGACGAAATTCTTTAGGATTCTGAATCCATTTTGCTACCCATTCACGGGAAACTTTTTCATCTAATTTAGTCAAGTTTGGTCCCACTTTATTTAATTGTGGAAAATCTTGAACTAAATGACATCCATTACAACCGGATTTATCTATAAGGGATAATCCCAGATTTAATTTATCAGCACCCTTTAAATCCAAATTATTATTATGACATTTAAAACATGAAGCTTCTGTGTATTGTGTCGGTAACATGGGTTGAAGCCAATGGTGCATTACTTCCCAATCATAGTCATCTTTCCACCGTTCTTTTTCTTCTTCATCGCTGGGCGTATGCGTTGTGGATACAAAGGATGTTCCGCGACCGCGACCGGCATGGCAACTAGTACAACCGAAACTATCCGTAGGATGTGGTGAAGCAGACGTAATATATAAATCAAGGTTTGGATGAGTGGTAAAAGGTTGAGGTGCGTCTGCGAAATCCGGATTCTCTAATCCTAAATGACAAGATGTACATCGATCAACTTTTGGAACAACGGCAAAATTCACATCATATTTAACATCACGAACAACAACTTGGTTTACTTTATAATATGGATCAAGAAAATCGATAACGGGTAAATCTCGAACGATATCTCCGACTTTATTCGCAAAGGTCATGCGTTCCCGGTCAATCTTGAAAAGTTTATTATCAACAATATTGACATTTTTCAGGACGATATTTAATTCATCCAGTTTGAGTTTTACATTTGCTTTAAGTTCTTTAACTGCATTTTCGGTATCAGTTATTTCAATTTCTGATGCTTCTTTAATTAATTTATATTTATGGAGCAAATCTAAAGCAGCAGCATAATCATCTTTATGGGATGGGCCATGTTGTTCACCATCATCATGATGTGCATTCTCCGCTTCAACGAGATACTTAAGTCCATCAACTTCAGCCTTTTGACCTTGGTAGATCATATTCTCATTATAATAACGACCCTCAAGTGTAATTAATGAACTTTCCAGTTCACTCAATTTTTCTTTTTGAGCATCAAGAGTAGATTGTGCGTTTGTTAATTCCTTTTCAAAAGAAACACGTTTCTCGGAAACAGATTCCAACTCCATTTCAAGATTCTTTTTAGAAATCTCAATTTCCATTTTCCGGAATTCACGTTGATACACTTTGAACTCATCATCATTATCGTCGATGAAAGTCCATGCCATACTGATGAGAAACAGGATGGACGAAATGGCGAACCATTTATTTAATTTGTGAATATCCCAATAGCGTTCGTCGTTATTAAACATGCGTTAACCTAAATATTGAAAAACCATTCTGGAATTGCGATAATGTACTTCAAGTTAAAAAACCAACGAAGGTACATCTTAATGGGTAATGAAAACATGGAAAGTCCAAATAACATCAATGATGTATAACGAACGGGACCAATTTTTTCAAAAAGATCCTTGAACCATGTTTTCGCAAGGAATATGGGGAACATAAACATGTAAGCGAATACGACTACAAAACCGATTGATTCGCGTAGCATAATATTGCTCGGTAAACCCGTGTTAAACATTTTTACCCAAAAATACTCAGACAGATTTACATTGTTTAATGGGACTACCTTATGAGGGTCCCAGTATTCAAAGGGACCAAAAAAGTTCCAATTGGGGCCTCGGAAAAATGTTCCAATCACGATGAGGAAGAGCCAAAGAATCAACCAACCATACATAAAAATACAAATTCCAATTCTTCGTTCCTTGAATGAATAATAGCCACTTCCTTTTGGATTCATATCTATGTATGGAATTGCCATCATCCCAAAAATAATAAACATTGGGAAAACAATTCCAGCAAGCCATGGATCAAAATAAACTAACATTTCTTGAAGCCCTAAGAAATACCAAGGTGCTTTGGATGGATTGGGTGTTGAGGCTGGGTTTGCAGGTTCTTCCAGGGGTGCTGCAACCAAAATAGACCATACAATTAGAAAAACCATAAAGAGAATCAGAGCAATAAATTCGATATAAACCAAATCTGGCCACACCAAAACTTTATCATCTGGATCATTATATTCTGTGGGCTTAAGGCCTTGTTCAATTCGTTCGTCATTTACGTATGCTTTGCTCATACCCAACCAAATGAAAAAGAACATGGAATAAACCATAAGAACAATAGGAAAATTATCTGCTTTGGTTAAGGTAATGTGAAAATTTGGATCAAAATAGCCTACAACAAAAAAGAAGGTAAGGAATCCCATACCTGCCCAAAGTCCTGGTTTTGTCCACAGTCGCCAAATTCCCAATTTCCGGTTGACTTTATCGAACCAATCCGTGGGAGGAAAAACAAGAGGCGTAAAAACTGTTAACAGCGTAAAACTGACTGTGGGAGTCGAAAGTGCGTCAATTACAGATTTAAATGTATCAATCATAAGAATCTCAAATCAGTGTTTATAAAGGACCGGAAATACCGCCATCCTTCCGGATGCGCCAAAAATGTACTGCCATAAAAATCATAGCAATAAAGGGGACTGCAATACAATGGAGAACATAGAATCGGAGTAATGTTGCTTCACCCACGAATCGTCCACCCAATAGAGCGAAACGAATGTCTGAACCCATATGGACTAAATTAATATCACCGATTGCTAAGAGTGAAGCACCGGGACCTTCATGTCCAATAAATGGATGAGCACGTGCCATATTCGTTCCAACAGTTACTGCCCAAATTGCCAACTGATCCCATGGGAGCAAATATCCTGTAAAGGATAAAAACATGGTTAAAGTCATAAGAAGAACTCCCACGCCCCAATTGAATTCACGAGGTGGTTTGTAAGATCCTGTCATAAATACACGAAGCATGTGAAGCCAAACAACCAATACCATTGCGTGAGCCGCCCAGCGATGGAGTTCCCGCATAATACCGAGGGGGACTTGTTCAGTCAAATCTATAATATCGGTGTAAGCATATTCCACCGTAGGTCTATAATAGAACATGAGCAGAATTCCAGTAATCGTGAGAAGCACGAACAGGAAAAATGAGAGTCCACCCATACACCAAGTATAGCCAACTTTCACAGCATGTTTTGGAAGTCGCGCAGGATGGAGGTGAAGGAAAACACTCCCCAAGATTGCATGCATCCGTTGGCGGCGTGTTTTTGGCACACCGGACCGTATGATAGATTTCCAAACTTGGGATTCACCCAAGGTTTCTAATAATGATTTTTGTTTATCGTCTTTAGCCATTTTATTGTAATTGAATTATACTATTAAGAAAGATTCCGAGTTTTCCCATTCGCCTTTTTCCCATTTAAAACTTTTCGTTTTATCTACGAGAATTTGCCCATCATTGGAAAGAGAAACTTTATATCTTTCTAATGGACGAGGCGCAGGACCTTCAAAATTGATTCCAGTCATTCTAAAACCGCTTCCATGACATGGACATTTAAATTTTCCTTCAGTTTGGAGCCAGTTCGGCGTGCACCCTAAATGAGTACAAACTGTTGAAAGTGCGAAGATGGATTCTTCGTCTCGAACGACCCAAACATTGAATGATTTTTTAAATCGAATATCCACGGTATTTTTAGCATAATCATCTGGGAATCCAATTTTGAATGTTTGAGGCGGCTCGAATAATACATTTGGAAATAGGAACCGAATCATAATGGTAAAAAAGCCACCGGTTGCCGCGCCAAATGCGATCCAGCCAACTGTTAACCATTTAAAAAAGCCACGGCGACCTATTTCATTTTCTGAATTTTGTGTTGATGCCCCGACAGCAGCCGCAGGCGTTATTTTTTCTTCGCTCATTTTATAAGACTCTGTTATATGCCGATTCAAGGGTTTTCATGGCAGCATCACGAATTTTCAAATTCTCATCTGATTCTGCCAGAGAAATTAATTTATTTTCTAATCGATCATTTTTTAAAAAAGATGCAACTTCTATAGCGATTAAAATTGCTTGATTTTTTTCTGATTCATCCACTTGAGGAAAAGCACTTAAATAGTGTCTATCCATTAGACTCTCTATGATGAATGCACCTGTAGAGTCCCCCATTTTAGCTAAACCAATGGCTGCATCCCACTGAATATTAGGCTCTTCATCTTCTAACAACTCTCTCAATAACGGAATGGATTCTTCATCTCCGATTAACCCTAAAGCAATTGTTGATGCCAGTCGTTCCTGTGGAAAATTAGAATCTTGGACGAGTTCCTTAAGTTTTGGGCTTGCGGCTGAAGTACCAATCATTCCAACTGCTTGGACGGCTGCTAATCTGGATTCTCGATTTTCATCATTTAATCCATCCACTAAAACTGTTGCATAAAAATCGTCTTGTGTAACGCCCATAGCTAAAGCAAGGTAAGCCCGAACTAATGGATCGTCATGGATTGCATGATTATAGGAGGATACCATTTGATTTTTAAAAGAAATATCAGTTGGAATCTTATCCGGATTATTAAAAACTTTTGAAAGTTCGAAAGCAGACTGCCATCGTTTAGATGCTGACCCAATTTTCACTTGATTTAATAGGGCAGATGCGTCATCTGTTTCAAAGGTGATAAATCGAAATAATAAGAAAAAGACTGCACCAAAAATGGCAATCATAAACGGAATCAGGAAGAAAGAATAAAATAAGGTGTAAATCCTTGTCGATTCTTTTTTAGATAATATTTCTGGGGTTTCGCTCATATTGTATTTAAAGGGTTAGCCTTCTTTTTTGCTTTGGTTTTCATCATTTAATT
>Ga0233434_1001024_pt1 | contig 29046 bp, 27 predicted proteins | sample SI_122_August201_4_FD_182738 | JGI IMG/M metagenome (GOLD analysis project Ga0233434, IMG submission 182738) | Seawater microbial communities from Saanich Inlet, British Columbia, Canada - SI_122_August2016_120_MG | ecosystem: Environmental > Aquatic > Marine > Inlet | place: Canada: British...
TAAATTTTTCTAACGACATTTTTAACCTATCATCCAAACTTTCAATTTTAACATTGCCTTATTGATTCGCTATTGCTCCGATTTCAAACAAGGTAATTTCTGATCTTGTTCCAACCCGCATTACGGGCCCCCAGGTACCTGTACCCTGGGACACATACAATCTTGACCTGCCGAGCTGATACATTCCGGCAACACGATCAAAGACACGATTTACAACCAAGTTAAATGGAAATATCTGACCATTGTGAGTGTGACCGCTGATCATCAGATCGACGCCTGAAGCTTCAGCAGCTTCAAGCCCATGAGGACGATGGTACAGTAAAATACCGAAAGCCTGTCTATCAACTTCCATTTTGACGAGCTCTTGTTCAACCTGGCGCGCGTCATCATGATCATCAATACCCAAAACCTGAACATCCTCTCGATGATGGATGGCATTGGTACGAAGTACGTTTACACCCAGTGCGCGCATCGTCGCCAGGATCTTATCCAGGTCCTCGTATCGCTCATGGTTACCAATGGTAAAATAAATTGGGCACTCCAGAGTACGAAGCACCGCCAGCTCTTCTTCAGCTACTCCGCTAGCATCAATAAAATCGCCCGTAATGCAGAGAAACTCAGGCTGCAATGCCTGCACCTTACGGATCACTTGCTCAAGAAACGCTTTGCTGCGCGAACCAATGTGTACGTCAGTAATCTGCACAAACCGCAAAGGGCCTGTTAAGAGATTCGAATCAAAAGTGACTTTCTTAACCACGGTAATAAGCGCAAACAGGATACCTACCGAAGAAATGGTCATGGATATTCCGAGTACTATCACCGCTGCAGACCAAACATCGACCAGGCCCAGCAGTACTGCGAATTCGAAAACCAGCAGAGTCATCAACAAAATTGGACTCAGGCCAAGCAAAAAGTCCGCGACATGCCGCAGGCCCCTGGCAAGCGGCCGCTTGACGTCGCGCAGCAACCATCGACTGACTACCTGGCTTGATGCGATCGGAATAAGCAGTAAGCCAGTTACCAGCGGGCTTAGATCAAGCCAATCACACAACCGAAATACCGGATAAACAAACAGGGGGATATGCACAGCCAGGAAAATCACAATAAGGGCGCGCAGTCCCGACGGTCTTCTCTGGAGGTTGTTTGTTGTATCAGCAGAACTCATTCGACCTCGCTGTCATCAACCAGACTGATGACTTTCCAACCCGCATCGGGTCGCCAGTCGTCAGCGCCTGTTACCAGACGTAACCGATCAGACGTATCTATCGCAAACAGGATCACTGCCTTATCGGCATATTTTTCCAAATACTGTTCCAACCCAAATTCCACCGTTAAGCCTGTTTCCTTGGTCACCCAATTGTCACGAAGGTGTCCTAACACCTGATTATGCGTCACGTCCTCTCCAAACAGATGTTTACCCCGCAGGCGCTTGCCGATTCGGTGCTTACCATTTTGTTTACCTTCCGCAGAAGTCGGCAGTTCATAGAGATGCTCAGACCCAAACTCTCGTCTGTAATGCATTGCGGTCAGCACATCAAAGTTGGCGCGACCGGACAGACTGATCAAGTTTCCAATACCTGACAAGTCAAGGTATCGATCCGCGTGGTCTGAGATGGGGTTTCCAAAATAAGTTTCGATTCCGTCCATACGAGCCTGACTGATGTGATCCCAATCGCTATCAGCGATAACTACCCTCACATCATTTACTGCCAGCGTTTGGGCAATCATTCTGCCAACCCTTCCGCCGCCAATAATCAGATATCCCGAAGGTGCCGGGTCACGAACACCGAGAAAACCTGCCAGCGGTTTTGCCGTCAGGCTTTGCAGCACAACAGTGCTGATGATCACCAGAAAGGCAAGCGGTACTAACAGGTTCGCGCCAGGCGCACCTTCCTGCTCTAATCTCAGGGCAAAAATCGCCGCAACCGCAGCACATACGATTCCCCGCGGCCCTATCCAGGCGATAATTGTTTTCTCGCTAAGACTTAAATCACTGCCGATTGATGAAACAAATACCGAAATAGGTCTAGCGATCAAAATGATGCCCGCTACCACGAGCATCGAGGTCCAACCTACAGCGACAAAGCCGGCAAGGTCTATTCGCGCTGCCAGGACAATAAACAAACCGCTGATAAGGAGCAGTGACAGGCTCTCTTTAAAGTCCAGTATGTCATCGACATCAACACCACGTTGGTTCGCAACGATCATGCCAAATATCGTGACGGCAAGCAGCCCGGACTCGTGCAGCATTGTTTCAGACAGCGCAAAGGCAACGAACACCATCAATAAAGTAAAAGGGCTGCGCAGATATTCAGGCAACCAATGCTTTCGCAGGATATGGGACAAGCCGAAGCCAAAGATGATGCCTATGCCAGCGCCGATACCAACAACCTTCAGAAACAGCCCCAGGATATCTATAAAGACGTCGGAACTCTGGGAAGCCATATAAAAGTCAAATGCGAGTACGGCCAACAAAGCCCCTATGGGGTCTATGATAATTCCCTCCCATCGCAGGATATCGGCAACCCGCTTCACAGGCCGCACCGTGCGTAGCATCGGGACAATAACCGTCGGCCCGGTCACCACGACCATAGCGCCAAAAAGAAATGCCATGTCATAGTCGAAGCCGATCGCCAGGTGTGCAATCACGCTGGTAATCACCCAGGTTATCAGCGCACCAATAGTTACCAGGTTCCTAACCGTGGAACCAATTTCCTTCAACTCTGACAGCTTGAGCGTAAGTGCGCCTTCAAAAAGAATAACGGCAACGGACAAGGAAATAATCGGAAACAGCAGATCACCGAACAAAGCATCCGGGTCCAGTAACCCGGCCACGGGACCGACCAGAATGCCAAAAATCAACAGGAACAGAATGGCTGGCAACCTGACTCGCCAGGCTGCCCATTGAGCCACCGCCGCGAGTAAACCGATTCCGGCAAGGGCAAGTAAAGGAGAAATACCAGGGCTTTCAATCACAACAAAAACTACCTTAGTGAACTTCCGAGAATATCCCGGGCGATGATGTGGCGTTGCACTTCTGAGGGTCCCTCACCAATCCGGCGGATTCTCATCTCTCGATACCAACGTTCAAATGGAAAGTCCTTCGTTACACCATAACCTCCATGGATCTGCATCGACCTGTCCACGACTCTCGATGCACCTTCTGTAGAAACCAGTTTCGCCATCGCAGCCTGTTTCCTGAACGGCTCACCCCTGTCTGCAAGGTCTGCAGCCTCAAGCGTTGCCCATTTGGCCTGCTGGATATCTATTTCATTATCGACCAGCATCCACTGGATCGACTGACGGGAGGATAAAGGCGCACCAAACGTCTCGCGAATTTTTGAGTATTCCAATGCCATTTCGTGCGCTTTAATAGCGACGCCAATGCACCCGGCACTATAAGGGATACGTTGCCTGGACAAACGGTCATTTGCGATGGCAAAGCCTTTGTTAACCTCACCCAGCACATTCGCATGCGGCACCCGCATGTCTTCGAATTGCAACTCGGTCGCATAATGTGCGGAGCGCAGCGTGTGCACAATACGCCGGACATGAAACCCAGGAGTATCTGTGTCCACAATGAAACAAGTAACTCCTCCCCGCCCCTTGTCCGGCGATGTTCTCGCAAAAACCAAACCAAAGTCAGCACGGTCCGCACCTGAAATAAATATTTTTGACCCATTGATAACCCAGTCATCGCCGTCCCGGACAGCGCGGGTCTGAATCGCCCGTGCCGGATCGGACCCGCCGGATGGCTCGGTCAATCCGAAAAACCCTCGCTTCTCGCCACGCAGGGTCGGATAAAGGTAGTTTTCTTTCTGGGCGTCACTGGATTCAAACAACTGTGCAAGACCAGCACCACCAAAAACCCCATAGCAAGGCGCATACAAACCAGCACGGTGCTGGGATATTTCCATCGAAATCAAGGCCTGGGTCACCATGTCGAGATCCGGCCCACCATATTCCTTCGGAATTCCTAATCCAAAGAGCCCCATATCCTGCACTATCGCCTTTAGCCGACTCGAATCTTCTTCCGGTAGCTGGTCCGTATCGGGGTCAAGGTTAATTTCAAGGGGCACTATTTCTTCGCGCACAAATCGGCGAACCATCCGCACGACCATGTCCTGTTCCTGGGTGAGTTGCAGTTGCAACGTTAGCTCCCTTCTTTTGTGTTTATTGGCATTTTTGTCGTCGCTGTTATGGACAATCGTCCCAATCCAGCGGTTTCCTGTGCTGTATTTTCTGCTGGATAGGACCCATGATCCGAAAAGTGAACCATTAGCAACTCCCGGCAACGTGTCCGATAAGCCATATTTACCTCTAACCTGAAAAACGGCCACCTGCCCAGCCAGTTAGCCAACTCTCCTTTCAAGCCAAACAAGCTTCGCCCCCCGGCAAACCCAATATAAACAACCTCATGATTCTCGTTCGCAAGTTGAAACACGCCTAGTTGACCAGGCAGGCTGGCTACTAACTCAGGATCCAGCGTCAACCAGGGTTTTTCGAGTCGAACGCCCATTTTTCATCACATAAGTGTCTTAGAGACAGGGACGTTAACAGAGCAGTTATTAGATTGAAAACGCAATTCCAGGCAGTATCCACAGGGGTTATTCCCCTTTACAACGCACGCCAGACACACGACTAGGGTAGCCCTAATTAGAGGGTTCTGTGGGTCAATGAGAATAGGTACTGTGGGGGATCTATCATTGGTGTGCCCTACTGTCGTGCAAGTATCTTTGAGGACACTGCGTGGCCCATTAGGTCTTACCTGTCCCCAAAGATAGTGAGGGCCGGGCTGACCGGTGGTTGGTCCGAAAGGCCAGGGTTCTCATACTGACCCGCACAGACCTTATAGGGATAATCCCAGTCCGTCTTGGGTGACCAGTGTGCGGGGTCTTCCCTCAGGATTTTTTGAATCTCAGGTCTTATAAAACCTTATTCTGCACCAGCATCGATTGTGAACCTTCAAAGATTCGATTAACACGGTTTAGTATAGCTCTGTAAGATTTTGTCCGTCGCCGCAACCGCAGCGTCGAGACTATCACGCATAATTTCTTAGGACTCTTGGGTCATTTGCCTTCTCTATTTTGGCCCTCGCCAACAATAAAGTTTCCCCCATTTCAGCTACAATCACAGCGGTAGGTTGTTGATCTTAGTTTCCCTGCAAGGCAACCCCAAACACTTAGATTGACTCGCCCGAGTTGGAGCCCACTATGTTCGAAGCATTGAAGCAGAAAAAAGTCTTCCGGGTAGCCGCGCTCTATTCAGTGATCGCGTGGGTAGTGTTGCAACTCGCGGATATTATTAAGGAACCCCTCGACCTGCCAGAGTGGTTTCTGACGGCACTTATCATTGTCTTGGCGGTGGGCTTCCTGATCGCGTTGGTCGTCGGTTGGCTCGCGGGTGGTGAAGAACTCGCGGTGGTCCCAGCAGGCACTTCACGCTCAGGTTTTGAATCGATTGTCCTAATGCTGGTTGTCATTGGGCTGGGATGGTTGATCATTAAGGATATCAGTGAGCCGCAGATCACCAAGGAACCTCGTCGAACCACATCGCCTGTGGTGATTCTTATGGATACATTTGCGCCGCGTGGCGTTTATGACAAAGAGACACGCCAAAAAAGTGGCACGAATGCGGATGTCCTGAGCGACCTCCTAAGTGATTTGGATCTCATTACACAAAAGGAAACATTGGGCTCGACCTGGGACAGAGAAGCACAGCTTCTTAAGCAAAAGCCGCATCTCATTTTGATTCACCGTTCTGCTTTTTTTCATTCCATGGCCAGAGATTTCCAAGTGGCCTACCCTGTCGGCGAAGCTAAAGCGTCTGCAGAGTTCAACAAGTTATATGACGTGGCAGAAAATAAATTGATCGCTTTTATGGGCTATATCGGTGACCAGAATCAAGAAACGCGTTTTGTTGTTTATTCGCGGGGCACGGGCGGCGGCTGGTCCGATGATGACTATCGAGTACGTTGGTTACAAAAAGTCGCCGGCAGATTCCCAAGCCTTCAAGGGAGAGTGATTGCGATACCGGTACCGGGCGGCGTCGCGAACGGTAGTTTCCAGTCGAAGGTCGGTCGGCATGTGATGCGAACCTTGGTCTTGGATCAGCTTAGTCTGTCGGCACCCGAATAGTGTTGCGAACGGTTTGTTGCCTCTCTCATTTACGCGTCAATTACTTTTATGCCACCCCAAAATGCCACCTTACCGGCTATCTGCTGCGCTTTTTCTTTGGGGGCTGAGTAACACCAGGCTGCGCCCGAGTTTCTATCACCTTTTACCGTCACATCGTAATAAGTTGCTATGCCTTTCCATGGGCAACTCGTCGATTTGCCGTTCGCTGTAAAGTATTTATTCACGAGTCCTTCGCGAGGAAAATAGTGATTTCCCTCCAGCACAATGGTCTCATTACTTTCAGCGACCACCTCTCCATTCCATAAAGCTTTCATGTGATTCCTTCCCCTCTTGGTCGCAATGTCTTAAGCCAGCTCTTTCCAATACTGCCAAGGGTACTCGCCATCATTAGCCGCTAGTGCCGGGATTCCCTGATGCGCAAAATAATCTTTGGATACCCGCTGCGCCTTAATCAGCAAACCGTTTACCTGACGAGCCCTGGCATCCTCAAAGACCGCTTGCATGAGTTTCTCTCCAACACCCTGACCTTGGATCAAAGGTAAAACATACAGCCCGTGAAAAAGCCCGCCCTGGCCATTTGGCAGATTCTGCGATGTGGTGGCGTCCCAAGCGGCAATGCCGACGACCTCATCTTTATAATTCGCAACGTGGACCTCAAGAAACGCTAAATCTGTTTCATCATATTGCAACACAGGCACCGCGAGTCGCTTCACGCGCTTTGCCATGGGCCAATTTATGACGGCAAGCTCGATCAGACTATTTATCTTTGGTAAGTCTGAAGGCAACGCTCTTCTTACTTTGAAATTTTTCATACGGATTCTACGCACCCGAACGGGCTTTGGACCACACGCCAAGTTTTGCCGTCTTTTTCGTCGCTGGTTGCGGAACTGGCCGCTGACGCCGCTATTTTGTTTGCACGCCATCGCCCACGTGACTTAGCTATTGAAGTAAGCCCATTGAAACCGATTAACAATAGATCCAGATCGCAGCCACTAGCGTAAACTCGCCATGATGTTAAAAGACTCTCCAAAAAAGCATTTGTTAATCACCGGCAGCACGATTGGTGTCGCGCTGGCCCACCGTTTTGCTCAAGATGATCAAGTTGAGTCTGTCACGCTCACCTGGCATTCCCGACCACCAGCGACCACATCGGCCAAGATAAACACCATGCAATTGGATCTCACCAACGACGAAGCTGTCCACAACACCTTTAAAAATTTTGAGAAACTCGACGGCGTCATCAACGCCGTCGGGTTCCTTCACGGCGATGGTGTTCAACCTGAAAAGTCGATCAGCCGCACCAACCCAACTTCCTTTTTTAAAAACATGGAAACCAACACGCTGCCGACCTTGCTGTTGGCCAAGCATTCTCGTGGTTTGCTCAAAGACAGCCATGCAGGGTTCTTTGCAAGCATCTCCGCAAAGGTGGGCTCTATTGAAGACAACCGCCTTGGAGGCTGGTACAGCTACCGCGCTTCGAAAGCCGCGCTTAATATGGTACTAAAAACACTCGCCATTGAATGGAGCTTTGCCCTACCCAAATGTACGGTCGCCGCCTTACACCCCGGCACCGTTATCAGCCCACTATCCAGACCCTTCACAAATAAAACCAATAAGCGCCTTTTCAGTCCGGAAGAAAGCGCCTCGCACCTGAAAACTATCCTGGACAATCTGACGCCACAGCAAAGTGGTCGCTTCTGGTCTTGGGACGGCACGGAAATTCCTTGGTAGTTGCCATGAACTTACCGATTTTCCCCTCGGTCACCAGGATCAACCTCATTCTTGGGGACCAACTCAATCACAAACACTCTTGGTTTACAGAACCGCGAGAAGACACCCTGTTTGTCATTGCAGAGTTGTACGAAGAAGCCTCTTACGTTCCACACCATGCGCAAAAAATCTGTGCTTTTTTTCTCGCTATGCAGAAGTTCGCAGAATCTCTGGCTGCCGGAGGACACCAAATCCTGCACCTAACACTTGATGATACCCAGTCAATCAATAGCGCCGGTGAACTCTTGCGCTTATTGGCTGATTTTTACAGTGCGAGCCAAGTAAATTATCAGAGACCTGACGAACACAGACTTCTAACCCAGCTCAGAGCACTAGACATCCCCGCTGTCGACATTAAAGAACATGACACAGAGCACTTTCTAGTGCCCTTCCAGGACCTTACACGCCATTTTAAGCCTGGAAAAGCGCATCGGATGGAGCAGTTTTATCGCAAGCAGCGCAAACAACTGAACATTCTTATAGATCAGGAGGAACCTCTCGGCGGCCAATGGAACTATGACGCAACCAATCGGCGCAAGTTGAAAACAGCCGACTTACCGCTCATACCTGAACCTCTCACCTTCGCTAATGACGTCAGCGATATCTTGCAGCGATTGATGCGCCACCAGATTAATTTCAGCGGCACAGCGAAACAAACATTGGCATTACCCGCCGATCGAGAACAGTCTTTGGCCCTACTCGATTATTTTTGTGATAACGCTTTGCCAAGGTTCGGCGATTTTCAAGACGCCATGACCGACAAATCCGAGTATTCATGGTCTCTTTTTCACTCAAGGCTTTCTTTTTCTATCAACGTCAAGCTGCTTCACCCTAAAGAGGTTATCGACGCCGCCGTTGATGCCTTCGAACGCAGGGATGACATTGATATAAGCCAAGTAGAGGGCTTCGTTCGACAGATTCTAGGGTGGCGTGAATTCATTCGCGGTATCTACTGGGCTAACATGCCTAATTATGGGCGGATGAATGCGCTCAATGCGACCCGCGCTTTGCCTGGCTACTTCTGGACAGGTGACACCAAGATGAATTGTGTTTCCCTTGCGGTGCATCAGTCTTTGGAACATAGCTACGCTCATCACATTCAACGACTGATGGTCACGGGTGTTTTCGGGCTTATCACCGGCATCGACCCCGACGCCTTAGACCAATGGTACCTTGGTATCTATAGTGACGCGATTGAGTGGGTAGAGTTGCCCAATACTCGAGGCATGAGTCAGTTTGCAGATGACGGCATCGTCGCCAGCAAGCCGTACGCCGCGAGTGGCAACTACATCAATAAAATGAGCGATTACTGCAAAGAGTGCCATTACAAGGTAAAAGAAAAGACAACTGACCAGTCTTGCCCCTTTAACGCGCTGTACTGGGATTTCATGGTGCGTCACCGAGAAAAATTTGAACGCAACCCGCGAATTGGGATGGTCTATAGAACCTGGGACAAATTCGATACGGATACCAAGCACCAAACCAGGCAAAGGGCTGAGAACTGCTTGATTAAGCTGGAGCAGCTATAACCGCATTCGTGTCGCTCCTGCATCTGGAGGATTTGGATCGGTTGTAAAGAAAATCTCTGCCAGGGTTTCCTCACCCAGTACAAATCTGAACTTGAGCATCCAGATATTGAAAGGGCTGTATTCATCGCTAGAACGCTGAGGTCTAGTGCAAATCCGGGATGAATTCGATTATGAGCTTTCAGCGATGGCGTACGAGTATTTAGTGACGAAATCGCGCAATAATCCAACAAACCCTCGATCACATCAAACCGCAACCACCACCGCTTAATCCTGCAAATGCCATTCATTCTTAGACCGGGCCTGAGTTATCAGGTTAAAACCTCCCCGGCCAACCTTTAAGTTGATCTTCTGGCTGCTCTAGAGGCGAGGGCTTTAAAACTTAGCGCTTAGTCATCGAAAGGCTCAGCACCAAAACCGACTATCATGGCTTTGACTTCTTCGAGCATGACATCGAGTTCTGCCTCATCCGTCCCCCGCATGACCAGGTTGGTACCATAACCTTCCTGTCGATAGAACGGATAACTGCCCAGGTCGACTCCAGGATGCAGGTCCTGAATCTGCCCCAGTTGAACCGCCACCTGACCTTCGCTCAGGTAGGCGCCAATTGATCGCGATCGAACCGGATCACCGCCATTCAAACGTTCTTTGGTCAACGTACTGACCATCGCCTGCATCACCATTGGGACGCCGGCCATGACATACACATTCTCGATTTGGAAACCATGGGGACCTGACGTCGGGTTTTCGATAAGTACTGACCCTTCAGGAACACGCGCCATACGCAGACGGGATGCCATCACTTCAGGAGGCGCTTCCCGTCGTTCAAGGATCTCGACAATCTCAGGGTGCATGTAGAGTTCAACACCGAATGCCCTGGCAATACAGTCGGCCGTAATATCATCGTGAGTTGGCCCGATGCCCCCTGTCGTAAACACATGATCAAAGGTCTGACGACACTCATTCACCGTCGTGACAATCGTTTCCTCTACATCCGGAATAACCCGGGCATGAACCAGCCGCACTCCGACTTCGTTCAACGCGGTAGCCAAGTGCTGCAGGTTGGTATCCTGGGTTCGACCAGAGAGAATTTCGTTGCCGATGATAATCAGGCAACCGGTAACGATTTTGGACATATGGCTTCTACAACTTCAACGAACGGTAATGATAGAGCCCCCGGCGCTACTTGGCTATTCCTACCGGAATCTAATCGCCACCGCTGTCGAGACCACGAACCTTTTAGCGAGTAACCATTCACCCGGTTTCAGGAGCATTTCGCTATACTGCTGTCCGTCCGTAACTTTGTTGATCTGATCAGCAAAACTATATATAGATACAGACTTTTTAATTTTGTCTATTCCGACAATGCACGGGGAAAGCGCTGACTAAGATGATTTCCCCGTGAAACCAAGGCGACCACACACAGAGAAATCACGAATATGCTGTAAATTCGTGATTTTCGGTGCGGGTTCAACCCAGGCATCGCGGAAAAACCTTAACCAGAGATTCGCTTCCATAAAAGGGCTCTATGAAAACTGCTTCTGAAGAACTTGATCACATCCTTATCCGGGGCGCCCGGGAACATAACCTGAAGTCTGTTGAAGTCAAAATCCCGAAGCGAAAACTGGTCGTATTAACCGGCGTCTCAGGCTCCGGTAAGTCTTCCCTGGCTTTTGACACCCTGTATGCGGAAGGTCAAAGGCGTTATGTGGAATCACTGTCTGCTTACGCACGACAGTTTCTAGGCCAGATGGAAAAACCGAAATATGACACCATTAGGGGCTTGTCGCCTACCATCTCCATCGAACAAAAAACCACGTCCCGAAACCCAAGATCCACCGTCGGCACTATTACCGAAATCTCTGATTACCTCCGGGTACTCTATGCACGGGTTGGGCGCCAGCATTGCCATGAATGCGGCAAGCCGGTGCAGGGACAGACCGCCCAGCGGATTGTTCAGGAGCTGCTGAAAAGGAAAGGCTCTCGTATTTATTTGTTAGTACCTTTGCTTGTTAACCGCAAGGGCGAACATCGTGAAATGATCGAAGACGCTCGCCTACAGGGTTTCGTTAGACTAAGAGTCGATGGGGAATGGGTAAGAAGCGATGAAATCGAAGCGCTCGACAAACGCAAAAAACACACGGTCGAAGCTGTGGTGGACCGTATTCTCATCAAACCCGATGCTGAAGAACGATTGACCGAAAGTGTCGAATCTGCGCTTAGGTACGGTGCAGGCAGTTTGATCGCAGCGGTAGAAGGCTCGAAAGATCAATTGTTCTCCGAGTCGTTTTCCTGCAGCCATTGCGGCATTTCGTTTCCTGTGTTGATGCCTCAATCGTTCTCATTTAACAGCCCCCAGGGTATGTGCCATGAATGTAATGGCCTTGGAACACAAGTCGCTTTCGATCCGGACCTTGTCATTCCCAATAAGGACCTGACTTTAAAACAAGGTGCTCTGAAACCTATAGGAATGATCGATGATGATAAAAAATCTATGGGCGCAGTGTTCCACCGGCAGATGTTCAAATACCTAAAGGTCCCTCTGGACAAGCCCTGGCGGAAGCTCACGAAAAAACAGCAGAAAACCATTCTTTTCGGCACCGGCGAGAAACGATACAAGATCAACTGGGGCAGCCACGGCACCAGCATGTCCCGATACGAGGGATTGCTGAATCGGCTGATGAGACGATTCAGGAACACCCGGTCGGAAGGAATGAAACGCTGGTATTCGCAATATCTTGCCAACACACCCTGCCATACCTGTGATGGGGTCCGACTGCGCGCGGAAAGCGCCGCGGTTCGTGTCGGTGACGCGACCATCGTTGAGGTTTCTTCCTGGACTATAGACAGAACTTACAATTTTTTTCACGGCCTGAAACTGCCAGGCGCAGCCGCAGAGATAGCCGCCGAAGTGCTAAAGGAGATCTGTAACCGATTGGGCTTCCTGAATTCAGTTGGGCTCTCTTACCTTTCCCTGGACCGGCTGGGACCCTCTCTCAGTGGCGGGGAATCACAGCGTATTCGCCTCGCATCGCAAGTGGGCTCTGAACTCAGCGGCGTCATTTACATATTGGACGAGCCCAGTATTGGCTTGCACCAACGGGACAACGAAAAATTGTTGGCCACACTCTGCCGAATGAGAGACATCGGGAACACCGTCATTGTGGTCGAACACGACGAAGATACCATCCGCGCCGCTGACTTCGTTATCGACTTTGGCCCTGCTGCGGGAGCTCTCGGTGGGCAAATCGTACATGCCGGGACGCCAAAGAGTCTTGAGAAAAACAAACAGTCCATCACCGGCAACTACCTGTCAAAACGAAGCCGGATTGAAATTGCTGATGAAAGGCGGGTCCCCGTCGGACACATTTCAGTAAAGGGTGCTGCTGCCAATAACCTGAAAAGCATTGATGTGGACTTTCCACTGGGCGTTATGACGGCGGTTACGGGCGTCTCCGGCGCGGGTAAATCAACCCTTGTAAACGATATCCTGCACCCTGCCCTCGCAAGACAATTTCATCAATCCACACAAAGAGTTGGGGAGCACTCACGCATTACCGGGCTTGAACAGCTGGATAAGGTGGTTGCAATCGATCAGAAACCGATCGGCAGAACCCCGCGCAGCAACCCCGTCACCTACATCAAGGTTTTTGACGAAATTCGCATGTTCTTCTCTCAGCTCCCCGGATCCCGAATGCGGGGATATAAACCGGGCAGATTTTCTTTTAACGTCAAAGGCGGCCGGTGCGAAGACTGCCAGGGGGACGGTGTCCGGAAAATCGAGATGCATTTCCTGTCTGACGTTCATGTTAAGTGTGACGAATGTGACGGAAAGCGATTCAATGATGCAACGCTCGAAGTGAAATATAAGGGCAAATCAATTGCAGACATTTTGGAACTCACCGTGGCTGAAGCTGTTGAGCACTTTTCTGAACATCCACGAATCGTTAGCAAACTGCGACTACTAGTGGACGTGGGGCTTGACTACCTGCATATGGGACAACCCTCCTCAACCCTTTCCGGTGGCGAAGCACAAAGGATCAAACTTGCCAAAGAACTCTCAAAGATAGCGACCGGCAAGACTTTTTACATTCTGGATGAACCAACGACCGGGCTGCATTTCGACGATGTCAAAAAACTCCTTGGGGTTCTGAATCGACTGGTCGAGGCGGGAAACACCGTCACTGTTATTGAGCACAACCTCGACGTTATCAAGACGGCCGACTGGATCATTGATCTGGGACCCGATGGCGGACCTGCCGGTGGAGAAATACTCGCCTGTGGAACCCCTGAAGAGATTGCGAATAACACGAACTCTGACACTGGGAAATACCTGAAGCCGATCCTACGTTCAAAGCAAGGAAAGACAAAAATTAGGCAAACCTGACCCGCACCAGGAAGTAGCAACTACAAAAAGTAGAACGCGTTACAAATAATCTTACAAACAGATTGACCTCTGAAATGCACTGAACTACAGTTACCCGCGCCAGCCGACCCTATAAAATGGTTGGACATATACCAATAACTCCCTGGGGGGAATCAATGAAGCTATTTAAGAGAGCCATGACGCGTGCACTTGGCTTATCAGTTGCACTATTGTTAAGCGCTTCCGTTTACGCTGAATCCAGCGATGTTCTGGAAGAAATTATCGTAACAGCCCGACAACAATCAGAAACACTTCAGGATGTACCCGTAACGATCGCGGCACTGACTGAAGCAGACCTTGATCGGTACAACATCACAAGTCTTGTTGACGCCGCAAAAATGATACCAAACATGGTTGTTGCTCATGGTGGCTCGGGGAATGGATCTACTTTAAGACTGCGTGGGATTGGATCAAGTTCAATCAGCGCAGCTTTTGACCAGTCCATGGCTATTAATATCGATGGCATAGTCGTTAACCGCGGCCGGTTCATCCACAACTCTTATATGGATATGAGGCAGTTGGAAGTCTTGAAGGGACCACAATCGCTCTACTTCGGAAAGAGTGCCACCGCGGGGGTAGTTTCCATTACGACCAATGATCCTGGTGATGAGTTTGAATTCGAGATCATGGCCGGCGTTGAGACAGAGCACGAGGGCAACTATGCTGAAATGGTTATTTCGGGACCTTTGTCTGACACCTTCGGTGCGCGATTTGCGATCGGGGCATCGGAAAATGACGAGATGTTTGAGAACTATTCATTCAGTAATGACCCGGCAGTTGCCAACGGTTCTACCGGCGCAACAAAATGGCTGGGTGACGAATCTCTCAATGCTCGCCTCACCCTGGTCTGGGAACCCACGGATAACTTCAAGGCCAAGCTGAAGTACAACTATTCCGAATACGACAATAATGGTGGTGGTACCATGTGGACAGAGGAATTCTGCCGCGAGCCTACCAAACAGCCAACAGCGATACCAGCAGCCTCTTTTGCACTGGCACTCTTCGCCGGGGTAGACGACTGTAAAATTAACGGGAACACTTCCCACGTCGATTTAGTCCCAGCATTGCGTAATGGTCTTCCGGATGGCGCTGATAATGGCAAGGCCTACCTTGACCAGGAAACGGATATGATCTCCCTGACCCTGGATTGGGATTTCCACGAAAACTACTCACTGACCTCGGTTACTGGTTGGGTTGATTTGGAACATTGGGAACTGGATGACTACAGCTACAGCTCAGGTGTTTTCGGCGGTCTCCACAACAATGTTTACGAAAGCTTTTCCCAGGAGTTTCGCATAGCGAGTAACCTCGATGGTCCATTTAATTTTCAGGCCGGTCTTTTTTACCAGGAAATCGAGCAGGAATTTAATGCATTCCAGTACGCATTTAATCTGGGTGCCATATTTGGCCCGGACCCTGTAACGGGGTGGGAGTATGACTACAACAAGAACCATTCCCTCGATACAGAAGTCATGTCGGCTTTCTTTGCTGGATATTGGGACGTTAACGATCGGATGGAAATTACCGCAGGTCTGCGCTGGACGGATGAAGAAAAAGATGGCCACATCGAGATTCCTTATATGCATGCTTTTGCAGCTGCCTTCGGATTTGGCGCGCCATCATTTATTGGACCACTCGAGTTTGACGATGATGACGTTTCACCTGAAGTCGCGGTCAACTATTACTTGAACGATGACGTCAGTGTGTACCTTGCCTACAAGGAAGGTTTCAAGTCAGGCGGTATTGACAACAGTGCTTTGCCAACTGCAGCATTGAACGATCAGGATCCGAATTTTAACGGTTACGGTTTCCTCGTTTACGACTCAGAGACAGCAGAAGGTTTTGAGCTTGGTATGAAGGGGAATTTCCTCAATGGTGCCATGCGTCTAAATGCCACCGCATTTACCTACGAATACACCGACCTGCAGGTCCAGTTATTTGACTCAGCCATCATTCAATTCCAGACCTTCAACGCATCTGCGCTGGAAACTCAAGGAATCGAATTCGATATGTTGTGGAATACCGATGTCGAAGGACTGTCTATACGAAGTGCCTGGGCATGGACTGAGACTGAATACTCCGAAGACTTCATCAATGCAACAGGTCAGAACCTGAAAGGCTCTCCTGGAGCGGGTAACGCTGAAATTACTGGATTTGTCGGCGCCACCTTTGACCGAAGCCTAAACGAAAACTGGCGCTTCAGTATTTCTGCTGATGCGCGCTTTACAGATGACTATGCTTGGACGGCTACACTCAATCCATTCGAGCAGGATAGTTTCTGGACGACAGATGCAGCGATTAGAGTGTACTCGGAAGACGGCAAATATGAGGTTGCTCTCATAGGCCGAAACATTGGTGATGAAATTTATATCATCGGTGGTGGTGCACAGCCCGGTGGATGTCCAAATGTAAACCCAGCATTAGGCCCAGGAGCTTGTGATCTCTCTGGCACTGCTAACGACCTGGACCAGGCAGCAACAACGCCTCTTGGTCGAACCGTTTCATTGCAGTTCAGATATAGACTGTAATTGTTTCGTAGAGACAAAAAAGGCGGCCATTGGCCGCCTTTTTTTATGAAATTTTTTAATTCACGTCTCGCTGAATATCCCTAATGGTTGAGTTGCTCATTAACTTCTGAATCTTTGGGTTGTTTTGCAAGGTTTCCAAGTCAAACGACTGAACCGCCCGCATCAATTCGGGGTCATTTAGAACCGCCTGCATATCCGGATCATTTTGTAGTTGAAGAACACTGCTCATCATCCCGGGGACACTGGAGATCGAAGATTGCAATGACTGCACCGCTGACTGACTTGCCTGTTTCATACTGTCCAGGGAATCTAAAGACCATGTTGGCGCGGTATCGTAACTAATCGACTTCACCTGAAGTTGCTGCAGCGCCATCACACCCAATGAATCCGTTTTTACTTTATAAATGCCGGACTGCAGCGAGACTACCTCACCATTAATTGTGCTTCCATCCTGCAGCACAATTTTTTCTGCATTCGCTAAGGCGCCGAACAAAAGAAACAAGCCTGTTGCTGTCGCTTTGATTGCTGTTCTATATTTCACCTTGATTTCACCTTGGCTCCAGCAGTTATTGAGTGATCAATTTCGCACAACCGACAAGTGGGATCGACCCATTTCATCTAAATTCGAGACCGCCTCATTCGCCTGGTCTGACAATCAGTTTGCAGGCTTATGAGCCTGCCTGTATGTTAAGTCGTTTTACGCAGACTTTATCAATGACTGACGTTGTGCCCAAAGAGGTTCCCATTAGGCCCGCAGCGACGGTCTTGCTGATCGATGATCGGCCTGATCTTCAGGTCTTCATGATGAAGCGACATGCCAATACAGTCTTCGCCGGTGGGATGTGGGTGTTTCCGGGCGGTGCCGTAGACCATCAAGACGACGCGAGCTACTTTTCACGTATCGCGACCCATCGAACAGACGACGAAGCCTCAAAATTAATGAACCTGGAAAATGGTGGCCTTGCTTATTACATGGCAGCCATACGGGAAACCTTCGAAGAAGCTGGCGTATTACTCGCGCTGCACCAGGAAGACGAGTCTCCGCTTAATATCGCAGAGGCTTCCACAGCCAGATTCCAGCAATACCGGGATCAACTTAACGCCGGAGAAATAGAACTCAAGACAATCCTCGAAAAAGAATCCTTGATGGCCGATATCGGTAAAATGCACTACATTGCAAGATGGGTTACCCCTTTCGGCTCGCCGCGGCGGTTTGATGCCCGCTTTTTTATCGCCCGGATACCCCGCCTTCAAATCCCGATCCATGACGATGGGGAACTGGTGAACTCGGTCTGGATGTCTCCCCGTGAAGTCATTGAAAAAGCAGCAACCGATGAAATGGTATTGATGTCTCCGACGCTTCGAATGGTGAAGTCGCTGGCCGAATTCGATTCAGCGGACCAGGTGATAGCATCAGCCTCATCAAACCCAGAGGACCATCGTGTGCGGGTCCACAAAGACTCCGGCATCATCGTGCTGCCAGGCGAAGCCGGATACAGCGACGCACTCACCGACGTCGAAACCGGCTGGATCCGCCTGCGGCGGACCTAGTCAAGCGCCGCCGCGTACCTAATTAAACCCGCGGCGTACCTGCTAGTTTTAAAAGGGATGGAGGGAAGTAGATTTAACGCCCCCCGACCCCTGCAAAAAACTCATTCAAAGTCGTTCTCAACGCGGGTTAGCCAATAATCGGCATCAAAAGACTCATTACCCAGCAGGTAGCGCCAGAACTTGATTCTATTGATGTACTCCAGACGACTGGTGTCGAACTCAAACCAGGGTTCCGATTCAGTCAGGATCGAATGAATATGATCAGTGGTCCTTTCGTTACCAACCCAAAATATAGGCCTCTGCTGAAGGTGATCATCAGGAAGATCTGACAAATCCCAAAGGCGCGCCTGCTTTTCAGTCGGGCACAGCCTGATCTTGAACATATACCGCAATTGGTCACTACGGTTAGCACCGCCGCCATGCCAGATGCCCATATGCATAATCAGCAGTGTACCTGCGGGACAGACAACATGTTGCTGACCGAGGATGTTCTGGTATCGACCAATACTCGCTTCACTCACACGGCGTAGATGAGACCCGGGAATAAACCGCGTTCCCCCCATCTCTACAGTGACTTCATGTGGGAAATACATTAATTGGATATCAAAGGCTCGCCGCGGGTCGATGGTAGAATCCTGGTGCGTATGCTGCGCCACCGGCGCTTTACGCTCGTAATAGGTTGGTGGAAAAGTGATATGCAGGAAATGATGGTCCAGCACCGGCTTGCTCCCAACCAAAGACTCAACGGCTCCGGCGACGACAGGAAGTGCAAGTAACTGTGAGATGGCACTTTCCGCCGGGTATGCGTTCGCGAGCGATATTCCCGCTGGCACGACAGGTACAGACCCAAGGCGCATGACGCTGCCGTAATGCGCCTCCGGTGATGCAACGTCCCCTTCTGGCACATCTCCGAGTTCTGCCAGGAACTGTTGATTGATCTCTTCCGGAACCACGCCATCAAACCGGAGAAAGCCCCGGGCAGCAAAAGTCGCCATCTGTTTAGAATTGAGCAAAGTCACGAATCATCCTCCACAAGTTTTTCAAAGAAGAATTCGTACTTCAGGTAGTCCGTCTGGAATTCCGAGCCCTGCTCATGCGTCACAAGGGGGCTGGCCTGAATTAGTCGCCAACCATCGCGAAGCGCATGGAGACCGGTCTTATAGGGCACCTCGGCCTGATCCCCAGACATATGGCTCGTTTTACCGGCACCATCGTAGAAGGCCCACGCGACTACACCGGTGTCCAACGCTGAGCTTTTCAGGTACAACACCATGACCTGTTGTCGAATTGACATTCGTGATATCCATTAAAAAACCTAACCATATCATCGATTTAGCGCAGGAACGGGCTTCACGCCATCCTGGCTTAATTCAAGACCTGACACTTATTGATTGAAAATGGAGAAAATCATGAATATAATGGAGATTATTCCATATTGTGCAATGCATCACCATGGCGAGACTGGACCAGATTACCAGCCTGACAAGAACAGACCTGATCATGTTGGGTGCTCTGGTGCTTTCAATATCAGCATCAGCGCTGGCTCCTGGTGTCCGCAATTCATCTGAATCAATGGTTTATGCCTTGCCGGCACAACCGGTCGATACCTTATCGACTAGTCAGGTGGACATCACCGAAGTTTCAAACATCGCATCCGAAATCCTGCCGAGCTCGGAAGTAGAAAGTAGATCCTACCCATCCACACTGCCTGATTTTTCTGCCATCAACGATGTCAGGACAAAAAAACAGATGTTTTTCAGCTATATGCTGCCAAAGATCCGCCAGGCAAACGACAAGATACTTGCCAACCGTCGTCTGCTGATGATGATCCGCGACGATCTCACAATAGGCGATGCACTTGACGAGGACGATATCCAGTTTGTCAGCTCGTTAAAGGCTCGCTACAAGATCAGGCAACAAACGAGCCTGCGCTCGACCGTTGACGATCTGTTGATCAGGGTAGACGTGGTTCCCGAGTCCCTGGTACTTGCACAGGCAGCCAACGAGTCCGGCTGGGGGACGTCAAGGTTTGCCAGACAGGCAAACAACCTGTTCGGCGTCTGGTGCTTCAGCAAAGGTTGCGGACTAACGCCAAAAAATCGCGACGAGGGCCTCAATCACGAGGTGGCAAAGTACGAGTCGGTCCAGGCAGGTATCATTGCCTACGTTCACACCATTAATACCAACCCGGCATATATCCACTTGAGGCATATTCGGGCGACCACGCGATCAGAAGAACAACACTTCAGCGGACACGCCCTTGCAGAAGGGCTCCTGAAATACTCCAGTCGAGGTATCGACTATGTTCGAGAAATTCAACAACTGATCAGGGTAAACGATCTGCAGAAATATACCCTTCCACTACAGGCGTAGAGCCCTTCTTGCTGTACCACGTTTATCATATCAAGGATCTCTCCAGGCCTGGCTCGGCGCATCTCGTCAAACTGGCAAATGACGATATAACCAAACAGATACAAGCCGCGGGCCATGGGGTTTTCGGTATCTTTGCCTCACTGTTTGGCCTGGCCAGCAACGAAATTTACCTCGTGACCTTTGGCAAAACACAGACATCACTCTCATTCCCTGATGACGTGCAACTTCTCTCTACCCATTTATTCAACCCCACTCTTCGGCCACTGGATCATCAACCCAGAACAAGGCCGGGCGTCTATGTCTTTCGATGGTTCAGTGTTTTGCCTGACGCTGTCGATGAAATTATCCAACTTTCCTACAATGCCTGGCCAACTTTCGAGGGGAGTTTTGAAACAGAAGTACAGGGGCTTTTCGTTGAGGCAACCGGACAACCTTCAGAAATGCTACTGATCACCTGGTACAAAAACTTGAGCGTCTGGGAAGAATCGAGGCACCCACCTGAAAATGCTCGGGAGAGTTTTCTGAGAAGGCATCAGCTCACTTTGAACGCCAAACCCATCGCAACCATGCTTAATATGCCTGAAAGTCAAAGCCAACTGGTATCACACGCTTAACAGGCGTCCAGGTAGAGCAACCGCCACAGGGTTGCCGCGACAAGCGCATGATCAATGGCGCCACTTTGCAAAAGTTCAGGCAGATCTTTCATCGGAACCAGCTCAACTTCGGTGTGTTCCGTCGAAGTGTTGGCTATTTCACCGATCGCTTCGCACTGCCTTGCGACATAAGTATGAAGCTTATTGGGAAACAGTGCCGGGTTGGGGTTCAGCACGCCAAGTGACTCAACACTGCCTGCCTGATAAGCAGATTCCTCCAGGCATTCACGAACCGCAGCCACCTGGGGGTCCTCACCTGGATCGACCATACCTCCTGGAATTTCCAACGATATCGCTTCGCTGCCATGGCGAAATTGGCGAACAAAAACAACTTCATCATCCACCGTAATCGGCACTATATTGACCCAATCCGCGGTATCAATAAAAAAGAAATTATGTTCATTTCCCGTTCGCGGGCAAATCGAAGTCGACTCATTGACAGTAAACACCCGGCAGTCAACAAGCTTCCTGCTAGCCTTTCTTATCCAGGGGCGTATTTCACTCATTTAATTACCCTTGAAGTTAGGCGTACGTCGTTCAAGAAAGGACGCGACACCTTCCTTGTGATCTTCAGACTTAAAACACTCTGCCAGTGCGGTGGTGTGGTTAACCATGTGCTCACCGACATTCAAACCCAGCCCTTCGTAAACCAATGCCTTAATACGCTGGTGGGAAAAGGGCGAACCCTTCAAAATTGCATCCGTGAGTTGCCTTGTTTTGCCCTCGAGCTCTTCCGACTCAAAAACGCCGGAAATAAATTTAAGCTCATGCGCTTCTCTGGCTGAAATAAACTCACCGGAATACAGCAACCACAGCGCCTGTGAGGTTCCAATAAGTCTTGGTAACAACCAGCTCCCGGCACCGGTATCAGGAACCAACCCTCGATGGGAAAAATTCCAGGCAAAGCGGGCCCGATTGGACGCGATCCTGATATCACACTGAGAGGCGAATTCAGCCCCCATCCCTACTGCAGGACCATCAACAACACCAATCACGGGTTTAGGGCACTCAATGATAGGCCACCATTTACCTCTCTCCTCTGCGGAGCCGCGAAGACCTCGCTTTTCCCCTGGTATGGAAGACAGGTCTGACAAGTCAGTTCCTGCACAGAAAGCCCCGTCCGTCCCTTTCAGGACCACCACGCGCGCGTCGTCATCTTCACCGGCCCGGGCAAATGCTGCGATAAAGTCGCTTAGCATCGCAAAGCTCATTGCATTCTTTTTCTCGGGGCGATTCATCGTAATGGTACAAACCCCATCAGCGACGTCATACAAAATCCACTCACTCATCGTCAACTCAATCCTTCAACTGGTATTGCGGCACCGTGCACTGCAACCGCAGCGTCAGAGGCCAGAAACCCTATCACACTGGCGAGCTGTGACGGGGGAACCCACTTGCTGTGGTCGGCTTCGGGCATGTCTTCCCTGTTCCTGGGTGTATCAATCGTACCCGGCATAATGCAATTGACATTAATCTGCTGCTCTCGCAATTCAGCGGCCATGGCTTCAGTGAGTCTCATCACCGCGGCCTTTGACGCTGTGTAAGCGCCCATATTCGCAAAACCCTGGGTGGCTGCCTTCGCAGCAATGTTGACTATTTTGCCACTACCCTGCTGTTGCATTTGAGGTACAACTACACTGCTTGTGTTCACGATAGAGCGCGTGTTGAGGTTAAACAAAAAGTCCCAGGTCGCATCTGAGGTCTCGTGAACCGCCTCACCCATTAAAAACCCTCCAGCAACGTTACACAGGACATCAATTTGTCCCAGATCATCAATGACCTTTGACAGTACCAGCTGACAACTATCCCGACTGGTCAGGTCGACTTTCTGGTATTGGTGCATGGAACCTTTCACAGGAAAAGCGGAATCCAGCAACTCATGACTGTAGTCCAGAGCAACGACACGCGCACCACCGCTCGCGAAATACTCAAATACGGCGTGACCTAACGCGCCGGCGGCCCCAGTGACCACCACAACCTTACCTGCAAACACGGCTTACTCCATTTTGTTGAATAATCAGCATTATAACGAGTTCTTCCATATTTGACCTGTGCGTTACGAGCCTTTACGGTAACGCTTGCCTCTTTAAGCTGGAAACACCGTGGAATCAGTCAAAACATTTTGCCGGGTATGCGAACCCTCATGTGGACTTGTCGCAGAAGTCGATAACAATGAAATCGTTTCCTTGAAGCCGGATAAGTCACACCCGGTAACCAAAGGTTTTGCGTGCCACAAAGGAATCGCCACGCTGGAGATTCATAAGGACCCCGACAGGCTGAGTTATCCTGCACGCCGATCGCCTGAGGGCGATCTTGAGCGAGTCACCTGGGATACTGCAACCAGTGAAATTGCGGTACGAATCGCTGCATTGAAACAAAAATACGGTCCTGGATCAGTTGCCTCCTATACAGGCAACCCGCTGGCATTTAACTCACTGGCAGGACCTGCTATCGGTTCGTTTTTGCTTAACAATGAAGTTCGCCGAAATTTTTCCTCCGGGACCCAGGACTGCACCAATAAATTCGCGGCCTCAGAAGCCGTATTTGGGTCCAGCACCATCCACCCCATACCCGACATCGATAACACTGATTTCCTGCTTATCTTTGGCGCAAATCCCCGGGTTTCCCACATGAGCTTCATCTCTATCGCCGACCCTATGGAGAGCCTGCGAGCCGCCTCAAAAAGAGGTGCCGACATTCGTTTTGTCGATCCTCGCTACAACGAATCGATTAAAGGAATCGGGACCCATGTACCCGTCAAGCCGGATACAGATGTTTACCTGATGGCGGCTATTCTGCACCACCTGTTTGACCAGGACATGGTCAACCACGAGTACATTCAAGATCACGCAGATCACATAGAAGGACTCCGGTCTTTCATCAAAGAGTACAGCCCACAGCAGGTTGCCAGTATTGTTGGCATCAGCGCGCAATCGATCGCGGCGTTAGCGGATGACATCGGCGCGGCAAAAAGCGCTGCCTTCTACATGTCCACCGGCGTCAACATGGGGCGGCAGGGCTCGCTCGCCTACTGGCTGCTTTTTATGCTTAGTGTCGTAACAGGCAATCTGGACAAGCCGGGCGGAAACGTTTACTCGCGTGGCTTTTATCCAGCAGCAAAAGCGGGGCGGATGCAGGGTGAAGTTAAATATGAGCCAACCCCACTCGGTGATGTGCGAAGAATTCGTGGTTCGCTACCCGGGAACCTTATGGCAGATATGATTCTTGGCGAAGATAACCCGATCAAGGGGCTCATCGTAATCTCTGGTAATCCGATTCTTTCAATGGGTTCCGGGGAAAAACTCCAAAGGGCATTCGAGCAGCTCGAATTCGTGATGGTGATTGATATCTATCCCTCTGCAACCTCTGAATACGCTGACTATGTTCTCCCGGCAACCGATATGTTTGAACGCTCAGACATCAATATCGCTGGCCTGGGGCTGCAGAAAGAACCTTTCATCCAGTACACAGATTTCATTGTACCGCCCAAGGCAGAAAGGCGACCTGAATGGTGGATTCTACGGCAGATTGAACTGGCCCAGGGTTTCGCAACGGAAAATCGCGAGCTAGACGACTACCAGGGTGCCATCGATGAACTCGGGTTGTTCAGCCGATTTGATCATATGTTGCGACAATCTAACCTCAGCATCGATGACGTCAGGTCCTCAGGCACTGTGGTACTGAACCCGGTCGCGCCGGGCAAATTTTTCAGCAACGTTATTCAGACTGAAAGCTCTCGTGTGGACTGTATGCCCGCGTCTTTCGATGAGGCCATTGGCCGATGCCGGGAGCTATTCGATGAACTCGGCCGCGAACCTGAAGATCAGCTCAAAATGATTTCCCGGCGCACCAATTACATGATCAACAGCTGGTTTCACAATGTATCGTCCCTTAAGAGGCCAAAACACCAGAATAACCCGCTATATGTGCACCCGGATGATGCCAGGGCGAGAAACCTGGGCGAGGGTTCCAGTGTGACGGTGAAAAATGAGTTTGGGGAAATCAAAACGGTGGTTGCCCTGGACGAGTCTCTCAAGCCAGGAACAGTTGCTATTACCCACGGCTGGGGTTACTCAGGGAAAACCATGAAGACAGCAGCAAAATTTGCAGGTTCAAACGCTAACAACCTGTTGCCATCTGGCCCCGGGTCGTTCGAAAAGATCAGCAATCAGTCATTTATGACGGGCATAAAAGTTGAAGTTGAAGCAGCCTGATCAAAATCAGGCTAACCGGTGCCGAAGATCGCCTTGAAGATATAGAAGAAGATGATCGCAAGTATTGCCCCAGCAGGTAGTGTGACCAGCCATGAAAGGAAAATGGTACCAACCACACGAAGATTGAGCGCATGCAGCCCTTTGGCCAGGCCAACACCCAGAACACCACCAACCAGCGTATGGGTTGTACTGACGGGCAAGCTATAAGCCGAAGCCAATACTACGGTGGTTGCTGCAGCAAGTTCCGCAGCGAAGCCACTGCTGGGGGTCAGCTCTGTGATATGCGTACCAATCGTTTGCATTACCCGATAGCCATAGATGGCCAGACCTGCAACGATACCTGCCCCACCAAGAAATAGTATCCAGGTCGGCATTCTTGCCTTTTGAACAACGTCGCCGCCAGATTCAATAATGCTGTTGACAGCAGCAAGTGGCCCAATCGCATTCGCGACATCGTTTGATCCATGAGCAAAAGCCATGGCACAGGCCGTGAACAACATCAGCACACCAAACATACGCTCGATATTCACAATGTCATGGTTCAAAGAGGCAACTACCCGTTTGATCCTGGTCAATGCCACAACACCAATCAGACAGACCAGACCTGCAACAACCATTGAATACAATATTGCCTGTTGAAAGGTCAGATCCAGCCCTATGTGCTTGAGTCCCTTGACCATCGTCACCATCGAAATCACAAACCCGACCAAGAAGATGTAAAAGGGAATAACCCGTTTGGCAGAAGCAAACGGATCTGTCGTATCAAAGACGAAACGTCGAACGCTCATATACAAAAAGAAGGCAACGGTACCTGCTAGCACCGGAGAAACCACCCAGCTTGCAGCAATGTTTCCTACCTTCATCCAGTTGACCGCATCAACAGAAATGCCGACAGACGCGAAGCCAACAATTGCACCGACAATGCTATGCGTTGTTGATACTGGCCAGCCGTAAGTCGTCGCAATAAAAAGCCAAATGCCAGCCGCCAGCAACGCAGACATCATCCCGTAGACCAGGAGTTCTGGTTCATCGGAAAGTAATTCCGGATCAATGATACCTTTCCGAATGGTAGAGGTCACTTCTCCGCCTGCCAGATAGGCACCGGCAAACTCGAAGACCATTGCAATGAGTATGGCCTGCTTAATGGTGATTGCCTTGGCTCCAACCGACGTCCCCATGGCATTGGCAACATCGTTAGCACCGACACCCCAGGCCATAAAGAAGCCAAAACAAACCGTCAGGATCAGCAGCGTGCTGCCAAATTCTTCTATAACGCCCATCTGCGATCCCTAACTTGCTATTAGATACATCATGCGATTGCCAACGGTCTGGGCATCGTCAGCGATGTCTCCAATCTGGTCGATAACCCGGTACAAAAAAATCACGCTGACAGGATTCAGGTCTGCTTCGTGATCAAACAATGCTCGCCTGAGCTTCACCTGCAAAACATCAGACTTATGCTCGGCATCATCAAGCTCTTCGAGCATCTTCTCTACTAACTCTATTTCCCGGCCACTGAACCCCGTGGTAACAAGATCATTTAACTGAGCTATGACTTTCCGGGCGAGGCTCACTGCATCCAGACTTGCTTTGACAAATTCCGTTAAAGCTGGCTTCACTTCCTCTGGAAACCTCATTTTTCGGCCCAGCATCAATCCTGCAATATCTTTCGCACCGTTGGCTATTCGATCCTGAACCTGGACGATTTCCAGCAAATGATTGCGTGACATGGGCAGGAAGAGACTTCTTGGCAGATTCAACCTGACCTTCTTTTTCAGCTCGTCTGCAACGCCTTCAAGGTCAGAAACCGCCCGGTAACGTTTTTCAGCATCTGCCCAATCAGAGCCAGACACCGCCTCAAAGAACGGAACTAACCCAAGCACACAACGCTCACAGGTCTCCATATGTTCCTTGATAGGAGATATCGGAGAGAGACCAAACAGTCTGGAGAATAGCGGGGTTTTTGACACAGTTTCACTCTGCACTGGTGGCATGGTTATGGAAGTGTGGATGTTAAGCTAAAGTCACGAAATAGCGAATACCCTAACCCGAAATTCCGCATAAAGAAGATGCAGGAACTGCCACCTTATTTGTGATATAAATCCCGCCCTATGGATTCCCAGCCAAATAATCGCGGACGAAAGTATATGGACACGGCAGCCGTTGTCCTGTCCGGCGTGTGCATGCTGCATTGCCTGGCACTTCCGATCGCACTGACGATTCTGCCGATCGTCAATGTCACTCTGCTCGATGAATCAACCTTTCACCTGATCATGATGGCTGTGATTCTGCCAATCAGCGTCATTGCATTAACCATTGGCTGCCGCCAACACAAGGATAAGCTGACCCTGGTTCTCGGCAGCGTTGGTCTAGGCATATTGACCATTACTGCCATCTTCGGCCACGACCTGCTAGGCCTGACCGGTGAGCGAATTGTCACCTCGATCGGCGGACTTATACTCGCTGCCGCACATATCCAGAACTATCTCTGCTGTCGCAACGACGATTGCGCACACGAACACTAGACAAACCATAAACAGCCATGAGCCAGCCATAAACAGCCATGAGCCAGCCATAAACAGCCATGAGCGAGCTATAAGCCATGAATAGCGACTACCAGGTTGATCAACAAGCTGGTCCTATCGGCGCCACTATCAGCGGTATTGATCTCAACAATATTGACTCAATAGCGGTCGACTTTCTCCGCGAAGCGTTAAGCGAACATCTTGTCCTGTTTTTTCGGAATCAGTCTCTGGACCCGGCAAGCCTTTTTAAACTGGCTTCGAAATTCGGGTCTCCTGTGCCTTACCCTTTCGTCAAAGGATTACCCGGTTTTCCTGAGGTGGTCGAAGTCACTAAAAGGCCAGAAGACACGGTCAATTTTGGGGGAGTCTGGCATTCAGACACGACCTATCTGGAAACACCGGCAATGGGTGCCCTCTTGTATGGCGTCGACATACCTGAGCAAGGTGGCGACACTATGTTCACTAACATGTACAACGTATTCGATTCGCTTTCAGCGGGAATGCAAAGCTTCCTTGGGCTGCAGATGGCGATAAACGATGCGGATAACGAAGCCATCAGGGCTACCCGCCCTGGATCCATCAATAAAGGGCTACGCGCTACGCACCCGGTTGTAAGAACGCACCCCGTGACTAAAAGGCCGCTGCTCTATATCAACAAGGCGCACACCACACGATTTGCCGGTATGTCTGAACCCGAGAGTGCGCCGATTCTGAACTTTCTGTTCGAGCGAATCATGCAACCGGAGTTTTCGTGCCGATTCCAATGGCAACGCGGCAGCCTGGCATTCTGGGACAACCGTGCATGCCAGCACTATCCGCTGAATGACTACCAGGGAGAATTAAGAAAAATGCTTCGCGTGAGCCTTGCTGGTGACAAACCTCACTAGCTATCACAAGGTAAGGTTACCGGCGCCATCAATGCGAGCCGCTCTGCCGCAATATTCAGTCACCTGCATATCCTGCAGGATGTCGGGATCCGAAGCATTAGCCCAGGTTCGCTTCCCATTGGCCGTTAGACACGCAAAATGTCCAACCGCAGGTTCATCACCCGAGAACATGACCGTATAGGATTCGATGGTCACATCACCGTTATGATCCACCAACCATTCCCTGGTTGGGCAGGCATCAACTTCCGCCTGAAGGTTCTCGTGCTGGTAATCGCCTTTCGGCGCTTCGGTCGAATAGACGCCAAATGCGTGCTTCGTCAGGAAACCACCATTTGCCGTCACAAACCCTTTCTTGCCTGGATTATCCCTTAATAACTCAACCATTCTGGCGATGCTGTGCATGACGTAATTATTGAGCGGGCCGCCTCCGAAGGTTAATCCGCCTGTGACCGTGAG
>Ga0233434_1001036_pt1 | contig 28728 bp, 25 predicted proteins | sample SI_122_August201_4_FD_182738 | JGI IMG/M metagenome (GOLD analysis project Ga0233434, IMG submission 182738) | Seawater microbial communities from Saanich Inlet, British Columbia, Canada - SI_122_August2016_120_MG | ecosystem: Environmental > Aquatic > Marine > Inlet | place: Canada: British...
ACTACCGCCTCGCGGATGCTTTCGACATTAGGTCCAGGACACGACTCGCCCCACCCAATGAGGCCATCGTCCGTTTGCAAACGCACCAAGACCGATGTCACTCCGTCCCGACGCACGCGAGCGCTACTTTCTCGTCGGCGATACGGAACGCTGACAACATATGTATCCAGTTTCGCGATCTTCAATCGATTTACCCTTTTTAAGGTTAAAATATATTCTAAGGCGGTTTATATCGCGTAATTAATGTTAATGATTTAATTTCCGGCCGCCCCCCCCGCACCATCGCCAGTTGACCTTGCCCTTTATAAAGGGCCTTATTGGAACTCTATAAGATTGCGACGCAATACTCGAATCGCCACATGATTTTGGCGAACTTTCTCACGCCCCGATTTTGCAATCCGGCTTTATGCTATATATAGTAATGCGCGCCAGCCTTTCCCCACTGCGCCAGCTACTCATCGGCACCTCAATCGCGCTATTCCTCTTAGGGGTGAGCTTATCACGACGTGAAATACGTGACCACCGCCCGCAATGAGTTCACGACCTGTTATCTTCCTTTTCTTGATTTTCGTATCCGCTACGAATGCTTGGAGCCTCACAGACACGGTCCGCATCCAGCGCATTGTCATTGAGGGCAACCAGCGCACCGATGTGCAGATTATCCGCAGGGAGTTACTTTTTGCAACCGGCGATCAGATCGATACAACGCTATTCGTAGAATCCGCCCGCAATCTCAGACGCCTGTTTTTCATTGGCGAAGTTGATATCCGCCATGCTGAAGAGCATGGTGAAGCCATTGTAACCGTTACTGTCGAAGACCTGTACTCCCGCGCTTTGTCCCCTTTGGTATCGGGACAATTAGACCAATTGAGCATTGGCCTTGTAGGACTCGACTACAATCTTTTCGGACGCGGCCAAAGCCTGCGGACGACCTTGGAAAACCGCGCGATCTCCGGCTATTGGCTCGATATTGATTTTACAGAACCGCGCTTGGCCGGCACTCGCCATTCCCTTTCTAGCCGTATCGGCGCCGGTGCCGAAGGGCACAACTTCTCGATCGAGGTTGCCCGCCCTTTTGCCACCTTAGCCGACCAGCGGGCCTATGGCCTGTCCCTGGCCAGCCGGCAAAGCGTGCAGCGTTTATACTCCAACGGTGAGCTTGACCAGCGCTACAGCGACCGCATCAACAACGGCCGCCTCTGGATAACTCGATCCTTTGGCCAGCACACTAAAATACGCCCCTCATTCCAACTCGGCGTTTCCCAACGGCGCTTCGACGCCAGTTCGCCCTTTTCCTACGCCCCCAATAACCGCACCCGCACCATTCCCAGTATGGGTTTGCTGATCTGGAGACCCAATTATATCCGTCGCCGTTTTATTAACGATCTCGGTCCCTTGGAAGACCTGCAAGCCGGCAGTTGGCTATCACTACACTGGGGGATGACCCATAAAGCATGGGGCTCGGACCGCACCTTTTCTTTTTATCAAATCCAACTCGCCCCGCGCTTACAACCGACGACGCGCACTTTCACACAAATGAATTTATACGCATCGACACGATTGGATGGGGCTGGAATATACAACCTATCCGCCCTTGCAAGCCTCAGAACCTATACCAGAATAGGATCAGTACATTCACTGGCCATGCATATTTCTTGGGAAGCGATACACCGCAGCGAGGACGCCGCGCAATTTCTACTCGGCCTAGAGCGTGGGTTGCGGGGATTCGCCCCGCGGCGCCTTAACGGCAACAGGAGATTGCGCATCAATATAGAAGCCCGCCCGACGCTAATCCGCGATCCCTGGTATGTGCTAGCCTGCGCCGCTTTTTTGGATATTGGCGCAGCTTGGACCCCGGATATAGAAAAACCAAATCTGGAGTACTCTCCAGGATTTGGTTTTCGCTTGGGTTTGCCTAAAATCTACAATACCCCGGTGTTTCGCGGCGATATAGCCTATGGGGTCAGCGTTGACGCTTGGCAGGTGTCCATCGGCTTGGGGCAGTATTTCTAAAGAATCGCCGCTATACGCTCGACTTGTCTTCGAAGGCTTCTAAAATACTCAACTCAGACAGTCCGCATGAACAGTCGATTGGTTGAGATATTGAATGCGCAGATGAGTTCACCGGTATTGACCCGAACCCTATTTGCAAATTTCGAGAAAACCCCAGGATGCCAAAGAGAAAATCCTAACTACAAGGCAGATAACCAGGTAGCGCATTTCATTAACTCGGCCAATTAAGAAAAAAAGCGCTCTCCCAAGTGGGACAACGCTCATGCTAAGTCGGAAAAATAAAAATTACAGATGGGGATATACTAAGCGATGGTCACAATGCGGGCAGACTTTGAGGCTTGGCTTTAAGATGTTATGGCAAAATGGACAGGCTTTGCGACCATCAAAGATCAGCCATACAATCGCAATCGGCCCTAATAAAAAACTTAGCAGAAAATAGGAAGTAACCAACTTACCCCCACCTTTTACCATAGCACCAATTAAAGCAATACCCGCCCCTGCAACCCACACCACGATAATTTGCAACAAGGTAATATTGGCAATATCCATAATATGCATCCCCTGCGATTATTCCTACCGCCCAAATATAAACCATTCTTAATCAAATGAAAAACAATGATTTACAATTATCTGCATTCTCCTTTTATTGTCTGCATTTAGGCTTAAATAGGCTAAATCGCTGAGAAAAATTCCTTTTCACCAGGATCGGCTATCGCGTAATTGCGAATCAATCCTTGACCCTGACCCGCAATTGCCCAACCCCCACTTTGACGCGGAGCCTTAAATTCGTTGTACTCTGCCCATAACTTTCGTTGGTCCAAACACCGTTTTGACCAAGGTGGCGATCAAACCAACCACCGCTTTCCGGTTTGATCTCCACGCCCCAAAAAGGCATGCGAACCCCTTCGGTCTCCATCTGCTCTCCTGCGAGTTTCTCTAACCCTTCTATATCGACACTACCGATCCCACTTTCGAGCACTAACGCCAAACCCATACCTTCTGGTAATAGCAGTTCAAGTTCACCGACGCCAACATCGATCTCCACCTCGGAATTGCCCAACCACCCCCCCCTCAAATCAAGATCGATATCCCCTGCACCCGTTTCCAATTTAAAGCTTTGCAGACTTAGGCCGCGCAGATCAATCGTCCCGGCCATCGCCCCCGCATTCACCTCGACGACCAAGGGCTGACCGTGCCCCAACTGTATATCCCACATCGTCTCGTGATCGGAAAAATTCCAGTTGAAGCCATCTTCGAGATCGCCCTCCAAATCGACCGATCGATCGTTACCATTGCTACCCGCTTCGGTGATGCGCAGGACGCCTCGGCGACCCTCTACTTGATAATCAATTTGGGGTTCTCCATGCCCAGAGCTGAAGCGGAAATTCCCATTTAGCCCCGTCCCATCCATTGCAAGCAAGGTCAATTCACCCACTCGTAGCTCCACCTCAATTTCCACGCTCTCGGCATCCCCAAAATCAACGCTCTTGCTTATTTGCAACATTTCGCCTTCAGCACTCCAAGTCGGCCCACAGCTCAAAAGAGCCCCCCCCATAACACACAATAATCGGCTTAACTTTGAATGTGAATGCAATTTTGCCTCTCTTTTTTAGTCTACTTCAGCAAAGCGATCGTACAAACCCAACCCTATAGCTATAAACCCGATTCCCATCACCGCCGTATACAACAGGCCTGCAATGGGGGCTTGCATAGGTTGATCGCTGTGCAAAAATTCGGATTCAAGCGAATAGACCCCCAAATCACCCAAATCTATCGAAAGCTCACCGGTGAATTTGAAATACACCCAAAAACAGGCTATAAACACACCCAAACCAAGCAATCTTCGCCGTTTTTTTATGTATTGTTTGGCCCCCTCCATGACACAAGCAATGCCCAGCAACAACAATGCAAAAGCATGGTAACCCAATCCGCTCAGTACCCAAATATCAATGCCCTGCAATTTCGATCCTTGCAAAAAGGTCATATCGCTTTCATCAAAACCAATAGCCAGCCAATGAATGGCCCCCGTAGTGAACAACCAGATCCCCGATCCCGCCGTAACCACCACCGCAACTTTGCTCAGTCCCACCTGCCAACGAGCTATAGGTAGGGCCAATAATTGATAATTTGTTTGTGCTTTTATTTCACTGGCGAAGGATTGCGCGAGCAAAAAAGGTAATATCAAGACCCCCATGTAGGGGCTCGCCGCTAATATCGATACCCAAATACCCGCCTCGGCTTGTTGGCTTATGGCGTAAAGGCCAATGGCGAACGTAGCCACCCAAAGCAGAGCGACGGTATTCAGGTTGTCCTTAAATTCTTTAAGGTATAACACGGCAAATGGTCTCATGCCACCACCTCTGCAAAGATGTCCGAAAGGGATTGCGAGCGCTGCTCGCGCAATGTTTGCGCACTACCCATTAAAGCAATTTCCCCGTCTCGCAAATACACCACATCGTCGATAAATTCCTCGACCTCGCTCACTAAGTGTGTCGAAATGACGATGGCCTGCTGCTCCCCATAGCGGAATTCACCAAAAACAGCTTGTAATATCTTCTTTCTCGACGGTGGATCGATGCCGTTGAACGGTTCGTCCATAAGCACTAGGTTATTCGACCAACAAAAACCGCTAATAACTTTCAAGCGGGCTTTTTGCCCCTTGGACAAGGTGCCGATTCTTACATCCTTAGAAATGCCCATAAACTGCAATAATTCATCCGTCTTATTCCAATCCCAACCGGCGTAGAAACTGGCGAGAAACTGCAATTGCTCGCCGACTTGCATCCAATTGTAAAAAGGATCGACCTCCGGCAAATAAGCCGTCTGCCTACGGGTATTAACCCCCAGGGACTCACCCCGTATGCTCACATGCCCGCCCGATGGCCGAACCACCCCTGCAAGTATTTTGAACAAAGTACTCTTACCACTGCCATTTTCACCCAATATCCCGGTAACTTTGCCCGCTGCAATTTGCAGGGAAATACCCCGCAATGCCCAATTACCAGCATATTTCTTTTGTAGATTTTCAATTTCAATCACAGATATTTTCCTCCAACAAGGGCCTTAACAATGAAATCGCAAACGGACATAGTCAATGCTTTTTTAATTTTTTGTGATTTCCCCGTGATATCTATTTGCTAAGTTCTATAAGTGCAAGATGATATTCACAAGAGCCCACAGAAGGAAAAATCACTATGACTTTCAAATTAACCGGCCTGATCAGCCTGTTGCTATTTTCTTTAACCCCTAGTAAAAGTCCTGCGCAACCCTACGCCAAAGCTACCTTTGCCGGCGGGTGTTTTTGGTGTATCGAAGCCCCCTTTGACAAAGTCGAGGGCGTCATCTCTGCAATATCGGGCTATACCGGGGGCGAAAAGGAAAATCCGAGCTACAAGCAGGTTTCCTCAGGTAGGACCAAACACATAGAGTCCGTAGAGATTACTTTTAATCCCAAGAAAATATCGTACCAACAACTGCTCGATATCTATTGGCGGCAATTCGACCCCACCGATTCTGGTGGCTCGTTTTACGACCGCGGGCACCAATACACTTCGGCAATTTTCTACCACGGTGAAGAGCAACGTCAATTGGCCGCGGCCAGCAAGCAAGCCCTGATTGAATCGGGCCGCTTCGACAAAGAGATCGTCACCCCAATTCGCCCAGCCGTGACTTTCTATACCGCCGAAGACGATCACCAAGATTATCACAAGAAAAACCGCCGCCATTATAACAGCTATCGCCAAGGGTCAGGACGGGATCGCTTTATCGCCGCGACCTGGGAAAAAGATCTACCTATGCCAACCACGAGCAAGCCTTATAAAAAACCGCCGATGGACGAGCTGCGCGCCAAACTCACCGACTTGCAATACCAGGTCACCCAGGAAGACGCAACCGAGCGGCCTTTTCGCAACGCCTATTGGGACAATAAAGCCGCAGGAATCTACGTTGATATAGCATCCGGTGAGCCGCTTTTTAGCTCTATGCATAAGTTCAAATCCGGCACCGGATGGCCGAGCTTCACGCAATCACTCGAAGCCGAACACATCGTCGAACACCGCGACAATGCACTTTTTATGACCCGTGTCGAAGTGCGCAGTAAATTTGGCGATTCACACCTCGGCCATGTTTTTGAAGACGGTCCGGCACCAACGGGGTTGCGCTACTGTATAAATTCGGCATCGTTACGCTTTGTGCCGACGGAGCAATTGGCCGATGAAGGGTATGGAGATTATCTACCACTCTTTGAATAACGCGATACACTGGTTGCCTCGTAATTGATCACGGGGCAACCAGATCCTATATTTCCCCACTTCCCCACGCTCTTTTTTGCCATCTGCCCAACCTCGTTTGGTCTATTAAAGAGAACGATCCACCCAGCCTAACACCCCTCGGAGGAAATACCATGAGTACCCTTGGCACCCCACTATCTCCCACGGCGACTAAAGTCCTTATGTGCGGTTCAGGCGAATTGGGCAAGGAAGTCGTGATCGAGCTGCAGCGACTCGGAGTTGAGGTTGTCGCCGTCGATCGCTACGAAAATGCACCGGCCATGCAGGTCGCCCACCGTTCCTATACGATTAGCATGCTCGACGGCACGGCGCTGCGCAAAATCATCGAAGAAGAAAAACCAGACTTGGTCGTGCCCGAAATCGAGGCGATCGCCACCGATACCCTGGTCGAATTAGAGCAAGAAGGCTTCCATATCATCCCGACCGCCAGAGCTACCCGCCTGACGATGAACCGCGAGGGGATTCGCCGGCTCGCCGCCGAGGAGCTCCAGCTCAAAACCTCCGCCTACCGTTTCGCCTCGACCGAAGAGGACTATCGCGCGGCGATCGAAGCGATCGGCATGCCCTGTGTCATCAAGCCCATTATGAGTTCATCGGGCAAGGGACAAAGCACCGTTCGTGAAGAAGCTGATATCGCCAAGAGCTGGAACTACGCGCAGGAGGGCGGTCGCGCTGGGGCCGGCACCGTGATCATAGAAGGTTTTGTCGACTTTGACTACGAGATCACCCTGCTCACCGTGCGCCACGAAGGCGGCACGAGTTTCTGTGCGCCCATCGGCCATATGCAAATTGACGGCGATTATCGCGAGTCGTGGCAACCACAGCCGATGAGTGATAAGGCCCGTAGCGAAGCGGAACATATCGCCCGCTCGATCACCGACGGCCTGGGCGGCCGGGGTTTATTTGGCGTCGAACTCTTCGTCAAAGGCGACGATGTCTATTTCAGCGAAGTATCGCCGCGCCCACACGATACCGGCATGGTCACACTAATTTCCCAGGATCTCTCCGAATTTGCCCTGCATGCTCGTGCCATCCTTGGCTTACCCATTCCCAATATCGCACAACACGGCCCATCCGCTTCGAGCGTCATCCTAGTCGAAGGCACTTCACAACAGGTTCAGTTCGGGCAGCTCGATAAAGCCCTACAACAACCCGATACGCAACTCAGACTCTTTGGCAAACCCGAAGTGGCCGGCAAACGCCGCATGGGGGTCGCCCTAGCGCGCGGCAATGACCTAGATGAAGCATTGCACAAAGCCCGCACAGCTTCCGGGGCCGTTAAAATTACTCTATGACAGCAAACAAACCATCGTCTGGGCTACCTGTAGCGGCTTAGCATCTCTAAACATAGATAAGGCGTCTGCTCTTTTTGCCCAATTATGGCAAAACCGCAGACGCCTTATCCTTTTCTCGCCACCTCATTTTCTATGGCAAAAAACTACTTCTAAGATTCTCCGATCTTAGGTTATTTTTTTTCATCGTGCCAAGACATGCCCTCGCCTCGCACTAAGCTCGAGCGGGTTTCATGGGCTCCCGGCCATTCTACAGGCAAGTCGCCATTGGCGACCATTAGATTCAATGGGTTGACCCGCGTTTTTAGGGGCAGATGAATGCGTTGTCGCTTTCGCGCAGATTCAAACAACGCCATCATCACTTCCTGCACTGCCCGCCCCCTGTCGCCACCGCTGATCGGCGCCTCGATCTTACCCTCGACCCAATCAATCGCCTCTTGGCACTGATGCGCCCAACTATCGTGTATCGGCGCATCAATCTCTTGCCATCCCTCAGTTGAAGCATTGAGATATCTGCCGGTGCCAAATTCGCAGTTGTAGCGGGCGGAGGGGCCCTCGGGCATATACATCGGCGCATCGCTTGGCACTTCACTATCGGGCAAGCGATCGGTGCTGAGTTCCATAATGCCCTCCGAGCCGATAATCCGACACCCCTGGCCAAGACCGCCAACCAAATTCCCCATGATAAGAATACTGGCGCCATTCGCACAACCAGCCACCCCCATACAGGCATCTTCAGCAGGCAAACCGCGCTCGACAAGTTCAGTAGTCCGCTCCACAGCACCCACCACCCACTCCACCTCAGGTTCATCCATCATAAAAAGCGCCAGACGGATATTGTGTGAGTTGGTGTTGAGCAGGTTTCCCCCGCAAGCCATCTGAACTTGGCTAATTTTTCCGATAACCCCCTCCCGCACCAACTCGCGTGCCCTGAGCCAGACCGCATGGTGCGGCCGCTGATAGGCAATGATGAGCTTCACATTATTACGCGCGCATGCCGTCAGCATGTCGTCGGCCTCGCGCAAATCAACCGCCATTGGTTTTTGGCAGAGTATCGCCTTGGGGCCTCTAGCCGCAGCGGCGATGACCATCTCTGCGTGCATTTGGTGCCAAGAGCACACATCGACGAAATCCGGCTGTTCTTTATCAAGCATTTCGCGATAGTCGCCATAGCGGTGTTCTTCGCCGACCTCGAAAAAGTCACCGTATTCTTTTTGCGCATCGGAATTGGTATCGGCTAAAGCACCTATTTCAGTAGGCTGTCCTTCGACTCCCAGCCAGCCACGTGCATGCACGCGGCCAATAATGCCGCAAGCAATCACTGCGGTGCGGTATTTTGCCATAATTCACCCCCTTGTTTATACGCGTTTCTAACCGATCCTAATGATGTAGTATACTCCTACTATCATAGCGTCTAACTTAGACTGCCAATACTTACAGAGTCAAACAATTATCGTGTATTCCTACTACTTTTAATAGATGGTTTATAGATGGCCTATAGATAGCGTCCGATCTAATCCCCAAACGCATCCACAAAAGCCTGGCCAATGATCTCCACCGCCTCCGTAGCCGCCGCCGCGCCAACCGCTACCGTTGCCATTGGCCAGTGAGGTTTTGAATGACCGTATTTCTCACCTTAATTCAACAGGACTGCTCGCCCGCCCCCCAGGGTGAGTGCTTTGATGATGCTTGGGTAGATGGGAATACCGTGTTCCCGGGCAAACGGAGCGCAGACATCTTCTTCGTGGATCTGATCCAGATAGATCGATGCCAGGTCCACCTGCGGCTCCAGCATGCCATGGCCTGTGGGAAACCCCTTGATCAACTTGGGGAGGATCACTTCGGCATGGGATCGAGTGAAACAGGTGGTGAGTATCGCAGCGATCTTCTTGCGTCCGTTTATTGATAGTATCCTTTGTACACGACAATCGTATAAGTTGAAGTACAAGCCCAGAGTTGCATTTTATTTGCAGCTGCCAGCGATCAAAAAAACTTCTCTCCCCGGAGCTGTACCATGTCAATACATACATTGAAAAAAGGAATGAGCAAAGACCCCATGTCCCCTGGGACACCTCAGCCCAGAAGCCTTTTTAGCTAACCCAAAGGTCTCACCTGGGTGGACCCCAATCGGTGAGTATGCCACTATTTAACTTGCATCGGCGATCATAGGCTCTACAGATATTTGTTATGGGGGTCTAGTCTCAGTAAAGAAGCGCATGTCTAGCCAATATTGGATTTTTCGATAAAAAAACACCCGGAAGATTCACTAGGTCTGGCTTAAAATTGGGATCGAGAACGGATTAACTCATCAGCTTAGGTTAATTTTGTCGGTGACTTGCCGAATATGCAAAAGTGCCCTAAATTATTCTAACACATTGTCTTATAAAAATTAGACGAATTCCAAATCGATTAGACAAAACGCAAAGCGAAATGCCGCGTAGAGTTATCTCGTGCGGCGACCATAAAAGGGGCCGCGCAGATTAACAACTGCATAGCCCCTTTTGTTTTTCCCGCCCCGACCTTAGAGGACCGATGACCCAACCAGAATCCGCAGTGCAAAACGAGGTGCAAATGGCCCCTCGCAACGATATTCGCAATGTCGCCATTATTGCCCATGTTGACCACGGGAAAACCACCCTTGTCGATGGTATGCTCAAACAGAGCAATGTCTTCCAAGCGCACCAGGAAGTCGCCGAACGTGTGCTCGACTCAAACGATCTCGAACGCGAACGAGGCATTACGATTCTGGCCAAAAACACAGGCATACTACACGGCGACACGACGATAAATATCGTCGACACTCCCGGTCATGCCGACTTTGGTGGCGAGGTCGAACGCATTATGAATATGGTCGATGGTGTAGTTTTGCTGATAGATGCCGTCGACGGACCGATGCCGCAGACCCGTTTCGTCTTGCGTCAGGCATTAAGTCGCGGACACAAGGTCGTCGTCGTCGTCAACAAGATCGATCGCCCCGCCGCCCGCCCGGATGAAGTGGTCAATGCGACCTTCGATCTCTTTGTCGATTTGAGCGCCACCGACGATCAGGCCGATTTTCCCGTGATATATACGAGGGCCCTGGAGGGCCGCGCAGGCCTAGAGCCCGATCAAATAAGCGACAATTTGGAGCCGCTCTTTGACGCGATCGTCGGACACTTGCCACCACCGATGATTGTCGTCGACGGACCGCCGCAATTATTAGTGACGACTTTGGAACACAGTTCCTATGTCGGCAAGATCGCCATTGGACGTTTGAGCAGCGGATCCCTGTCGGCCGGCCAAGCGATTATGCACATCAACGCCGAAGGTGAAATGTCACCGGAAACCGTCGGCCAGGTCTTTATCTTCCGCGACCTCAAACGCGTACCCGTTGAGCAAGTGCACGCGGGCAATATCGTCGCGGTTTCCGGCGTTGCAGCGGTTGGCATCGGCGATACCTTGACCTGCCGGGAGCGACCGATGCCCCTGCCGCCGATCACGGTCGAAGAACCTACCGTACGCATGGTATTCAGGGTCAACAACAGTCCCTTCGCCGGCCGCGAGGGCCGTTTCGTCACCAGCCGCGAAATCCGCAAAAGACTCTTTGACGAACTCGAGAGCAATGTCGCGTTGCGCGTTAAGGACACGGATAATTCCGGCGAATTCATCGTATCCGGTCGCGGTGAATTACACCTGGCCATCTTGCTCGAAACGATGCGCAGGGAAGGATACGAATTGGCCGTTAGCAAGCCCGAGGTCATCTTCCGCAAGAGTGACAACGGCTTGCTCGAACCGGTTGAACGTGTATTCATTGAGGTCCTCAGCGAATACCTGGGCCCCGTCAGCGAAATGCTCGGCAAGCGCCGAGGGCGGCTTCAAGATATTCGCCATGGCGATGACGGCATTGTTTACGCCGAGTTCTTAATCCCAACGCGTGGTATTCTCGGCTTTCGTCAGCCCTACCTGAATACCACCCGTGGCACCGGAACCTTTAACACGCTATTCCACGATTATGAACCGGTGGCCGGGGAAATCGACGTGCAGGAACACGGCTCGCTCATATCCCATGAATCAGGGACATCTGTCGCATATGCCTTAGAGCACCTGCAACAGCGCGGTACATTTTTCATCGGCCCGGGCGAGGACGTATACGGCGGCCAAGTCGTCGGCCAAACTATTCGCAATGAAGACCTCGTACTCAATGTCTGCCGCACCAAGCACCTAACCGGACACCGCGCCTCGCCCAAGGCCATTCTCGATGCACTTTCACCGCCGCGTGTTCTCTCATTGGATGATGCGATAGAGTATTTGGACAACGACGAGCTCTTAGAAATTACGCCTAAATCCCTGCGCATCCGCAAAAGAGAATTGCAACACAGCCTGCGCTATCGCACTGAAAAGAACGCCAAGAAAGAAGCATAGCCCCATGTCCGAGGCACCTGGCAAAACATCATTCAATGACCTTTCCCTTACCGAACCCGTAATCAAAGTACTGGCCGAATTAGGCTACGAGGTTCCGACCCCAATCCAAGCGCAAACCATACCATTGGTTCGCGATGGGCGCGACGTGGTTGGCCAAGCCCAGACAGGAACCGGCAAGACCGCTGCTTTCGCCCTCCCCCTGCTATCGCGGATCGATATGCAACGCCGGCAAGTGCAAGTATTGGTGCTCGCCCCGACCCGCGAATTGGCCATCCAGGTTGCCGAGGCCTTCCAGCGCTATGCAGCTTATATTCCGGGGTTCCACGTTTTACCGATCTACGGCGGCCAAGCTTATGATGGCCAGTTGCGCTCACTAAAGCGCGGCGTCCATGTTGTCGTCGGCACCCCCGGACGCGTTATGGACCATATGCGCCGCAAGACCTTGCGGCTCGACAATCTCAGCTGTCTGGTCCTAGACGAGGCTGATGAAATGCTGCGCATGGGGTTCATTGACGACGTCGAGTGGATTCTTGAGCAAACCCCAGAAAATCACCAAACAGCCCTATTCTCCGCCACGATGCCCGACCCCATTCGTCGCATCGCTGAAAAACATCTGCGTAACCCAGCCCAGATCTCGATAAAAGAACGCACTTCAGCCGCAGATAAGATCCGCCAGCGACACTGGATGGTCAGTGGTAAAGACCACAAACTCGCCGCATTGACCCGCATTCTCGAAGCCGAGACATTCGACGGAATCCTGATCTTCGTGCGCACGCGAACCATGACGGTCGAATTGGCCGGAAAATTGGAAGCGCGCGGTTATGCCTGTTCGGCCTTGAGCGGCGACATGGCACAAAAACGGCGCGAAGAGACGGTAACACAATTGAAGAAAGGCCGCCTCGATATCCTCGTAGCCACGGATGTCGCAGCACGCGGTTTAGACATCGACCGCATCAGTCATGTTATCAACTTCGACATTCCCACCGATGTTGAATCGTATGTGCATCGCATCGGTCGCACGGGCCGGGCTGGGCGCGAGGGCGAAGCCATCCTCTTTGTTGCCCCGCGCGAAAGACGCCTGCTTTATTCGATCGAACGAGGGACCAAGCAGAAAATACCACTCTTGGAATTACCCTCGACCGAAACCATCAACGATCAACGCATCGCCCGCTTTAAGCAGTCGATCACCGATGTGCTCGCGACAGAAGACCTCGGCCAATTCCGCATGATTATTGAACAATACCAGCAAGAGCACAATGTGACAGCCCTGGATATGGCTTCGGGCCTGGCCAAAATGGTGCAAGGGGATGAGCCCTTACTGCTCGCGGCGGATGTGCAGCGAGATCGGCCCAAGCCAGAACGGCAAGATCGCAATCCTTCTCGGCAAAGCAGGAACGAAACACAGCAAGATCGCAATCCTTCTCGACAAAGTCGGAACGAAATACAGCAAGATCGCAGTTTAACCCCCACAGAACCTGATAAACGCGATACGCGCCCCGCCCGAGATAAAACGAACCCTCCCCCACCGCCGGAAGCCGGCATCGAACGCTTCCGTCTCGAAGTGGGCTACGAACACGGCGTCAAACCCGGCAATATCGTTGGCGCCATAGCCAATGAAGCCGATCTCGATAGCGCCCATATCGGTCGTATAGAAATATATGACGACTACAGCACCATCGACCTGCCGGAGGGCATGCCCAACGACCTATTAAAAGTCCTGAAAAAAGTATGGGTCTGCGGCCAAAAACTGCAGATTAGCCGCGAAGACGGCAAAATGCCCAACCTAAAACAGGTTGAAAATAAGAAAGAGCATTCCAGAAAAAGACCGGCGCCGACATCGGCCAAAAGAGACCAGACTCATCGGCCGGACAAAAATGACAATGCAAAAAAAGAATACGACAAGAATAAAGCTAAAGATAAAAAGAAGGTATTGACCGCCACGAGCGAGCAGATCGGTAGCACCAGTGATGAGCAAACCGTAATTTCTAATCAAGCAAGTCATAACAACAATGAAGTCTCCGTACCATCTACACAGCCCGATACTAGAGATAAAGAGACCATTGCAGAAATTGCGAATCCTGGCGTTCCGGACAAAGAGACGGCTCCATTAATAGCAAGCCCCGATGTTAGTCGCCAAACCATCGTCAAAACAATCGATACGACGAAAGACGCGGCACCATCAGCAACAAAGAGCACGAAGGTCAGGATCAAGGGCCGCACTCCCGACGGCAAAAAAGACCGTCATAGAAAAAGGAAATAAGCTTAAACAACCCCGCTTTCCTCTAAATCAGTCGATCGTCCCCCGTTCCCCTCGAACGTTGTATGCCTACCAATTTCCTGCAAATGGTTCGCCAATTCGACCGTGATTTAGTGCTCTTTATGTTTGCCTCCGCTCTAGTGGGCTTTTGCCTCTTCGGTGGTATTTTCTCGCTATTGTTTAACTTATATCTGTTGCGCTTGGGCTACGGCCCTGTATTTGTCGGGCAAGTTAATGCCATAGGCTCCTTGGCCTTTGCCCTAGCCAGCCTGCCGGCCAGCTTTATCGGCAGCCGCTTCGGCAATCGCCGCAGCATGATCCTCGGTCTCTTCCTCGCGGTTATTGGGCACGGATTAGTTTGCCAGGCGGGTTTTATTTCAGCCCCTCATCGGCCACTCTATATTCTTAGCACACAATCATTGGCCTTGCTCGGGATCTCCCTCTATATCGTCAACGGCTTCCCCTATCTGATGGATATGGCCAAGCCCGAGCAACGTACATATGTTTTCTCTGTTCAAGCGGCATTATTCCCTTTGGCGGGATTTGCAGGCAGCCTAATCGGGGGCTTTCTCCCCAGCTATTTTTCGGCTCTATTGGAATTGCCGTTAGATCATCCCACCCCCTATAGTCACACGATGCTCGCGGCCTCCATATTGCTAATTGCAGCCGTTATCGCCCTGCTCAACACACGTCATATTGCAAAAACCGTCGCAACGGAAACACGACAATCCGCAGCCCCGCTTCCATTGCGTTTAATTGCACTGTTCTCCTGCATCTCACTGCTGTATATCGCAAGCGAGGGTGCCGTCCGCACTTTCTTCAATGTCTATTTGGATACCGCGCTCAACATCGAGACCTCACTCATCGGCGTACTGACGGCAACCGGACAATTTCTCGCAGTACCCGCCGCCTTGTTGATGCCCTATCTCGTTCAACGCTTTGGCAACATCCGCACATTCAATGGTGCGGTAGCCTGCGCTGCGTTAACCATGATTCCATTAGCTTTTATTGCCCATTGGAGCATCGCTGGTTTGTGTTTTATGAGCACAATGGCGCTTTCAGCGATTCGGCGACCGGCATTTACAGTCTTCCAACAGGAGTCTATTCCACCGCGCTGGCGAACGACAATGGCCGGAGCGGTAGCTGCTTCTAGTGGTTTTGGTTATGCCGCCATAGCCTTTGGTGGTGGATATATTATTGAAGCGGTCGGTTACCGCAGCCTTTTTTTAGGCAGTGCGATTCTCAGTGGTTTTGGGATTTTGTTCTTTTGGGTCTTCTTTCGTAATTATAGTAAAGCTGCATAAACACACATCGGTCTTCTCCAAGTACCCGTGATAATACTTTTCCCAATCCGGAACCCTTAAAAGGCCCACCATGCAATATTCCACACTGCCTTCTACACAAAAATGCCCATGCTGGGCTTAGGCACATTCGACCGAAGGGGCGACAAGGGTGCCCGCTCCGTCGCTGCTGCCATCAGGCACGGATACCGCCATTATCGATACCGCCTTGGGATACGATAACCATGTCCATTGGCCGACACGCTGCGCTAGCGCACCTGCTCGATTCCGGGCAGGTGAAAAAAAGGGGATACCCCCGATCGTGTAATGAGCATTGCTATACATTGACGCAGCTAAGTTCAAAAAAACCACAAACTCTCTGGCAAATTTCCAATCGGAGATCAATTTTGAGTATCCCTACCAAACTTAAAAAATAAGCCCGGCATTACAATCATATTCAGCGCCGTAGAACTTAGCAGTCCCCCGAGAATGACGATGGCCATCGGCGTCTGAATTTCCTTACCCGGCTCACCACCACCCAGTGCCAGTGGAATCAGGGCTAAGGCCGCGGTAATGGCCGTCATCAAGATTGGATTCAGCCGCTCCAACGAGCCTTGCACAATCGCTTCGCGAAACTCTTTACCCTCCTCCAATAGATTTTGGTAATGAGCGATCAGCAACACGCCGTTGCGCGTAGCAATGCCAAATAGCGTAATGAACCCGACCAGCGAAGCAATGCTAATAATACCGCTGGTGAAGTAGACGGCCCATATACCGCCGATAAGGGCCAATGGTAAATTCACCATGATGAAGAAGGCTGCGCGGAAAGAGCTGAATTCGACGTAAAGGATGAGGAAGATGGCGACCACGGCGAGTAAGGTGAAAAGGGACATCGACCGGGTTGCCGGCCCAAGCGACCCATCGTCATCACGTATGGACCTGGGATTTCATCTTTGATCGGACCGACAACGGGGGGACGCTGAAGATGATAAAGTCCAACAAGGCCTGAAGGATCATTCGATCAAGACGATCTATATCGACCCAGGTAGCCCATGGCAAAACGACTAGATCGAAAGCTTTCACAGCCGATTCCGCGATGAATGTCTGAGCCGAGAGATGCGACTCAATTTGCGCGAAGCACGGGTCGTCATTGAGGATTGGAGGCAGCACGACAACACAGAAAGAACCCATAGTCGACGGGGCTACCTCAGCCCGGAAGAGTTTATAAAAACCAAAATACTCACACACTAACTGGGCCAAGAATTAGGGCCCGCTCAACCCGTCTTAATCCACGGTAGCTCATACTCGTAGATATCCGCATACACCCAGACATGAGATACCTCGGCAATGCGATAGAGGTGTTGCCCCGTCGTAATATGCGCGCCCTCAAATACGGCCTTGTGGACTACAATGCCTTCTTGAGGTAGAGTAGATCTCCATCGTTCGTTTTACTTGCCGAGTGCGTTCCAATTCGGCTATTTGCCCATCCGTGATGTCCCAATAGCGCAGCCGCTGCGCCGAGGCTTTTAGCAGCGCTGTACCTCCATCTATTACGTCGGAAGCGGCCTCTTTTCTAAGCGCTTTTTATAGTCCAACGCCGTCAAATATCCTTCCTGCGCGGCGACGAGTTCCGGGCTATACAGTTCCAGCAATAGTTGGCCTTTTTTACTTCTTGGCCAGTAGCCGCTACGTGTAGTTTCTCGACCCAGCCGTCGATCTTGGTGTTGACATCGGTCATGCGCGTTTCGTCGTAATCGACCCTCCCTACTGTGCGCACTGTTCGGCTTAACGCCCGACGTTCGACGAGTTCGGTCTTCACCTCAATGTTCTGCACCGTCACTGGATCGATTTGCACCATTCCTTCAGCGCCGAGTTCATCTGCATACACTGCAAGCAGATCCATGCCCATCGGCGACTTGCCGGGTTGGTCTGCTGTGTAGCTTGGGTCCATTGGCGCTCGCCAATAGGCGATCTTTCTCTCTCCCCCAGCCGAGGAGGTCGTTTGAGCAGAAGCGTCTTTTACTAAATCCATACCACAGACAGGGCATTCGCCCTCTCGTTCTGCAATGAGGGTGGGATGCATCGGGCACCGATAGATCGCCTCTTCTACCGCAGCCGTTTCCATCACAGGCACTTCCGCTATCCCAATACCCACCCAATGCCGATGCCCAGCGTAATGATGATGCCGACGATATGCTTAATCATGACAACCTTCCTTGTGTCCTGGCCATCAGAATAGCCGTTTTCCAACGACGGCTTCTAATTCGGCCAGGCTTTTTTCATACTCTATTTGGTAGCGAAAATGATCGATCTCGAAATTGAACAGCGAGACTTGGTTGCTGAGTAGCGTGAGGAAATCCACCTTATCGACCTGATAGGCCACAATAGCTACATCCAATGCCTGCTTGGCCTGCGGGATAATTGCGGTGCGAAAAAGCACAACTTCCTCCTGATAGGCGCGGACATCGATATACAACTGCTGGACCTCGTTATATAGTTGCTGTTTTTTCGCTTCGTAATCAGCCAGCGCTTCCCGTTGCCGAGCACGCGCCTCGATCACCTGTTGGTCTTGTTTGCTCCCCTGATAAATGGGCAGATTCAGCATGACGCCGACCGAGAGAAAGTCGCTGCCTCGAACCGGATCAAACGGCATGAAGGCGCGCTGTCGATAGCCCACACTGACATCGAAGTCGGGCCGAGAAGCCAGCTTGGCCAACCGCTCGACGGCCTGCCAACGCTGGACTTTCTCCTGCACTCCCCGTAGGAGAGGTCGATTCGCTAAGGTCAAAGTTTGCAGCGTATCGACCTCAAAGGAGAAAAAGGTTGGGACCAGCGTGCTAGGTTTACCGATAGAAGTCTGTGGTGGTCGATTGAGCACGGTGTTGAGCCGTGCTTTGGACTTTTGTTGTGCTCGTCGCAGATTTATCAGGCGGTCTTTTAGGCTGGATAGTGTCACCTGGGCTTTGAGAATATCCTGTTGCAGTCCACGCCCGACTTCGTATTTCTTCTCCGCGATGTGGACAAAGTCTTTTAAGAGCTGCTCGTTCTTTTTTGTGATCTCGATAGATCGCTCGATAAAAGCCAGGTTGAAATAGTCTTGTTTGACCAGGTTGACGATAAGACCGGTGCGATCCTGATACGCCCATTCTATCTCGTTGGTCATATGTTCGGCGACGCGTTCTTTGATGCCGCGTTTACCTGGGTAGGGCAGCTTCTGGGAGAGCATCAGCTGCTTACCACTCATCGGCGTGCTCGCGAAATCAAAGTCACTCAGTGGCACATTGCTCAGTTCAAATTTGAGCATCGGATCCATCAGAGCGCCGGCCTGAGGAATACGCGCCCGTTGCGCGTCCATTCGATTCCGCAGCACATCTAAACTGGGATTTTGCGCCATGGCTTCATCAATCAGCGCGCGCAGGTCTAATGGAGCCTGCGCCGAAGCCACTCCTTGTCCAATCGTGACAGAGAGCATCCAGTACAGGAGAAATCGTATAGCCATAAAGCATTCCTCTTTATCTTTCACATCATAACGATGGGATGGGATAGACTTTTCCACCGAAGAGCGCAGGACTACAGCTAGGGGACTCCAGATCATCCTGGATACACCTTCCGCGCTTCTTAGTAGAGCTATGTTTTTAGAAGAGAGTACAGTTGTCCACTATGGTCTCAGTGTGATCTTTGTGCAACTAAGACCACACTCGACCATGGGACAGGAAATACTGAGAGGGATTAAATCAACAGCGAACGATGTAGGATAAAGAGAGCCGTTGAAGTGCGTTTCTCTTTATACTTGCCAGGCGGTGCTGCTGTAGAGAAGACCTGGTTATTGAAGATACTCTTAACATGTGCAAAAACTGCCTGCGCCCGTTGTGCGGTAGGCTCTGCTACATCCACTAGTTCTTGCGGATAGCTAATGACCTCTGCACACTGTAAAACTGCACAGCAATCACAGCCCGCAAGCTTGAATGTCGCCTCTTGCACATCCGCAGCGGTTGATTCGCCATGGCACGATTCCATTTTCGGCATGGCTTCGTGCGCCATCTCTCCCGCCTCACATAAGGAACACATCCCTGCCCAACCGCTCGTCTGCAAAAGAAGCGTTAGCAGAAAAAGGGGGGAGAAGAGGAGCTGCATTTTGTGTTTCATAATAAGAAAGTCAGTATATTGAATGGCGGTGCTGCGAAGCGATGGTCGTTCTATAAAACTTCAACTCACTTATCCGACAGTATACCCGCCCTGGCTATGATTGTCAATATCGCCAATCGGTCCCCTACTCATTTTCATTTTCTAACAAGCCTGATATTTTATAAATCCTAAAAAAAGCAGATACCGACCTCCGCGTCGAACAGCCCCATAAATCAGAATTACGCAAACGCATGAATCGCGTAATTGGTCCGGTCCAAGGGGTTTCTAATATGATCGATGAAGATCGCTATTGCGTAGACATCCTCGTCCAGATCCAAGCCGCTCGATCGGCATTACATCAAGTATCGATACAACGACAGGCCGTCGATACAGAACAAAAAAACGCAACCCCCATGAATCAAAGAGAGTTGCGCCTTAATGAAAATGGCTCCGGAGGTAGGACTCGAACCTACGACCAAGTGATTAACAGTCACCCGCTCTGCCAACTGAGCTACTCCGGAACAAAATATAAATCAGCTGTAAAGGACCTAAAAAAAATAGTCTGGCCACCAATATCTGTCAAGCCATCGACTTCAATCGGCGTAGTATTCCTTGAGGGAGTCGCTGCGCGCCGGATGGCGCAATTTCTGTAGGGCTTTTTCCTTGATCTGCCGTACCCGCTCTCGGGTCCGGCCGACATAGGCCCCAATCTCCTCCAAGGTCATCGGCTCATGGCCACCTAAGCCATAATACATCTTTAACACCCGCCCTTCGCCCTCGGTCAGCGCATGCATCGCACTGCCAATCTCGGCCTTGAGTTCGTCACTCGAAAGAATCTCATCGCTCGAGGGCAGGCTGTCGTCGGGAATAAGATCGCCATAACAGCGATCTGGCTCCGAATCGTCGCAGGGGGTCTCCAACGATACCGGTCTCTGCGCCAAACGCAACAACAGATCCATATCACTGGGCTCGACCTCAAGCTCTTCGGCGATCTCTTCCGCCTCCGGCGGGCGGCCAAGCCTTTGCTCGAGCTTATTGGAGACTTTGTTGACCCGGGTCAATTCGCCGATGCGGTTTAGCGGCAACCGAACTATGCGCGACTGCTCGGCCAAAGCCTGCAAGATCGATTGACGAATCCACCACACGGCATAGGAAATGAACTTGAACCCCTTGGTGCCGTCAAAACGCTTCGCCGCGACGATCAACCCGAGATTACCTTCATTGATCAAATCCGAAAGCGGCAAACCCAGATTCTGATACTGCTTTGCTACGCTGACGACAAAGCGAAGGTTCGCTTTGACTAGATCGGATAATGCGTCCTCGTCCCCCTCTTTTATTTGTTTGGCAATGGCTACTTCTGCTTCTGACGATAGCCCAACAGAGTTTTCGATCTCATGGAAGTACTGGTCTACGAGAGAATCGGTCTGCAAGGTAGTCATAACTGTGCCCCTCCTGTTGCTCATGAGCCAGTGCGGGGACGCTTGGCTACATTAAGCTATGATAGTACCTGAATATTAAATTATTCGAACAGGGAGTTTTCGAATGCGGGGGGAGGGGGTTGCATCCGAACACAAGTCAAGCCCAGGGAGGTGGGCTGTATCGTGATTAAGTTAGTATCTAGCTATAGCTTAATATATTTCAACTAATTTTTTTCGCAAGAGCTTAGATCCTTTCTTATTTTATTTTTTCTATACGGCCATTACCCTGAGTATCGAAGACTCCAAGACTACCCCGATCGATTCGCCACATTTTTCCATCGTGCAATAGCGATTGAACCTCCACCGCCCCGCGCACTACCTCAACCGTCGTGCCAGCATCAAGCACAACACGGGTATCAAATACCGTCCCCCGCAACACCCCTTTAATCAGCACTATAGGGGTGCGCATTACAAAATCTTCGTCGAGCACCATCGTCCGCATCTTTCCCACGCGCATTGTGAGACCGCCCTCATCTTCTTCGCGCTCTTCCAGTTCCGTCGCTTGCAACGCCTTAACTCGTGCCAATCCAGCTACTTCGACCACTGCCTGCGTCGGCACGCTCTTTCCGGCCCTTCCTGAAAAATCTTTGCCCAGAGAAACATCCCCAACAACACCAACACCCTTTGTTGGCCTTGCTATTATGCCCGCCCGGCTTGCGACTCGTTTACCCGCCCCAGTATTTTGGCCGCCGCCCATAGCCACCCAACTCACCACTCCCCAAACCACAAGACTCGCCACCAGCAATACGAGCCCACCGATCAATAATCTCCTGATATTTATATGTTCCTCCGCCTCTACTTCCCCCCCTTCTCCCTCCGCCTCTTTGTCTTCTATATCCTCTTCGAATTGAAATTCTTTCAAGCCCTTACGACTCACCGAACCCAAATACGTCGTAATCTTACTTTGTTCATACAGATGGCGCGCCAGGGCCAGCATGCCCTGCTGTGCAATCTCTACTTCCTGGCTCGTCGATTCCGCCCACCGCTCTTCCTCCTCCCCGATCAGGCTTTGCCGGCGGACCGAGACATTGGCGAGCAACCCCCGATGCACCCTCTCTTCAGTCCTCAGCAAAGCCTGCCCCAACATTTGATTGTCAACTTGTACCAAAAGCGCTTGTTGGTCTCGCCTGGATAGGCGTAATAGATCTTCAAAGTTGAATAAGTGGTTTTGCAGGACGACCACCGACTCGTGATCGGTCTCATCGGCCGTAGTCAATAAACGACGGACCTGACGTGTAGAATCGAGCGAACGCAGCATTTGGCAGACGGGTTCAATGCCCCACTCTTCACGATTGGGCATCGCCTCCCTCAGGACCTCAACCACTTCCCGTAGTTCCGCATCCAGAGCAGAGGTCGCACTTAATGGGGAGGTCTTGAGCATTTTTACAATAAGCGGTCCCTGCAAATGGAGAGGCAGGTGAACTAGGAGGTCGGCTGCGACATGCTTGGGGCCGGCCGCACAAAGCATCCCCAATACGGCAACGAGACCAGCATCGTTAGGAGATATCGCATTCGGTTTGGGGAGGTCAGCTAGGGGATCGGACTCATCCCTTGCATCTTCAGCAATGAAGCCGGCTAGACTGGCGTCTTCAACCGTTTCACCCACCACATTTTTGTCCTCAACTTGAACGGGAGGTTCAAAGCCCACCACCAATCGCTGTTGATACAGCGCCAACTCCTCGCCCATCGGATCAGCATGCCGAGCTAAATCTTCAACCCGCCCGCGCAACTCACCAGACAACAGGTCAAACATGGCCTTGCGCGCCTCCTCATTGAGGCGCGCGGCGATTAACGCAAGGCTCTTTTGTAGATCAACCATGGCTACCATTCATTCACGAGCGGATAGTTACATGAAGCTCAAACTTAAGATCGATCTATTCGACTCCGATAGCCTCCTTGGCCAGCTTGAGACAGCGGTCGACATCGTAGTCCCGTAAGATGGTGATCTTCTGGGTCTCTAACGAACCCTCGGCGTGGATGGCCAACAACTCGTTGTAGCCCCCGAAGGTCGAAGCCGTTAGATCTCGCACCAAGTTGATCGCCTTGAGCCGGTCCTCAGCGGATACTCCGCCGCCACCGCCGAGATATTTTTCGATATAGCCCTTGGTCGCAGGATTCGCCATATCCTCTTCCGAAGGTCCGGTGACCACCAATCCGCCGGCGATATCCTGGACCCAGGAGACGGCCTGGTGGTAGTTGTTGGCAAAATGGAATTTCGCCAGGTTCGTGAGGATAATATTGGGCACCGCCGTGCCATTATCATTAATACGGCAATCGTGCGCAGCAGCCAACGTCAACCCGCGCACCGTTTCGGTATAGGTAATGAGCTTGGTGATCTTTTCGCGCACATGGCTGGCTTTGGCGATGCCATTGTATTCGGCCAGCAGCGCCGCGGCACCGATAAAAAGATCGCACAACGGCGGTTTATAGGAAGCCGCGGTAAAACGGTGAAATTCGACAAAAGTATTAGCCAACGGTCCCGCGTACTGCCACTCCCCTTTAAGGAACACGCGCTCGTTCGGGATGAAGACATCGTCGAAAATAGTCAGCGTATCAATCATCCGGTGTGAGGAACTGACCGGGTGATGGAACTCACTGACCGGAGGTGAACCAAATGGACTGGCGATGAGCTTGAGCCCGGGGGCATTTACCGGCACCGCGAAGGATACGGCATAGGCCGAGTCGTCCTCTTTGACCGCGCGCGTCGGCAGGACAATGAGTTCATCTACATAGGGAGCACATGTCGTATGTGCTTTGGCTCCCCGCACGACAATGCCATCAGCCCGCTCTTCGACGATGCGGACATAATAATCGGGGTGGTCCTGCTGCGAGGGCAACAGGCTGCGGTCGCCTTTGACATCGGTCTGGGCAACCGCGAGACTGAGATCCTTCTTCTTGCATTGCTCGAGAAACGCTTTTACGCGCGGATTGTACTGTCCTCCAGCATGTTTGTCCAGATGGCCTGTAACCACATCTAGAGCGAATAGCGCGTCAGTGCCGATCTCCTTGATCAATAACACCACACTGCCGCCAAGACGCGTCGATCGTTCGATCATTTCACGCCGATTGAGCAAATCGGAGGTATCCGTCGGAATCTTGAAGTAACGACTTACCCGCTCGCCCCCGCCCAAATCCATCCAGGTCATAAGTTCGCGGTGCTCTTGATCTTCTGCCAGTTCAAAATCCAAGGCGACATGCTCGACTCCAATGCCGAGATCGTGGTGTGTGGTTACATCATCCACCTTCTCACCGCGATAATAGACTTCGCGCCCATCGCGCAATCCCTCTTTAAATTCACTGGCGCTGCGCAATCCCATAAAACATCCTTTCAGTTTCTCAGCGGTTTTCCCGTTTTCAGCATATGCTCGATACGCGCCCTAGTCATCTCGGTGGCACAGAGTTCCATAAAAACCTCGCGTTCCAAATCGAGCATAGCCTGTTCTTCCATCGCGCGGGCTGCTCCAACGCCGCCAACCATAACCCGTGCCAAGGCCCGCCCCACCACAGCGTCGTGTTCACCAATCAAGCCTGCCTTGAGGCGCTCTTCTAGGGCCTGCTGTAAAAGCGCGAGCCCATCATCCCCAGCAACGCGCACCGTATGACTCGCTGAAGGCCCATAGTTACTAAGGAGTAATTCTTGCAACTTAGACACCGCCCGAGGCAAAAGCTGGCCTTGCCCATGGACGATCTCATCCTCAGCATCGAGCATCCGCCATGCGCGAGCCTGGAAGGCATTGCTGCTGAAGCCACCGGCAAAGACCGTATTAAACGCCGACAATATATCGTCGCTCCCCCTCCTCGCCATTTCCATACACCCCCCACTGCCTGGTATCAATCCAACCTTGGTTTCAACCAACCCCATGCGCAACTCCGCCGCAGCGACCCGGGCGTCCGCCGCCAGGGAAAACTCGCATCCCCCCCCCAAAGCTAACCCCTGAACGGCAGCTACTACGGGAAAGGGTGCACGCCGCAATGCCTGAACAGCCCTTTGAAAAGAAACGAGAAAGGCTTCCAGCGCCGACCAATCCTCGGCATCAACTAAGCCTGCCATATGTTTTAAATCCGCACCGGCGGAAAACACCCCCCCTGCGCCACATAATACCAAACCAGCATAGGGGGCAGATTCGACAACATGGTGCACCGCTTCGAGGCTTGCTGGCCCTAAGGCATTCATCTTACCAGAAAAAACTAACGCGCCGAGCCCTTCTTGCAATTCAACGAGGTAGGCTCCATCATTTGACCAGGACGCGCGTTCGGGATCAAGCTTTACCTCGTCCCCGAGCAATGGTTGCCAAGGTTCCAATTGAAAGCTGACTGGCGAAAAGGAGGTCCGGGCTCCTGCCACTTCACTGTAAAACTGTGGCTTGCGACTTCTGAGCACTTTACCGACGAAATCTGGCACAGCCTGTTGCTCTTTTTCCAGCTCTTGGGCAATCTCACCGACACCGATGAGGTCCCATATCTCAAAGGGCCCTAAATCCCAATTAAATCCCCAGCGCATTGCCTGGTCGACCGCGACGATATCACCCGCCATCTCCGCGGCGTTTTCAGCCGCATAAGCCAGCACTGCAAGCAAATGCTGGCGAGCGTGATGCCCCTGCGGACTTGTATCCTGCCAAAGCATTTGCAACCGCTGGGCGGGCGAACGTTCCCGCAGCACCTCCTGTAAAGGACCGAGGTCGACCGGTTGAATCGGTTGGTAGACCAAGCTATCTATATCAATAGCTTCTATACCGACTTCTCCCTTGCGGTAAAAACCGGCATTGACCTTCGCTCCCAACAATTCCTCCTGCAACATCCGCCCATAGAAGGCTGGCAGGATAAATTCATCTCGCCAAGGGTCCTGCTCAAGCCCCGTATAACTCGTATGTGCTACATGCGCGACGGTATCCAAACCTACGATATCACAGACTCTCAAGGTGCCGCTCTTAGGACGCCCCATCAACGGCCCAGTAAGTACATCGACTTCAGCCACTGTCAGGGCAAATCGCTGCATGCGTTGCAACATATCGCAGGCGGCGAAAATCCACATGCGATTGCCGATAAAATTCGGTGTATCCCGACCGCGCACTACCCCCTTACCCAACTCATTCGCCAAAAAGTCATGCATAACTTCAAGCAACTCGGGCTCGGTATCTGCACCAGGTATTAGCTCTACCAGGTGCATATAGCGCGGAGGGTTGAAAAAATGCACGCCGAAAAAACAACGGCGAAAAGCCGATGTGCGATCACGGGCCAATTCGGCAATCGACAACCCTGATGTATTGCTGCTGATCATCAGGCCGTCGTGGATATACGGTTCGATCTGCGCCAAAAGATTCTTCTTCGCACCGGCTTCTTCAAGCACCGCTTCAATGACCCAGTCTGCTTCGCGTATACACTCCAGATCGTCGAATGTGCCCACTATAACGCGTTCAGCCATCTCGGGCAGATAAAACGCATCGGGCCTTGCAGCTAAGGCATGTTGCAAGCCCAAACTCGCACGCTCTGCCGCCCCGCTAGCTGAGGGCATATCGAGGAGCCGAACAGTCCGCCCCACCCCCGCGAGCAAAGCGGCGATCTGAGCCCCCATTACACCCGCACCTAAAACCACTACATGCTCTATTTTTCTACTCGTCATCTTCAACCTCAAGTTCACCGACCCGGACAATGGGCGCATTGCAGTACAGCAATCGCCCAAGATCCAACTTATTCTCTTCGTTTTTGGATTGGTCCAAGGCGGAAGCAAGGTCTTCTAGCCGGTCAAAGGCGGCAAGTGTGAAAACCTGCAGTACCCACAAGGGCGAATAGCCCTCTTCTCCCGGCAGCCGGGTCACCACATTATGCGTAGATCCGGTTTCGCCATCAAGCTCAAAACCGTCCTTCTCATCGCGGTTATTGGCGAAAAATGCATACATTTGCGGTGTATTGATCTCACCGCTACTAAAGTCTACCGTCGCGATGCTGGCCGGATGCTCAAATAGCATGTACTTGACTATTTTTCCGTCATACCAGCCGTCTAAAAGCTCGCTCGGGATGGTTGGATCAAAACGAAGCTTGGCCTTCGATCCGTCGGGCACCATCACCGCTTGCATGACTTCCTCGGTCGGGATAACCTCCAATTCAGCGTCCAACACGGCCTGCACATCATGCAGCGTATTGGCTCGATAATCGCTATCTATAACCCGCACATGATGAATATGACAGAAATCGCTATAGCCCTCGTCACCTGGAATATTTGTAAAAATAGGCAATTGACCATCGATCGGGTTGTCCCTGCGGTCCACCAGAAAATAGACGATCGCCGGTTCTTTTGGCCGCATGTCAAAATTGTAAAACCAGACCGTTTCGCCATTCGGACCAAAGGCCATGGACCGGAAGCGGGGCTGGTCGAAATCGATAGGCTCGTCAATGGCCGGCAAATCGGAATTATCCGAACGGCGAAAGAAAGTGGCGACATCATCGGAGAAACGATCGATCGCCACGACAGGGGTATATTCGGGGAAATGGGCGATGATTTGTAGAAAACCACCAACAACCTCTAGGGATATCCGCGCGACAAGATCTTCGCGGATATCTGTTTTAAGCTGTTGCTGCAGCAAAACTTGCCCATCGGCGTCATAAGCGCGCAAGACAACTCCGACATCCCCGCCGGTTGGAATGCCGTTAATGCGCTCAGTCAAAGGCCCAGTGACCGGGAAGTAGCGCAAGAGAGTGTCCCCCCTTGAATCAATGCCCACTTCCAACTCGACCACTTCGGGTGGGAGATCTGAAGTCAGTTCCAAACTGCCATTGAGGCGAGTCAATTGCAACTCTACGACCTCCGGCGTGTCCAAGCCCACCAGGATCGTATCCTCGGCGGTGAAGGTCACGACCTCAGTGGGATCCAACGCCGTCACCTTGAATAAACGGCCCGCACCAAGAGGCACCCCTACGACACCAGCCCGAGCGCTACGCCCTACGAGGTTCATCGGCCCCGCGATCGGTTTCAGCCCCGCTCCACTGACCTCATAGCGAATCTCCCATAAAACATCGGAGATCCGGCCGGTCTCCCCTTCGGGCAAATGCGCGACGAGTTGGATATTGTCATTGGCCCCATCACCGCCCCCCCTCGGATCATTCGGGTTCTTGCGATTCGGGGCGCTACACCCCGCGAGTAATACCCCGATGGCGACGAATAACATAACAATCATCGGATCAGATCTTTATTTGGCGTTCGGCTAGGAAGAAGTTGTTGTCGGTCTCTTGGATCGTGACTTCAATATGGTATTCGACACCGCGGCCGGGAAACAATCCCTGTAAAATATCGACCGCCTTGCCGAGACAGTATTCGGCCACATTTTCGACACTCGGATTCTCACCCGGTATGACGACAACCCCCTCTGGTTCAAATAGGTCTGAATCGAGAAAGGTCTGATCGCGAGCGGCAATAAGCATCTTGTGGTCGAGAAACTTGAAGATATCCTTGAGGGCGCCAAAATCGACAGACATGTCCAAGGGTTGCAGTCGCGGAAAACGCTCGGCGCGAACTACAAAGGTGCCACGCCAGGTATGGCCATGCACAAAAGCGCATTTTCCGACATAATCCAACTGTCGGTGGGCGCCGTGACATTA